>Ga0207711_10003539_pt1 | contig 13523 bp, 17 predicted proteins | sample KBSS34metaG_FD_184401 | JGI IMG/M metagenome (GOLD analysis project Ga0207711, IMG submission 184401) | Switchgrass rhizosphere microbial communities from Kellogg Biological Station, Michigan, USA - KBS S3-4 metaG (SPAdes) (version 2) | ecosystem: Host-associated > Plants > Roots > Rhizosphere...
CTCGCGCATCCTGTCGTTGCGTGCGTTCAACGAGGACGGGATGATCGTCGCCGCCGATCTCGTCGATGGCCGCGAAGTTGAGCCGATGCTGGACGCACTGCTGGAGCGGCCGGAGACGGTTTATGTCCACATCCATTTCGCCAAATATGGCTGCTACGCCGCGCGGGCGGACCGGACGTGACGCCGGGAGCGGGAGGACGTGGGGCAGCCGGTGCGCTACGCAGACGTCCCCACCTATTTCCCTTTTCCCGTTTCCGCTCCTCTCCTCTCCCTCCGTCCATCCCGAGCGAAGTCGAGGGACGTGCTCCAAATGCCGCGCCTGCCTCCACTCCCTCGATTTCGTTCGGGATGAACGGGGGACGGAAGGCCGTGGGATCGGGAGCAGGTCTCGCGCTTGCCGACACCCCCTCCCCTTGCCGGGGAGGTGTTGTAGATTTGCAGACACGCGGGTGCTGTGAGGAGAGGCAAAGCTGCTCCCGACAAAAGGGGTGCGGCCGACGCGTGGTCCGTCTTCAAGCCAGACGGTGAGACTCGGGCGGTTGCCGGGCTTTGGGGGGCGGCGGTGCCCTTGGGGGTTTGGCGGCTGGCACGACCCAAAAGAAGCAGGACCCCGGGTCAAGCCCGGGGTAACGAGGTGGTGAAAGCGCCCCGCGGCCTCGTCCACAGGCCATCGCGGGGGGTGTCGGGCAGGCTGTGCCGCCGTGCCGCCTGCCCGGTCGCGATGAGCATCCAGCCGAGCTTTGCCGCCTTCCCCGTCGAAACGCGGCGATCCCACGCCCGCCCGCCGCGCCGGGCGACCTCGCGGGCGATGCCGCCATAGATGCCCGCCGCCGCCAGCACCGCCCAGGCCGACCGGAAGGAGAGCTTCGCCGCCCCCGTCCGCGCCGAGGCGGCGTAGCGCGCGGCCTGATCGGTGAGGCGCCGGGCAAGGCGGGTGAGCCGCGCGCGATAGGCGGGCGCGACATGCTCGCCGGCCGGGATGCCCAGCTCCGCCAGCCAGTCGGCCGGCAGGTAGCAGCGCCCTGCCCCGGCATCCTCGGCGATGTCGCGGGCGATATTGGCGAGCTGGAAAGCGATGCCGAGATCGCAGGCGCGGTCCAGCGTCGCCTCGTCCGCGGGATCGACCCCCATCAGCACCGCCATCATGCAGCCGACGCTGCCCGCCACATGGTAGCAATAGCGGAGCAGATCGTCCTCGTTCCGTGGCCGCCAGCCCTGCGCATCGAGCGCGAAGCCTTCGATCAGATCATGCGGATAGCGCGCGGGCAGCCCCGTCTCGGCGGCGACCACGCCCAGCGCATCGAAGGCGGGATCGCCCGTCGCCCCACCCGCCAGCGCCAGCGCCGTCAGCGTGCGCATCCTCGCGAGCCGGGCTTCCGCATCCGTCACCGGCCGCATCCCGTGGCCGAGTTCCTGTCCGTCCGCGATATCGTCGCAGGCGCGGCACCACGCATAGAGCAGCTGCGCCCGCTCCCGCGTGGCGGGATCGAACAGGCGTGAGGCGGCCGCGAAGGATTGCGAGCCGCGCGCGATCGTCTCCCGCGCATGGGCGACGAGGGCCGCCCGGTCGAGGCTCACAAATCCGAGGCCTTCATCGTCAGGATGGTGCGATGCGGCTGATAGGCGGCCATCCGCGCCAGCAGATCGTGCAGATCGTCGCCGGCGATCAGCAGCCCCTGATGCTGCGGCCGCACGAAGCCCACCTCGCCCATCTTCCCCCAGAATGCGAGCAGGTCGTCATAATAGCCCGCCACGTTGAGCAGCCCCACCGGCTTCGCATGATAGCCGAGCTGCGCCCAGCTCATCGCCTCCCACAATTCGTCCATCGTGCCGGTGCCGCCGGGGATGGTGACGAAACCGTCCGAGAGATCGGTGAAGAGCTGCTTCCGCTGGTGCATCGTCTCGACGACGTGCAGCTCGGTGAGCCCCTGATGCGCCACCTCGGCGTGCATCAGCGCCGTGGGGATCACGCCGATCACCTCGCCCCCGCCTTCCAGCACGGCATCGGCCACGGCACCCATCAGCCCCAGCCGCCCGCCGCCATAGACAAGCCCGATGCCGCGCTCCGCAAAGGCGCGGCCCACCTGCCGGGCGCACTCGATATAGGCCGGGTCCGCCGGGGTGGCCGAACCGCAATAGACGGCGAGACGCTTCATGATTCTTCAGCCTTTCAGGAGCGGCGGAGATCGTCGAGCATCAGCGCGGAGGTCGCCCGTGCGGAGGCGACGACACCGGGGATGCCCGCGCCCGGATGCGTGCCGGCGCCGACGAAATAGAGGTTGGGGATGCGATCGTCGCGATTGTGGACGCGGAAGAAGGCCGATTGCGTCAGCAGCGGCTCCAGGCTGAAGGCCGAGCCCATATGCGCGTGGAGATCGGTGGCGAAGTCCATCGGCGTATAGTGGAAGCTCGTCACCAGCCGCTCGCGCAGGCCGGGAATCAGCCGCGCGTCGAGATGATCGAGGATGCGATCGGCATAGAGCGGGCCGATATCCGCCCAGTCGATCGGCAGCTTGCCGAGATGCGGCACGGGCGCCAGCGCATAGAAGGTGGAGCAGCCCTCCGGCGCCAGCGACGGATCGGTGACGGTCGGGTGGTGCAGGTAGAGCGAGAAATCGCGCGACAGCACGCCATGATCGTAGATGTCGGTCAGCAGCCCCTTGTAGCGCGGGCCGAACAGCACCGAATGATGCGGAATGCCGGGGAAGGTGCCCCGGATGCCGAAATGCACGAGGAACAGCGAGGGCGAGAAGCGCTTGTCTTCCAGCGCGCGCGCCGCCCGCTCGCCACGCCGCGAATGGCCGAGCAGATCGCGATAGCTGTGCATGATATCGGCATTGGAGGCGACGGCATCGAACGGCGCGCTCCAGCCGCTGCGGCAGGAAAGGCCGGTCACACGATCGCCCAGCATATCGATTCCCGCCACCGGATCGCCGAGGCGCAGCGTGCCGCCCAGCCGCTCGAACTGCGCCGCCATCGCCTGCACCAGCGCATGGGTGCCGCCGCGCGGGAACCAGACGCCGCCTTTGCGCTCCAGCGTGTGGATGAGCGTGTAGATCGCGCTCGTTGTCATCGGGTTGCCGCCCACCAGCAGCGTGTGGAAGCTGAGCGCCTGCCGCAGATGCTCGTCCTTCACGAAGGACGACACGATGGAATAGACCGAGCGCCACGCCTGACTTTTCAGGAGCTGGGGCGCCGCCTTCACCATCGATCCGAAATCGAGGAAGGCCGCGTGGCCGAGCTTCTCATAGCCCTGCTTGTAGACCTCGCCCGAATATTCGAGGAAGCGCCGGTAGCCGACCACGTCCTCCGGGTTCAGCGCGGCGATCTGGCGGGTGAGCGCGGTGTCGTCGTTGGTGTAATCGAAGCTGGTGCCGTCCGGCCACATCAGCTTGTAGAAGGGCGAGACGGGCAGCAGCTCCACATCCTCGGCCATGTCCCGGCCGGAGAGGCGCCAGAGATCGGCGAGGCAATCCGGATCGGTGATGACGGTGGGGCCGGCATCGAAGGTGAAGCCGTCGCGCTGCCACTGGTAGGCGCGGCCGCCGGGCTTGTCCCTCGCTTCCACGATGGTGGTGGCGATGCCCGCCGATTGCAGGCGGATGCCGAGCGCCAGCCCACCAAACCCTGCCCCGATCACCGCCGCCGTCTTCATCTGCCCTGCATACCCCTCAAGCCGGCCGCCGCCTTCAGTGCCCGGCCGATGGGCACGGGCGGGCGCCCTGCAACGATCCGGGCCTTGTCCCACGTTGTCGAGCACCCTGCGTAAAAGCGCGCAATCAGGGATTCGTCCAGCCGATAGAATCGCTGGAGGACGCGGTAACGCTCGGCAGGCGTCGCCGCGTGAAACAGCATCCTGTTGAGAAGACGGTAGAAACCCCGCTCCTCCCACGCCGCGCGGGCGGATTTGTGCAGTGCATCGTGCAGTGCGGGGGCAGACCAGTCGGCCAGCCCCGCCACCAGCCGCGCGGTGCGTGCCGCATCGGGCAGGGAGAAGCCGGTGGTCGGGTGGAACAGCCCGGCGCGCAACCCCGCCTTGGCGACATTGTGCCCGCCCGACTGCCAATAGCCCCCGAAATCGCCGCCCAGTACGACGGGGAGCGCGCCCTGCTCCTCCCGCTCGATCCCGGCGATGTGCCAGCCCTTGCCGGCGGCGTAGCCGGCGATGCGGCGGGCGAGCGCGGGGCGATCGATGGCGGGGGAGTCGCTGTAATAAGTGTCCTCGACGAACAATCGGTCCGGGCCGAAGGGCAGGAGATAGACGAAGCGATAGCCGCCGATCTGCTCCACGGTGGCGTCCATCACCACCGGGCGGGTGAGCCCGTGCGGCGCCTCCAGCCGGAGCATCTGGCCGACGAACAGCTGCCAGCCGAGATCGAGCTGACCGAGATCGCCCGGCCCGCGCGCGTCGATCACGCCCTGGGCCTCGATGCGCGTGCCGTCCGCCAGCACGACCGCGCGAGGCCCCACACCGATGGCGCGGCGGCCGGTCAGGATGCGCTCGGCCGGCAGCGTGCGGCGCAGGACCGCGTCGAAACGCTCGGAGGTGATGCTGTGGTAGCGCCCGGCGAGCGTTCGCCGGTGGGCGGGGAAGGCGACGTCATGCCCATCCCACCAGTGCGCGACGAGCGGCACCAGCAGCGGCCGGTCATCGGGCGCGACATCGCTTTCGAAGAAGGACCAGACATGGTTGCCGCCGAGGCTGTCGCCGCCCTCGACCAGCAGCACGCGGGCGTCGGGGCGGCTCTTCGCCAGCGCGAGCGCGATGAGGCCCCCGGCCAGCCCGCCGCCGACGATCGCAAGGTCACACTGGCGTGGCCGCTCCATCACCCAGGCCTAGCTGCTGAAGCCCATGGCGTCACCCCTCGGGCAGGCAACGGAATGGTTCCGGTGGCGGGCCATGGCGGCGTGCAGCTGGGGGCGGCTTATCGACCGGAGGCTTTAACAAAGCCTGCGATGCTGGTGACGACGCCCGGAGCCAGCGGGAGCGCGGGATCAAAATACGTAGCGATATTGGCGTTCCGCGCGTCCGACGTGACGCTCTTCAGCACGTGGTTGGTATCGGGAAGCAGGACGAGCTGGGCGTTCGGGTTCCCGGCTTTGAGGCGCTGGGCGTCCGCTACGCTGACCTGAATGTCGCGCTCCCCCTGCAAAATGAGGGTGGGCTTGTGGAATGTCGCGATCAACTTGGCGGGATCGCGTGGACATCATGGGCATAATCATCGATCGTGACGGCATTGGCATCCGGCGTGGCCGCCGCGCTGGCATACATGCCGCGCTTGTCGATACGAACCGTCGCGATCCCCTGCGCCGCGAGCCCTTCCGCGAGGAGTTTCAGCGACGCTGCCTTCAGGCCGGCATTGTTGTTTCCGTCGCGATCGGTTGGCCCCGATCCCGGAATCATCAGCACCACGGGGGCTGCCCCGCCTTGCGGCGACAGCATCGTGCCTTTCAGCGGGCCGGATGGTCCGGGGGCCGATATGTCGGATTCGACGGGAGCAGCGATTGCGGGGCCGGTCATGAGCAGCAGTGCGGCAAGAATATGCAACACGGATAGGGCTCCATCGGACATTTAAGAGGCATGTCTATGTCAAATCCCGGTGATTTCATTCAACAATAACGCCCTCATCGGACGACGACGGATTTTGACCGACGTTGATCGGGCATGGTTGTGGCGATGCGTTGTGACGATGGTGTCGGCGCTCGTTCTGCGGCTGTCCAGTTCCTCCCCGAGGCTCCGTTGCAGACTATCCGCTTCGCCGCCGCCTGCAATGGAGTCGCGCAGCACCGGCGATGGGCGCTACAAGCGGTGCATGGCCCTTTCCGCCGCCCTGCTTTCCGCGCTGGCGATGACGCTGATCGTGGCGGTGCGTTATCTCGCCGTCTCGGGTGCTTTCGCCGCCGTCACCGCGCGTCGGCACCCGGGCCTATATGCGGGGCTCGGGCGGCAGATGCGGCGCGAGATGGCGTGGTCGCTCGCCTCGGCCGCGATCTACGGCGTGCCGGCAGGCATTCTCGCATGGGGCTGGCTGCATCGGGGCTGGACGCGGGTTTATACGGACCTTCACGCATGGCCGCTCTGGTGGTGGCCGCTGTCGGTGCTGCTGTGCCTCGCGCTGCACGATAGCTGGTTCTACTGGACGCACCGCTGGATGCACCGGCCGCGCCCGTTCCGCATCGCCCATGCCGTCCACCATGCCAGCCGCCCGCCCACCGCCTGGGCGGCGATGAGCTTCCACCCGTGGGAGGCGTTGACCGGCGCCGTCGTGATCCCCGCGCTCGTGCTGCTGATCCCCATCCATGTCGCGGCGCTGGGCCTCGTGCTGGCGATCATGACGGTGATGGGCGTTACCAATCATATGGGCTGGGAAATCGTCCCCCGCCGGCTGGTGGAGGGGGCGGCCGGGCGCTGGCTCATCACCGCCAGCCATCACCAGCGCCATCACAGCGATTATCGCTGCAATTACGGCCTCTATTTCCGCGTGTGGGACCGGCTGTGCGGCACCGACCGCGGCCTCGGCGATTTCACGCGCCGGCCGTGAATATCCCCCGTTCGTCCTTCGACAGGCTCAGGACGAACGGGGGCAGACTATGCCGATGCGCCTTCAGCGGCAGCGAACGTTGTCGCGGTCGATCGCGTTGCCGGCCACTGCGCCGCCGGCCGCGCCCAGCAGCGTGCCGAGCGTCTTCGATCCGCCGGGCGCGATGATATTGCCCAGCACGCCGCCCGCGATTCCGCCGACGATGAGGCCGGTCGTCCCATCCGAGCGGCGGCAATAATATCGGCCGTCGCGCCCGGCGTAGATCGTGTCGTTCTGGCGGAGCCGATGCTCGTGGTAGCGCGGGCCTTCGCGATAATATTGCTCGGCATAATAAGGCTGGCCCGGTGGCGGCCCATAGACCCTCGGCCCGTCGTCATAACCGCCACAGCCGGTCAGCGGCAGCAGCGCCGCCACGGCCGCGAGGCCGAGCAGCGATTGCGTCTTGCGCATGATCCTCTCCCGTGTTCGTTACTCCTGCGCATCCAACGCAGCGCGGACCGGATATTTCCGCCCGACCACAAGCGGCTTGCCGCCCCCCTGCGAGGGGACTAGGGTAAACGCTTCCCCGGGGGGCCGCTGTTGCGCGGCTGAGAGGCGGGCGCTTAAAGCCCACGACCCGTAGAACCTGATCCGGTTGATACCGGCGGAGGGAGGGAGCGCTTACGCACCCCCCTTCCGATCGAACGAGGAGGCGGCGTGGTTCACACGCTCACCGTGCTGACGTTGCGGCTGGCAGAGGCGATCGGCCTCTACTGGCTTGCGGCCGGCGTGGGCCTGCTCTTGGCGCCCAACCGGCTGCGCGCGCTGATCGACGATATGGAGCGTTCGCCGGCCCTCGTCTTCCTGATGGGGCTGGTCGCCTTCGCGATCGGCACCGCCATGCTGATGGCGCACCATGTCCTCTACGATCCGTTGAGCGTGATCGTCACCGTCGTCGCGGCCATCGCCGCGATAGAGGGGCTGGCGCTGATCGCCTTTCCGCAACCCCTGCTCGCCCTTGCCCGCCCGTTCGCCGCCTCCGCGCCCCTGTGGGGGATGGTATCGATCGTGCTGGGTTTCCTGCTGTTCCTCGCCGGCTTCACGGGCCGCGCCGACGTGCTTCCCTGAAAGGACTTTTGATGGCCGATATTCCCGCCCGTACCGAGTTGAAGGTGACGACCGGCCCGATCCGGGGCTCGAAGAAGATCCATGTCCAGACGGCGAGCGGCCTCAGCGTGGCGATGCGCGAGATCGCGCTGGAGCCGAGCGCCAACGAGCCGCCGGTGCGCGTGTACGACACGTCCGGCCCCTACACCGATCCCAACGCCCGCATCGACATCATGGCCGGCCTGCCCGAGCTGCGCCGCGACTGGATCCGTTCGCGCGGGGACGTGGAGGAAGTCACCCAGCGCGAAGTGAAGCCGGAGGATAACGGCCAGCTCGGGCCGGATCGCTCGGGCGGCGTCGCGCCCTTCCCGCATGTCCGCGGCCGCGTGCTGCGCGCCAAGCCGGGCATGAACGTCAGCCAGATGCACTATGCCAAGAAGGGCATCATCACGCCCGAGATGGAATATGTCGCCGTCCGCGAGAATATGGGCCGCGCCGCGCTGAAGCAGAAGCTGGCCCGCGACGGGCAGGATTTCGGCGCCGCCATCCCCGATTTCGTGACGCCGGAATTCGTGCGCGACGAAGTGGCGCGCGGCCGGGCGATCATCCCCAACAACATCAACCACCCGGAATCGGAGCCGATGGCGATCGGCCGCAACTTCCTGGTGAAGATCAACGCCAATATCGGCAATTCGGCGGTGGCGTCCGACGTCGCCTCCGAAGTGGACAAGATGGTGTGGTCGATCCGCTGGGGCGCGGATACCGTGATGGACCTCTCCACCGGCCGCAACATCCACGACACGCGCGAGTGGATCATGCGCAACTCGCCGGTGCCGATCGGCACGGTGCCGATCTATCAGGCGCTGGAGAAGGTGGGCGGCATCGCCGAGGACCTGACGTGGGAAATCTTCCGCGACACCCTCATCGAGCAGGCCGAGCAGGGCGTCGATTACTTCACCATCCATGCCGGCGTCCGCCTGCCCTACATTCCGCTGACGGCGAAGCGCGTCACCGGCATCGTCTCGCGCGGCGGCTCGATCATGGCCAAGTGGTGCCTCGCGCATCACAAGGAGAGCTTCCTCTACGAGCGCTTCGAGGAAATCTGCGAGATCATGAAGGCCTATGACGTGGCCTTCTCGCTGGGCGACGGCCTGCGCCCCGGCTCGATCGCGGACGCCAATGACGAGGCGCAGTTCGCCGAGCTGGCGACGCTGGGCGAGCTCACCCAGATCGCGTGGAAGCACGACGTGCAGGTGATGATCGAAGGCCCCGGCCACGTGCCGATGCACAAGATCAAGCAGAACATGGACAAGCAGCTCGATGCGTGCGGCGAGGCCCCCTTCTACACGCTCGGGCCGCTCACGACGGATATCGCGCCGGGTTACGACCATATCACCTCGGCGATCGGCGCCGCGATGATCGGCTGGTTCGGCACCGCGATGCTCTGCTACGTGACGCCGAAGGAGCATCTGGGCCTGCCCGATCGCAACGACGTGAAGGTGGGTGTCGTCACCTACAAGCTCGCGGCGCACGCGGCGGATCTCGCCAAGGGCCATCCGGGCGCCAAGCTGCGCGACGATGCGCTGAGCCGCGCCCGCTTCGAGTTCCGCTGGCGCGACCAGTTCAACCTGTCGCTCGATCCCGACACGGCGGAGGAATATCACGACCAGACCCTGCCGGCGGAAGGCGCCAAGACGGCGCATTTCTGCTCGATGTGCGGGCCGAAATTCTGCTCGATGAAGATCACACAGGAAGTGCGCGACTTCGCCGCGAAGCAGAATAGCGACGCCGGAGACTTCCTCGCCGCCCAGCCGGTGGGCGAGGCGGAAGCCGAGGCAGGCATGGCGAAGATGAGCGAGACGTTCCGCGAAAAGGGTGGGGAGATTTACCTGCCGGCGGAGTGAGGTTGAAGTCTAAGTCATTGATCCGGAGTCGGTTTTTTGATGATAATCTAAGCTCTTGGAATCCGTCAAAGATTCTTGACTTTCCTTTAAAGTTGAAGTAGATAATTGGCGGGTAGGATACGTCGGACAAACCTCAGCAAGCATCGTATTGATGCGTTGCAATCGTGTTGACGGTCATCCATCGGATGATGGCCTAAAAGCAGCTCGATGATGAGGCCGGGGCCTACCCGCCACTATCGGCGCTCGAAATCGTATCCGTAGGCTTCGAATATCTCTTGCTGTTCGGACGTTAAATTTCCTTTCCAGGCGGGCGTTGGAAAGAGTGCAACTCCGAAATCTTTTTGTATGCCGTTCTCTTTTGCCATTATTGGCTGAAGAGTTTTCGCTGGAGTCGTAAACCACGTACTCGGGCCTAGAGCATCGATTGCTTGGTAAAAAGCACTTCCTACCACGTCGGCTAACTGTAGTCCTGCGCGACTCTGGTGCGGATAATCTTGCATCAGATCGGTATTCAACATTTTTGTAACCGGTTGTCTCTTCTTAAGATAAAGCGAATCGCCTTCTTGCTGAAGTTTTAGATAGTAGTGGTAAGCTTTGGTTTGGCTGTAACGGTGACCGCCACGCCGAGAGAATTCTATCTTAATTAATTTTCTATCTCCGTAATCTCTAAAGGTTCTTTCATCGCAGAACGTCGTCACGCGCTCAAGTAAAAGGCGCACACACCAATTGTAAAACCATTGCTGCGACGGAATTTTTGCGGCATTTCTGTTACTATGTTGACGCATGTTCTTTTTATTAGAACAAATGGCAAATCCTCTTAGCGGAAGCTTGGAAATCATGCTGGTCACAGCGATCTTTCGCGTTGGTGACAAATTTCTATAATGGAGATCGCGGCGCTGTGTTACTCCTATAGAGGTTCTAATGTCATTAACCCATTCAACAACGTTAGGTTCATGGCATGTTCTCATGACAACGGCGCTCAACACTAGCCACTCAGAGGCACCGTTTTCATCTATAGGTCGAACCTTGTTGAGTCCGGGATCGCCAGCTTCATCAATGTAGGCAATATATCCGTATTCCATTGAGATTCGTTAGCACGCCGCGCTATTGAGTGCCAAGTTGATTGGCATGCGTTAAAAGAGAAGCTAATGGACCGAGGCGAGATGGTGCCTGTGTGGGAGGGCTATCGATTAATAATGATACCGACACTGCGCGACTTCCAGCGCCTGCGTGTCACCCTTGCCGGTCACCCGATACACCAGCCGATGCTCTAAATTGATCCGGCGGGACCACCAGCCGGAGAGGTTGCCGCCGAGCGGCTCGGGCTTGCCGGTGCCCCGGAAGGGATCGCGCATCACTTCCTTGAATAGCGCGTTCAGGCGGACCAGTGCCTTGGGGTCTTCGGCCTGCCAGTAGAGATACTGATCCCAGGCGCGGGACGAGAACGTGATCCTCACGGTTCGATCAGTTCATGTTCCTCGCCCTTGCCGGCATCCAACTCGGCAATGCTCTTCAACAGCATCTCAGCATTCTTGGGCGAGCGCAGCAGGTAGAGCGTCTCCTCGATCGACGCCCACTCGCTCTGCGACACGATCACCACGCCCTCGGCCTTCTGGCGCGTGATCGCGATGGCGACCTTATCGGCCACCGCACGGTCCATCACCGCCTTCAGATTGGCGCGGGCATCCGAGAAGCTGAGTGAGTCCATGTCGAGTAATGTACAACTTTCGGTACAGGTTTCAACTTTGGGGTGAAACCGCCGGCAAAGCCCAATCGATCGGCGCCATCCCCCGTTCTTCCAGAAACGCATTCGTCTTCGAGAAATGCCGGCACCCCATGAAGCCGTTATGCACCGACAGCGGCGAGGGGTGCGCTGCCTTCAGCACCAGATGGCGGCCGCCGCGTTCCACCGTCTGCACGAACGCCGCCTTCTTCTGCGCGTAGCTGCCCCAGAGCAGGAAGACGACCGGCTCCTCCTTCGCCGCCACGAGGCGGATCACCGCGTCGGTGAACTGCTCCCAGCCCTTGCCCTGATGGGAGGCGGCGCGGGCCATCTCCACCGTCAGCACGGAGTTCAGCAGCAGCACGCCCTGCTGCGCCCAATGTTCGAGGAAGCCGTGGGCGGGGCGCTCGATGCCGAGATCCTCCTTCAGCTCCTTGTAGATGTTGACGAGGCTGGGCGGCGGGCGGACGCCGGGCCGCACGGAGAAGCACAGGCCATGCGCCTGCCCCTCGCCATGATAAGGGTCTTGCCCGAGGATGACGACGCGCACCTTGTCCAGCGGGGTCAGGTCCAGCGCGCGGAACCATTCGGAGCCCTTGGGGAAGATGCGCTTGCCCGCCGCCTTCTCGGCCAGCAGGAAATCCTTCAGCTGCGCCATGTAGGGGCTGGCGAATTCCGGCGCGAGCGGATCGCGCCAGCTTTCCCCCAGCTTCACCGCCTGCGTGGCCTCGTTCACTCTCATGCCTCCGTGTGTCGGAAGGGCGGTGTGGGCAAGCCCGCGCGGCGCGTCAATCGGGCGGCCGTCATTAGGAGTCCGCAGCCGGGCCGTCTTCTGATAGCCTCCGCCCCGCCTCTCATCAGGAGTCTCGACACATGAGCATCTTCGATGGACTGCTCGGCCAGGTGGCCGGCAATATGGATATCGCCAATCTCGCCGCGAAAGTGGGGCTTTCCCAGGAACAGGTGGAGCAGGCCGTGCAGGCGCTCGGCACCGCGCATCCCCAGCCGGGCGATACGGTGGAGCTGGCCGCCGAGAATACCGGGCTTTCCGGCCATGTCCTCCAGCAGATCGTCGATCATATCGGCGGCGAGGGCGCGCTCGGCCGCTTTGCCAGCCTGATGGGCGAGCAGCAGGAAGGTGGGCTCGGCGGGGTGCTGGGCAGCCTGGGCTCGATGTTCAACAAGGGCTGATCCACCGCCCGTTCCGGCGAAGGATCAGAAAATCCCGTGGCCCAGCGCCAGGCGGGCGAACCCGATCAGGATCACCACCAGATTGAGGTTCCGCCCGCCATTGGTGCTGGAGAGGGTGCCGAAGGCGAGCCCCACGATCGCGACGGGGATCACCATCCAGTACATCCAGCCGAGCAGCGGCGTGAAGGCGATCAGCCCCCAGAAGAGGGCGACGAGGCCGATCAGGACAGAGATCAGGTTCAGCATGGCCGCAAGTATTGCGCGCGCCGGCCCCGCTGCCAAGCCGTGCGGGAACGCGCTTGACTTCCTGTGAACAAATAGGGAACATGGTGGCGCAACAGGATTTGCGTGGGAGATTGTCCCGATGGCCGCACTTCTGGATACGCGCCTCTATCTGTTCGCCCCGCTGCCCGAGGGGGTGAGCGATCATGTCGACATCTCCAACGATATCGAGCCGGTGCTGCCGGGGCTGAAGCTGGTCTCCACGGCGCGGCGGCACATCACGCTGGCGAATCTGAATGCGGGCGGGATGCCGCAGGATCATGTTATCGCCCTGGCGCGCTGGGTGATGGCGACGATGCCGCCCTTTGCCTTCCGGGTGGTGTTCGATCAGCTGGTGGTGAGCGCACGCAGCACCTTGCTGAAGGCGAGCCAGCCGCTGGCCGGCGCGCTGGAATGCCAGGCGCATTGTCTGGCGATGATGCGGCATTACGGGCTCGATCTGCCACGGGCGGCGCTGCCGGTGCCGCATGTCACGCTGGGCTATGGCTATCGCTATCGCGAGAACCGGGGCGTCCGCCCGATCGACGGGGTCGGCTGGCTGGTGGACGAACTGCTGCTGGTCCGCAGCTGGCCCGGCCGCACCCGGCACGAGGAACTGGGCCGCTGGCGCCTGCCCCTGCCCCTGCGCCCGCAAGCGGCGGCGTGAGGGGGGCGGAAGGGGCTGGGACGGGAATGGAGATGGCGTGGACTGCCCCTCCTCTCGTCATGCCCGGCTTGACCCGGCATCCAGAGCGGCTCGCGATGCCCTTTACGGCTCTGGATGCCGGGTCGAGCCCGGCATGACGGATATAATGG
>Ga0207711_10003542_pt1 | contig 13518 bp, 7 predicted proteins | sample KBSS34metaG_FD_184401 | JGI IMG/M metagenome (GOLD analysis project Ga0207711, IMG submission 184401) | Switchgrass rhizosphere microbial communities from Kellogg Biological Station, Michigan, USA - KBS S3-4 metaG (SPAdes) (version 2) | ecosystem: Host-associated > Plants > Roots > Rhizosphere >...
CGCCACCGCCCTCAGCAGCCTCTCAAAGTGCCGGCATATCCGCTCCACCGTCGCGCTCCTAAACAGGTCCGTGTTGTACTCCAGCTCCGCCACCAGTCCCTGCTCCCGTTCCACTACCGACAGCAGCAGGTCCAGTTTCGCCGTCGTCGCCGGCGGCGCTTGCGACGTCAGCGTCAGCTCCTGCAACTGCAGCGTCTGACGCGGCGTGTTCTGCAGAATGAACATGGTTTGGAACAGCGGCGAGCGACTCAGGTCTCGTTCCGGCTGCAACTCTTCCACCAGCTTCTCGAACGGCACATCCTGATGCGCATACGCTCCTAAACAAACTTCGCGTACTCGCTTCACCAACTCCTGGAACGTTGGCTCACCGCTCAGGTCCGTCCGCATCACGAGCGTGTTCACGAAGCAGCCGATCAGCTTTTCAGTCTCGGCGCGATTACGTCCGGCGATCGCGGACCCAACCACGATGTCTTCCTGGCCCGAATAACGGGACAGCAACAACTGGAACGCCGCCAGCAACACCATGAACAGCGTGACTCCTTCCTGCTGGCTCAGGTCTTTCAACTGCTGGGTCACTTCGGTGGGAATCGTGAAGCTGTGACGCCGCCCAATGTAACTCTGCACTGCCGGGCGTACATGGTCCGTCGGTATCTCCAGCACCGGCAACTCGGCCAACTGCTCGCGCCAGTACTCCATTTGCTGCTCCAGCACGTCGCCCTGCAACCACTCCCGCTGCCAAAGTGTGTAATCGGAATACTGGATAGGAAGCGGAGGCAGTGATGATGATTTTCCACTTGCGAACGCATCATAGAGAGATGCAAGCTCTTCAATGAAGATCCCGATGGACCACCCATCAGCCACGATGTGGTGCATGGTGATCAGGAAGAGATAATCTTCCTCATCCAGTTGGACCAGGCTGACGCGAAGCAGCGGTCCCTCGGTGAGGTCAAAAGGCTTTTGCGCTTCTGCAGCCGCCAACGCGTTCATCTGTTGCTCACGCTCACTGGGCGCGGAACTCAGAAGATCGATCAAAGGCATATCCAGCTCGAACGTCCGGGCCACAACCTGCAACGGCACTCCTTCGTGCGCTGGAAATGACGTTCGCAACACCTCATGCCGATTAACGATCTCGGTCAAGGCCTGCTTGAGCGCATCGCGGTTGAGTTGTCCCCTGAGCCGAACTGCACCGGGGAGGTTATAGAAGGGATTCCCAGGCTCTAACCGGTCCAGGAACCACATGCGCCGCTGGGCGAACGAAGCTGGCGCGGGATCAAATCCCACCCGGCGTGAAATCGTTTCTTTCTTAGGCGCTTCGCCGGCTTCCTGTAGCATGAGCTTCAGGAGTTTTCGCCTCTTTGATGAGAGGTTCAGCAGGTGCGATGAGAGTTCAGGCATTTTCAATTTCCCTTTACCTGTTCTTGGACCATCTCAACTTACTGCAACGGCGAGGAGCTCTTGGCTACGGCTGAATCGTCCAGGCTGAAAACTCTGGAGACGCGTGTGTTGTCGCTATAGGATGCTGGGATTAGAAAATCGGGGCGAGGCTTCAGGCTCTTTCCTGGTATCTCTGGCAATCCGTCAGTACTACTCGTGACTGTGAGATTGACTGGCTCGGTCCCTTTCAACTCGATTGTGAGAGTAATGCCTTCACGAGGAAGCGCATTGTAGGTCAACTCCCAGGCTGCCGCGGCGTTGTCATTTCCCGTTTTGTGATCTCTATAATCCAGGCGCTTGCCGTCTATGACGGCAGACAGCACCTCGACGTTCGGATCCACCCGCACACCAAACAGACGTGGGTTTCGCGTCGAGCGGAGTTTGACGGTTAGAGTGCGAACACCATTTTCCCTTGCGTCAGAAAGCACACTCAAGTCGTCAGAGCCCAGCTCCAGAATCGGCGCCTTCTCCACGAAAAACTTGACCTGAAGACCCGGAAAATGATCCGGCAATAGTTTTGGCTCGGCGCTCTCAGTCAAAAATTGCGAAGTCCATTCATCTCGAGTGCTGGAGCTGGCCCAGACGGCCTCGTTCTTAGTTACGTTGAGGCTGTATTGCACTGAATCCTTCCGCGGTGTTGTCTTGTCGTAAACAGGCATAGCCATGCCCCACATCAGGAAGCCGAGCGCTGCGAATATGGACCAGAGCGGCAAATTCCATTTGTACGGCAGCGAGATATATTTCAAAAGCGGCACGACCGCGATCAGCGACAACATCACGAGCGCCATCAAAATCGGAAGCATCCCGAGCATAATCCCCGTGAAGATGTTGTAGGTGGAAGCTGTCATGAGCATGAGACCCGGAATCACGCCGGCGCATATCACCACCAACGACTTTGCCGAAAACGGATCTCTGTTTTTGAAAAGGAACGTGGTCCCGATTGCGATTAGGAGGAAAAACACCGGCCACTGGAAAACATAACTCGCACCCGGAAGCAGGAAGCTGGAGATAACCGCGACGATCAACCAAAGAAATATGGATCCGATAGTCAGGTTGTTGAAACTGATCCACCTATTCAGTCCGAGTACGAGCGACGAGCTAATCGCAATACCAAACGCAATAAAACTGACCAGGAAAATGTTGGCGTTCCGCAACGGCGAGAAACCAGGCCGGACATTGAACAGCACCAGCAGAATAAAATTGACTGCCACCACGGACAGGATGATGCCCACTAAAGTCGCGGCAAAGCCCAGCGCCATGCCTTTGATAGTCAACTCTGTTTTCTTCAAGCCGATGATGGCCACGCCTGCGAACAGTACGATTAGCATGATGCTGATCGGTAACGTCCACATACCTGCGTAGGTAACGAGTGTCATTCCGAGAATATCGAAATAGATTGAGTTAGGAGCTTTCGTGTTGTCGAGATTGATATTGCCGAGATGGCGGACCAGCGGTAAAGCGTAAGAACCGCCGTGCTGAATACTCCTCACGTCGATGCTGTCGAGGTCGTCGCGTAGCGAGTGATAGTGTGAAAGACCGCCGATGAAGGCGAGATTGTAGCCGGACATGCCGGCCTTTTTGAAAACGGTCAGGTCTGTGTCATTCGGCAATATCGTATAGATGCTGTACATGAGCGAGCTGGCGAACGGGTGTGGAACTGCTTTCGCCATCTGGTTGATCAGCCAGCCGTTGTTGTCGCTAGTCTCAAACATGAAGACGGGGCCGTTCGCCCCGCGTGCTTCGAGGTTGAGCACGACGGCGACGTTCTTCGCGAGTGAGTTGTCATCCACGAACGCCTTGCTGCCCAGCAATCCAATCTCTTCACCTTCGTTGAATAAAAAGATTACGTCATTTTTCAGAGGCGGGCCGGATTTCAAGGCACGCAAAGTCTCGAGTAACACCACGACGCCTGAACCATCGTCACTGGCGCCCGGACTATTTGGAACTGAATCGTAGTGCGCCGTCAGCAGAATTGCCTTCGCTTCCGGATCCGTTCCTTCAAGGCGACCAATGATGTTCTTGACCGTTGCGCCGACGGCCCCGTATCTGGTTGGGACGGCAACCGCAGTGCTCTGCACTTCCGCCTCAACTCCGCTTTCCTGAAGTTTGCTCAGGATCACTCTGCGCACATCTTCCTGTGCTGCCGAACCAATCGGATGCGGTGTGGCAGCAATGGTCCTAAGTGTTTCCATCGCGCGCGCCGCGGAAAACTCCGAAGCCGGAGCGCTCGCATCGACCACGCTGGGAGGCCGCTGCAGGTAAATAGCCAGACCGATTGCGGCAGCGATGAACACGTACACCGCAAAACCGAGCAAACACTTCTTCAGAGAAGTCTGCATGACTTGGATTCCTTTTTAGAGATGAAGATTTGAGGGTGCTTATTCCAGGGCGGCACTCTGTGGCCGCCCATTGCACAAATTGGGCGTGCGAGAATTAATCGTATCTCAAGGCAATGATCGGGTCGACTTTGAGAGCTCTCCGCGCCGGAATGAAGATGGAAACGAGGGCCACACCACTAAGAATCAAAGAAACGACGATGAAGGTTAGCGGGTCGGTCGCGCTTATGCCGTACAGCAAACTGCTCAGGATGCGAGTAGCCGCGAAGGCGACTATCAGCCCGAGCAACAAACCGACTCCCACCAGTCCCATACCCTCTTTAATCACCATCAGCAGAACGTCTCGCTTCTGCGCGCCGAGCGCCATGCGAATGCCGATCTCCTGTGTCCGGCGGGCGACGGAGTAGCTCATCACGCCGTAGAGTCCAATAATACCGAGCAACAGCGCCACGAGACCGGCTGGACCAAGCAGCATCGCACCAACCCGCGGCACCAGCAGCGCGAGACCGAGATGTTCGCCGCCGATCTGCACGTTCGAAACCGGCACCGTCGCATCAATGTTGTGTATTACATTGCGCACGCTGTTCACCATGCTTTTTGGATCGCCCATGGTGCGAACGTGCAGTCTGGCAGACGGGAAGAAGTCCTGTTGCAGCGGGATGTAGTAATAAGGACGCGGGGCCTCACCGAGCGTGAGATATTTGCTTTCTTTCGCCACACCTACAACTACAAGAAAGGGGCCCGTCGGACTCTGATCGCTGATTCTCTTGCCGATTGGATTCTCGTTGGGCCAGAAAGTGCGCGCCATCGTTTCGTTGATGATCGTTACCTGCTGCGCTTTTGCGCTGTCGGCGTCAGTAAATTCACGACCCTGCACCAGCGGGATGCCCATCGTCCGAAAGTAATCGGGGGTGACTATGTTGAAGCTGTAGTTCATGTCTTCGCCCGGTCGCGGCGCGTAACCTTCGACATGAACCGGTCGCAGACCGCTAATCACTTCCAACGGGGCGCTTGAAGCCATGCTCACGGATGTGACACCAGGCAGGCTCCGGGTCTGGTCCATCACGTTCTTGTAGAACGCGATGGCCTTATTAACTTCCAGGCCAACCACCGTCGTATCCAACCTCATCGTCACGAGGTGGTCCATCTGGAAACCCGGATCGATAGACTCTGCATTCCTCAGACTGCGTACGAAGAGGCCGGCGCTGATGAGTAACACCAGCGAGACGGAGACCTGCGCCACAATCAGTAAATTGCGCAGACCAAAACGACGGTAGCCGCGCCCGGGAGCGGCTGCATCATTTTTCAGGGCCGGAACCAAATCGACCTTCGTAGCCTGCAGCGCCGGAGCAAGTCCAAAGAGCACGCCTGTGAATACTGAAACCACTAGCATAAATAGGAAGACACGCGCGTCGAGGCCGACGTCGAGTGTTATCTGCGAAGCCACCGCAGGCTTGAACGCCACTAATAATTTTTCCAACACCCAAACTAAAAACATGCCGAGTACGCCGCCCACCAGAGCCAGCATGACGCTTTCCGTTAGAAGCTGTTGAATAAGGCGGCCTCGTTTCGCACCGACTGCCATGCGAATGCTGATCTCCTTGCGCCGGGCCGAAGTGCGCGCCAGCATCAGGTTTGCCAGATTCGTGCAGGCAATCAAAAGCACCGTTCCCACAATCCCCATCAACAGGGCGGCCACGCCGACGATCGAGCTCTGTACCTCGGGCGGATACCAGGCGGTGGTTTGCGAGAGCACTGTTACGGTGCGTTGCTCTTTGCCTTTTATGGTCCACTCGTTCGGATACTCCTGTGCTAGTTGCTGGGCGAGAACACTGACGCGGGCCTGCGCCTGCTCGACAGTCACACCTGGCCTCAATCGTCCGATCACTGCCAGCCAGTGGTTCTCGCGCATGGTCATCATCGTGTCAGTCAAACCAACCTGCGCGTACATCGACATCGGCACCCAAATATCCGGGGACCGGCCGAGATCGGTGCCGGTGAAGCGTTCCGGAGCAACACCTATAATCGTGAAGGGCTGCTGCTTGAGTTTTACCGATGTGCCGATTACGTTCGGATCGCCGCCAAATCGCTTTTGCCACAACCCATAGCCCAACACCGCTACCGGATTGGCGCCCTTGACTCGATCTTCTTCGGCAGTAAAGGTGCGACCCCGCACTGCTTCAACCCCGAGGGTGGAAAAATAATTTCCGGTGACCACGGCGGTCTGCACCGGTATGGCTTGATCGCTTTCACCGAGGATCATCGAATCCTGGAAATGCGCTACCAGCCCGGAGAAGACGTCCGTTTTCTCGGCAAAGTCAACGTAATCGGCGTAGGAGAAAGGTCCGAAGGTAGTGCGTTGGCTGCCGAAGCCGCTATAGAGCGAAACCAGCTGCTTCGGATCTTTAACCGGTAAAGGCCGAAACAGTACCGCAGACACGACGCTAAAGATCGCGCTATTAGCTCCAATGCCCAAAGCGAGCGACAACACCGCCACGGCAGTGAAGCCCGGACTCTTCAACATCAATCGATAACCGCCGCGAAGGTCTTGCAGTATTTTAGTCATGTTGCTCCCTAGTATTTTGAGAACAGAGCTGACCCCAACGGGATACTGTTCTCTTGAGGTTTGATTTGAGGAAGTTCATTTCCGATTGGGGCAAACCGCATTTGATCCTCTGAGAACACAGAGAAGAATCCAAGCTATCCGATCAGTAAATTCGTTCCTTCTGCCCGAACAACCTTTCAGCAATGATACCTCTGCTTTTGCAATCCGCCACCAGCTTGTCTGAAGCGACGATCGGATTTGAATCAGGCGAGTACTTGATGCTCATGACATAGTTGAGCCAGGGCTCCTGGCCCATCGCATACACATACACTTCTTTACAGTTAAATTGATTCACCAGCGCGATGCCCTTCTCATAGTTCGAACCGTCCAGCCGCCGTGATTGGTCCATTTTCCTGTCGAGCACCCTGGTCACCAGTGGGCCGTAGAGCCAGGAGAAGGGAGCGCCGTCGCACTCCATGCCGAGAAACAGGACGTCTATATCGCCCAGGTAGTCATATACGTGCTGGTAGAGTTTCGGTTCGATGTTGTTCGTGTCTGCGGCGAAAAGGAACGTTTTTCCGTTGAGCTTCACGAGGTGCGTAAGTTTGGTCGCCACGTTGAGGTCGGCGTGTTCGCCGAGGAACGGCAGGCCTGTAAGCGAGCCCCCTTCGATCTCGAGGGTCTCCATCTCGCCAAGCTCGATCACATTCTTAAAACCGATGTTCTGTAATACGAGCCTCAGCGACGGATCCTGCAACGAGCCATTGGCATTCTTCGGCACGATGACCGTCTTTACCTTGTGTCTCAGTTGCAGCAGCGATTCAAACATGATGTGGTCCTGGTGACCATGAGTGATGACGACGTAGTCAATGACGTCAGGCAAATCCAGGTGGGTGTAGCGCTTGATGCCGTTGTTGTAAGCGTAGCTGATAACGGGATCGGTGAGGATAAAGACGTCTTTCGTCTCGACTGAAATACAGGCATGACCGTAGTAACGGAGCCTTACCTGGTCACCCGCATAGCGCGGCGCGCTCTCAGGCCGCTCCACGGTCAGGAACGTGGAAAACAGTCTTTCCTGTTCGGGTTCGAGTCCTAACATCTCTTTGATGTGATCGAACGAGCGTGGCACATCACGCATTCTGAACAACTCGTCAATCGCCTCAGCTTTCAACGGAATCTGGAGGTGAAGGATATTGTCGTCCGGCAGCCTTGGCGTGCTGAGGGCAAACGCGCGGTCGTCCTGATGAATCAGTGACAAGACGATGGACTGCCGTGATGGATCGTAATAAGGACTGCGGTAGAGTAGCCCTTCGAAGAGCCTGATTGACGGATTGTTATTGAGATCGTAGACCAACTCCACGAAGCCTTTGAGATTCTCCGGAACCTTCGCATACAAAGGCTCGAGCGAATATCCCTTCGCTTCATTGGCCAGCAGTTCGTTAAGAAGCTTGATTGAAGCAGCGAGTTCTACTAAGGGCGCCTGTTCCTTAATGGTGCGGTCCATCAACTCTTTGATCTCGCCGACTCTGCCACCCTGATAGTCGATGAACGGACCACCGAGCAACGCGGGATTTTTCAGCGCGTTGGCGTGAATCTGAGGAGCCGATACGTACGACTTCATCAGTTTCAAATGCGAGTTGGCGATATTCATCGCCGCCGTCGCGGGCGAAATAAGGTGCGACCACGCGTACCACTGGTTGAACAATGGCTCGATGATCACATTCTGCCGCAGAAAATATTCCTGTGAAGTCATGCTGATAATCCTTCCTTGAATGCTTTGCGCGTTGAGGACACCGACCAGGCGGTCCGTTCCAATTGGCGCGTGACAAATTGAAGCAGTGGTTTGTGAGCCGAGTTGATAAAGAAGTGGCCGCCTTCAAACATCTTCAGTTCAAAGTAACTGTCCGTCTCGTTGCGCCATAGTTCCAAGCGCGTGCGCGACGTTTCGGGATCTTCAATACCGCCGACGGCGATGATCGGGCAGGAAAGCAGCGAGTCACTCGCATAGCTGTAATCCTCGCAAACTGCAAAGTCAGCCCGAATAGTCGGCAGCATCAGGTTCATCAACTCTCGATTTTCAAGTACCTCTTTGGGAGCTCCGTCAAAACGAGTCAGTTCGTCGATCAACTGGTTTTCCGGAAGCAGGGAATACCGACTCTCGTTTTTGCGATCCTGCGGAGAGTTGCAAGCGCTCACAAAGAGGTACCGGGGCGCCAGGCCATGCTCGCGCCGAAGCTTGCGCGCCACTTCAAAACTGACCAGCGCACCCATACTGTGGCCGAAAAAGGTGTAGGGCTTGTCCATGTAAGGAAGAAGTTCGTGCGTAATCTTCTCGACGAGTGGAGCAAGCCTGGTGAACGCGGGGTCAAGAATACGCTCTCCCCTTCCCGGATATTGAAGCGCGAAGGCCTCGACATAAGAAGGCAGCGCATCACCCCACTCACGATATCCGTGCGCTCCACCGCCTGCGTAGGGAAATAAAAAAAGACGCAAGCGAGCGCGCGGGTTCGACTTGATTGCCACTAACCAACGGCTAGTTGTTGACACAGCGCCCATAGTCCAATTTTATGATTCGGTCTGCGATGTGGTAGTAGCGGTCATCGTGACTAATGACCAGAACGGTCTTGCCCCGGCTTTTCAGTTCCGGCAGCAGTTGCGTGTAGAAGACATTCTTGAAGTAAGGATCCTGATCGGCGGCCCATTCGTCGAAGACGTAGAAGGGCCGGTCTTCAAGATAAGCAGTGAGCAAAGCGAGACGTTTGCGCTGTCCCTGCGAGAGCCCCGGGGTCGAAAGCAAACCTGACTGGACCTTGACCTTCTCGCTCAGTTGGAATTGCTTCAAGTATTCCTTGGCCTGCGCGTCGAGGTCAGCCTCGGTTCCGCCGGGAATGCGGTCGAAGAGATAAAAATCGGAGAAGACAGCCGTGAAGAGTTCTCTGTAGTTGTCGCGCGACTTGTCATCGACGATCTGGCCGCTGAGCTCAACCTCTCCCGATTCGGGAATGTAAAGGCCGGTCAGGAGCTTTGCCAATGTCGACTTGCCGCTTCCGTTGCCGCCGACCAGAAAACACAGATCGCCGGGTTGAAACGTCAGGTCGATAGGACCAAGCGTGAAATTTGAGTCCTCGTTTTCACGACGATAGCTGTGCGTCACGCCTTTGAGTTGCAAACTCTTCCATACCGGCGCGTTTGACTTCGCATGATGGCCATTGCCATTACCATTGCCGTTGCCATTCAGTTCCACTTCCGGCTTATCCACCTTAAGCGAGAGTCCCAGCTCCTGAAGTCGCTTCAACGAGATCTGTGCCTGTGTGAATCCGGGCACCGTTGTCAGCAAGCCGGATATCGGACCCATGATGTAGAGAGTGATCAAGACGTATCCGGTGAGTGTCGGTCCCTGGCCGTGTGCGAGGAAGAGAATTATTCCGATGAAAACGAAATAGAGCAGGCGTCCCCAGGTCTCAGCGAAGAGATACATGCCCATGCCGCTGGTGACATGGCGTCGCAGCGCAACGGCGCTGGTCTGAAGATCCAGATCGAAAAACTCTTCCCGACGCATGCGATGAAGCTTCAATTCCTTGTTGCCTTCGGAGAGCGCCCGGAAGTGGCCAAATAACTTCTCCGTCTCGACTCGCGCCAGCGCCAGGTATTTCCTCGCCTTGCGAACCGGTAGTTGGTAACTCATGAAACCGACGACGAAAAACACAGCAAGGCCAATGAACAACTGTGGGGAAAGCCAACTGACATATAGCATGCAGGCTGCGAGCGTAGTCAGTTGGATACAGATGATCGGTACATTGAGCAGTGCCTGGGAAACTGAAACGGTGTCGTTGGTCAGCGCCGCCAGCAATGTGGAAGTTCCCGCTTCCTCGATCTTCCGTAAAGGCGCTTTGAGGATTTGCCGGCACAGGCGCAGCCGTAAATCAAAGATCGCTTCCTGCGAAAGGCGCAGTAACATGATTTGCGAAATAACATTGCTGCACAGCATCAGGAAACACAAACCTAGATAGCTGACGAGCAAAGTTGACACTGGTGCATCACCACGGCTCAGGGCGGCGTGAATGATCGCAATCATCCCCGCATTGCTGAGGCCGCCAATGATGCCGGTTACGACGGTCAAAAGAACCACGTCTTTTGAGTTACGAAGTAAAAACTTGATGAGATTCATGGTAGTCCTGATCGTCTCGGTTGTTTTGGTTATCGAATCAAGGCGGCGCTGGTCGCGGTGCTGTTCGGAGTGACTGCATTTTCAACCTGGCCCGACGTAACTCTCACTGGTCCACCGAGAGTGGCGCCGTCCATTCCCAGGTCGCCCATGCGGGCAGCGAATTCCTTTTCGAACGCCTCTTCCTGCCGGTTGTCCAAATGCCCTTTCCAGTCGGCAGTCTGTCCTTTTCGAAAGAATGAGTTCAGTTGCAGGCGTCGTTCCCAGGCCATTTCCATGAGCGTGTCAAACTTGCTTTCATGCTGCTTCATAAAAGCGAAGCTGCATCTTTCAAGAATGCCGGGAAGCGCTTCAGGGTTGATCTCGATGTTGCAGAAAGCGCTGATCTTTTTAATGGCCGCTTCCAGATCCTCACTCATCTCTTCGTAGGTCAGAAACAGGACGTTGGGATCGTTACGGTGCCGCCACCAGTCCTTGACGTGAGCAAACCATGAGCCGTATCCGACTTTGCCGCGCATGTACTGATTGAAGAACTCGTTAAAGCTCCTTCCAAAGCCCATGTGACTCTTGTGGTAGTAGTAATAGGAAACAGCGACATCTTTTCCATTGCGAGCCACGTAGATGTACCTGCAGTCTCCCTTGGGCACCATGCGGTAGTTGAGGTGAGTTTTGAAGATACGCGGTGATGGTCTATCAAGACTTCTGCCCTTTCCGAGCGCATTTTCGAGAAACGGCACTTGTTGAGAAATGTGCTCGAAGTCCATGTTTCCATCTGTGGTCAGTTGATAAAGAATCTGCTGTAACCAGGTCGTGCCTGATCGAGGGTAGGTGACGATGAAAATGTCGTCGTTGCGGGGCACGAACGACTTGAAAATGAGCGCCATTCTCCAGTCCATGAGTTTTGCCTGAATGCGGCTCAACACAAAGCTGAATATTAAGAGGACGCGGTTTGCCGTTCTCATAAAACGGATAGACATATCTCGCTTAGCTGACATTGCTGCTGGCCTTTCTGAATTGGAATTTGTTGTTTTACCTGAGGAAGCTGTCTGCGATTCCCCGGCCGATGAGGTCAGCCATGGCTACTAAAATCTTGCGCGGCGGAGTGAAGGGCTCGCGCGCGTGAGAGACGAGCATGTTATCGATCAGCAGGACGTCTCCCTTCTGCCATGAGAATACACAAGCCGCTTCACGATACGCTTGCCGGATCTGATCGAGAACAGACACCTCAATCACCGATCCGTCGCCATAATAGGTATTGAACGGCAGGTCTTCTTCGTCGAACTCCCTCAGCAGTGTTTCGCGCACCGATGATTCCAGACTGGAAATATGGAAGAAGGCAGTGTGTTCGAACCAAACCGGCTCTTTTGTTTTTGGATGGGCCACAATTGCGCGGAAAATCTGTTTTGTCCTGAGTCGATCGTCGCTCTTCCACTCACAAACAATAGACCTCTCACTGCAATATTCTTCAACGTCTCTCCGGTTCGTTGTTTGAAACGCCTCGTGCCACGGAAGACCAATTCCGTCGCCGTAGTTGCGCACATACATGACACCTTTTTCGAGGAAGCGTTCGCGAAGGTCTGCGTCCAGAAGTTGTAACACTTTGCGACCGTCGGCAATGGGAGTCGCGCCTCCCGTCACTGCGGGTTGTTGACAAAAAAACCACAACTTCATCGGCCAGTCCTGCGTGTAAGACTGCTCGTTGTGGAAATGAATGTGCTGTTCGGCGGGGTGATCGGTCGAGGTATAGACGCCTTTGGAGATCAACTGCCGTGGCGACGAGCGCTCGCGGTAGTCGAGCAACTCAGGCGTGATTGCTCGCGCCAGCGCGTCGAACTCTGACGCCGTCTCGATCCTAAACCCGCGCAGCAGGATTGCGCCGTGCTGTTCCAACTCTCCGAGCAGACGTTCGCGTTCATTGCGTCCCCATTCGGCCGCGTCAATTCCCTTCACCACCGGTTCCAGCACGAGGGGAAACCCTTCCGCTCCCGCGAGGTAACTGCGCTGGACCAGGTAATTGGCGGTCACGCTGACGGCCTTGCGGCTGCTGGACCCACGCGGGGTTGGCCCATGTTCCCTGGTCTGCTGTTCGGTGTTCATAGTCGCTCTCCACCCGAGCTGCGGTCTGCGGTGTCAACGTGCACGAGCGTGTCAATGAGTGGAGCAAAGTCTGGCGGAGGAGTGAGTGTGACGCCCTTGCGTTTGATCCGCTGTAGCTGTTTCTTGTTCGCTTCGATCATCATCCTCTCTTTGAGAAGTTGCTCCTCTTTCTCAGCTTCGGAGATGTAGTTCAGGTTGTGAATCGGGGTATCAGGCTGCTCCACGATATTCCGCAGCAGCGCATTGAAATGTGAGGTCATGGTCTTGATGGTCGCCTCATTGAATATATCGGTGTTGTATTCGACCGAGCCGCCCAGTTCAGGTGCTTCACCCATCAGGAACAACAGATCGAGCTTGGCAGTCTGGCTGTCAGTAAGAATCTGGGTGAATTTCAATTCTGATTTAGACAGTATGGTCGCGTTGTTCTGAAGCACGAACTTAACATCGAAAAATGGCTGTCTCTTCGCGATACGTTCCGGCCGCAGTTCCTGCACCAGCTTTTCGAACGGGACGTCCTGATGCGCATACGCGCCGAGACATACCTCGCGCACTCGCTTCAGTAGCTCTTTGAAGGTTGGCCCACCACTCAGGTCCGTGCGTAGCACCAGTTGGTTGATGAAGAATCCGATCAGGTTTTCTGTCTCGGCTCGATTCCGGCCCGCGATGTCTGTACCAACGGCAATATCTTCTTGTTTCGAGTAACGTGACAGCAGCAACTGGAAGGCAGCCAGCAACACCATGAACAGCGTCGCGCCTTCCTGCCGGCTGAGATCTTTCAACTGCTGCGTCACTTCGGGCGGAATCATGAAGTGGTGATGTTTACCTCTGTAGCTCTGGACTGCCGGACGAATGTGGTCCGTTGGTAGCTCCAGCACCGGCAACTCGGCCAACTGCTCGCGCCAGTATCCCAGTTGCTGCTCCAGCACGTCGCCCTGCAACCA
>Ga0207711_10003546_pt1 | contig 13514 bp, 12 predicted proteins | sample KBSS34metaG_FD_184401 | JGI IMG/M metagenome (GOLD analysis project Ga0207711, IMG submission 184401) | Switchgrass rhizosphere microbial communities from Kellogg Biological Station, Michigan, USA - KBS S3-4 metaG (SPAdes) (version 2) | ecosystem: Host-associated > Plants > Roots > Rhizosphere...
CGATCACCAGACCGGCGGCTCCTGCGATGCCCGAGACCGACAGCAGTGCGCCGACATCGCCGGCCGGCACGGCGCCGACAGCAGTCGACCACGGGACGACGTAGGTGACGAAGGTGTTCTGCCCCAGATTGATCAGCAGGATCGTCACGGCCACGATGACCAGCGCCGGCACCGTGCGATCCAGCCGAGCGGGAATGGCGATCTCGCCGGTCGAAAGCGGGACCAGGTGCGACACGGGCGGCAGGGCGAGCACGACCAGCACCAGGAGCAGGAGCACCACCCCGGCCATCGCGGCGAACGCGAGCCGCCAGCCGACGGCGTGACCCAGGGCGGTCCCCAGGGGAACGCCGAGCACGAATGCCGCACTGCCCCCGCTCTGCGCCACCGCGACAGCCCGCGAGAGCTGCCTGCGCTCCACGAGTCGCGCCGCGTACGGGCCGGTGACTGACCAGAAGACACCGTGGGCGAGTCCCCCGATCACCCGTGCAACAGCCAGGACGGCGTAACTGGGGGCGAGCGCGCACATCAGGTTCGCGACCACGATCACCCCGAGCATGGCGACCATCAACCCTTTGCGCGAGAAGCGAATGGTGAGGGCGGTCAAGGGCGCCGTGCTGACCACCACCGTGAGCGCGAAGATGGTGATCAGCAATCCGGCCTGAGAGACCGAGACACTCAACTCGTTCGCGATGTCGGGCAGGAGGCCGGTCGGCAGGAACTCGCTCGAGACCGAGGCGAAGATCGCTCCCGAGATCACCAGCAGCGGCAGCAGGGGAAAGCGCTGCTGCACCACGGATGTCATCGTCTCGAGCCTATCGAGCCCACGTGATCCGGTTCGCGCACGCCGATACGCTGGGGGCGTGCCTGACACCGCGACCCACTGGATCGTCACCCTGGTCTGCGAAGACCGCCCGGGGATCGTGCACGCGGTCAGCGGCGCCATCGTGCAGGCGCACGGCAACATCACCGAGTCGCAGCAGTTCAGCAGCGACGACACCGGCACCTTCTTCATGCGCCTGCAGGTCGAATCCGCCGCGTCTCGCACCGAATTCGAGGCCGCGCTTCTGCCTGTGACCGAGCGGTACCGGATGCGCTGGCAGCTCGACGTCGTCGGTCGCCCGATGCGCACCCTGGTGCTGGTCTCGACCGCAGCGCACGCCCTCAACGACCTGTTGTTCCGGCAGCGCGCAGGGCAGCTCGCCGTCGAGCTCCCGATCGTGCTCGGCAACCATCCGGACCTCGCCGAGCTCGCGGCCTTCTACGGGGTGCCGTTCGAGGCCCACCAGGTGACGGGCCCCGACCAGAAGGCCGCGTTCGAGCGGCGGGTGCTCGAAGTCGTCGATCAGGAGGAGATCGAGGTGGTGGTGCTCGCGCGTTACATGCAGATCCTGTCGCCCGCCCTCTGCCGCGAGCTGAGCGGGCGGATCATCAACATCCATCACTCCTTCCTGCCCGGCTTCAAGGGCGCGAACCCGTACAAGCAGGCACACGCCCGCGGCGTCAAACTGATCGGCGCGACCGCGCACTTCGTCACGAGCGACCTCGACGAGGGGCCGATCATCGAGCAGAACGTGGTGCGGGTCGACCACTCGCGCAGCGCGGCCGAGCTGGTGGCGATCGGCCAGGACGAGGAGTCACGCACCCTCACTCAGGCCGTCAAGTGGTTCTCGGAGCACCGCGTGCTGCTCGACGGGGCACGGACGATCATCTTCAAATGACCACCCTGCTGCTGCATTCCGCTCACCGCATCGACGAACGCGGCGAGGTGCCGGATGCCTGGGTGCTGTTCGACGGCCCGGTGATCGCGGCATCCGGTGCTGGTCTCGCGAACGCACCCCATGCCGACACGAGCATGGATCTGGGCGGCGCGCGGCTCGTTCCGGGCTTCATCGATCTGCACGGCCACGGCGGCGGCGGCCACGCCTACGACGACGGAGGAGCCGAGCTCACGGCCGCGCTCGACGCTCATCGCGCGCACGGCACCACTCGTTCGGTGATCAGCCTGGTCGCGAATCCGCTCGGCGAACTGCGCGAACGGCTCGGCGAAATCGCTGCCCTCGCAGCGGTGGACCCGCTGGTGCTCGGATCCCACCTCGAGGGTCCCTTCCTGGCTCACGATCAGCGGGGCGCTCACAATGCGGAGTTCCTGCGCGAGCCCGATCCGGAGTCGGTGGAGTCGCTGCTGGCCGCCGCCGCCGGCACCTTGCGCCAGGTGACGATCGCCCCCGAGCTGCCCGGGGCACTGGAGGTCATCGCCGAACTCGCCGCCGCGGGCGTCACCGTGGCGGTCGGCCACACCGAGGCGACGTTCGAGCAGGCACGGGATGCCTTCGACGCCGGCGCCCGGATGCTGACGCACGCGTTCAACGCGATGCCCGGCATGCACCACCGGGCCCCCGGTCCCGTGCTCGCCGCACTCGAGGACTCGCGCGTCACCCTCGAGCTGATCCTCGACGGCCACCACGTGCATCCCGACATCGCGCGCTTGCTGTTCCACGAGGCTCCGCACCGCGTCGCGCTGATCACGGATGCCATGGCGGCCGCGGCAGCCGACGACGGTGACTACCGCCTCGGATCGCTCAACGTCTCGGTGCGTCACGGCCTGGCCGTGCTGTCGGGCACCTCCACGATCGCCGGCTCGACCCTGACCCAGGATGCCGCGCTGCGGCTCGCGCTCTCGGACGTCGAACTGGAGCCCTCGGTCGCGGTCGCCGCCCTGACCGCGGTGCCGGCACGCGCCCTCGGACTCGGCGACCGTCTCGGCCTGCTCGAGCCCGGCTACGTGGCCGACGCGGTCGTGCTTGCCGCGGACGGCACAGTCGCCCAGGTCTGGGCCGAGGGGCGCCAGCTCGTCTGACCGCATGGATGCGTCTGCGGCGGCCAGCACCAGGCACCGAGCCGCCGCCAAGCCCGCGCTGCCACCGGCAGCACCCGCACCACCGGCAGCACCCGCACCACCCTGGGGCGTTCCCGTTGTGTCGCCCATTCCGGACCAGGCCACACGATCTGCGCCACAACGGGCGACACAACGGGAACAACTGGACGGCACCGCCGCGAGTGCCCGGCGGAGGGGGGCCGGCCGAGGGGCGCGTCCGGGACGGCCGGGCCAGCGCATCCGGCCGGCGCGGCGAGACCAGGTCAGCGCTCGAACGCGAGCCGGTTGTCCCAGGCGAAACGGTAGTAGTCGGCGTGCTGCAGTCTCGATGCGGCGGCCTCGTCGACGATCACGGTGACGAGCGGATGCAGCTGAATCGCCGATCCGGGCAACGACGCTGACACCGGCCCCTCGGCGGCGCCCGCGATCGCCTCGGCCTTACTCTCGCCGAAGGCGAACAGCAGCAGGTGCCGGGCCCGCAGGATCGTGCCGAGACCCTGGGTGAGGCAGTGCCGTGGCACGTCCTCGAGCGAGTCGAAGAATCGCGCATTGTCGAGCCGGGTCTGTTCGGTCAGGGTCTTCACACGGGTCGCCGAGGCGAGCGACGAGCCCGGCTCGTTGAACCCGATGTGGCCGGTGCGGCCGATTCCGAGCACCTGGATGTCCACGCCACCCGCCGCCGCGATCGCGGCCTCGTAGCGCTCGCCGGCATCATCGACCGGTCCGGCATCATCTCCGGGCACGTGCACGAGCGACGGGGTCAGGCCGAGCGGCTCCACCACCTCGCGCGTGATGACCGCGCGGTAGCTCTCGGGATGCCCGGGCGGCAGACCGATGTATTCGTCGAGCGCGAAACCGCGCACGCGCGACAGGTCGAGCGAGCGGGCCGCAAGCGCGTGCCAGAGCGGCAGCGGGGTGGAGCCGGTCGCCAGGCCGAGCACAGCATCCGGCTTGGTCGCGACGAGGCGGGCGATCAACTCGGCCCCCAGCTCGCCTGCCGCCTCCCGCGAATCGAGGATGACGACCTCGGCCATCAGACCAGGTCCGGCTCGATCGGGCTGGCCAGCTCGGCCAGCAGTGCCGCACCCACCGAGGCGACCGGTCCGGCGGGAGCCAGTACCACTCGCGACGGCAACTCGAGCGAGGCCAGGAACTCCGACTGCGCCGACCATTCCGTGAGCACCTCGCGGATCGCCTCGAGGAGCGGGGCGCCGAGCGAGGTGATGCCTCCGCCGATCACGACATCGTCCACGTCGACAGTGAGGACGAGCACGCGAACGGCGGAGGCAACATTATCGATGAAGCGCGCACGCACTTCGATCGCGAGGGCATCGCCGGCGGCGGCGGCCTCGAAGAGGTTCTGAACGGGGCGGGGATGCTCGGTGGGCCACTGACGCGCGACGGCCGATCCCGAGGCGAGCAATTCCAGGCAACCGCGCTGCCCGCAGCTGCACAGCTCGCCGGCCGGGTCGACCGGGATGTGCCCGATCTCGCCCGCCGCTCCGCGCGAGCCGCGCCACAGCCGGCCGCCGAGCACGAGGCCGGCCGCCAGGCCGGTGCCGAGGTTGAGGTACGCCATCGAGCGCTCGGGTCCATGCCCGAGCAGGTGGAACGCGCCGAGCGCGGCGACGTTCACGTCGTTCTCGAGCCGCACCCGCACGCCGAGGCGCGCGGCCAACTCGTCACCGAGGGCGAGGCCGTCGAGTCCGAGATTGACGGCGTGGGCAACGCGACCGGATGCCGGGTCCACCGCCCCCGGAACGCCCACGCCGATCGCGCCGAACTGACTCGGCGGCGTGCCCACACGTTCGGCGAGCCCGGTCACGGCAGCCACCGTGGACGCGACGACCGCCTCGGCCCCGAACCCGGTCGGCACCCGCACCTCGTCGATCACCAGGCCGGCGTCGTCGATCGCGACGGCCTCGGTCTTGGTGCCGCCGATGTCCACCCCGACCCTCACGAGAGCTCCCCCTCGAGCCGCGCGCCACTCAGCCACTTCAGCAGCGCCTGGCCGACGTGCCGCGAGGCTCCGAAGGTGGCGATGTCGGCGTAGCGGCGGTCGGCAGACGGCCACCCCATGTCGACGACCAGAGTGCGTGGATCGCGCGTCCGAGCCGCGTCGATGACGTCGCGCGTCCAGGCGCGGCGATGATTGTCGCGCCCGATCAGCACGAGCTGCCGGTCGGAATCGGGCAGCGGGTCCCCCTCGTGCAGCACGAGCAGATCGGCGCCGGCGGCGGCCGCACCCCAGGGCGCGGGGCCGACCGCGATGTTGGCCGCGGTGTCGAGCTGCACGAGCGCATACCCGTCGACCAGAGCCGGCGCGGCGGGAGCCAAGTCGAACGCCGAGATCGTGCGGTCGAGGTCGAACCGCGGCTCGGGATCCGCCTGCGCCCCGGGCGGTGCCTCCGACAGCATCCGGGCGGCCGCGGTGCCGAGCTCCACGACCCGCGAGAGTGCGTCGGCCAGCCGCGCCGGGGCGAGTCGCCCGTCCGACACCGAGGCGGCGATCGCCGCCTCGATCTCGCTGAGCTGGGCGTCGGTGTTCGCGGTGCCGATGCAGAGCAGGTCGCAGCCCGCGGCCAGGGCGCGGACCGCCGCATCCGGGATCCCGCTCGTTCCGCTCGCACCGCGCATGTCGAGGGCGTCGCTGACGATGACGCCGGTGAAGCCGAGCTCGCCGCGCAACAGCTCGCCGAGGATGCGCGTCGAGAAGGTGGCGGGCACGTCGTCCAGCTGCGGGAGCAGGATGTGCGAGGTCATGATCGTCGCCGTGCCGGCCGCGATCGCCGCGGCGAACGGCGCCAGCTCGCGGTCGCGCAGCGTGTCAAGCGGTAGGTCGACGACCGGCAGCGCCAGGTGCGAGTCGGTCGCCGTGTCGCCGTGCCCGGGGAAGTGCTTGGCGCAGGCCGCGACACCCGTCGACTGCAATCCCTCGATCCACGCCGCGGTGTGCCGGGCGACCAGCTCCGGGTCGGCGCCGAAGCTGCGGGTACCGATCACCGGGTTGTCATCCGAGGAGTTGATGTCGGCATCCGGGGCGAAGTCCAGGGTCACTCCGACCGCGCGCAGCTGCAGGCCGACCCGCTCGGCCACCGCCCGGGTGAGCGAGAGGTCGTCGAGCCTGCCCAGGATCGCCGAACCGGGATACGGCGACCCGACATCCTGGAACAGACGGGTGACGTCGCCGCCCTCCTCGTCGATCGCGATCACGGCGTGCGGGTTGGCCGCCCTGATCGCGTCGGTCAACTCTCCCAGTTGCGAAGGTGACGCGACATTGGTGGCGAACAGGCAGACGCCCGCCAGCCCGTTCGAGAGCCGCGCGCGCAGCCATTCCGGCAGCTCGGTGCCCTCGAAGCCGGGCAGCAGGATGCCCGCCGCCGTCATCCCTTCACCGCCCCGCCGACCAGCCCGCTGGTCATCCGACCCTGCACGAGCAGGAAGAAGACGATCACCGGGATGGCGACCAGCGTCGAGGCGGCCATCACCTGCCCCCAGTCGATGGCCTTGCTGGCACTGGCCTGGATGAAGCCGCGCAACCACAGCGGAAGCGTCTGCGACGACTGGTCCTGCAGCACCACGAGCGCGACCGTGAACTCGTTCCAGGACTGCAGGAACGCATAGACCCCCGACGCCACCAGCCCGGGCGCGAGCAGCGGGAAGGTGATCCGCAGGAAGGCCTGCGTGCGGCTCAGCCCGTCGACCATGGCCGCCTCTTCGAGGTCGGCGGGGATGCCGGCCACGAAGCCGCGCAGCATCCAGATCGTGAACGGCACGACCGAGGCGATGTACAGGATGCTGATGCCGACGACCGTGTTCAGCAGGTTCACCGACGACATCAGTTTGTACTGCGCGATGAACAGCCCCTCGGCCGGCAGCATCTGCACGAACAGGATCGCCAGCACGAAGCTCGTGCGTCCGCGGAAGCGGAAGCGGCTGATCGCGACTGCCGCGAGGAACGCGAACAACAGGCAGACGGCGACGACCAGCAGGGCGATCACGACGCTCATGCCGAGCGCGGGCAGGAACGAGCCGCCCTGGAACACGCTGGCGAAGTTGTCGAAGCTGCCGCCGATGGGCACGAAGCTCGGCGCGTTCGACGTGAGCACGACGTTCGACAGCAGCGAGGAGTTGAGCATCCAGTACACCGGGAAGAACCAGACGAGCGCCACGACGACCCCGACGATCGACAGCACCACCTTGCCCGCCCTCGGCGGTCGAGTAGCGCGCCCGCGCGCGTATCGAGACCCACTCTGCGCGCTCACGCCCGGTCCTCCTTCAGCATCGACCGCACGTAGAGCCCGCTCAGCGCGATCGTCAGAATCAGTACGAAGATCGACACCGCAGACGCGGTTCCGAAGTCACTCGACCCGGCCCCGAGTTGGTAGATGTAGGTGCCGAGCAGGTTGGTCTCGCTCGCGATCGAGCCGGAATCCTGCAGCAGCTTGATCTGCGTGAACACCCTCAGGTCCCAGATCACCTGCAGCAGCAGCACGATCGAGATGACCGGCCGGATGATCGGCACGGTGATGCGCCAGAACCGCTGGCTCGGGCTCGCGCCGTCCATCTGAGCCGCCTCGAGCACCTCGTCGGGCACCTGGGTCAGGCCGGCGAAGATCGAGAAGGCGACGAACGGCACGCTCATCCAGACCACGATGATGCCGGCGACCACGAAGAAGCTCAGGGGATTCTGCAGCCAGTTGTGCTGCTGGAACGGCAGGCCGAGCGCGGTGAGCAACCAGTTGACGACGCCGCGGTGCCAGTCGAACAGCCAGGTCCAGACGGTCATCGCCGCAACGACGGGCATCGCCCAGGCGAGCAGCAGGGCGATCTGCAACATGATGCGCACCGCTGCGGGCACCGTGCGCATGAGCAGGGCGAGCAGGGTGCCGATGAGCATGGTCACGGCAGCGGTGGCGAAGCAGAACAGCAACGACCGGCCGACAACCGTCCAGAGGTAGGGATCGGCGGCCAGGCGGATGTAATTGCCCAGCCCGACGAACGGCGCGGGCTGGCCGAACTGCTGGGCCAGACCGAACTTCTGCAGCGAGGTGACCAGCTGCCAGACCAGCGGGTAGCCCATGGCGAGGACCAGCACGACGACGGTCGGGATGAGCAGGGCGTACGGCGCGAACGAGCGGCGCCGGCGCGGAACGGCGAGGGTCATGGTGGTCCTCCTTTCGTGGTCTTGGTGGTCGAGTAGCGGCGAAGCCGACCCTTGGTGGTCGAGTAGCGGCGAAGCCGACCCTTGGTGGTCGAGTAGCGGCGAAGCCGCGTATCGAGACCCGCCCTGTGGCGGGAGGTCTCGATACGCGCGCTCCGCGCGCTACTCGACCAACTCGGTGTGATGCGTTACTTGCTGTTCAGCATCGGCGTGATCTTGGCGTTGTACTCCTTCGCGAGTGCGCCGAGATCCGTTGCGGTGCCGATCTTGCTGAAGAACTCCTCGAGCACATTCGCCGCCTCAACAGACGCCCAGCCCGGCGCCGCAGGCGTCAGCTTGGAGTTCTCGGCCGACGCGATGAGGGCGCTGGCGAACTCGTCGTTGCCGAGCGCCGAGACGTCATCCGAGTTGGCCGGGCCGAGGCCGTTCTGGCCGAGCAGGGTCTGGTACTTCTTGCTGAAGATGATCTTCAGCAGGGTCTTGGCCAGACCGGGGTTCTTGCTCTTGGCCGAGATGCCGATGTTCGAGCCGCCTGCGAAGACCGGAGCGGCCTTTCCATCGTTGCCCGGCAGCGGGAAGACGCCGAAGATCTTGTCGTCCCAGGTGCGGGTGACCTTGTTGTCGGCGCCGGTTCCCTTGGTACCGATCGACCAGTGCGCCCATCCCGGTGCCATGATCGTGGCCGCCGAGAGCGATACCGGCGTGACCGGGTCCGAAGCCGTTGCCCCGGGGATCGCGTCGTCGTCGTTCACATAGATGTACTGGTTGCTGTCCTTGGCGTCGTTGGGCGCCTTGGAGGCGTTCTGGTAGATCGCCTGCAACTGCTTCAGCCCCTCCATGGTCTTCGGGTCATCCAAGGTTGCGGTCCACTTGCCGCCCGACTCCTTGGCGATGTTGCCGCCGTTGGCAAAGATCCACGAGATGCCGTCGCGCCAGTCCTGGCCGCCCAGGTACAGACCCGAGAAGTTCGGGATGTTGTCGGGGTTCGCCGCGGCGATGGTCGCGACATCCTTGTTGAACTCGTCGAGGGTCGTCGGCACCGTGGTGATGCCGGCCTTGGCCCAGACGTCCTTGCGGTAGAACACGTAGCGCGAGCCGAAGTAGTACGGCAGCGTGTAGTTCTTGCCGCCGACCTTGCCGGCATCGACGAAGCTCTGCAGCAGTTTGCTGCCCCCGAGCTCGGAGTACATGTCGCTGATGTCGAGGAACGCGCCGACGTTGGTGAAGGTGGGCGACTGCGTGTTGCCCATCTCGGTGACGTCGGGCGTGTTGTTGGCATCCGGAAGCGTTGTCGTCAGCTTGGTGACGATGTCGCTCCAGTCCTGCTGCTCGATCTTGAGCGTGCCCTTGGTCTCTTTGTGGAACTCGGTGGTGAGGTAGGTGCGGAGCTTGTCCGGAGTGTCGGCGCCCACCAGCCAGAGCGTGATGGTCTTGCCCTTGCCGTCGGTGCTGGCACCGGTACTGCCCGAGGTGCCGCCGCCGGTACTGCAACCGGCGAGGACGAGAGCGGACGCGAGTGCGACAGCGGTTGCGACTGCGATCTTTCTCTTCATGGGGTGATTCCTTCTGTGCAATGAGGGAAACGGAACGCTGGAGTGCGCGCCGCGTGGTCCGGGGCCCCGCTGTCGACTACGACACCCCGAGTCGTCCCGACAGGACCATGGCGGCAGCGCCGCGCATGACGATGTCCTGACCGAGGGCGGTCATCCGTAGTGTCAGATCGCCGTGGAACTCGGCCATCGTCCGGCTACGCAGTGTCTCGATGGCTGCCTCGGCGAGAGGACCATCGAGAAGTTCAACGGGACCGCTCAGCACGATCTCCGCAAGATCCAGAGCGCCGACCACCGGGGCGAGCGCGATGCCGAGGCGTTCGCCTGCGCGGCGCAGGATCGCGGTGCGCTCGGCAGCTCCTTCGGCGCTGTCGCCCGTGGCGGCGAGAGCGGCATCCAATCGCGGCGCTGCCAGCCAGGTCTCGAGGCAGCCGATCTTGCCACAGGCGCACGGCTCGCCACCGTCGGTACCGACGACCACGTGGCCGATCTCGCCCGCGGCGAAGCGGCTGCCGAACAGCGCCGTGCCACCGATGATCAAGCCGGCGCCGACGCCGTGCCCGACCTTGATGAGCATCATGTCGCTGAGCGCCGAGCCGAAGCTGTGCTCGGCCAGTGCGGCGGCGTTCGCGTCGTTCGCGACGATGACCGGCAGACCGGTCGCGTCGGCCAGGGTCTGCTGCAGCGGTTCGCCCGTGCCCGCCGAAGGCCAGCCGAGGTTCGGCGCGCTGAGCACGGTGCCGGCCAGATCGACGATGCCGGGAGAACCGACCCCGATCCCCAGAAGAGGGAGGGATGCCGAAGCCACCAGCTGCGCGGCGAGCGTGACGACCTTGGCGGTGGCCTCGGCGCCGATCGCCCCGTCGAGCGGAACCTCGGCCCGCTCGAGCACGACGCCGTCGAGGTCGAGCACGGCTCCGCGGAACACCGCGTAGTCGCTGAGATCGATGCCGATGATCTGGAAGCCGCCGCGGTTGATGTCGAGCATCGTGGCCGGCTTGCCCGGGCGCGAGCCGTCGCGTTGCCCGACCTCGACGACGAGGTTCTCGCCGATCAGGTCGGCGACGAGGTCGGAGATCGTCACCCGGGTGAGTCCGGTCGAGCGGGCCAGGTCGGCGCGACTCAGGATGCCCGAGCGGTACAAGGTCTGCAGCACCAGGGAGCGGTTGTGACCGCGTGCGTGCTCGGGCAGCGACTTCGCGCTGGGGCGAAGCAGGCGGCCACTCGCGAATCCGGGCGCGCCATCCCGTACCGACGAACCCCGCTCCGATGCAGACATGTTTGTTAGTACACCGTACGAACAAACATTCCGCAAGGTTTGGTAGGCAGGTTTACATACCTGTTACCTCCGCTGCCCGTTCACAGGCCGGCGGGCGTGTTCGCTGTGCGCGAGACGACCGGCGCCGCGAGAGCAGCTCGACTACCGTCATCATCAAGTTGAGTCACCGTGACTCATGTTTCGATTCCAGGAGGACTCGATGGCTACTTCCTACCCGCGGCTCATGCCGATGGACCTCTACCGCGACGCCGACAACTACGTGCTGAACGCCGACCTGCCGGGCATCGACCCGCAGAGCGTCGAAGTGGACGTCGACGGCCAGCTGCTCAGCATCCGCGCCGAGCGCGCCTCGCGCGCCCAGGATGACGTGCGCTGGATCGCCCGCGAGCGCTCGACCGGCTCGTACCTGCGCCGCTTCACCCTCGGCCAGGCGATCGACACCGCCCACATCTCGGCGAAGTACGACAATGGCGTGCTGAGCGTCGTGCTGCCCGTCACCGAGAAGGCCAAGCCCCGCAAGGTGGAGGTTCAGACCTCCTCCGCCGCGGTCGCCGAGCCCGCCGAGGACCTCGCCGCCTAAGCTCGCTCACCCCTGGATCGAGGCCCGGATGCCGCACAGGCGTCCGGGCCTCGCTGCATTTCTCGAGCCCCCCGGACGCGGCACAATTCGCCGTAGACAAGCCTGTCTATGCCCCCAATACGGGTCAACACGCCGTCACCGGGATGCACGCGCGGGCGCCGATGTGCTGTTCTGACCGCACGAAAATCCGCACGAGAATCTGGACAGCACGCCGCATGCCCGCACTTCGCACCGCCATCCTGGCGATCTCGATCACCACAGCACTCGCCCTCGCCGGAGCGCTGATGCCCGACCCGCCCGCGAGGGCCACCGCCGTCACCCTGACGGCCTCGCCCACCGGCACAGGGACGGCCTGCACGAGTTCCTCACCCTGCGCCCTGGCGACCGCTCTCTCCGCGGCCGGCGCCGGCAGCACGGTCCTGCTGCTCAGCGGGTGCTACGGATCGTCCACCCTGATCGGCCCGGGGGGTGCTTCCACCGCCCCACTGGTCGTGCGGCCCGCGACCGGCGCCGTTGTGAGCTTCACCAGCCTCATCAGCAAGGTGCCGTCGACGACCTGGACGGGTGGGATCGTGGTGACCCACTCGCTCTACCTGTATCCGCAGGCAACGGGCACGATCGTCGACGGACTCCACATGGTCGGCGCGGGCGCGTTCCTCCGCGCGAGTCACACCATCGTCCGCAACTCGACCTTCACAGGCGGCGTCGACGTCGACGCGGTTCAGATCAAGGACGGCAGCGACATCCGCTTCGAGGCCAACACCGTGGACGGGTACACCACCACCGGAGGAACCGTGCACGTCGACTGCGTGCAGGTCTTCGACACCGCCGACGTCGTGATCGTGCGGAACACCCTGCGCAACTGCAGCAACACGGCGATCATCCTGTCGGCCGGGAACGGCCTCGGCATCCACGGGATCACGATCCAGTCGAACTTCATCCAGGGCTGCATGGTGCCGAGCGCGAGCTGCTTCGGCGGATCGACGATCGACCTCCGCGAGCTCAGTGCGTCGAACGTCGTGGTGCGCAACAACACGATCCTCGACGGCCCGACTCGGCTGATCGCATTGCCAGGCGGCCTGAGCTTCGACCGGAACATCGTGGGCTACCTGGCCGACTGCGGAGCGCCGATGACCGACACGCTGCTGCTTGCCTGGAGCACCAAGGACTGCTTGGCCCCGCTCGCGATGGGCAGCAACGGCAATGTGCTCGGCACCGTCGCTTTCGCCAATCGCGCCGCCGGCGACCTCCACGTGCTGAGCCGCGCCCAGGTGACCCTGGTGACGACCGTGCCGCGGGTGGGAACCGTGCGTGGATTCGACAACCTCGCGCTGCAGTCGACGACGGCCGGAGCCGACGACTGACCTCGTGACGTGCGGCTTCGGTAGCCTGGCCGCATGACCCAGGGCGTCGACGAACCGGACGCACGCGGTCGCGTCGATCTGCACCTCACCGGCCTCGACCTCGACGGCAACCCGGACGTGGTGATCCGTGAGGTGCGCCTGCTCGCCTCCAACTGGCACGTGCTGCGCACGACGCGCTTCGACGAGCGGCAGTCCGACGGCAGCTGGATCACGAAGCAGGCCGAGACCTACGACCGCGGCAACGGGGCCACGATCCTGCTCTACGACCTCGCGCGCCGCACGGTGCTGCTGACGCGGCAGTTCCGATTCCCCGCCTACGTCAACGGACACTCGGACGGGATGCTGCTCGAGACCGCCGCCGGACTGCTCGACGCCGATGATCCCGAGACCGCGATCCGGCGCGAAGCGATCGAAGAGACCGGGCATGAGCTCGGCGACATCCAGCACGTCTTCGACGCCTACATGAGCCCAGGATCGGTGACCGAGCGCCTGCACTTCTTCGCGGCGCCGTACGACGCGAGCACCCGTCGCACCGGCGGCGGCGGGCTCGCCGAGGAGGGCGAGCGGATCGACCTGGTCGAACTCGACATCGACGCGGCCCTCGCCGTAATCGGCACCGAGATCGTCGACGGCAAGACCATCATGCTGCTGCAGTGGGCCGCGCTCAGCGGCCCGTTCGCCGACTAGGCCAGCTTCGTCTGA
>Ga0207711_10003551_pt1 | contig 13508 bp, 11 predicted proteins | sample KBSS34metaG_FD_184401 | JGI IMG/M metagenome (GOLD analysis project Ga0207711, IMG submission 184401) | Switchgrass rhizosphere microbial communities from Kellogg Biological Station, Michigan, USA - KBS S3-4 metaG (SPAdes) (version 2) | ecosystem: Host-associated > Plants > Roots > Rhizosphere...
CGGAGGCATTACGCCAGCGCATGGCAACTCGAATGGCCATGCGCTGGCGTAATGCCTCCGTCTCCGCGGTCTTGCCTGAAAAAGCGCGCGACCAGAGGATGACGGCGTTGCGATTGTCGACCAGTCGCACCACTGCGTTCACATCTCCCGCATTGCTTTGTGCTTCGCCCGACACCAGGAAGTCCGGGCGCGCGTGCATCGCCGCCGCATCTCCGGGATCGACGAAGCTCAGCGCAGTATCATTGCCAACCACCACGCGCGTTAGGTCGTTCGACAGGCTCTGGCGCAGCAACTGGGCGTCATGGTCTCCCGCTGCGGCGGTCAATGGCTGTACCATCAGCGTCCGCGCGCCGGCCGTGCCGTATATGCGCGACCACGGCACAAACGTAACTGCCAGCGCCGCGACCAGCAATGCGCCCAGCGCCGCGATTCCGATGACGCGCCGCCGAGAGAGCGCAGGTCGCCTGGTCAAGGTTGCCGGTGCAGGATCGGCCTCTGTCGGTGCGCGATCTTCATGACCTTCCCGAACCAGCCGATAGCCCGTCTTGGTGATCGTCTCGATCCGAAAAATCCCCTGCCCGATCCCGTCCGCCGAGCGGCGCAAGCGGGAGATCGTGCGGATGATCGCGTCCTCGCCGACGATGCGCCCGTCCCAGCAAGTATCGATCAGAGCGTCGCGCGTGACGATCGCACCGTCGGTGCGGGCCAGCGCGATCAGCACCTGCATCACGCGCGGCTCGAGCACTTCACTTCGACGGTCGTCAAGCCTGAGCTGACGCAGCAACGGATCGACGGTGATCGGACCCAATCGGAACGGGGCAACCCCGGTCAGCTGGATTCGCGCGACGGATGCTCTGCCAGCCGATTGATCCACGAAAGGCGCCCCGCCGTTCCTATGAAACCAGCGTACACCAATTTCGGACCGCCCCGGCAGCGCTTTTCGTGCAGGCAACTCGAACAATGCACTATCGGGCTAACCGCTATTTATTCCATCGGCTTTTCATGGGGGAAATCATCAACATCTCCGCTTGTCGATCGGGCGCAACGTCCGGATCGGGCGATCGCCGCGGCGCAGGCCCGCCGCGACGCCCCTGCCGCCTCCCTCCGTCGCCAGGTGCGACCTAAAGCAGACAAGAGGGGGGTCCGCTCGGAAGCCCGCTCCGTTTCGCGCCCCTTGCTCTCGCCCCCGCCCTGCGGCAGGCGGCGCGAGATGCAGGGCCGCCCGCTCACTCCCGGCGAAATCGCGCTCGCGCGCAGCATGTTCGGCGACGCGATCGACTATGATCGCGCCCGCATCGCGCATGCCAAATGGGCGTTCTTCCAGCCGGCGAACGTGACCATGGCACCGCTCGGTACGATCCACTTCCATCCGAAGGGAGAAGCCTACCGCGACGATTTCGCCGAGGCGCCGCTCGATCTCCAGGGACTGTTCATCCACGAGATGGTGCACGTCTGGCAGCACCAGCAGGGGTTGTTCCTGCCGCTGCGACGCCATCCCTTTTGCCGTTACCGCTATGCGCTGGTGCCGGGCCGCCCCTTCCGCCGCTATGGCATCGAGCAGCAGGCGGAAATCGTCCGGCATGCCTTCCTCCTGCGCAAGGTCGCGCGGCTGCCAGGTGCGCCGGACCTCGCGGAGCTCGAACAGTTGCTGCCGTTCGGACCGTGACTTCCTCTCCATGCTCGCTCGCCGCCATCGTGGCCGTACCGGCGGGAGCGCTCGAATGCGGTACTGCCGGTCAGGAGCCGAACGGCCGCAGCACCGGCGATACCATCAGCGCAGCGACCGGCTGGCCGGCGGCGTCGAGCGCCGGCTTGTAGCGCGCCCTGGTCGTCATCAGCGCGCAGGCCCTGTCGTCGAACATTTTCGAGCCGCTGCTGAACACCAATGCGCAGTTGCTCACGACTCCGTCCGCGCCGACCGTGAATCGGACACTGGGCGGCCGCACGTCCCTGGCATCGCGTTTCGACGGAAGGTCCCTGGCACTGAACCATTTCTCCGGGGAAACCGGAGTGGGTGCGGCCATGAGGCTGCTCATCAGCTTGGGATCATAGCCCCAGGACTTGACGAGATCGTCTTCGCACTCCTTGAGCACCTTCGCGACGTCGCCGAGCACGCCGGGCGCCAGCGACGCCATCTTGCTCCCATATACCAAAGTGATCACCTGCGAATGGGCCAGCTCAGCCACGTCCTTGCGCTGCAGCGTGATCATCGTCAGGCGCTCGAACGGCTCTTCCGGGGGAAGCGCCGCGTCGAAATATCCACCTGTTGCCGAACTGCCCGCAGGGTACATGGCAAATCGTGCATTGCCGCCCAATGGCTTGGGCGGCGCGCCGCGATAGCGCAATTCGACCTGGATCTGGTCGGTGCCCGTGAGCGGGCGGAACACCAGCTCGACCTGCTGCTTGCCGGTGTCGAAATCGCGCGCGATTTCGCAGCTGTTGTCGCCAAAATTGGCAGCCCATTTGCTGCTTGGCTGCATCGGGTTGCCGGGCATCGACCGCGGTGCCGGCGGTGGCGGCGGCATCTGGAACTGCGCCGAGGCTGCGCTCGCCTGCGCCAGCATCGCCGTCACCATCATCGTCCCTGTCGTCTTGCGCATCCGCTCCTCCAAGGTCTTGTATTTTCCGACATGTCGCCCGACTTTCGGCGCGCACCTCCGGTTTTGGGCAAAGTCAACGCTAGCGCGTCTGTACGAAATTCGCGAAGGCGAATTTGACTGTCAGTCGCTTCGGTCGGTTGCCAGTTCCGGGGGCTGTCCGCGGAACACGGATTTCCGCAACGAGTGTTCAGATCAGCAGGCCGGCGCGCGCCCCGCCGGTGACGAGATGCGCGTGCAGCAGTTGCAGCGCGCCCTCGAGCCGCTCGCGGCTCAGCAGCCCGCCCAGCGACACACGAACTGCCTGGTCGTCGCCTGCCGCAACCGCGAAACGATCGGACGGCACCACCGATAGTCCGCTGCCGCGCATCGCGTTCGCGAGGTCGGCGGCGGCGCCATCGGGCAGCGGAAGCCAGAAATGATAGCCTTGCGGATGGCGCCGGCGCACGCGATCGCCGAGCACGGCGTCGGCCAATGCCTGGCGCGCGGCAGCCTCGGCGCGCATCGCGGCGACGAGCCGCGCGAAGCTGCCGTCGGCGAGCCACAGGCTGACCATTGCGGCGTTGAGCGGCGGCGCCATCACGGCGCTCTCGTGCACGCCCGCGGTCAGCCGGAGCGCCGCGCCGACGCTCGGCGCGCGCACGAACGCCAGGCGCAGCGCCGGCGAGAGGATTTTCGACATGCTCGCGACATACCAGCAGCGCTCGGGCGCGAAGCTCGCAACCGGCACGATCGGGTCGGTCGCGAGCAAGCCATAGGCATCGTCTTCGATGATCTGGAGATCATGGCGTCGCGCCACCGCGGCAATCGCCGCGCGGGCCTCCACCTCCAGCGTCACGGCAGTCGGATTGTCGTTTGTTGGGACGAGATACAGCGCACGCACCGCCTCGCGCCGGCACAGGGCGTCGAGCGCGGCGGCGTCTATGGCTGGCAACGGCAGCAGCCGCAGCCCTTGCCGCTCGGCGAGTGCGCTGAAACCCGGATAGACGAAGCGGCCGCACGCCACGGTGTCGCCCCGCCGCAGCGCCGCGCCGACAATCGCATGCAGCGCGTTCTGCCCCCCCGCCGCCACCACCAGTTGCGCTTCGGTCGACGGCAGGCCCAGCCCGGCAAGCAGTTGCACGCCGGCCGCGCGATCCTGCGGTGCGCCGCCGACCGCCTGATATTGCAGCCGGACGTTGCCCCCGGGCGCGAGCAGCGCCGGCAGCGCCTCGCCGATCGCGCGCGCCAGCATCGGCAGTTCGGGCGGCGTGTTCATGCCGGTATCGACCGGCTCAGGTGGCGGCAGCACTGCCGAACGCGCCGGTAGCACGAAGCTCCCCGCGCGCCCGCGCGCCTCGATCAGTCCGCGATGCCGCGCGGTGTCATAGGCCTTGGTGACGGTGGTCAGGTCGACGCCGAGACGTGCGGCAAGTTCGCGTTGCGGCGGCAGCCGGTCGCCCGCGCGCAGCCGCCCCTCCGCGATGGCAATATCGAGCGCATCGGCAATCGCCTGGTATTTCGCGCCGGAACCGCGCGTCAGGTCGGGAAGCCATGCGTCAGTCGTCAAAGCTGCTCTCGTCGTGCGCGCGCCCGTCTAGCTTCGCCCATAGCCGCCGCGTCCCCGCTTCCTGCGCGCGATTGACATATTGCGAAGCGACGAGCCACCCCTTGATCGGGCGCAGCGGCAGCGCGCAGCCGAGCAGGATCAGCGGAACCGAGCCGAACAGATGCACCCACATCGGCGGATCGAAGGCGACTTGTATCCATACAATCAGGAAGGTCAGCGGAAAGGCGACAAAACACAAGGAGAAGAATGCCGGACCGTCGTCGGGCGAAGCGAACCGATAGTCGAGTCCACAGGCTTCGCAGCGCTTGGACACTTTGAGCCACGACTGGAACATATGGCCCTGCCCGCAGCGCGGGCAGCGTCCGCGCCAGCCGGTGTCGAGAATCCAGCGGAATTTCTCGTTGGTTGCGGTGTGCATGACCTTCGACTCATTTGTTACCGTACAATAACCCATACATAAGCATGCAATACCGACGTGTCCAGCCGCGCGTCGCAGGCGGGAGTTTAAAACCCCGGGGTGATCCTCTAGGGCCGCGGCATGTCCGTTGTTGCGCCGCAAAATCGCTGGCTGATCCTCGCGCCGGTCATGGCATCGAGCTTCATGATCGCTGTCGAGACGACGATCGTGTCGACCGCGATGCCGCAGATCGTCGGCCAGCTCGGCGACCTGCATCTTTATAGCTGGGTGTTCGCGGCGTTCCTGCTCGCGCAATCCGCCGCCACGGTGGTGTTCGGCAAGCTCGCCGACATCTTCGGGCGGCGGCGCAGCCTGTTCGTCGGCATGGCGATCTTCCTGCTCGGCTCGCTGCTGTGCGGCTTCGCCTGGTCGATGCTTTCGCTGGTGCTGTTCCGATTGGTCCAGGGACTCGGCGCGGGCGCGGTGGCGCCGGTGACGATGACGATCGTCGGCGATCTCTATCCGGCACAGGAACGCGGGCGCGTGCAGGGCTATCTCGCAAGCGTGTGGGGCGTCTCGTCGGTGCTGGGGCCGCTCGCCGGGGGGCTGATCGTGCAGCATCTCAGCTGGGGCTGGGTGTTCTGGATCAACATCCCCGTCGGCATCGCCGCGGCGACCGGCTTCTTCTTGTTCCTGCACGAGAAGCTCGAGCATCAACGCCGCAGCGTCGACGTGCCGGGCGCGCTGCTGTTCACGCTCGCGGTGTCGGCACTGATCGTCGCGCTCACTGAGGCGGGCAACGGCAAGGCGCATACGCCGCTGATCGCGGCGGGGGCGTTCGTCGCCGCACTGCTCGCGTTCATATGGCAGGAGCGCCGCGCGGCCGAGCCGATGATTGCCTTTCGGCTGTGGGGCAGCCGAGTCATGGCGAGCGTCAATGGCGCGACGATGCTGAGCGGCATGGCGATGATCGGGCTGACTACGTTCCTGCCGATGTACGTCCAGGCCATTCTCGGCCGCTCTGCGCTCGTCGCCGGGCTGACGCTCACCGCAACCGTGCTCGGCTGGCCGATCGCCGCGACCTATGCCGCGCACAATTTCACGCGTTTCGGGCTGCGCGGCACCGCGCTGATCGGCGCCGTGCTGATACCGGCGGGTGCGAGCGTGTTCGTGCTGCTCGCGCCCGGCATGTCGCCATGGGTGCCGGGACTCGGCTCACTCGTGCTCGGCCTCGGCCTGGGCTTCTTCAGCACGGCCGCGATCGTAATCATTCAGGACAGCGTCGGCTCGCAGGAGCGCGGAGTCGCGACTGCGTCGAATCTGTTCGCCCGCAATCTCGGCAGCACGCTCGGCGCGGCGATGCTCGGCGCGCTGCTCAACTGGCGGCTGGCGAGCGGTCCCGCACCGGTGAGCGCCGAGCATGTCCGTCAGCTGATCAACCATCCGGCGGCCGCCGATGCCACGACGCGCTTCGCGCTCGCCGCGGCGCTGCACTGGACCTTCTGGGGCGTGCTGGCATTCGCGCTGCTCACGCTCGCGATCGGGCTGCTGATCCCGCACGTCCGCCTCGGCACGCGGCAGAGCGCGGGCCTCGCAGAGGAAGCCGTGCTGATGGAGCCCTGACGCGCGGTCAGGCGACTGCGGCGGCCTCGTCGGCGGCGTTGATCATCGAAGTGTTGAGCAGGAACGCGCGCGCGGCGGCCGGGTCGGCAGCCGTCGCGCGCAATTCGTCGAGCCGCGCGCGGCGTACCGCGGCGTCGGTCTCTTCGAGCAGCCGCTTGTTGCGGATGCTCAGCGCCTGCACCGCCTTGATGTTGAGCGGCCGCCGCTGGCGCTCATAGTGCGCGAACAGCGGTTGATAGGGTTCGCCATCGCGGAGCACCCGGACCAGTTTCGCAGCGAGGTTCGCGGCTTCCTGCACGCCGCCGTTGAGTCCGAATCCGCCGAGCGGATTGTTGAGGTGCGCGGCGTCGCCGGCGAGCACCAGCCGGCCCGCCACAAAGCGTTCGGCGACGCGCTGGTGGACGCGATAGACCGTCGCCGACTGGAGCGGGAACGCGCCGTGCGGAGGCGCGACATCGGTGTGCGCGAAGATCGTCGCCAGGCTCGCCTGCACCGCCGCGGCCGCCAGCGCTTCGGCTTCGTCGGCAGCCTCCGCGATCGGATAGACCACGCGCCACACGCCGGGCGGCCCCTCGCCCGGCAGATGGAAGATCGCCGCCCAGCGCTCGGGATCGGCTACATAGCCGGCGTTGGCAAAGCCGAAGCGCGCCAGGTCCATGTCGAGCACCGAGACGAGGAAGCGTTCGGGCCAGGTGAAGCCTTCGAACGCAATCGCAGCCGAGCGCCGCACCGCACTGCGCGCGCCGTCGCACCCGACCACGAACGCGGCGGCAATGCGCTCGCCATCGACGAGCGTCACCCAGGCCGCGTCCGCGTCCTGCGCCACTTCGACCACCTCGGCGCCGAACCGCACGGTCACGCTCGGCGCCGCTTCGGCGATGCGGGCGAGCAGAATGCGCGTCAGTTGGCTCTGCTCGAGGTGGAGACGATAGGGATAGGGCGTGCGGTCGGCGATCAGCCCCAGGTCGAATTCGGCGACGAGCCCGTCGATGCGGTCGCGGATCTGCCAGACTGGCGCGCGTATGCCTCTCGCCTGGATCGCATCGATCACGCCGAGCCGCGCAAAGATCTCGAGCGTCGGCGGATGATAGGCGGCGCCGCGCGCCTCGCGGTGGAGTTCGGCCGCCGCCTCGAGCACGACGACCGAAATGCCTTCGAGGCCGAGCGCCAGCGCGAGCGCGAGCCCGGTGGGGCCGGCACCCACCACGATCACCTGCGGTTCCTGCATGCTCGGGCGGTTGCGCCGGCGCGGCGCGGCTTGTCAATCCTGTCGGCGATGGCATCCGGGCGCCGGATCGGGCAAGAGCGGCGCGTGGAGGGAGATCCGGATGCCCCGCTGGTCGCCGCGGCCGTTGGCGGCGACCGCGACGCCTTCGCCGCGCTGCTGCGCCGGCATTATGATCGCGTCCACGGCCTCGCCTGGCAATTGACCGGCACGCGCGCCGACGCCGACGACATCGCGCAGGACGTGTGTTGCACCCTGGTCGAGAAGATCGGTAGCTTCCGCGGCGAAGCGAAGTTCACGACCTGGCTGTGCGGCATCGTCTTCAACGCCTGCCGCGACCACCGCCGCCGCAAGCGCTCGTTCCTCGGCTTCACCGAACGGCTTGGCGTGCTCGCCGGCCTGACACGCGGCCCCGACGGCCGCGACCTCCACGACACGATGTGGGTCAGGAGCGCGGTTGCGAAGCTCAAGCCCGTCTATCGCGACGCCGTGGTGCTGGTCGCCGGGCAGCAGCTCAGCCATGCCGAGGCGGCGGAGATCCTCGGCGTGGCGGAAGCGACGGTCTCGTGGCGGATGCACGAGGCAAGGAAGCTGCTGGGGGGCGCAAACTAAGATCCTCCCCGGGCCCGTGGAGGACCTCAAATTTTTTCACCCCACTCCCAAGGAATCCCGCCGCCACCGCGTCCCAGTGAACAGGCGGGCGATCCAGCGCCGCCGTTTGCAGGGAGAATCCCATGTCTCGCTTTCGTGTGTGCACTGCGATCGGCATGACGACCGCGCTGCTCGCTTCATGCTCGGGCACCGACCACAAGCCGGTCGCCGACGCCTCGACGCCGGCGGCCAAGGCGCAGCCGGAGTTCGTCGTCGCCGCCCGGGACCGGAGGGGCGCCGAGCTGCCCGTGCTGCCACCGCCGCCACCGCCGCCGCCGCCCGCGCTCCAGGAAGTCGTCGTCACCGGCGCGCGCGCCGCGCCTGGACGGCAGGACCTTCGTTCGGCATCGCCCATCATGATGCAGGCGCCGGCCATCGCAATGAACCGCCTGCCGATCGATATGCCGCGCCGCCCCGGTTATCACGACGAGGGCCGCGACAAGTTCACTGCGGTCGCCGAAAACCCGTTCAGGATCACCAGGGAGGAGCCGGTCTCGACCTTCTCGATCGACGTCGACACCGCCTCCTATTCGTTCGTGCGCGGCGCGCTCAATCGCAACGTGCTTCCGCAACCCGCGGCGGTGCGCACCGAGGAGATGATCAACTATTTTCCCTATGACTATCGCGCACCGGCGTCGGCGGCCGAGCCGTTCAGCACTGCCGTCTCGGTGTTCCCGAGCCCGTTCACGGCCGGGCGCAAGCTGGTGCGCATCGGCATTCGCGGCTATGCCATCCAGCACGCCACGCGCCCGCGCGCGAACCTGGTCTTCCTGATCGACACGTCGGGCTCGATGAACGAGCCGAACAAGCTGCCTTTGGTCAAACAGTCGCTGTCGATGCTCGTCGACCAGCTCGACGCCAAGGATCGCGTCGCGATCGTCACCTACGCCGGCTATGCCGGCACCGCACTCGAGCCCACGCCGGCGAGCGAGAAGAGCAAGATCCTCGCCGTCATCGACCGGCTCGGCGCAGGTGGCGGCACTGCCGGCGCCGAAGGCATCCGCCAGGCCTATGCGCTCGCCGAGCAGAATTTCGACAAGGAGGGCGTCAACCGCGTGCTCCTCGCGACCGACGGGGACTTCAACATCGGCATCACCAACCAGAATGAGCTCAAGGGCTTTGTCGAGCGCGAGCGCGGCAAGGGCGTGTTCCTCTCGGTGCTCGGCTATGGCATGGGCAATTACAACGACGCGCTGATGCAGGCGCTGGCACAGAACGGCAACGGCACCGCCGCTTATATCGACACCATCGCCGAGGCGCGGAAAACCCTGGTCGAGGAAGCCAGCTCGACCTTGTTCCCGATCGCCAAGGACGTGAAGATCCAGGTCGAGTTCAACCCCGCGGCCGTGCGCGAATATCGGCTGATCGGATACGAGACGCGCATGCTCGCCCGCGAGGACTTCGACAATGACAAGGTCGATGCCGGCGACGTCGGCTCGGGCCAGACGGTGACGGCGCTGTACGAGATCGTGCCCGTCGGCGGTCCCGCCGCGATCGGCGACCTGCGCTATGCCGCGCCGGCACCGAGGGTAGCGACCGCCAGCACCGAATATGGCTATGTCAAAATCCGCTACAAGCTGCCCAGGTCCGACAGCAGCAAGCTGATCGAAACCCCGATTGCCCGCGCCAACGAGGCCGCGACCTTCGACGCGGCGCCGCGCGACGCCCGCTTCGCCACCGGCGTGGCGGCGTTCGCCGAGCTGCTCAAGGGCGGCAAATATGGCGGGTCGCTCAGCTACGACGATGTGCTGCGGATCGCGACGGCTGCGCGCGGCGACGATGCCTATGGCTATCGCAGCGAGTTCGTCCAGCTGGTCCGCGCGGCCAAGACCGCGCGGTCGCTGGCGCAGCTCGGGCAGCAATAGCGCCGGATAGCGGGCGATGCGGGTGGGCATTCGACCCGCCCGCATTTCCGCTATAAGGCCGTGCCCATGGACGCCGATCGCGACCTCTCGGCCTCGCTGCCCGACTCGCCGCCGCCGCGGCCCGACCGGCGCGAGGCGGCGATCGCCGAGGCGCTCCGGCGGTTCGACGGTGCGCCGGCGCCGACGCCGCCGCCGGCGCCGGCGCGGCCGCGGAACTGGCGCCCGCAGATCGCGGCGTTCGCCTCGGTCCTGCTGGTTGCGCTGGTCGCAGTGCCGATCTGGCTGAACGACAGCCGCAACTATCATAGCGTCGAGCCGGCACGGCCGGTGGCGCAGCGCAGCGTTGCCCCGCCCGCGCGGCAGCCGGCGCCGCCCGCCGCCGAAACGCCCCGCAGCGAAGCGCCTTCGCCGACGGCGCCGCAAACCGTCGCGCCGCCGCCCGTCGTGGTCCGCGAAGTCGCGTCCCCCCTCGCCGACGCCGCGCAGGATACCCAGCCGAACGCCCCGCCGGCGATGGCGCCACCGCCGCCGCCACCGCCGCCACCACCACCACCCCCCGAAACCGCCCGGGCTCAGGCGAAAGGCGCGTTTCGCACCGCAAGTGCCGCGCAGGCGCCGCCCGCCGCTGCGGACGCCACGCCGTCGCCGAGCCAGGAACTCGTCGTCACCGGAATGCGCGTCCGGCGCAGTGACTATGCGGCCGCCTCGCCCATCGTGACGGTCGACGCCAGCCGCCTCGAAGCGCCCAAAGGCTGGAACCTCTGCACGCTCGACGATCCCGCGCGCGATCTCGCGCATTGCCGCGCGTTCGCCGATCCCGGAGCGCGCGGCGCACGCGGACGCGCCGCCGCGCAGTTCGCCGACGGCATGACGCGCGCCTGGGCGGGCGAGCTCGATGCCGCGATCACGGCGTTCGATCGCGCGATCGATCAGGCGCCGCTCGCGATCGCCTATCTCAACCGCGGCCTCGCCTGGCAGCGCAAAGGCGAAAGCGAAAAGGCGCGCGCGGATTTCGACAATGCCGTGCGGCGCGGCCCCGACGATCCGCGCAACTATTACTACCGCAGCCGCTTCTTCCGTGAGCATGGCGACACCAGGCGCGCCCAGCTCGACGCCAACCGCGCGATCGACATCGATCCGAACTATGTGCGGCTGCTGCGGTAGCGGCCCGCGCCAGCTTTACCGCAATAACAGGGTAAAAATCGCGAAAATGGCCTCGGAGCAGGGCTTTTTTGCCTCAACGATGGCCAGCCTTCGGATATTTACGTAGCGATATCAATGATTTCTTGGCCAAATCCAGCAGTTTCCTGTTCCTGCCCGGAGCAGGGCGATTTACCGCGCGGAGCAGGGCGATTTGTGTCGATAGCAGGCCTGTGACTGGAGCATCGAGCCCAACAAGACCTGATCCATCGTGCGGGACAAGCTCGGGGCAACGGCTTGGGTTTAGCTTGACGCGCATGCGCCGCGCGGAGTCGAGGAGGCGGGCCTATTCGTCTCCCGGCGTCTCGCCGCCGCCATCGCCGCGCCGACCGCCGAAGCCGCCCGCCCTCCGCCGCGGTCCGCCGCCAAGCCCCGCCGCGCGCAATTCCTCGCCGTCGAGCTCGCCATCATGGTTGGCATCGGCCGCGTCGAACTTCGCGTTCTCGTACGCGAGCAGTTCGTCGAGCGTGACGCCCTTGTCGTAATTGCTGTTGGCCTTGCTCAGCGTCAGCGCATCGAGCGGGCCGATCAGCCGCTGGATCGCGCGGTCCTGCAGGCTCTCGCCCTTGCCCGGCACGTCGATCGCATCGGGGAGCGCACTGCCGTCGTCGGTCTGCGGCTGGTTCTCGTCGAGCGCATCGTCGCCCATCTTGTGCTGCCAGGCGAGGAACTCGGCGGCGTCGATGACATGGTCGTGGTTGGCGTCGACGCGGTCGAACCGCGCGCGCAGGATCGCGTCACGCTTGGCCTGGATCACTGCGCGCACTTCCTCGTCGGTGATCGTGCCGTCGTGATTGGCGTCGGCCTCGGCGAACAGCGCCGCGACGGTCTTGTCGAAACGCTCGCGCTTGACCTTGATGTCCCGCATCTGGGCAAAGCCCTGGCCGCCGCGGCGCATCCCGCCGAAGCCACCCGCTCCGCCGCCGCCGCGCCGGCCGCCACCGCCCCCGGGCATGCCGCCGCCCGGCCCCATCTGGGCCAGTGCGGGCACCGGCAGCAGGAGCAGCGCCAGACCCACCATCCACTTCGCCATCGATCCCTCCGCTTCGCGAGCGGCTCGAATCGGCGGCAGCGGCTGAACCCAGGCTTACGGCTGCCGCAGCAAATCGCGCGATTGCCTCGCCGGCCCCCGCGCGCCACGGTGCGCGAAACCGCGAGACTTGCATGCCCGACGCCGCCGATGCCGTTGCCGCTTACGCCGAAACCAGGCTCACGCCGGAGCATCGCGCGCTGTTCGAGCGGTTCCGCGCGCTGGTGGCCGAAGTGGCACCCGATGTCTGCGCAGGGATGCGCGGCGGGTCGGGCGGCTATCCGGGCGTGCCGGTGTTCCGCCTCACGCACGACATCATCGCGGTAAGCCCGAGCAAGAAAGGGCTCACTTTGTCGTTCCGCGGCGGCGCCCGCTTCGACGATCCGTTCGGGCGGTTGGGCGGTGCCGGAAATGCCTCGCGGACCTTATTGCTGCGGCGGCCGGAGGATTTCGATGTCGCAGCGATCGCGCATTATGTGCGCCAGGCAGTGGCGGGGGATGCGGATTAAGAAGGAAATTGGTTCGCGCGGAGACGCGGAGACGCTGAGACGTCTGCATTGGCGCGTAGCGTCGGAATGGCCCTACGCGCGTCGCCCGCTCGACTAACGGGAGGAGATCTGTCGCTACAGCGGCTACTTCCGCTCTCTGCGTCTCCGCGCCTCTGCGCGAACAAATCTTGGTCAAGACGCAAACGCCCGACCCTTTGCAGGGCCGGGCGCTGCCGGGGCGCCAAGGGAGGGGTGCCCCGAACTAATGCAATTCCATCCGCACCGCACCGATGCGGACATTGGCCTTCGGATTGACTTGCCGCGCCGCCGCCTCCGGCGACACGCCGGTCAGTCCCGTCGACGGCTCGAGCGCGAGCTTGACTTCGTCGCCGCTGCCCAGCGCCTTGAGCGCATCGGTGACGTCGAAGCTCGGCGGCTCCGCCTTCATGTCCATGCCGGGCATATTGTGCTTCGGCGCCGTGGCGTTGAAGAAGTTGAGCACGCCGACCAGCTGGCGCTTGCCGCCCGCGCCTTCGAGATAGACTTTGTACAGCACGCCCGGCGGCTCGTCGAACGCCAGCCCGTCGAGCACCAGCTGCTGGCGCGGCGGGGCGCCCCGCTCGGGAATCGCGGTCAGCATCGCCCTGCGCGCGTCGGGCGTGATGCGGATCGGCACGCGCGTCGTGCCGGCGGCGAACCGGACCGGGCCGGCGAGCTCGTAGATATGGATCGGCTTCTCCTCGAGCAGCCACTTGATCGGGAAGCGGATGCGCAGCGGACAGCCGCCGCCACCGGCATAGCTGTAACCGAGCTGCTGCGTGGTGAGCATGTCGCTCACCGTGCGCGTGACGAGATTGCCCGTCCCGTCGATGAAGCTGAACTG
>Ga0207711_10003555_pt1 | contig 13504 bp, 7 predicted proteins | sample KBSS34metaG_FD_184401 | JGI IMG/M metagenome (GOLD analysis project Ga0207711, IMG submission 184401) | Switchgrass rhizosphere microbial communities from Kellogg Biological Station, Michigan, USA - KBS S3-4 metaG (SPAdes) (version 2) | ecosystem: Host-associated > Plants > Roots > Rhizosphere >...
GGACGCGGGCGACAAGACTATTGCGTTCTCGTCGCCCGGCTCGTCGTCGAACCTGATCCTGCTGACCCTGCTGAAGCAGACCGGCTCGAAGGCCAAGCCGGTGCCGACCGGTGGTGTGCCCGGGACTTACACCCAGACCATGACCGGCCAGATCGACATCGGCTGGTCGGTGGTGCCGTTCGCCTTGAAGGACGTCAACGAGGGCAAGATCCGTATCGTCGCCCGCGCCCGCGACGCCACGGAGCTCGCGAACCAGACCATCCGTGCCAACCTTGCCAGTGTCAGTTCGCTTAAGACCAAGCGCGAGACAATTATCAAGTTCATGCAGGTGATCGAGAAGTCGATTGACTGGGCCTATACCAATCCGCAGGCGATCGAGATCTTCGCCAAAAACATGAAGGTCACCCCCGAGATCGCCAAGCAGGCGGTGGACGGCTTCTTCCCGAAGTCGGCCATGCAGATTGGCGAGATCAAGGACCTCGAGCGTTCATTGCAGGATGCGCTCGAGTACAAGTTCATCGCCTCGCCGAAGACGCCTGCAGACATTGCCGGTCTGTTCGACATCGTTTACAAGCCGAAATAGCCGCTGGATGGTGATTGCGTGACGCCAAGCCTCTGGCTTGACTGATGAAATCGATCGAACATTACGGCGGCGTAACCTTCGCGGGTTCCGCCGCCGCGTGACATATCCACAACGCCTCCACAGTATTGCCGCAGCCGGCGTTATTTCGATTGGGCAGCCCGCCGGAGGTTGATAGCATTTTTTTTGCATTCCCGCGGCGTGTCCTCGCCGCGATGGCACAGTTTCACCCGTGTTTGAGCGGTCCGTATGCGTCGGGGGGAGTCGCGGCGTTCGATATTTTCGAGGCGCGTCCCGCGCCTTGCCGCAATCGGTATCGCAATTGTTTTGGCCCAGCCGCTCGCCGGCTGTTTTCTGCGCGACGAGAACGTCCCGGCCGCCATCGAGATTCCGCAGGCCTATCGCGCTGGTCCGCGTCACGCTGACGCTGCGCTGCCTTCGGTGGTCTGGTGGCGCGGCTTCGGCTCGCGGGAGCTCACCGCTCTGATCGAGGAGGCGCTGACCTCCAATTTCGACGTCGCCGCCGCCGTCGCCCGTATCGTGCAGGCTGACGCTAATGCACGAATTGCCGGCGCGGCGCTGCTGCCGATCGTCAATCTCAACGCCAGCGCGACTCGACAACGCGCATCGCAGAGCGGCGGCGGCGGCGTTATCAGTTCCACTGGAGTCGTCGCAGGCAGCGGCGGGGGGTCGTCGGAACGAGTGGCCTACAGCACGTCGCTGAGCGCCAGCTATGAGATCGACTTCTGGGGCAAGAACCGCGCCCTGCAGCGCGCCGCCGAAGAGCTTGCCGTCTCCAGCCGGTTTGATCGCGAAGTCGTGGCGCTGACCACCGTCGTCAGCGTGGCCAACGCCTATTTCCTGGTGCTCGAATCCCAAGACCGGCTTCGCATTGCGCGCGACAACCTGGCCGCCGCCACGCGCGTCTACAACTTGATCAAGCAGCGCTTCGATGTCGGCACCGCCTCCGCGCTCGACACCGCGCAGCAGGAAAGCCTTGTCAACACCCAGCGCGCCTCGATCCCTCCGCTGGAGCAGACCTTGCGCCAGAATATGGCGACGCTCGCGGTGCTGATCGGCCGCACGCCGGAGTCCGTGGGCGTTCGCGGCGGCAGCATGTCGCGGTTGCGCATTCCGCCGGTGACACCCGGCCTGCCGTCCGATCTGATCGCTCAGCGCCCGGATATCCGCGAAGCGGAGGCGCAGCTCGCGTCTGCCAACGCCAACGTTTATTCGGCGCGCGCCGCATTTCTTCCGAGCATCCAGTTGACCGGGGAGGGCGGCTACCAAAGCGCAATTCTCAAAGCCCTGCTGCGCCCGGAATCGGCATTTTACAATGTAGCAGCCGGCCTGACGCAGCCGCTGCTCGATGGTTTGCGCCTGCAAGGTCAGCTCGATTTACAGGTCGGCCGGCAGGACGAATTGCTGCAGATCTATCGCAAGGCCATTGTTAACGGGTTTGCCGATGTCGAGCGGGCGCTGATCGCAGTGCAGCAGACGACGCTCCGCGAGCGGCTTCAGCGCGAAGTGGTGCGGAGCTCGCGAACGGCTTTCGACCTGTCTGAGAAGCGGTTGCAGGAGGGCACCATCGACCTGGTCACCCTGCTCCAGACCCAGCAGACATTATTCCAGGCGTTGGACCTGCTGGCGCAGGACCAGTTCGACCGTCTGACGGCCGCGGTTTCCCTATTCCAGGCGCTGGGCGGCGGCTGGCAGAAACCCAAGGAAGACGGCCCGGCCACCACCGGCGAAGGGCCTCCAAAGCCCTGAATCCGCGTTAAGAATGCCGCCACAGGCCCCATGAAATGTGCGTAATGTGCTGTGAATCTGCCGGCTGCGCCGTTATCTATGGGTGCGTTGCGACTCAGGCCGGCGGGAGATGGCGATTAGACGACGATCGATCGCGACTGCAATCGTTGCCCTCGTTCTCGTCGGGGTCGCCGGTGTCGTCTGGTGGCCGCCGGCGAAGCAGCAACAGCAGCCACGCTTTGGCCGCGGCGGCGGTGGCGATGACGGGCCGGTCCCGGTCGTTGCAGCTCTGGCCAAGCGGTCCGATGTGCCGGTCTATCTCGACGGCGTCGGCACCATCAGAGCCCTGAACACGGTGACGGTGCGGTCGCAGGTCGACGGCAAGCTGCTCAGCGTCAATTACACCGAAGGCCAGGATGTTGAGCGCGGCTATGTCCTGGCGCGGATTGATCCCACCACTTATCAGGCCGCCTACGACCAGGCGGTGGCGAAGAAGGCGCTGGACGAGGCGACGCTCGCCAACGCCAGGCTCGATCTCGAGCGCTACAACAAGCTCGTGTCCACCAACTCGATCGCGCGTCAGCAGCTCGACACTCAGCGAATGACGGTGGCGCAGCAGGAAGCCCAAGTGAAGCTCGATCAGGCGCAGATCGACAACGCCAAGGCGATCCTCGACTACACCCAGATCGTAGCGCCGCTCGCGGGCCGCACCGGCATCCGCCAAGTCGACGAAGGCAACATCGTGCATGCCTCGGACGCGAACGGCATCGTTGTCATCACCCAACTCCAGCCGCTCTCGGTTCTGTTCACCTTGCCGCAGCAACAGCTCGGTGACGTCAATCGTGCGTTCGCCGGCGGCGCACTGCCCGTCGACGCGTTCGGACCCGACAACAAGACGGTGGTCGAGACCGGCGAGCTTAAGGTCGTCGACAATCAGGTTGATCCGTCGACCGGTACGATCAAGCTCAAGGCCGAATTCGCCAACCGCGCGTTGCAGCTCTGGCCGGGTGGCTTCGTCAACGTGCGGCTGCGGATCAACACGCTCAAGCAGGTGGTGGTCACGCCGACCGCGGCCGTCCAGCGCGGACCTAGCGGCACATTCGTCTATGTCGTGCAGCCGGACAGCAAGGTCGCGGTGCGGCCGGTGACGGTGTCGCAGCAGGACGAGGTCCAGGCGGTGATTGCCAAGGGTCTGGAGGCTGATGAGCGCGTGGTGACAACCGGCTTTGCCCGCCTCACTGCGGGGGCGGCTGTGACGGTGACCAACGCCGAGTCGGCGCCGGCACCCGATGCACAGCCGGCCCAGCCGCCGCGCCAGCGGCGGCGCGGCGCCGAGGGGCAACAGCGTTCCGAGGCCACTCCAAGAGCGAGTACGAGCACGCAGCAATGAGCGTCTCCGCGCCCTTCATCCGGCGTCCGATCGCAACCTCGCTTCTGGCTTTTGCGGTGATGCTGGGTGGGTGGCTCGGCTATTGGTGGCTGCCAGTCTCGTCACTGCCCCAGGTCGATTTCCCGACCATCCAGGTCAGCACCCAATTGCCGGGTGCCAGCCCTGACACCATTGCGGCGCTGGTGACCGCGCCGTTGGAGCGCCAGTTTGGTCAGATCCCATCGCTGTCGTTGATGACGTCGTCGAGCTCGTTCGGCATCAGCCAGATCACCTTGCAGTTCGATCTCGGCCGCGACATCGACGGCGCCGCGCAGGACGTGCAGGCCGCGATCAACGCCGCGGGCTCGACGCTTCCGCGCGGCCTTCCCTATCCGCCGACCTATGCCAAGGTGAATCCGGCGGATGCGCCGGTGCTGACGCTGGCGCTCACCTCCCCGACCATTTCACTCCGCAACCTCAGCGACTTGGCTGACACTCTGATGGCGCAGCGGCTGGCCGAGGTCGGCGGCGTCGGCCGCGTCTCGATCCAGGGCGGTATCCGCCCTGCGGTGCGTATCCAGGCCGATCTGTCGCGGCTCGCGGCCTACGGCATCGGGCTCGAGGATATCCGCCAGGCCATCGTTAGCGCCAATGTTTCGGGCTCGAAGGGCTCGCTCGACGGCGCGCATCAGTCCTACACCATCTCGGCCAACGATCAGTTGATCGGCGTCGACTCCTACAAGGCGTTGGTGGTGGCCTATCGCAACGGCGCGCCGGTGCTGCTGACCGACGTCGCCCAGGTCGTCGACGGACTGGAAAACGAGAAGGTCGGGGCCTGGTATCAGGGCACGCCGGCCGTGGTGATCGACATCCAGCGCCAGCCGGGCGCCAACGTCATCGAGACGGTCGAGCGGGTAAAGCTCGAGTTGCCGCGGCTGCAACGCGCCATGCCGGTCGGGGCCACGCTGACCATCGTCAACGATCGTACCACCACGATCCGCGCTTCGATTCATGACGTGCAGTTCACGCTTCTGCTCAGTGTCGTCCTCGTAGTGCTGGTCGTGCTGATGTTCCTGCGCTCCATCCGCGCCACCATCATCGCCGGCGTGGCCTTGCCGTTGTCGCTGATCGCGACCTTCGGCGTGATGTGGTTTTGCGGCTTCTCACTCGACAACCTGTCGCTGATGGCGCTGACCATCGGGACGGGCTTCGTCGTCGACGACGCCATCGTCATGATCGAGAACATCGTGCGCCACATCGAGGACGGCGAATCGCCGCTCGATGCGGCGTTACGCGGCGCGCGCGAGATCGGCTTCACCGTGATCTCGCTGACGATGTCGCTGATCGCGGTTTTCATTCCGCTATTGTTCATGACCGGTCTTGTCGGCCGCATGTTCCGCGAGTTCGCACTGACCTTGACCATCGCGGTCGTGGTCTCGGCGATCGTCTCGCTGACGCTGACGCCAATGATGTGCAGCCGCATCCTGCGTCACCAGGCGGCGAAAGCCGGTAATCGGGTTGGCCGGTTCTTCAACCGTGCAATCGACCGCACCGTCGAGATTTATGGCCAGACCCTGCAGTGGGTGCTGCGCCGCCAGGGCATGACATTGCTGGTCACGCTGGCGACCCTCGTCGCCACCGTGTTGCTCTATGTCGTGATGCCGAAAGGCTTCCTGCCGTCGCAGGACACCGGCCTGATCTCCGCGGTGTCGGAAGCCGGCACCGAGGTTTCGTTTGCGCAGATGCAGCGTCTGCAAATTCAGGTCGAGGCCGCGATCAGGAAGGACCCTGACGTGGTCGGCCTCGTTTCGGTGCTCGGCGTCAGCCGGATGAATCCGACGCCGAACGCCGGGCGCCTCGCCATTACGCTCCGACCGCGCGACGAACGGCGCGCGAGCGCCGACGACATCGTGCTGCGCCTCAAGCAAGCGGTCGCGCCGATCCCCGGCATGAATGTCTATTTCCAGCCGGTGCAGGATATTCAGATCAGCACCCGCGCGAGCCGTGCGCAGTATCAGTACACTCTGGTCGGCACTGACGCCGGCGACGTGATCGAATGGTCCGAAAAGCTGGCCGACCGGATGGGACGGGATCGGCGGCTGCTTGACGTCGCCTCGGAGGCGCAGGAGGGCGGCTTGCGCATGCAGGTCCAGGTCGACCGCGAAACCGCCGGCCGGCTCGGCGTCTCCATGCAGGCGATCAACGACACGCTCAACGACGCCTTTGGCCAGCGCCAGATTTCGACGATCTATTCACAGGCCAATCAGTACCGCGTGATCCTGGAGGCTGAGCCGCGCTATCAGCAGGATCCGGCCGCGCTGGCGAAGCTCTACGTTACTGGCGCCAGCACCTCGACTGGTACGGCGGCGGTGGTCGCCAACACCGCCGCCGGCACCACCAACACCAACACCTCGGCGACGCCGAACTCGGTCACCGGCAGCAACCAGGTGCCGCTGTCGACCTTCGCGCGATTCGAGCACATCTCGGCGCCGCTGATGCTGGCACACCAGGAGCAGTTTCCCTCGGTCACCATCAGCTTCAATCTGCCGCGCGGCTCGGCGCTGAGTGACGCGGTCGCCGCGATCACCGAGGCGCAGCGCGCCATCGGGATGCCGTCGTCGGTGACCGGATCTTATTCCGGCGACTCAGCCGAGTTCGACAAGTCGCTGGCCGGGCAGCCATGGCTCATCCTCGCGGCGGCGGTGACGATCTACATCGTGCTGGGGGTGCTGTACGAGAGCCTGATCCATCCGTTCACCATCCTCACCACGCTGCCGTCGGCGGGCGTCGGCGCGCTGCTGGCGCTGATGCTGCTCGGCTACGATCTTTCGGTCATCGCATTGATCGGCATCGTGCTGCTGATGGGCATCGTGAAGAAAAACGCGATCATGATGATCGACTTCGCGCTCGAAGCCGAGCGCGGGCAGGGCATGTCGCCGCGGGACGCCATCGTGCAGGCCTCGCTGCTCCGCTTCCGCCCGATCATGATGACGACGCTAGCCGCGCTGTTCGGCGCCATGCCGCTCGCGCTCGAAAGCGGCACTGGCTCCGAACTTCGCAATCCGCTCGGCGTCACCATCATCGGCGGGTTGCTGCTCAGCCAGTTGCTCACGCTCTACACCACGCCGGTGATCTATCTCGCCATGGACCGGCTTAAGCAGCGGTTCATCCGCGCCGAGCCGTTCGTCCCGCCGGTGCCGCGGCCTGACGGGGACGTGCCGCACACCGCAGCGGAGTGACGGCGATGAATTTTTCCGGTCCTTTCATCCTTCGTCCGGTCGGCACCGCGCTCCTGGCGCTCGGCCTGTTTCTGGCGGGTGCGGTTGCCTATGGCTTCCTGCCGGTGTCGAGCATGCCGACGATCGAATTCCCGACCATCCGCGTCTCAGCAAGCCGCCCGGGCGCCGATCCGACCATCATGGCGGCGACCGTTGCGGCGCCGCTGGAGCGCCGGCTTGGCGAAATCCCGGGCGTCACCGAGATCACGTCGTCCAGTTCGCTCGGCAGCACCAACATCACGATTCAATTCGACCTCGACCGCGGCATCGACAGCGCGGCGCGCGACGTGCAGGCGGCGCTCAACGCCGCGCTGACCGATCTGCCGGGTGACCTGCCGACCTTGCCAGCCATGCGCAAGGTCAATCCGTCAGCGGCGCCGGTGCTGATCCTGGCGCTGACCTCGAACACCATGCTGGCGAGCAACTTGTACGACGTTGCTGACAGCGTCATTGCGCAACGCATCGCCCAGGTCGACGGCGTCGCCGAGGTGACCGTCAACGGCGCCGAGCAGCCGGCGATGCGCATCCGGGTCAATCCGGTCGCGGTCGCGTCGATGGGCGTGAGCCTGGAGGACGTGCGCAACGCCCTTGTCAACGCCAATGCGGCGAGCGCTCTCGGTACGTTCGACGGGCCCAATCTTGCGCACACCATCGGCAGCAATGACCAGCTCCGCACCGTACCCGAGTACAAGAATCTGGTGGTGAAAGCGAACAACGGCACCGTGGTCCGGCTGGGCGGCATTGCCGATGTCGAGCTTGGCGTGCGCAACAGCCGCTCGGCCGCGTGGTTCAACATGCAACCGTCGGTGCTGCTCGTTGTCACCAAGCAGGCCGATGCGAACGTGATCGATACGGTGGACCGTATTTACGAGATGCTGCCCGAGCTCAAGCGTTGGATTCCCGCCGACATCCAGATCTCGGTTCTGTCGGACCGCACCACAACGATCCGCGCCAGCATCCACGATATGCAGCTTACACTCTTGGCCACTATCGTACTGGTGATGCTGGTGGTGTTCCTGTTCCTGCGCCGCGTCGCGGCGACCCTGGCGGCAGGCGTCACGGTGCCGTTGGCGCTGGCCGGCACCTGTGCCGCGATGTGGGTCGCCGGCTTCTCGATCGACAACATCTCGCTGATGGCGCTCGCGGTGTCGGTCGGCTTCGTGGTCGATGACGCCATCGTCGTGATCGAGAACGTGTTCCGCAATCTGGAAAAGGGCATGACGCCGCTGCGCGCGACCATCGAGGGCGCGCGCCAGATCGGCTTCACGGTGCTCTCGATCAGCATCTCGCTGGTCGCAGCCTTCACGCCCTTGCTCTTCATGGGCGGGCTGGTCGGCCGGCTGTTCAGCGAGTTCTCGCTGACCTTGACCTTCGCCATCGCGATTTCGACGGTGGTGTCGCTGTCATTGACGCCGATGATCTGCGCGCATTTCGTCAAGGCCGCGCCGAGCCCCAATGCCACGTGGCTCGACCGCGTCATGGAGAAAATTCTCAACCGCGCGATGACGGCCTATGCGTCGAGCCTCGACGTTGTGCTGCGGTACCGCTTTCTGACGCTGCTCGTCTTCCTCGCCACCATCGCGCTCACCGCGGGCCTCTACGTCAAGACGCCGAAGGGCTTCTTTCCGCAGGACGACACCGGCTTGATCTTCGGCGGCACCCGCGCCGCGCCGGATATTTCATTCGAGTCCATGAAGGATCTGCAACAGCGCGCCACCAAGGTCGTACTGTCCGACCCGGCCGTGGCCTATGTCGGATCGTCGGTTGGGGCCTCGACGTTCAACGCCTCGGTCAACAATGGCCGGCTGTTCATCAGTCTAAAACCGCCATCTGAGCGCGGCTATGTCAGCTCGCAGCAAGTTATCAATCGCCTGCGGCCGAAGCTGCTCGACGTCGGCGGCATGCGGGTGTTCATGTTCCCCGCGCAGGACATTCGCGCCGGTGGGCGACAGTCGAGCTCGTCGTATCAGTTCACGCTCTGGGATCCCGATCTCGATGAACTGCTCAAGCTCGTGCCGCGTGTTGTCGCCAAGGTGCAAACCTTGCCCGAACTGGCCGATGTCACCACCGACCGGGAGCAGAACGGATTGCAGGCCAATGTCGTGATCGACCGGCTCGCGGCGTCGCGGCTGGGCGTGCAGATCCAGGAAATCGACAATGCGCTCAACAACGCTTTTTCGCAGCGGCAGGTTTCCACCATCTACTCGGAGCGCAACCAGTATCGCGTGATCCTTGAGGTCGACCCATTGTTCCAGCGCGATCCGTCCGATCTCACCCAGGTCTATGTCGCCGGCCAAGGCAGCACCCAGGTGCCGCTCTCCAGCGTCGCCCGGTTCGAGAAGACGCTGGCGCCGCTGGTCATCAACCATCAGGGCTCGTTTCCGGCGGTGACCATCACCTACAACCTGGCGCCGAACATTCCGATTGCGGCCGCTTCGGCCGCGATCGAAAAGGCGGTGGCGGAGCTTCATCTGCCGGATACGCTGCACACCGAATTTGCCGGCGACGCCAAGGTGTATCAGCGTTCGGTCGGCGCGCAGCCGGTGGTAATCCTGGCGGCGCTGCTGGCGATCTACATCATCCTCGGCGTGCTGTACGAGAGCTTGGCGCATCCGCTGACCATCATCTCGACCCTGCCATCGGCCGGCCTCGGCGCGCTGCTGGCGCTGCAGTTATTTCAAGCCGAGCTGACCGTGATCGCCTTCATCGGCATCATCCTGTTGATCGGCATCGTCAAGAAGAACGGCATCATGATGGTGGATTTCGCGCTCGCTGCCGAGCGCGAGGGCGGTCTCGAGCCGGCGCAGGCGATCCGCGAGGCGTGCCTTGCCCGCTTCCGGCCGATCATGATGACGACATTGGCTGCGATGCTCGGCGCGCTGCCGCTGATCATCGCGACCGGGCCGGGCTCGGAGTTGCGGCGGCCGCTCGGCATGACCATCGTCGGCGGGCTCTTGGTGTCGCAGATCCTGACGCTCTACACCACGCCGGTGATCTACCTGCTGCTCGACCGGCTGCACCGCCGGCTCGGCGGCCGCGGCCCGGTGCAGGTTCTTGATGAGACGCTGCGGGTCCAGAAGCCCGCGACGCCGTAACGCCTACTGGAAAATCTCGTTGAAGCGCTTTTTGATGCGGGGCGCTTCCTTCTCGGTGTAGTCGTAGTCCACCGGCAAGATCTTCAAACTCGACAACGTCGGGGAGCCGGCAGGCGCCGCAATGTCGCTCCGCGCCGCGAAACCGCCCTCGGCGGGGAACATCTTCTGCACCTCGTCGCTGATATTGAACTCGGCGAACAGCTTGGCCGCGTTCGGGTTCGGTCCACCCTTCACCACCGAGGTCGGCGACGGAATGACGAACACGCCGTCGCTCGGATAGAGCGTCTTCATCGAGTGGCCGGCGGCGCGATCCTCGGCTGCGTAGGAATCCAGCGCTCCGACCGCGATCAGCCGCTCGCCGCGTTTGAGCATGTCGGACGCCTGCTGATTGCCTTGCACGACCATGGTGTCGTTGGCCCGCAGTTTCTCATAGAAGCCCCAGCCGCGCTCCTTCGACATCATGCCGACCACCGACACCAGCAGCGAGGTGAACGAGGGATCGCCGATCACCATCTTACCTTTGTATTTCGGATCCGCGAGGTCGGCCCAGGTCTTCGGCTCGTCGGCGACCGGCACCTTGTCGGACCGAATATAGTTTGTCATCAGGTTCAACCGCTGGGCCACGAAGTTGCCGTCCTTGTCCTTGGCGGCATCCGGGACCTTGTCGAAGTTCTTCGGCTTGAAAGCGACGAATATCCCTTTGCGCGTCAGCATCGCCGCCGCCGCCGGATCGGATGTGGTCAACACGTCGGCCGCGACCCGTCCGGCGTCGATCTCCTGTTGGAAGCGGCGCAGGATGGCAGAGCCGCCGGAGCGGAACATCTCGACCTTGATGCCGTGCTCCTTCTCGAAGAGGTTGACGATCTTCTGCGCCTGCGGCAGCGGCGTCGAGGTGTACCAGACCACCTTGCCTTCGGCCTTGGCTTTGGCGAGGTCGACGGCATCCTGTGCGGCAGCGGCTCCAGCGAACGCGATGACCGCAAAGCCGGCGATCAAATCTCTGCGTTTGAACATTACTCTCTCCCGTTGCCACGTCGCTGGCTTAGTGCTTCGCGGCTTGGCCCGGCTTGTAGGTCGAATAGATCGGCTCCGGCTGGGTGAAGAAGCTCAGCAGGATATGATACGCGATCATGTAGTTCTTCTGCTGGAACGAGGCATGTGCGATGCCTGGCATCACCGCGAACTGCTTGTCCGGATTGGGCAGCGCCTCGAAGAAATTCAGCAGGTCCTTGAAGCCCGCGATGCCGTCGTATTCGCCGCGCATGATGATGGTCGGCACTACGATCTTGGTCGGGTCGACCACCGGCAAGTGGTTGCACATGTCGATGTAGGTGCCGTTCGGGATCGAGTCGTCGAGCTGAAGGATGTGCTCGGCGAACGCCTCGATGACGTGGTCGTCGGCGGTGCCGGGATGGTCGCGCTCGAAGATCGAGCGGACGAACTTGCGATCGATCGGCCGCCGCTTGGTCTTGAGAAATTCCGGTAGCTTCTTGCGGCGCTCCACCAGTGTGGGACTGCCTTCGCCGGTCCAGACATGGGCGTCGAGCGCGAGCCGCCTCACGCGGTTCGGATGGCGTTGCGCGAACAGCGCGGCGCGCAAAGCACCCGACGAAATGCCGTACACCAGCAGCGGGCCGGTGTGGTTGCGGGTCTTGAAGATATAGTCGGTGGCGGCCTTGAGATCGTCGGCGCCTTCGGAGATCGTGGCGTCCGAGCCGCGATCCTTGGTAGAGCGGCCGTAGCCCTCCATGTCGACGCTCCAGGTGTCGAAACCCTGGCCGACGAAATAGTCCATCGCGCCCGGCCGGCCCGGAATCTGCAGGTCGAACGTCGGCTGCGACGCCATCGACGAGCCGTGCACGAACAGGATGGTGCCGCGGTCCGGGCTGTGCTGGGCGCGGCGCTTTTCCCACAGGAACAGCTTGACGTCGCCCTTCTTGGTCCAGTGTTCGTTGCCCTGAATGTGAATGTTATCGACCTGCGTCGTCACGAGCCTGCTCCTATTCGATGATGAGTTGGATTCATGAACTGCGAAATACGCTGCATTGGCTGGCATCGACCTCGATGGCAACCTTGTCGCCGACCGCGAAGATCTGCCCCGGATGGGTCTGTACCCGAAGCGCCGGACCGGAGTCGAGGCTCGCGTAATACTCGCTGATGTTGCCCAAAAAAGTGCGTTCGGTGACTGTGGCCTGCAGGCCGGTCGCGGCGGAACTGAGCCGGATGCTCTCGGGCCGGATCGCCACCTCGACGTCGTCGCCGGCGCCGGTGCCGGCGGGCAGCGGCACCAGAAGCTTGAGACCGCCCGCCGTCACGATGGTGCCCGGGCCAATCACCCGCGCCGGAACGAGATTAACGAGGCCCATGAAGTCGGCGACCACGCGGTTGGCTGGCTTGGCATAGACCTCCTGCGGCGTGCCGTATTGCTGTAACCGGCCGCCGTGGATCACCGCGATATGGTCGGACAGCGCCAGCGCTTCGGCCTGGTCGTGGGTGACATAGACGAAGGTGATGCCGGTGCGGCGTTGCAGGCGCTTCAACTCGACGCGCATCTGCTCGCGGAGCTTGGCGTCGAGGTTGGACAGCGGCTCATCGAGCAGCAGGATTTCCGGCTCGACCACGAGGCTGCGGGCGAGCGCGACGCGCTGCTGCTGGCCGCCGGACAGTTCATTCGGATAGCGCTGCTCCAGTCCCGTCAGATTGACCAGCGCCAGCGCGTCCGCGACCCGCTTCTTCGCCTCGGCCGACGGCGTTTTCCGCACCTTCAGCCCGAACACCACGTTCTCGTAAACGGTCTTGTGCGGCCAGACCGCATAGTTCTGGAACACCATACCCATGCCGCGCTGGTCCGGCGGCACCACATTGCCGGGCGCGGAGAGCAGGCGGCCGTTGATGTGGATCGTGCCGGCGTCCGGCACAATATAGCCGGCGATCATCCGCAAGGTCGTGGTCTTGCCGCAGCCGCTCGGGCCCAATAGCGTGACGAACTGGTTGTCCTTGATGTCGAGGTCGAGATCGGCGACCGCCGCCGGGGCATCGGCACCGGCGCTGAAGCTTTTGGTCAAACCCTTGATCGCGATACTCGCCATTACGACGCCAGTCCTTGTGTCGGGCCCGACCGGCTCGCGATCTTGCCGCCGCCAAGCTTGTTGGCGAGGAAGATCGCAGCGCCGATGATCAGCATGTTGATGATGGCGAGCGCGGCGACCGGCTCGATATAGCCGGTCTCGTAGAGGTTATAGACCGCGACCGCGAGCGTGATCGAGCTCGAGGAGAATAGCAGGATCGATGCTGACAGCTCCTGGATCACCGGCACGAACACCAAGAGCCAGCCGGCGAACAGGCCAGGCCGAATCAGCGGCAAGGTCACCTCGCGCATGGTGGTGAGCCAGCTGGCGCCGAGAATCTGTGCGCTCTCTTCCAACGAGGGATC
>Ga0207711_10003561_pt1 | contig 13492 bp, 20 predicted proteins | sample KBSS34metaG_FD_184401 | JGI IMG/M metagenome (GOLD analysis project Ga0207711, IMG submission 184401) | Switchgrass rhizosphere microbial communities from Kellogg Biological Station, Michigan, USA - KBS S3-4 metaG (SPAdes) (version 2) | ecosystem: Host-associated > Plants > Roots > Rhizosphere...
TGAGAGTGCGCGTCGCGTAGAAATGGAAGTGAAGGTCGGCGGTGATCATGTGGCCACAGCGCCATCCAATGTTTCATGCCAATCCTCCTCAGGCGATCCGATGACGTTACGGCTGAATGTTTCGTGTCTTATTCTGTGCGAACCAGTCATCGACCCATTTCTTTACTTCGTCTTTTCGATCTCCGTAGCGCTCCTGAATTTTTCCTTCTAGCTTGTCACGATTCCCCTCGATATACAGGAGGTCGTCGTCCGTGAAGTTTCCCCATTTCTTTTTCAACTCGCCCTTGAACTGTTTCCATTTGCCTGTGAGTTGGTCGTCGTTGAGGGCGAGGAGGAGAGGGAGCCCCGTCTGTGAGGACGTGTCCTGCTTCTGATCCGCCGCCGACATTGTCGGTGATATGGCAAGTGCGGCGATACTTATCCCAATACCCACCATCATGGTTCGGGCCAGGGCCATAGTGTTCACGGTGTCTCCCTCCTGTGGTTGCTGAGGTCTCTCGGCCTATTTTGAACTAGACTGTCCGACTGGTTTCTGCTGAGTGTGGGCAGTTCGGTACCATTCATCGGCCCATCCAGAGATCTCGTCCTTTCGGTCCGCGTACCGTTCTTGGATCGCGCCCTTGAACTTGTCGTAATCCCCTTCGATCATCATCAAGTCGTCGTCCGTAAAGGAACCCCATTTGCGTTTGAGCTCGCCCTTGAATTGGCTCCACTTCGATTTGAAATGATCGGCATTCATACGTTTCCTCCTTGTGGTTAGTGAGCAATGGATGTCACTCTTCACTTGAGATATACCGTACCTCTGAAAGGCAGAGGACTGGCTTGTTCCCTAGTTCACGCCGCATGCAACCGGGGGGGGGAAAGGAGGGCACGAAGAAGCGGCGCGCATTATGGGTCGCTCAACAGGCTGGGGTTGGTTATCGAAGGATCCCGACGGCCCAGAGGACAAGAAGGACGGTAACTGGAACTCCCAACAACCAGAGAATGAAAGCTTTTCCCATAGTGGCCTCCCTTCCCGCCATTCGGCGACGCGGTGTGTTGACAAACGACGTGATCAGATATGGATACTCAGCTGATGACTTTCTCATCAGCTACTAACGATGTGGAGGAGCTTCGGGCCTGTGCTGGCCCAACTCCTTTAGGAGACTGGCCAGGTCTTCGGCATGTTCTTCCTCCTGCGCGAGGATCCACTCCAAAAGCGTTCGAGTCGTGGGATCGTCCGTGCCTACATAGGTGATGAGTTCACGATAGCTATCGATGGCGATCCGTTCAGCGATCAAATCTTCCGTAATCATCTCGGCCAACGACGCTCCTTCGACATATTCAGAATGGCTCCGGTTCAGCAGCCCATCCGGGGACAGGTTCGGCTCCCCCCCCAGTTGTACGATGCGTTCGGCCAGTTTATCGGCATGGGCTTGTTCCTCAATGGCATGCTGGAGAAACTCGCCCTTTATGCTGAGAGAACTGATTCCGGTGGCCATAAAGTAATGGCGCCGATAGCGCAGGACGCAGACGGTCTCCGTGGCGAGGGCGTCATTGAGCAGCGCGAGCACTGTCTCGACTTTAGCCTTGTACCCGGCAGTCATGGCGCCGTCCTCCAGTCCCTGTCTGGCGCGTGTCCGGAGTGTCTTCACGTCAGTCAGGCCGATAGCTTTCTTGAGGATTTTTTCATTGTTCGACACGCGAGATGCCTGGGTGTCAGATTGCACTGGGGGCACTGTGCTGTCTTTCATGTTCTCCTCCTTAGGGGTCGCTCTCCGCTGGTATAGTCCTTTTTATCCTCGGCCTACTCCCGCGGCAACGGGCTCATGCTGTAGCCGCTTCTCGACGGTCTTCCAATCGATGTTCGAGAAGAAGGCCTCAATGTAGGACGCCCGCTCGGCCGGCTTGTAGTCAAGCAAATAGGCGTGCTCCCACACATCCATGACGAGGACCGGGATGAAGCCGGCGACATTGCCATGCTCGTGCAGGCTGACCCAGTGATTGGAGAGTCGTCCATTCTGGGGATTCGCATAACACATGGCCCACCCCACGCCCCGCATTTTTCCCACGCTGGAGAAATCCAGTTTCCAGCTCTCGTAGCTGCCGAAACTGTCTTCTGCGGCTTTCACGAATGCCGAATCTTGCCCGGGCTTCTTGGCTCCTCCTTTGATCAAATTCTCAAAATAATATTCGTGGAGGACCATCCCATTGTATTCAAACCCCAAGCGACGGGTCAGCTCCGAGTAGGCCGGCATTTCTTCCTGATCGATCTGCCCATCGCTGAGCATTTCTCCAATCTGAGTTGAAAGTTGGTTCGCGGCCTTTACATATCCCTCGTACAACTTCTCATGCATGTCGAGCGTTCGATCAGAAATCCCACTGAGTCCGCATAAATTGAACGGTTTGACATCATAGGGGCGTCGCATGCTTTCCATATGTCTCTCCTACGCGCATCAGCTTGTTCAGAGTGCTGGGAAGGGGTTAAGGTGCCGTCAGGTCAGTGGCTGGCCTCAGCCTTTCGAATCGACAGCGCATGATTCTGATTGTTCACCTTCGCCTCGATACGATCGCCTTTTTTCACTTCTCCCGACATCTCGGTGGTTTTATCTGTATGTAGACGGACCTCTTTACCGTCCTTTACCTTGACGAAATAGTTCCCGCTTTCTACGCGGAACAGTTCGCCTTGGATCATCTTGGATCCTTCAGCCGAGCTACTCTGCATCTTTACGTTCTTTTGCTTGTCATCATCGCTTTGGAAGCCCTGTCGATCATCTACGTGATCCGTTTTCATCACGTCCGAGGGCGAAGGGGAATGTTCTGCCTGCACCGTATTGGAAAGCCCAAGGCACAATAGGATTCCACACGACAGAAACCCTACGAATTTTGGAATAGACACCATGATAGCCTCCTGGGTTAATGGGGACGTCGGACAGTTCTACCTATACTCTCCCAGGAGAACTGAATGACGACCTATCAACATGCCTAGTTTTCTGGTGAAGCATCCCTAGGGGAACCAATCGTGCGGGGGTGGATTCTAACTAGTGAGCCGGAGGCTTGCCAGGAGGTTCGGGAGGGGGGGCGCTGCCTGGTTTGGGTTTCTCCATTGCACCAGGAGAGGGTTCTGGGTCAATTGCCATCTTAGGGTCGACAATTGGAGGTGTCACTGCTGAACGTGGGTCCGGAATCGTCTGAGGGCGCCGTTCTATTCCAGGATCTATGCGAGACGGTGGCGGCTGACTCGGTGCTTGATCCTTATTAGAGGGTGCCTCTACAGGGGGTGAGGAGGGGGGAATGATATCAGCTGCCACCGCTGAGAAAAACCATACTGCCATGATCATGGGCACGAGCAGGAAGACCACCATGGTTCCTTACCCTCTTAAGGGTCGTCTCACGATCCCGGAAAGACGGCCGCTGGAATCTTTGACAGGAAGGGCATTCAATCCCCGCGTTCGCATCAATGCACAGGCGTCAATCAGCAGGTCATCCTCGAAGCAATAGGAAGGGTCGGCTACCATGATCCTATGAACGGCTTCGGACGGTAAGGTATTCGCTAGTGCAATGTCTCGGTCACACAGGGTACCGATCAGCGTACTCTCGTTGCAGACGAGGAGCGTGTCGAGGTGAAAGGCCTTTAATAGTCGCACCGCTTCTCCAACCTCGCTCACGGGGCTGACAACAGGCACCTGATGACTCATAGAATCTTTGACACGAACACACTCGTCTGGAAGGACCCCCAATTGTTCCGCTTCAGTGGATTCAAGTTGGATTCCGGAGCGCTTGCGGTCGATAGGGATTCCCGGCGGTCGAGCGTCAAGTTTTCTCGCCATTCGCTGCTCTGGGTTTCGCCTTTTTCCCATCCTGCACCGCTCACCAATTCTTCTGAACCCTCCAATTCTACCAAAGGATAGCCGCCCGGGACGCCTCTCGCGTACTAGAGGAATCCCTAATTTATTGGGATCTCGAGGGGGCCAGGACTAGGGTCTTTTCACGCGGCACCTAGGGGATGTTCTAGTGCAAGGCTACGAGTGGCCTTGATAACAACAATGATAACAGAGGGGAAACAAGGTACGGATTATCCACACAACAATGAGGGCTTCATGATTACGATTATGCCAGGTATCTCTCACGGCGTTCGAGAAATTGAAGACACTCCTACCCCTGGCCGCGTCACAGGTTCGGCCCCTGGATCGGTTGGATGTCGGCGTTGCGGGGGTCTGCTCGTCGATGAACATTGCATGGATATCGGGGAAGAAGGGAACGGATATAGGTTTTGGGGACTGCGCTGCGTCCAGTGTGGGGATGTGATCGACAAGACGATTCTGCGCAACAGAGTTTCACCCATCGAAACGATAAATAAACTTAAGTCACGCACGAGGTCGCGGGCTATAGTCCAGGTGTTGGCCGGCCGTATGAGGGGACGAAGGGAAGTATGCCACAGTGCATAACATCCCCATCTTTTGAAGGCTGTGAGGCCGACCGACAGAACCGCTGATCCGCAGTCTGAGAAACTGGGGAAAGTCCCGTGAGGGTATGTCCCCACACCTCATCACGAGCAACGCCGAGCATACTGTGCGTTATCCTTCGAGCCTTGCGGATCTTGCCGGGAGGGCTGTTCTGTCTCCTCTGTTTCGCTGTAGGCATCGAGCCGCCAACGATCGCAGCTGATGATTCCTACATTGCCGGCTATGCCTCCGCCGTTCTCCAGCACGAATTCAATGTGCCGGGGGCAATCCTCGAGGTGCACAATGGCGTGGTCATCGTCAAGGCTGATTCACTTGGCAAGCTAGACCGTCAGAAGATTCTCACGGCACTGGAAAAGATTCCCGGCGTGGTTCGCGTGGAAGTCCGCGAGGAGGCAGAGCCTCTCAGTGAGTTGGCGGAGCCGTCGCAGGTCGTTATTCAGAAAAAAGTCTCCACGGCCGAGTCAAAATTCCTTCCTCGCGGTCTCCTTTTCGCTCCCCTTCATGCCGACCCGCGATGGCCACATTTCTCCCTTGCCTACCGTCAAGTGTCCTTCGGCCAGGAACCGGACCATACGGGCTCGGCCAATCTTGGTGAAACGATTGCGCTCTATCGAAACGCGGCTCCAATGGATGGTCAATGGGAAATCGCACTCCAGGCCGGAGTCTTCAGTGTCTTCAATATGAGCGCCCCCTCCGGTTCGAAAGATCTGGTTAACGCCGACTATATCGTTGGATTGCTCACGAGCTACCGGACAGGCCCGTTCTCAGGGTTCCTCCGCCTCTACCACCAGAGTTCACACCTGGGCGATGAATTCATTCTCAATAGTCCGACCCCCATCAATAGAATAAATCTGAGTTTCGAAGAGGTGGATCTGAAATTATCGTATGAACTGACTTCCTGGCTCAGGCTTTACGGCGGCGGAGGGATGCTCGTGTGGCGGGACCCGAACGATCTACAACGCGGCACGAGTCAAGCGGGGGCGGAACTCACCAGCGCAAGGACGTTCTGGGGCGGCACGGTTCGTCCGGTGGCATATGCCGATTTTCAAGCAAATGCGAGAAGCAATTGGAGGGTCGCAAGCTCCGTCATGACGGGACTTCAATTCGAGGATGCGAGAATCGGAGATCGCACGCTGCAGGTACTCGTAGAGTATTTCGGTGGCCCCTCACCCAACGGACAGTTTTATTCTCAAAATACCGAATGGTTTGGCCTTGGCATTCATCTTTATTATTGAACTCACTCCACAAATTCCATGCCTCATCAGTCCAGCGATCATTTTTAGCTCGTGCCCTTGTAGGCTGTCTGCGTGACAACGAATGGGACCATCAGGCGATTACGCACTTTTTCGGTGAGGATACCGGTCTTGTGTGGACGGGGAACGTTTGGGGCGGGACGACGATCGGCCTTTTGCTCCCACACTTCGTTTCAACAGGGCCATCAAATCGATGACTTCGCCTCTGACCGGTTTCGTGTCCTGTTGGTCGGGCTCCGTCACGACCTCGGTTTGTCCCGCTTTGATCCGTTTATCGATCAGCTTCATGAGATCTTCGTGATACGTGTCCCGATAACGCTCCGGTTTCCACGGTTCCGTCATTTCGTCCACGAGCGTCTTGGCCATCTCGATTTCGCGAGGTGAGATGCCAAATGCTTTCAAATTGCCCGAGGGCACCTTGAGTTCCTTCGCCGATTTCAACTCATTTGTGTATCGCAGGGTGTTCAACACCATGACGCCGCCGTTTGGGATTAGGGCAGCGAGATACTGCCGGGTGCGAATCACGACGGTGGCAATGGCAATTTTGCCGGTTGCCTTCAAGGTTTCACGCAGCAAGACATACCCCTTCTCCCCTCGTTTGTCCGGCGCCAGATAGTAGGGCGTTTCAAAATAGGTGGGAGGAACTTCTTCTGCCTTCAGGAAGGCCAGGATGTCAATGGTTTGTGTGGCTTCAACGTTGGCGCGCTTAAAATCCTCATCAGTCAGCACGACATACCTGTCCTTTTCATACTCATAACCCTTGACGATGTCGTCCCACGAAACCTCTTTCTCCGTTTCCTTGTTGTAGCGTTTGAATCCGACAGGCTTCATATTGCGCCGATCCAACATAGTCAAGTCGAAATTATTGCGGTTCTCAGCGGAAGACAAGACGACTGGGATGTGGACTAGACCAAAGCTGATGGCGCCTGTCCAGATTGAACGCGGCATGAGGAGACCTTGTCGACCAAGATGTGAGGGGTTCGCTGTCTCCCTTGTAGAATACTGCGGAAAGACAGTTCCAGCGCACTGGAAGTATCCCTAGGGAGGGATGCTGACAGGTTGTCTGGCCCGGAAACTTCATTCCCGGACGGCAAGATCAACTCGAAGTCTTAGGAACATCAAGTCAATTGCCGTCTGCCTGCCCTGGTTGCCATGCGAAGGCGGACAGATTGCCCCCGATCCTTCCTGAAATCACCGCTGTATCCGAGCGACTGGAGCAGGCAAGGCACAGCAAATGTTTCTCATGGGTCTCGAATGATTCCATACACTTCCCCTGTTCCCGACCCCTCTGACTCTTCGCAGGTAATCACTCGCGGTATTAGCCTTGCACCCAATCGGCCGGGTGAACATCATTTCCAGTCCATGGGACTGCAACAAAAGGAGTATGCAATGCCACCATCAGTGCGACCCATTCCAGCTGGTTACCATGCTCTTACTCCGTTGCTCACTATGAAGGATGTAGGGAAGGCGATTGGATTTTATCAACGCGCGTTCGGAGCAGAAGAACGGACCCGGTTCCTTGGACCTGACGAGAGCATCATGCATGCGGAAGTCAAGATCGGGGATTCGATCATGATGCTGGGCGAGGAACATCCCGAAATGGGATGTCAGGGGCCGCAAAGTCTGGGAGGAACGCCCGTGAATCTCTATCTGTATGTCGAAGATGCGGATCAGGCCTTCACGCGCGCTCTTTCAGCCGGTGCGAAGGCAGACAAGCCGGTGGCGGACATGTTTTGGGGCGATCGATGTGGACAGCTAACGGACCCCTTCGGCCACAGGTGGAGCCTGGCGACGCGCACAGAGAACCTTTCGCCGGAAGAAATCCGGAAACGTGGGGAGAAGTTCTTTGCTCAAATGGCGACGCAAGCCCGATAGTCCAGGAGTTCGGGCAGGGACACGATGATATCGTACAAAGGAGGTGCTCTAATGAAATCTCTCATCAGACCCAGATTCCTGACGTTGCTGCTCCCGCTGCTGATTGTGGCCGGTTGCAGTCAAACCCATACTATCCCCACGACCCATCGGATGCCACAACCGCCGCCTCAAATAGGCAAAATCCCACCGACCATCGCGCCGCTCAGTCCGAGTGTCACGCAAGCAAAGGCTCCCGAGTCCATACTCCCCATGACCCTTACGACCGACCTCACGCCGGTGCAACGGGCCATTCAAGCCGCAATCCCCGAGCGGTTCAGCGATGTCGATTCTTCGCTCACCAACCCCCTTGCGAGCGGCTATCGCTGGCAGTTTGTCCGGGAAGGCCAACCGCAAGTATTCATTCAGGACGGACTCGTGAAGTATCAGGCGGTGTATCGGGGGGAGCTCGAATCGCGGGCTGCACGTGCCTGTCGACTCGACCCTCTCTTTCCCGTGCTCGAGGGAACAGGACGACTTATGCTTCGTGAGCAAAACCAGGGACTGGGGGTCGTAATGACCGATTCAACCGTATCCCTTAATCTGAAACCGGAGAGCGACAGCAGATGCAACATGTTTAACAGCTCGGTGAACGATCAATTGACCGAGCTGTTCAGACAGGAAGTGATCAATCAGCAAATCCGACAGTCAGTCGAAAGCTACTCGATTCCTATCCAGGTCATTTGGGATCGATTACAGGAGCCGATGACCGTAGGACAAGCCCACAGCCAGCTCTGTCTCTATGGCAAGGCACAAGACCTCACTTTTGGTTCGTTCAAGGGGCCAGGGCATCAGACAACGATCAGCGGACTTGCCCGGGAAACGCCGATTGCCCTCTATCAGACTCCCTGCCAGAAGTCGACGATCGTGCCTCCGTTAAAGGTCCATATGGATAATACGGCTGCGGCGGATCAAGGAGGGCAGCCATACAGGATACTCCTCACAGTTCCGGTGCCCTATGCCGTGCTCACGCAACAATTACAAGACAGACTGTTCCACGAGGAGATAAAGCTGGCCACACGGTTCGGTGATACACTGACCATCGAACGTGCGAACGCCTCTGATGTCAACGGCCGCTCTCTCGTCTCTGTACAGACGAGCGGAGCCGTGAACGGCACCCTGTATTATTGGGGCACCCCGCGACTGGAACATGGAGGTAATGTGGTCATGGTTCCAGATCTCCAGATGGACAATGAAACTAAGGTCGCGTTGGATGAGGTGACGCCCGGGTACTGGCACTTGGTCGACGCCGAATTGGGGCCACGTTTGCGGCAAGCCGCCACGATTGAGTTGACGCCGCGGATCGGAAATATGAAAACCACACTAAGCGGCCAGCATTCGTCCGGAGGCTTGGCCATGGATCTGCTGATGGGACGCCAGGAAGCAGGCCAAGTTACTTCAACCAAAGAGGCTCTCCTTGCCGATGTTTTGTTGGAGGGAACGGCGAGCGCCACTGGCCGAGTGCCCATCGAGACTCGGGCTCAGAGCGACGCGGCCGAGAGAACCATGCGCCTACCAGCAACGGCAGACAATGTGGCAGGGAGGGCGGCGCCTATAAAGGACGCTCGCTAGCCATCGTCCAGGGGGCAGACGCAGCGTCTGCCCCCCCGCTGCCTGTTCTTCCGTCACCTTGTCGCGCCCTATCTCTTCCCATACTCCCGCGCGCGTGGCCTTCAACGAACTCGCTTTTTGATATCCCTACCTTCAGCGCAATGACTGTTCCACGGTGTTCCCAGAACTAGGAGTTTTCCTAGTTCTAAGGATGAATCAAACAACGGTAACTTCGTCTTGTGAGATGAAACGCCCAACCCCGTTAAGCCAATGAGGAGGAGTAATGACTACCATTGTCAGGTCCATCGATGTCAACGTGCCGGTACGGACTGCTTACAATCAATGGATCCGATTTGATGAATTCCCACAATTCATGGAAGGCGTAAAACAGGTCACGCAGATGGATGCCAATCGCCTGCATTGGAAAGCCGAGATCGCAGGCCAGGAAAATGAGTGGGTAGCCAAGATCATTGAGCAAACGCCGGACAAGCGCATTGCATGGACGAGTCGAGATGGGGCTCTCCATGGAGCCATGGTCACGTTCCATCCGCTCTCGGACGCCCAGTCGAAGATTCTATTACGGGTCGGAAGAATCACGGGAAGAGGCATTGGCAATGTTGGAGAGGCCTTGGACGCATTGTCGTTACGCGCGCAGCGAGATCTTGAACGATTCAAGATCCTCATCGAGGCACGAGGTCGCGGGATCGGGGGTTGGCAGGAGCAGGTTTGAGGCATTGGCAATATGGGTCGTCACTGCGCTGGCGGCTGTCCAGTAATCTTGTTGGGTGGCATTGCTGCACCGATGGAGGGAGGAGCGTACCATGGCGGAAAAATCGTGCGCAAACCCGCGATGTACCTGTCTGGCCGAACCGGGGAAAGAATTCTGTTCGGATAATTGCCGGGAAGCCAAAACCGGGGCTTCCTGTTCCTGCCCCCATAAAGGATGCAGAAGCAAGGGCTAGCAGGTGTTGAAAACCTACTTGAGCATAGCAGAGAACAAGGTCTGGAACCTCGCAAACCACCCAGAAGCCACCGCAGGCTGTTCAAAAAGGCCGTCCAGCAAGGCCGCAGCAAGCGAGGAGGCGAAGCGTACTCCCTGTAGTACGTTGAGCCTCTGAGCGTGGCGAGAACGCCGCGGGCGGACTTTTTCAACAGCCTGCTAGATGAGGTCGAGCTGACCATGGACGCTCATCGGCCAACACCAAATCCCGCTCCTGATCCCCCATTGCCCCCCGATCCTTCGCCGTTCCCAGGCCCGGGTCCTGGTCCGGGGCCTACTCCACCCCAGCCGCCCGATCCGTCGCCATTTCCCGGTCCTCCGATCACCATTGGAAGAAAAACCTATGGCATGATTGGCCAGCAGCTGGAACCCTGATTCCTGGAGTGACGAAATGAGCGAGGACGATGAGGCCGTGATTCCTCATGTCGGTACAGCAACGAAGGCAGGCCAATACTTAGAGGGATCTCCTCCGTCTCCTTGGACCACTCAAGCACCCACCGCGCCGGGATTGTATTGGTACCGCCGATCAGTCGCCTTCAAAGCCCATATTGTTGAAGTTGAATTAGAGGGCAAGACCCTCAAAGTCGATGATCAATATACCGATCACTGCAGAGGTGAGGTCACGACAATTGAGGGACAATGGGCAGGACCCTTACCCCCGCCGAAGTAAGATTTGTCGATCGCGGCACCGGTGTCTTACTAGGGCTTTTCTGGGTATGCATTGTTTTCAGAAGGCGTATGATGAACATACTTCGGAAAGCCGCAATGCAAAAACTGTAACGGACGACGGAAACGTGGTTTGATACGGTGGAAGCAAGGCGAGACACCGAAGTAAAAGGCTCGATTCCGAAAGGTGTCGGGCCTTTGTTTTAGTCGGCGGTGCCCCGGTCCTCCAAAGACTTCCTCCAGCCCCTCACGCCAGTGCCTTTGCGACCTCTGTTAATCCGTTCGACGGGGCGGGGCTTATCGCGAGAGCCATCGGCGTCGAAGTGGTCAGATTCGAAGTCTGCGAAAGAGAGAGAGGGGCAGGGAGTTCCCGCGCCCAAATGACTAGAGTTCCCAGCAAGACATGATCTGGCCGCGACGCTGATCAGGCATGCCAGGCTTTGAGGGTCGGGCATGCCTGTTCGGGCTTATGGGGCTTGCTTTACCTCTGCAGATTGGTTGGATTTAGGTAGTTGAGCGGCTTGTTCCTTCTCTCCTGGATTGATAAAGATGGGCGTCTTCAAATCATCTGGGAGCAGGACCATTTTGGCCGTTTGGCTGTCATACAATTTGTAGCGAAGGTATTCGGGCGTAAGAGTCTTGGTAATGGTTTCTTGGGCCCGAGCCTGTCCTTCTGCACGAATGCGAATAGCGTCACCTTCGCCCGTAGCTTGCATGCGGGTAATATCCGCCTGCTTCGTCGCAATGAGCAGTTCGTACTCTTTCTGGTCTTTTTCCTGCTCTTTGGCTTGTTTTTGTTCGATAGCCGTTAAGACGATTTGTGGAAAATCTACGTCGGAGAAGGCCACGCTTTGTATGGCCAAGTGGCGCATCTCGAGTTTGTCTTCCATAACTTTCTGCACCTTGTGCTCAATGTCCGCACTCTTTTCGGGGATCATCAGTACGGAATATTCGGAGATGACATTGCGAATTGCAGCGAGAAATTCGGGCTTGACGATTCGCGTATAATAATCTGTCCCCACGGTCTCAGCCAAATAATACACTTCTTGTGGGACCGGCCGTAAAATGATCGCGGCCTTCACTGCCACTTGCAAATCATCTGCAGTCCACGCATCGACGCTCTCCATATAACTTTGCCAACGGACATCATAGAGATAGACGTCGTTCCAAGGGGCTTTCCAATAGAATCCATCCGGTAATGGCTCCTTTGAGAGTCCTTCCGACAAGGGACGCCACATCAGTCCGCGTTCCCCAGGCTGTACGCTCGCGCCAATACATGCGGTCGTTGATAAGAGAAGGCATATGATCGTCATACATTTAAGTTTCCCCATGAGTAGGCCTCCAGTATGGTTAGGAAGATGCTTCTGCAGAACGTGAAAGCATGTTTCGCAGAGGATGATTCCAACGGTACAGTCGGTAGTGCGGAGTGACTACTGGTGAATACCCGCGGAAGGAGAAAATCCTGGAAGGTGTGGGCCTTAGCCTTACAATTCGAGGGTGGCTTTTAACGGCAAATGATCGGAGGCTTGGCGTGCCAAGGGGCTTTTGTGCACCGTGAGTTCCCGCACGGAGTGCGGGGGTCTGACCCATATGCGGTCGAGAGCGAAGATGGGCCATTTGGCAGGAAAGGTTGCGAGGTGCTGGGCATGACCGAATATAGCCTGAATCCACAGAAGCGACCGTCCCCACAATAGCCACTCATTCATATCGCCCATCAACACACAGTCCTTGGTCCCGACACCCTTCAGGACCCGTTGCACCTGCTCCCGCCGCTCGGCTGGGCCTAGCCCGAGATGAGTGGCGATCAATTGGAGAACATGTCCATCGCAGTTCACATCGACATCGATGGCCCCACGCGGTTCATTCTTCAGCACCGTCAGATCGATGAGTCTCACTCTGAGGGCGTCACATCGGAGCAGCAAAGCATTTCCGTACTTTCCCGTTTGGCGAAGCAAGGTCGGGCCAGGGATGGCATGCAAATCAGTTTCGTATGCCAGCCACTGCATCAACTCAAGGCCTCGATGTTCCCGGGAATCCACTTCTTGGAGTGCGATGATATCGGCGTCAAGCTCTCTGATCACGCGGAGGATTCGTTCCGGGTCATAGCGCCCGTCTCCGCCGATACAGGAATGGATATTATATGTGGCGAGTCCCAGGCGCATCACGAGCCTCCTCGCCTTTTCAACCACTTCCATAGGCCGATGCCTCCAAGAAGGAGGAAGAGAGCGATACCGGCGAGCATTCCGATGCCCGTGATCGTGGGGTATCTGATTGTGTCGCTGATTTGATTGACGAAGATCGAAATGGCTAATAGACCTGGCAGTTCACCCAGCACCGTGCCGAAGGCAAAATCCCGGAATCGAATATGGGAGGCTCCCGCAACGAGATTGACGATTGTGAAAGGTGCGATCGGCACGAGGCGAATCATGACCACCGCCATAAGTCCCTTTTGTGCCAGTCGGCGACTGAGCTGGTGTAGCCGGGAACCCGCGAGTCGTTGGATTGAGTGTCTTCCAAGAAGCTTGCCAATCCAAAACGTGAGAAAGGCGCTCACTGTCATGCCTACGAGTGCATAGGAAAATCCTAGAATTGGTCCGAATGCGAGAACGGTTATGGCGATCATGGCCGTCACGGGAACGACCATCAAAGCCCCTAGGACAAATGCG
>Ga0207711_10003573_pt1 | contig 13449 bp, 11 predicted proteins | sample KBSS34metaG_FD_184401 | JGI IMG/M metagenome (GOLD analysis project Ga0207711, IMG submission 184401) | Switchgrass rhizosphere microbial communities from Kellogg Biological Station, Michigan, USA - KBS S3-4 metaG (SPAdes) (version 2) | ecosystem: Host-associated > Plants > Roots > Rhizosphere...
CTTGCCATTTCCGCCTCGAACGAACTGGGCGAAATGCAGTCGGGCCTTGCCGCCGCGCTGCTCGGAGCGACAGGGGCGGTTGTTTTCGGCGGCGCCGCTGCCATACTCGTAACCGCAATCTGGTCGAGGCTCTTTCCGGAAATCCGCCGAGCCCGTACCTTCGCTCCACAATATCGCCAGAGGGAGACCGCCCCATGAAGGCCGACAGCATTCTCGCCACCATCGGCAACACACCGCACGTGCGGCTCTCACGCCTGTTCCCCGATCACGAGGTCTGGGTGAAGAGCGAGCGCGCCAATCCCGGCGGCTCGATCAAGGACCGCATCGGCCTTGCCATGATCGAGGCGGCCGAGCGGGACGGTCACCTTCAGCCCGGCGGCACGATCATCGAGCCGACTTCGGGCAACACCGGCATCGGCCTTGCCATGGCCGCGGCCGTGAAGGGCTACAAGCTGGTGCTCGTGATGCCCGAATCGATGTCGCTCGAACGGCGGCGGCTGATGCTCGCCTACGGCGCCACCTTCGACCTGACTCCCCGCGAGAAGGGCATGAAGGGCGCGATCGAACGGGCGCGCGAACTTTCCGAACAGACCCCCGGGTCCTGGATCGCCCAGCAGTTCGACAACCCCGCCAACATCGACATCCACGTGCGCACCACGGCGGTCGAGATCCTGACCGACTTCGCCGACACGCCGATCGACGTGCTGATCACCGGCGTCGGCACCGGCGGCCACCTCACCGGCTGCGCCGAGCGGCTCAAGCAGGAGTGGCCGGGCCTGAAGGCCTACGCGGTCGAGCCGACGCTCTCGCCCGTGATCTCGGGGGGCCAGCCCGGTCCGCACCCGATCCAGGGCATCGGCGCCGGCTTCGTGCCCGCCAACCTCCACACCCAGGCGATCGACGGCGCGATCCAGGTCGATCCGGCCGACGCCAAGGAGATGGCCCGCCGCAGCGCCCGGGAAGAAGGCATCCTCGTCGGCATCAGTTCGGGCGCGACGCTCGCGGCCATCCAGCAGAAGCTGCCCGAACTGCCCCAGGGCTCGCGCGTCCTCGGGTTCAACTACGACACCGGCGAGCGCTATCTCTCCGTTCCGGACTTCCTGCCCGAATGAGCACGCTCGAACAGGTCGCCTACGCGGACGGCGCCAAGGCGCTGACAGGGTGGCTGGCGCGTCCCGAAGGCACGCCGCGGGCCGCCATCGTGATCTTCCCGACGATCGCCAACAGCAACGAGGCGATGGAGCGGCGGGCGGCCTTGCTCGCCGATCGCGGCTATCTGGCGCTGATCGCGGACTTCTACGGCGAGCCGGTGGCGGACTTTGCCGCTGCCGGAGCGCTGGCCCAGGTCCTGCGCGCCGAGGTGTCCGTCTATCGCACCAGGCTCGCGGCGGCGATCGCGACCCTCGCCGCTCGCCCCGAGGCGCAGGGCTTGCCGATGGCCGCGATCGGCTACTGCATGGGCGGCCAGGCCGCGCTCGAAGTCGCCCGGGCCGGACATGACCTGTTCGCCGCCGTCAGCTTCCACGGGATCCTGACGACCGGCGCACCGGCGGAACCGGGCAAGGTCCGGGCCCGCATCCTGGTGTGCCATGGCGATGCCGACCCGCTCGTCCCGCGCGAGCAAGTGCTCGACTTCTGGCAAGAGATGGATGCCGCCGGCGCCAACTGGCACTTCCACAGCTACAGCGGCGTCAAGCACGGCTTCACCGACCCGGGCAGCGACGCGCGCGGCATGCCGACGATCAGCTACGACGCCAGCGCCGACCGCCAGAGCTGGGCCGCCATGCTCGGCCTCTTCGACGAGATTCTTGGTTAACGGCTCACGGCTGCTCCACCGGCTCCAGGCGGTCGTCGACGAGCCGGCGGTAGAAGCAGCTGCGCGCACCGGTGTGGCACGCCGGCCCCTCCGGCTCGACCAGCATCACCAGCGCGTCCTGATCGCAGTCGACCCGGATCTCGCGCACGCGCAGGAAATGGCCCGAGCTCTCGCCCTTGAGCCACAACCTTCCGCGTGAGCGCGAATGGAAATGCGCGAGCCCCGTCTCCCGGGTCTTGGCCACGGCTTCCTCGTCCATGAAGGCGACCATCAGCACCTCGCGCGAACGCGCATCCATCGCGATGCCCACGATCAAACCGTCGGCACCGTAGCGCGGCAAGAACTCGGTTCCCTTTTCGCGATCCGCGGTAAGTTGGCTCATGGGTTTGTCCTGTAATGCACAGTTAGTCTGCTTGATGTTGCACGATAACCACAACCCTAGACCAAAATCCGGCTCCTTCTGCAAACGTCCTTTCCTTTAAGGCCGATTCGCGAGAATTAGGTTGCGCAGCTGGGGGGCTGCAAACGCCGCATAGGTGCTGATGATCAAGCGCCACGGTTCAGGGATGACACCGCGATCCGCTCGACAACGGACGCAGTGAGATGAGGGATCGGACTAGGCGACGTTCAGGGGCGTCGCCGAACTGCTCGGCAGGGTCCATCGAGTTTCGTCACGAGGACGCCCGAGGTTCGCCTCGGGCGTTTTTCGTTGTGCTCTGGCCGGTGGCCTCGTCTACCACCCGCGCGAAACAGGCCACGACGACGCGCTCGGCACCCGCCCGCTTGAGAACGCGCACGCACGCATCGCTGGTCGCGCCGCTGGTCAGCACATCATCGACCAGCACCACCTTCCGCCCGCGCACGATCGCCGCGCCTTTGGTCGACATGCGAATCGCCCCGCTCAGCTCGCGCCGCCGCGCCTTGCGGCCGAGCGCGCCCAGGCTCGCCGTGCGCTTGTGCCGGTGCAACGCGTCGACCGCCAGCGTCGCCTTGGAGAGACGCGCCAGTTCTCCCGCCAGCACCGCCGCCTGGTTGTACCCCCGCGACCACAGGCGCAGGCGGTGCAGCGGCACCGGCACCAGCAGCCACTCGCTGTCGATCTGCGGCAGCTGCGCCTGGATCAGCCGCGCCATCAGCGGCGCGAGCGCCAGGCGGCGGCCATGCTTGAACGCCAGCACCAACTTGCGCGAGGCCTCGTTGTAGAGCGTCGCCGCGGCGATCCCGTCGTGCCGCGGCGGTTCGGCCAGGCACGGTGCGCAGATAGTGTCGGTCGCAACGGCGTCCACGAACGGGCGCCCGCAGCGCGCACACGCCGGCTCGCCGGGCACGTCCAGCGTGCTCCAGCAGTCCACGCACAGCCCGGTCTGCGCACCGATGCCGCAACCGCACAGCGGGCAGCGCGGCGGGAACACGAAATCGATCACGGGCGCGAGCGCCGAGGCTAGCTTCATCGCACCCAAGCTACAGCCGCGTCGCGCTTGGGCAAGCGGTTGCGCGGCGCGGCACAAGGCGGCAGGGGACGGACATGCCCCCCAACGCCGCCCCGCCCCGCATTTTCTCTCCCGAACGCCGCCTGGCCGCGCGGCGCCGCATGCTCCGCTCGCAACAGGCGCCCGACGCCCCGCGCTATCTGCTCGACGACATCATCGAGGACGTGCTCGAGCGGCTGGCCTTCCTGCGTCATCGACCGGCCAAGGCTTTGCTCATCGGCGATACCGGGGGCTCGCTGGCATCGGCCTTGCGCGGATCGGACGCGGAGGTGACCAGCGTCGAGCCTGCGCACGGCTTCCACGAGGAACGCCCCTACGATGTCGGCGGCTTCGATCTGATCGCCAGCATGGGCACGCTCGACACGGTCAACGACCTGCCCGGCGCGCTGATCCACGCGCGCAACGCCTTGGCGCCCGGCGGGCTGTTCATCGCCAGCTTCCCGGCCGCCGGCAGCCTGCCGCGCCTGCGCGCCGCCATGCTCGCCGCCGACGGCGAGCGGCCGGCGCCGCGCATCCATCCGCTGGTGGACGTGCGCGCAGGCGCGCAGTTGCTGCAACGTGCCGGCTTCGCCGATCCCGTCGCCGATTCGCGGCACCTGGACGTGAGTTTCCGCCAGCTTGACCGCCTGGTCGCGGACTTGCGCGCGCAAGGCCACGGCGCCGTCCTTGCCGATCCGAGCCCAGCGCTCGGCAGAGCCGCAAGGACCCGCGCCGCCGAGGCGTTCGCGGCCGCCGGACAAGACGGTCGCACGATCGAACGCTTCGAGCTGCTCACCCTCTCGGGGTGGCGGCGCTAGAGCGCTACGCTTCCTGCCAGACCTCTGGGCTCAGGCCAGCGCCGCCTGAGCAGCCGCCAGCCGGGCGATCGGCACGCGGTAAGGCGAGGCGCTGACGTAATCGAGGCCGACTTTCTCGCAGAACGCGATCGAGGCCGGGTCGCCGCCATGCTCGCCGCAAATGCCGAGCTTGAGGTCCGGGCGAGTCGCCCTGCCCCGCTCGGCGCCGAGCTGGACCAGCTGGCCCACGCCCTCGATATCGAGGCTGACGAACGGATCGCGCGCGTAGATGCCCTTCTCGACATAGGGCGAGAGGAACCGCGCGGCGTCATCTCGCGAGACGCCCAGCGTCGTCTGGGTCAGGTCGTTGGTGCCGAACGAGAAGAACTTGGCCTCCTCGGCGATCTCGCCCGCCATCAGCGCGGCGCGCGGCAGCTCGATCATCGTGCCGACCATGTAGTCGACCGACTTGCCCTTTTCGGCGAAGACCTTGGCGGCGGTCTCGTCGACCAGCTTCTTGAGGATCGCCAGTTCGCGCTTGGTGGCGACGAGCGGGATCATCACTTCGGGCACCGGCGCCTCGCCCACGCGATCGATCACGTCGCACGCCGCCTCGAAGATCGCCCGCGCCTGCATCTCGTAGATCTCGGGGAAAGTGATGCCCAGGCGACAGCCGCGATGGCCGAGCATCGGGTTCATCTCGTGCAGCTCGTCGGCGCGGCGCTTGAGCGTGTCGACGCCGATGCCGATCGCCTCGGACAGCTCGGCGAACTCGGCCTCGCCATGCGGCAGGAACTCGTGCAGCGGCGGATCGAGCAGGCGGATCGTCACCGGCAGTCCGGCCATCACCATGAAGATCTGCGCAAAGTCGTCCCGCTGCTCGGGCAGCAGCTTCTCCAGCGCGGCGCGGCGGCCGGCCTCGTCCTCGGCCAGGATCATCTGGCGGACCGCGGAGATGCGAGTCGCATCGAAGAACATGTGCTCGGTGCGGCACAGGCCGATGCCCTCGGCGCCGAACTGGCGGGCCATCTTGCAGTCGGCCGGGGTCTCGGCGTTGGTGCGCACCTTCATGCGGCGGTGCTTGTCGGCCCAGACCATCAGCTCGGCGAAATCGCCGGCGAGCTCGGGCTCCACGGTCGGCACTTCGCCGGCCATGATGTCGCCGGTCGAGCCGTCGAGCGTGATGACATCGCCTTCCTTCAAGTCGCGGGTGCCGATCTTGAGCGTGCGCGTCTTCATGTCGATCGATACGGCCGACGCGCCCGAGACGCAGCAGCGGCCCATGCCGCGCGCTACCACGGCCGCGTGGCTGGTCATGCCGCCCCGCGCGGTGAGGATGCCCTTGGCCGCATGCATGCCGTGAATGTCCTCCGGCGAGGTCTCGACCCGCACCAGGATCACGCTCTCGCCCAGTTCCGCGCGCTTCTCGGCCGTGTCGGCATCGAGCACGATCGCGCCGGACGCCGCGCCCGGCGAGGCCGGCAAGCCCTTGGCCAGCACGTCGCGCTTCGCCTTGGGATCGAGCGTGGGGTGCAGCAACTGGTCGAGCGCCATCGGATCGACGCGCTTGATCGCCGTCGTCTCGTCGATCAGGCCCTCGGCGACCATGTCCACCGCCATCTTCAGCGCGGCCTTGGCGGTGCGCTTGCCCGAGCGGGTCTGCAGCATCCACAGCTTGCCACGCTCAACCGTGAACTCGATGTCCTGCATGTCCTTGTAGTGCTTCTCGAGCAGCTCGAACACGGCGGCCAGCTCGCCGTAGGCCTCGGGCATCGCCTCTTCCATGGAGAGCGGCTTGGCCCCGGCCCGCTCGCGCGCGGCCTTGGTCAGGTACTGCGGCGTGCGGATGCCGGCGACGACGTCCTCGCCCTGCGCATTGACCAGCCACTCGCCGTAATAGGCCTTCTCGCCGGTCGCCGGGTCGCGCGTGAACGCCACACCCGTCGCAGAGGTGTCGCCCATGTTGCCGAACACCATCGCCTGCACGTTCACCGCCGTGCCCCAGTCACCCGGGATGTCGTTCAGGCGGCGATAGACTTTGGCGCGGTCCGAATCCCAGCTGTCGAACACCGCCTGGATCGCGCCCCAGAGCTGCTCCTGCACGTCCTGCGGGAACGGCTTTCCGAGTTCCTTGGCGACGATCTCCTTGTATTCCTTGACGATCTTCTGCCAGTCGGCCGCGGTCAGCTCGGTGTCGTTGACGTAGCCGTTGTCTTCCTTGGCGATCTCCAGCGCTTCCTCGAACAAGTGATGCTCCACGCCGAGCACCACGTCCGAATACATCTGGATGAAGCGGCGATAGCTGTCCCACGCGAAGCGCTCGTCGCCAGACGCGCTGACGAGGCCGAGCACGGTCTCGTCGTTGAGGCCGAGATTGAGCACCGTGTCCATCATGCCCGGCATCGACACCCGCGCGCCGGAGCGCACCGAGACCAGCAGCGGGTCGGCGGCATCGCCGAAGCTCTTGCCGACGGTCTTCTCGATATGGGTCAGCGCCTGCGCCACGTCGGCGCGCAGCTGGTCGGAGAAATTCGCGCCTTCGGCCAGGTACTTGACGCATTCCTCTGTGGTGATGGTGAAGCCCGGAGGCACCGGCAGGCCGATCCCCGCCATTTCGGCCAGGTTCGCGCCCTTGCCTCCCGTGATGACCTTGTCGCGCGCCCGCGGATCGTCGTGCTTCACGCCCCCGCCGAAGGTGTAGACCTGCTTGACCATTGTATCGGTGCCCATCGGTTTTCCCTTCACCTCACCTGCGAGGGATTGCGCCCTCGAACAAGTCCCTATCTGCGTTCGAAAGCTGCTGACCGACTACGGAGTCGCCCGCAGAAGCTAGCCTTCGATCCGCGAGAAATCGGCCACATTGTGCACTGCAGCACGAAATTGATCAAGCAGTGCCAGACGTGCATTGCGCTTTGCCGGATCGGGATCGTTGACCGTCACGCCATCGAAGAACGCGTCGATCGGCGCGCGCAGCGAGGCAAGCGCGGCCATCGCCCCGGCGAAGTCCTCCGCCGCGACAGCCGCCTCGGCGCGCGGCGCGGCCTGGCCAAGCGCCTCGACCAGCGCCTGCTCGGCCGGCTCGGGCGTGTAGGTCGGCGCGTTGCGCTCGGCCATCTTGGCCGCGATCACCGGCGCCAGATCGGGATCGTCGACGCCTGCGAGCGGGTCCTCCTCGCCGGTGCGGGCGATCTCGCCCTCGACGCCGTGCCAGTCCTCCTTCTTGAGGATATTGGCCGCGCGCTTGTACCCGGCGAGCAGGTTGGCGCCGTCCTCGGTGCCGACGAACGCCTGGAGCGCATGGACGCGGGCGAGCAGGCGGACGAGATCGTCCTCGCCCCCGAGCGCGAACACGGCGTCGATCAGGTCGTGGCGGACGCCTGCTTCGCGCTGCTGGACTTTGAGGCGGTCGGCGAAGAAGTCGAGGAACACGCGATCATATTCTCGCAGTCGCCTCTGTCGAGCTTCCGTATACGCCGCACGCTCTTGCGCCTCATGGTACGCCCTCCGAGCCTCATCCTTAACCAATTCGCCGATTGCTGAGAACTCGTTCTCGAAGTCTTCGTCAAACTCGACGAGGTCAGATGGCAACCATCCTAGAGCTCGGAACAGAGCAGAAGCGCGCATAGCTATGCGTAACTCACTGCTCGTAATTGTCGCAGCAGTCGCCAGAGCGGCACGTCTGAGTGCGAAGGGATCCTTCGAGCCATTAGGTCGCATATCTTCACCGAAAAAGGTGACGATTGTATCCAACTTATCCGCCAGCGACACCGCCACCGTTACCGGAGCCGTGGGCACCTCGTCGCCCTGCCCGACCGGCTTGTAGTGGTCGCGGATCGCGTCGGCGACGGCATCGGGCAGGCCCTCGGCGCGGGCGTAGTAGCCGCCCATAAGGCCTTGCAGCTCGGGGAACTCGCCGACCATCTCGGTCACGAGGTCGGCCTTGCACAGCCGCGCGGCCAGTTCCGCCATGTCGGCGAGCGTGGCGCGGTCGAGCCCCTCCCCTTCAGGGGAGGGGTTGGGGTGGGGGTTCTCGTCACCGAGCGAGGCTGAAGGCTGCGAGCCCCCACCCCTGGCCTCTCCCCTGAAGGGGAGGGAAGCAGCGCCGACGATGCCCTCTTCCACCAGCCAGCGCGCGAGCTTGGCCACGCGCTCGACTTTGTCGGCGACGGTGCCCAGCTTCTCGTGGAAGGTGATGCGCGACAGCTTTTTCGCCTGCTCCTCAAGCGTGGTCTTGCGGTCGGTGTCCCAGAAGAACCGAGCATCGGACAGCCGCGCGGCGAGGACCTTGCGGTTGCCCGCGACGATCGCCTCACCGCCGTCCGTCGCCTCGATATTGGCAGTGCACACGAAGGAGTTGGCGAGCTTGCCGTCCTGCTCGCACACGAAATACTTCTGGTTCACCCGCGCGGTCAGCTGGATGACCTCGGGCGGCACTTCCAGGAAGGCCTCGTCGAAGCGGCCGAGCAGCGGCACCGGCCATTCGGTGAGGCCGGCGTTCTCGATCACCAGCCCCTCGTCCTCGACCAGCGTCAGCCCGGCGGCCTCGGCGGCGGCGCGGGCGCCGGCGCGCACGATCTCCTGCCGCTCCTCGTGGTCGACGATGACGTGGCAGGCGCGCAGCTTGTCGGCATAGTCATGGGCGCCGCCGATGGTGATCGCGCCGGGATGGTGGAAGCGATGGCCCACGGTAGCATAGCCGCTGGCGACGCCGCCCGCCTCGCAGGGCACCAGCTCCTCCCCGAAGATCGCGACGATGCCGGAGAGCGGGCGCACCCAGCGCGTGCTCTCGGTGCTGATCGAGGCCGCGCCCCAGCGCATCGACTTGGGCCAGGGGAACGCGCGCACGATCGCCGGGATCGCCTCGGCCAGCACCGCCGAGACCGCGCGACCGGGCTTCTCGACCACGGCGAAGTAGGTGTCCTTGCCCTTGAGATCGCGCACTTCGAGCTGGTCCTGGCTCAGCCCGACCTTGCGCAGGAAGCCCTCGAGCGCCTGCGGCGGCGCGCCGAGCGCCGGACCCTTGGTCTCCTCGCGCACGGCCTCAGTCGCCTCGGGCAAGTCGCGGGCGATCAGCGCGAGGCGCCGCGGCGTCGACCAGACCGTGATCGCCCCCGGCGCGATGCCTGCGGCGGCGAGTTCCTTGCGGAACAGCTTTTCGAGGTCCGCGCGGGCGCCTGCCTGCATGCGGGCCGGGATCTCCTCGGAGCGGAGTTCGAGCAGGAAATCGGTCATGGCTTAGGCCGCTTGTTTGTCGGTTTCACGCGGAGGCGCGGAGACGCGGAGGAAGAATGAAGTGATCGGCGCGCGCGAAGGCGCAAAGGCGCTAAGACGGCGCGCCTGCGGCGAAGCGGCTTTCGACTTCATCGGCTGCGAGTAGCCAAACCGACAGGATAAGGATGGGCCTGCGGCCGAGCACAACTCCTTAGCGACTTCGCGCCTTCGCGCGCGTGCTTCTCTCCGCGTCTCCGCGTCTCCGCGTGAAACCGTGTTTGCCAGACGCATCACGCGGTCCACCCGTCGTACTCGGCCGCCCAACGCTCGGCGTTCTTTTCGATCCACGCCTCGCAGCTGCCCTTGGCGAGATCGCGGACGCGGCCGATATAGCTGGCGCGTTCCTGGACCGAGATGACGCCCCGCGCCTGCAGCAGGTTGAACATGTGGCTCGCCTCGATCGCCTGCTCGTACGCGGCGAGCGGGACCTGCGCCTCGATGCAGCGGCGGCACTCGGCCTCGGCCTTGGCGAAGCCGTCGAACAGCGTGGCGGTGTCGGCAACTTCGAAGTTGTACTTCGACATCTGCCGCTCGTTCTCGAGGAACACGTCGCCGTAGGTCACGCCTTCGTTGTTGAACCTGAGGTCGTGATAGCGGTCGACGCCCTGGATATACATCGCCAGACGCTCCAGCCCGTACGTCAACTCGCCCGCGACGGGTTTGCAGTCATAGCCGCCGACTTGCTGGAAGTACGTGAACTGGGTCACTTCCATGCCGTCGCACCACACTTCCCAGCCCAGGCCCCAGGCGCCGAGCGTCGGGCTTTCCCAGTCGTCCTCGACGAAGCGGATGTCGTGCGCCAGCGGATCGATGCCGATCGCGGCCAGGCTCTCGAGGTAGAGTTCCTGCAGGTTGGCCGGATTGGGCTTTAGGATGACCTGGTACTGGTAATAGTGCTGCAGCCGGTTCGGGTTCTCGCCATAGCGGCCGTCGGTCGGCCGGCGCGAGGGCTGGACGTAAGCCGCCTTCCACGGCTCGGGGCCGAGCGCGCGCAAGGTGGTGGCCGGATGGAACGTACCCGCGCCCATGCGCATGTCGTAGGGCTGCAGGATGACGCAGCCCTGCCGGCTCCAGAAGGCGTGGAGCGTAAGGATCATGTCCTGGAAGCTGAGGGGTGCAGATGCGGCAGACATAGCGCCGCGCTTTGGCGGAGGACCGGGAACGGGTCAACAACGCTGACGCGCGCCAGGCGGGCGCCATGGCGCCGCGCAATCGTTCATCGACGCCCGGCGATCCGCGCCTATAAGAGACGATAATGTCCAGCGCCCATCGCCGCCCGCTCGCGCGGCTTCTCGCACCGTTCCTGCTCTTCGCCCTGCCCGCCGCCGCCTGCGCGCAGGACGCGGCCCCGCGTGCCGCCGCTCCGGCCACGGCCCCGGGTCCGGCCCCGGCTCCGGCAAAATCACAGGTCAAGGCGAAGCCCGCGCTCTGGAAAGTCGCCGACAAGGACACGACGATCTGGCTGTTCGGCACGATCCACATCCTGCCGCCGGGCATCGCCTGGTACGACGGGCCGGTCGCCAAGGCGCTGGAAAGCTCGGACACGCTGGTGACCGAAGTGGTCGAGCCCGAGGGCCCGGCGGTCGCGCAGCAGATCGCGCGCATCGCCCTGTCGGATCCGCCGCGCAACTTGCGCGAGCAGCTGCCCGCCCAGGAACGCGCGAAATACGAAGCGGCGCTGACTTCGCTCCACGTGCCCTTGTCCGCCTTCGACGCGAACGACCCCTGGTATGCCGCGGTGGCGCTGTCCACCCTGCCGCTGATCCAGGCTGGCTTCGGCACGATGAACGGGGCCGAGGCGCTGCTGGTGGCGAAGGCCAGGGAGAAAGGCATGCCGCGGCTCGGGCTGGAGACCGCGCAGATGCAGCTCGGCCTGTTCGATTCGCTGCCGCAAGAGACGCAGATCGGATACCTGGGTGACGTGCTCGAAAGCTTTCCCAAAGTGCGCGAGGAAGTCGGCGCGATGCTGGAGGCGTGGAAGAGCGGCAAGGCCGATACCCTCGCCCAGCTGATGAACGAGGACCAGGACGACCCGCAGCTGATGAAAGTGCTGCTGGTCGATCGCAACAAGGCCTGGGCCAAGTGGATCGAGGAGCGTTTGAAGCGGCCCGGCACCGTGTTCATCGCCGTCGGCGCCGGCCACCTGGCCGGCAAAAACAGCGTGCAGGCCCAACTCGCGGCCGACCGCGTCAAGACGAAGCGGGTTCGCTGATGCGCCGCGCACTCGCCTCGCCGCTTTCCCCTCTGGTGCTCGCCCCGCTGCTGCTCGTCGCCGCGCTGGCAGGATGCAAGCGCGAGCCGCTGCCGGCCGATCCGGCGATCTGGCACGTCACCGGCAGTCATGGCGAGGAAGCGTGGCTGTTCGGCACGATCCACGCCGCGCCGCGCCCGATCGCCTGGGAGACGCCCAAGGTGCGGTCCGCGCTCGATCGCGCCGACGAGATCGTGGTGGAGATCGCCAACGTCGGCGACCAGGCGGCGTTGGCCGAGGCTTTCACCGCGCTGGCGCGCACGCCGAGCCTGCCGCCCCTCGCCGCGCGGGTACCGCCGGACAAGCGCGCGGCACTGGCCAAAATGCTGGCCGAGCGCGGGATCAAGGAGGCCGATCTCAACGACACCGAGACCTGGGCCGTCGCCCTCACTCTCGCGCGTCCGCCTCACGGCGATGAAAGCCGCAACGGCGTCGACCGGGCCGTGCTGAATGCCACCAAGGGCAAGCCGGTGGTCGAACTGGAAGGCGCACGGCAACAGCTCTCGATCTTCGACACGCTGCCCGAAGCCGAGCAGCGCGACCTTCTCCTTGCCGTGCTGAGCGACTCCGGCGCGCTCGAAGACAGCGACCAGCTCGTCGCCATCTGGCGCGACGGCGACATGGCGCGGATCGAGGGCGAGACCAAGACCGGCCTGCTCGCCGATCCCGAACTGCGCGCGGCGCTGTTCACCGGGCGCAACTTGCGCTGGTCGGCGCGCATCGTCGGCGAGATGAACCGCCGCCATCGCCCGTTCGTCGCGGTGGGTGCCGCGCACATGGCGGGCCCGGACGGACTCGTCGCGCTGCTGCAGGGCGCGGGCTTCACCGTGCGCCGCGTCGAGTAGCCGCCGCGCCAGAGCCCCGCAGGCGATCCACACAACAAGGGCGACGACGAGGATCAAGCGCGGCTCTCCTGGATTCGCCGCAGTCTATGTTCCTTTTTTGTTCTAAAGTCAAGCCCGGATCGCCGCGCACCATCGGGCGTCGCCTTGCTTTCGCCGGCATTCCCCGCTAAGGGCGCCCGCTTCCCGGCCATGGTCATCCCTGGAGGCGTGGCGGGAAGGGTCGGCGCCGATGAGCGGCCTCGAACCTTCACTACAAACGATTTTCGAAAGGCACGTTATCATGAGCGATACGCTGAACCTGCCGGCCGAGACGCGCGATCGGGCTGGCAAGGGAGCCTCCCGAGCCCTGCGTCGCGATGGCCGCGTCCCCGCCGTCGTCTACGGCAACAAGGAAGAGCCCCTGGCGATCCACGTCGAGGCGAAGGAGCTGGTCCGCCTGCTGGGCACCGGCCACTTCATGAACTCGGTGGTCGAGATCGAGGTGGGCGGCAAGAAGCTGCGTACGCTGCCCAAGGACGTCGCCTTCCACCCGGTGAACGACCGCCCGCTCCACGTCGACTTCCTGCGCCTGGCGGCCAACGCCTCGGTGCACGTGAACGTGCCGGTGGTGTTCGCCAACGAGGAGGCCTCGCCGGGTCTCAAGAAGGGCGGCGTGCTCAACGTGGTGCGCCACGAGCTCGAGCTGGTCTGCGACGCGAACTCGATCCCCGACGAGATCGTCGTGGACGTGACCGGCGCCGAAGTGGGCGATTCGATCCACATCAGCGCGGTGAAGCTGCCGCGGGGCGCCACCAGCGCGATCACCGACCGTGACTTCACGATCGCCACCATCGTCGCTCCTTCGGCCCTGAAGTCCGAAGAAGGCGCCGAGGAAGCCGCCACCGCGGAGTAATCCGCCCTTGAACCCCTCTCGAATGCGGGAGGGGTTCGGGGAGGCCCGCTCGGGGACGGCGCTGTCTTGGCACAGGCCCTCCCCCGGCCCCTCCCGCGAGCGGGAGGG
>Ga0207711_10003579_pt1 | contig 13442 bp, 15 predicted proteins | sample KBSS34metaG_FD_184401 | JGI IMG/M metagenome (GOLD analysis project Ga0207711, IMG submission 184401) | Switchgrass rhizosphere microbial communities from Kellogg Biological Station, Michigan, USA - KBS S3-4 metaG (SPAdes) (version 2) | ecosystem: Host-associated > Plants > Roots > Rhizosphere...
GGCGTCAAGGCGCCCGGGCGCAATTGGGACGATTTCAAGGGCGCGGACCTGCGCGGCAAAATCATGGTCGTGCTCGTCAACGACCCCGATTTCGAAGGCGGCGAGGGCAGCTTCGGCGGCAAGGCCATGACCTATTATGGCCGCTGGACCTACAAATATGAGGAAGGCGCGCGGCAGGGCGCCAAGGGCGTCCTCGTGATCCACGAGACCGACCCCGCGAGCTACGGCTGGGCGACGGTCAAGAACAGCAACACGATCGCCAACTTCGACATCGTCCGCAAGGACCCCACGGCCGAGCATCCGGCGCTCGAAGGCTGGATCCAGCGCGATCTCGCCGCGCAGCTGTTCGCCGCGTCGGGGACCAGCTTCGACGCGATGAAAGCCGCGGCGAAGCGCAAGGACTTCCGCCCGGTCGCGCTCAAGGCGACTCTCGACGTTCACGGCAACGCCAACACCAGCACGATCACGTCGCACAACGTGCTCGGCATCGTCCGCGGCAGCAAATACCCCGACGAAACTCTGTTCTACACCGCCCACTGGGATCACCTCGGCATCGGCCCGCCCGACGCTACCGGCGACCGCATCTACAATGGCGCGATCGACAACGGCACCGGCATCGCCCAGCTGATCGAGCAGGGCCGCGCCTTCGCCCACGGTCCGCGGCCGCAGCGCTCGGTCGTGTTCATGGCCGTGACCGCCGAGGAAAAGGGCCTGCTTGGCAGCGAATATTACGCCGCCAACCCGATCTACCCGGCGGGCAAGACCGTCGGCGCGATCAACACCGACGTCCTTGGCGTGCTCGGCCCGGCGCGCGACTTCACCGTTCGCGGCAACCAGAAATTCGGGCTGCTCGACGTTCTCGTCGACGAAGCCACCAAGCGCGGGCGCCGCTACACGCCCGATCCGCATCCCGAAACCGGCGGCTTCTACCGCTCCGATCACTTCACTTTGGCCAAGGTCGGCATTCCGGCGCTGAGCTTTGGCCCCGGGCAGGATCTGGTGAACGGCGGCATCGCGCGCGGCGAGGCCTGGTCGAAGATGTACACCGCCAAGATGTATCACCAGCCCGCCGACGAATATTCGCCGACCTGGGACTTCACCGGCATGGCGCAGGATGCCGAGCTGCTCCACGGCGTCGGCGAGCGGCTCGCCAATTCGCGCTACTGGCCCAATTGGAGCGAGGACAGCGAATTCCGCGCCGCCCGCGACGCCAGTGCGGCAGAGCGTGACGCAGCCGCTCCGAAGAAGGGCTAACGCGGTTGAACCTTGCCTGAAAGAGAATTAGTTCTTCTTTTGTTCTAACCGAGTCGAGCAGGAGATGCGAGCATGGCCGACCTGATCTTCTACACCAATCCCCAGTCGCGCGGGCAGACGATCCGCTGGATGCTCGAAGAGGTCGGCCAGCCCTATGACACCGAAGTGCTCGATTACGCGACGAGCATGAAGGCCGAACCCTATCTGTCGATCAACCCGATGGGCAAGGTCCCGGCGATCAAGCACAAGGGCAAGGTGGTGACCGAGGTCGCGGCGATCTGCTGCTACCTCGCCGACGCCTTCCCCGAAGCCAATCTCGCACCGCCCGTGAACGACCGCGCCGATTACTACCGCTGGATCTTCTTCACCTCGGGCCCGATCGAAGCCGCATTCAGTAACAAGGCCGCGGGCTGGGAACCGACGCCCGAGCGCCAGCGCATGTTCGGCTACGGCAATTATGACCTGGCCATCGGCACGCTCGAGAAAGCGCTCGCCGGCAAGGAATATATCGCCGCCGACCATTTCACCGCGGCCGATCTGTTCGTCGGCGCGAACGTCAATTTCATGCTCGCGTTCAACCTGCTCGAGCCGCGCGAAGCGTTCGTCGATTACGCCCGCCGCATGACCGACCGCCCGGCTTACGAACGGGCCAGGGATATCGACGCCAAACTGATCGCCGCGGCCCAGGCGCAGCAGGCCCCACAACCGGCCTAACATCAACGTCATTGCGAGGGCCGCAGGCCCGTGGCAATCCAGATTGGATTGCTTCGCTGCGCTCGCAATGACGGAGACTATTGTGGACGACACCGCCCGCCAACAAGCCATCCTGCTCTACGACCGCTTTACCCACGAGGGGATGGAGCGCCGCGCCTTCATGGCCGAAATGGCCAAGCTCGCGGGCAGCATGGCCGCCGCTGAAATGCTGATTGCGGGGATTGCCGCCTCGCCTGCCGCAGCGGCGATCGTGCCCGAGAGCGATGCGCACATTGTCACCCGCAGCCAGACGTTGACCGGGGGCTATAAGGCTTATGTCGCCGAACCGCGCACCCGCTCGCTCAAGGCGACCGTGCTGGTCATCCACGAGAACCGCGGCCTCAACGACCACATCCGCGACGTCGCGCGCCGGTTCGCGGTCGCGGGTTTCCGCGCGGTTGCACCCGACATGCTGTCGCCGTCGGGCGGCACGCCAGCCAATGAAGACACCGCCCGCGATGCGATCGGCAAGCTTGACCTTGCCAGGTCCGTCTCGGACGCCGTGGCGATGGTCCACGAGCTCAAGAAATCGAGCCGCGGCGGCAAGGTTGGCGCGGTCGGCTTTTGCTGGGGCGGCGGGTTCGTCAATCGCCTCGCGGTCGCCGCCGGCGGCGATCTCGCCGCGGCCATTCCTTATTACGGTCCCGCGCCCGATCCGGCGGAGGCGCCCAAGGTCCAGGCGGCGATGGAATTCCATAACGCCGGTCTCGACGACCGCGTCAACGCCACCTCGTTCAAGTGGATCGAAGCTCTGCGCGCCAACAAGAAGAGCGTGAAGTTCTTCCTTTATGACGGGGTCAATCACGCCTTCAACAACGACACCTCGGCCGAACGCTACAACAAGGAGGCGTCGGACCTCGCGTGGAAGCGCACCTTGGCCTTCTTCCATCAACATCTCGGCTGACCGGCCTGCCGCCTGTACGATTTGTAAATTGCGGTTGGGCGCGAGTGCGCTAGTCTCCTCGACGTGGGGGATTTTATCGCACTGGGATGCGGGGCGGATACGCTGCGCGCTGTCGCCGCAGGCCTGACGCATTTCGGGCCGGCTGACGGGGCGCCGGACTGGCTCCTGGCCGGTATCTGGTTGCGGGCCGGCGATGAACCCTATCTCGCCACGGTCTCCACCGACGTCCTCGCCGACGGCTTCGTCGCTCGACCGCTCAACATCGATACGCCGGCCGAATTCAAGGCCCGGATCGAGGCAGACCTGCCGGACATCGCCGCGCGCATGCACATATTGGGGCACGGAACTGACGCCCCCGCGGCTGTTCACGCGCCGGTTCCCCCCGCCAGTTTGCACGAGTGGGCGGCCGGGCCCTACACGACGACCGTCCTCGTCCGCGTCGCGAAGCGCGAATCGTGCATCCATCGCGTGGCCTGCGGTCTTCTATTCACCAGTGACACCGGCGGCTCGCTGCTGATCGGGGGGGACCCGTCAACGATGGCGATGGTGCTCAGCGACGATCCAGCGCTGATCGACCGTTACTGCGCCGCTTGCGAGACGCTAACTCCGGCGGAGTATCTGGTCCGCAGCGCCGGCTAGGCGTTGGCGGTCACGTCCTCGCACTGCATCAGGTCGGCAAGCGCGCAGCGCTCGGCCGCGGTAAGTTCGGGCCGCCACAGGTCGGCGATCAGCACGACGCGAATACGGTCGCTGTCATTCCATGCCTCATGCACGGTCATGTCGTCGAAGATCAGCGCCTTGCCCGGCTCCCAGCGGCGCTCCTCTCCCCCAACCCGGAACCCGCAATCCTCGGGCACGATCAGCGGGAAGTGAGCAATCAACCGCGCATTGATGATGCCCGTGTGCGGCGCGATGCGACTGTTGGGCTCGAGCACCGAGAAATACAGGCTCGGTGAAATCAGCCCGATCTCCGCCAGGTCCAGGTTCTGCGCCAGGGCGAAGGTGCGGGGACAGGCCGACGCAAACTCCTCGACCACCTGTCCGTTGCGGATCAGCGGAATCATTGACCATTTGCCGACCCGGCCAGGGCTGACCTCGGGGCCGCGCAGACCGGCCAGGCGCGGACTGAATTCGCCCCGCTGCTCGGTCAGGGCGAGAAACTCGGCACGGATCTCGTCCGTCGCCTGTTCGATTTCCTCGACCCCGGCAAATTGCGCGCCGTCGAAGTAACGCTTCGGCCGAATGCCGGGGATGACGAAGGCCGGCGGCACGACCGGACCGGCATTCAGGCTCTCCAGGATGTTGGTGCGGAAACCGAGCATCCGGCGCTCTTCCTGCGGCGTCATCGCGCACGGGACGTCGCTCGCCTGCCAGTTGAACAGCCGCTGCCGCCATTGTTCGCCAGCCTCGACCACGCGCTTGGCGGTCTCGAGCTGCTTGGCCACCGCCGGCTGGAAGCTCAGATCGTGCGGCACATTCTCGCAGGCAGCGCGATAGGCGCGTTCGGCGCCATGGACCGCGCCCGACCGTTCGCGCAGGCTTCCCAGCATCAGGGCCATCAGGAAATTTCGCGGCGCCAGTTCGACGGCGGCTGCGGCGCACTCGATGGCCCCCGGGTAATCACCAAGCGAGCGCCGCACCGTGGCTAGGCGCAGCAGGGTTGTGGCATCGCGCCCGCGCTGGGCCGCCACTTCGAGCAAACTGGCCGCCTGGCGCAAATTGCCGCGCGCCATGGCCTCATCCGCCTGGTCGATCAGCGAGGGGCACTGGCTGCTAATGCTCAAATCTCCCTAGGTTGCCCGATAACGCAGCTGACCGCGCAACGGCCGATAGTTTTCGACGAAAAGGCTTTCGCGCTCCACCAGCGGCGCGCGCTTTCATGGCCATATTCGGCAGCCAGATCGCCATCACGCCCTGCCCGGAGTACCCAACAGAACGCCGTGGTTGATATTGACTTCCGTCATAAAAAGGTCGCGTAGATTTGTCATGGAGGTCTAGCATGGCCGTAGCCAAAACCATCGAAATCATCTCCAGCTCCACCGAGAGCATGGACGCTGCGATCCGCGACGGAATCGCCAAGGCGTCCGAGACCGTCAAGGGCATTGAAGGTGCCTGGGTCAAAGGCACCAAACTGATAATTCGCGACAATAAAGTCGCCGAATGGCGGGTCACGCTGAAGCTCACCTTCGTCGTCTCTTAACCGCAAGTAAGGCGTTCAATACCGACCAACCGGGCGGCCCGCTGTCATTGGCGAGCTTCGCGCGAAGCAGGAGACGGGCAATGGATATCAATCAGATGTTGCAGCAGACCGACGCGGTCGGCGCGATCTCGCGCGAACTGGGGATCGACCCGGCGACCGCCCAGGCTGGTGCCGCGGCGCTGATGCCGCAAATCCTCGCCGGCTTTCAGCAGCCGGCCGCGCCCGCCGCGCTGGCTGCGACCGGGGATGCGCCGGAAGCGCAGGGCTTCGGTGGCCTCGGCGGCCTCGGCGGCCTGCTCGGGACGATCACCAGCATGGGCGGCGGGGCATTGCTCGACAATGTCACCTCGAACGAACCGACACAGGTCAGCCAGGGCAATGAGATCCTCGGCCAGATCTTCGGATCGAAGGACGGCAGCCGGGCGGTCGCCAACCAGGCGGCGCAGCAGTCCGGGGTCGAGCCCTCGATCCTCAAGAAGATGTTGCCGGTGCTCGCCATGGCCGCGGCCGGCTATGTGATGAAAAACGCGGGCTCGGGCCAGGGCGGCCTCGGCGGCGCGCTTGCCGGCATGCTCGGCGGGCAGCCCTCGGCGGGCGGCGCGGCGCAAGCCTCCGCGCAGGATGACATTCTCGGAAGTCTGATTGGTGCGGCCGGCAAATTCATCGGTCGTTGAGCGGCGGGGGCCGAACTAACACCAAGGAGATCGACGATGAGCATTTTCAGTAAGATCAAGGATGCGATTTTCGGCCACAAGGCCGTCGCACCGGCACCGGCACCGGAAATCGCCCAGCAAGACACCGCCGCGACAACCACCGCGCCGGCGCCAACCCTCGAAACGCCGCAACCGGTCGATGTCGAACAGGTGCTGGGCTACATCTCGGTTGCCAAGGGCAATCCCGACCTCAACTACAAGACCTCGATCGTCGATCTGCTGAAGCTGCTCGACATCGATTCAAGCCTCGACAACCGCAAGGAACTCGCCACCGAGCTCGGCTACACCGGGCCCAAGGACGGCAGTGCGGAAATGAACATCTGGCTGCACAAGGAAGTCATGCGCCAGCTCGCCGCGAACGGCGGCAAGGTGCCGGCGAGCATGCTCGACTAGGGAGTATCCCGACGTCCAAAGAAAAAGGGCCGGTGTCACCACCGGCCCTTCTCTTTTGCCGTACCGGCGACGCCTTAGCGGCGGTCGCCCATGAAGCTCAGCAGGAACTGGAACATGTTGATGAAGTCCAGGTACAGGCTGAGCGCGCCCATGATCACGGTCTTGCCCAGCATGTCGGTGCCCTGCACGTACTCGTACATGCTCTTGATCCGCTGCGTATCGTAAGCGGTCAGGCCGGCGAACAGCAGCACGCCGATGCCGCTGATCAGCAACGCCATCGTGCTCGACTGCAGCCAGAAGTTGATCAGCATCGCGACCAGCAACCCGACCACGCCCATGATCAGGAACGTGCCGATGCCGCTAAGGTCGCGCTTGGTGGTGTAGCCGTAGAGGCTGAGGCCGACGTAGGCCGCGGCCGTCGCGAAGAAGGTCTGCGCGATCGACACCCCGGTGTACGCCAGGAACAGGGTCGACATCGACAAGCCCATCACGGCGGCGAAGCCCCAGAACAGGAGCTGCAGCGTCGACGTCTTCATCCGATTGACGCCGAAGCTCATCGCAAACACGAAGCCGAGCGGCGCCAGCGTGATGATCCAGCCGAGCGGGCTCATGCCGCGGCCGCTGGCGCTGATCAGCACCTGCCGCGCATAAGGCGCGAACAGCAAGGCGACGATGCCGGTCAGCAGCACGCCCGATGCCATGTAGTTGTAGACCGAAAGCATATACGACCGCAGGCCCGCATCGCGGGTTGCGCGCGGAACGCCGACCGAAACCGCCGGATCGTAACCGGTCGTCGTCGTGCGCGGGTCTTGCCAATTGGCCATGTCTTCTCCTCTCGCGCGGGCGAAGGGCCCGTCGCTGCGGTCGAATATATCGTGGATGCCACAGGGGACTTCAAGCGAAACACGACAAGCGCCATCCGTTGCTGAACGGCTGTTCAGGAACCGATCGGCGGTCCCGCGCATAGGGCAAGCCATGAACGCCATCCTTCGTCTCCTCCTGACCGCCCTCCACGGCCTGCTCAAGCTGGCCTGGTTCGTGCGCCAGCCACGGACCTTCGGCGCTCATGCGCTGGCGCTGACCCCGGACGACAAGGTGGTTCTCGTCAAATTGCGTTACGCACCCGGCTGGCGCCTGCCCGGCGGCGGGCGCGCCGAGCACGAAGACCCGCGCGACGCGGTGCTGCGCGAATTGCGCGAAGAGATCGGCATGACCGCGCATGGCGAGGTCCGGCTCGCCGCCGAGCTCGAGGAACAGCCCGATTTCAAGCGCGACCTGGCGTCGCTGCTGGTGGTCCGCGACGTCCGCTACGCCCCGCGCTGGTCGTGGGAGGTCGAGAAGGTTATCGAGGTGTCGCTCGACGCGTTGCCGCCCGACCTCTCGCCCCGCGTGACCGCCTGGCTGGAGGCGTTGCGCAGCAAGGTCTAGCTCACGGTTTCGTCGCTAAGCGCCCGCGTGGACCCTTTGGCCAAACCGCGATATGGTCGTGACTATCGGTCAGATCGCACAGGGGGGATTGCTGCGATGGACTTCGACACTGCGATGCTGCTCGCCTTGCCGGCGAGCTTTTTGGCATTCCTCGGGTTCGAGGCGCTGTTCCCGTCCGGGCGCGACATGCCGCGAATCCGGCACTGGCGCTTGATCGGCCTGGCTGGGCTCGCCTTGACCCTCATGGTGTACGTCTTCGTGCCGCTGCTGGTTGTCCCCTACCTGCCGCCGATGGCCATCGTCGACCTGCAGGGCTGGGGCAATTGGGCGGCGATCCCGGTGTGGGCGCTGACCACTTTCTTCGGCTATTGGGCGCACCGTATCATGCATTATTTCGACGTGCTGTGGCGCGCCGGGCATCAGCTCCATCACGGCGTCGCCCGCGTCGACATCAGTTCGGCGATGATCTTCCACCCGTTCGACTCTCTGGTCCAGGGCGTGCTGTGCGGGTTGCTCGCCGCCGGCCTGCTCCACGTGACCGCGTACGCCGCCGCGTGGGGCGGCCTGTGGGGCTTCATGGTCGGTCTCTATCAGCATTGGAACGTCCGCACGCCGGCTTGGACCGGGTGGATCATCCAGCGGCCCGAGGCCCACATGCTGCACCACCAGCGCGACGTGCACGCGCGCAATTTCGGCGACATGCCGATCTGGGACCGCCTGTTCGGCACCTATGCCGAGCCGACCGGCGCCGAGATCCAGCTGGGCTTCGAGCCGGAGCGCTCGCGGCGTTGGCTGGCGATGCTGGCGATGGTCGACGTCAACAAGGTGCAGAAAGCCGACGGCCGCATCCGGCTGTAGCGGGGGGCGCGCGAAATGACGCAAACGCAAGCCGTTCGACCGGTCGCACCGGGCGAACGCATCCTGGGGCTCGACGTTTTCCGCGGCTTCGCGATGTTCGGCGTGCTCATCGCTTATTGCCTGTGGAGCCTCGGCACCGTGCCCGACGACCAATGGTCGCCGCTCAACAAGACGTTGGGAGAAATCGCCGGGTTCGTGATCGACGGCAAATTCTACACCATCCTCGCCTTCCTGTTCGGCCTCGGTTTCTCGCTCCAGCTTGGGCGCGCGTCCGACAGCGCCGCCGCCGTTCGCACCTATTGCCGGCGCCTGGCCGTGCTTGCCGGCATCGGCTTGCTCCACGCGCTGTTGCTCAGGAACGGCGACATTCTGTTTCCCTATGCGATGACCGGTTTCTTGCTGATCCCGTTCCGCCGCGCGCCCGACCGGCTATTGGTCGCCGCCGCGCTGGTTGCGTTGCTTGTGCCTTTTGCCGCGGTCTGGCTGTGGAAGGCCTCCGGCGTGCCCATCCCGGACCGGCCGCAATTGGAGAACGCGCCCTATCTCGTCGAGAATGCGATGTGGGTCCGCTATTGGTATGAAACCGCGATCTTCACCTGGCCGACCAACCTGACCCTGTTCCTGTTCGGCTTCCTCGCCGGTCGTCACCGCCTGATCCCGACGCTCGCCGGTCGACCCAGGGCGTTGCTCGCCATCGTTCCCGTGGGGCTTTTGGCGAGCACTGTATTCTACCTGATCATAAAGCAACTCGCGGCGGTAGGTGCGCCGACGGCGCTCGATCGGCTGGCCGGCGGCCTATCCTTCACTTTCCATTGCTGGGGCCTGTCGAGCGCTTACGCCGCGACCCTGCTCCTCGCGCTCGGAAGTCAGCGCGGCATCCGGCTCCTGTCGCCACTCGCGGCCATCGGTCGCATGGCGCTCACCAACTATCTGACGCAGGCGGGCGTCATCGTCCCCTTGTGCCTCGCCTTCGGCTGGTTCGACACCTTCACCCCGACGCGCTCGCTCCTGCTCGCATTCGCGCTGTTCGCGCTGCAATTGCCGTTCAGCGTCTGGTGGCTACGCCATTACCGGTTTGGCCCGGCCGAATGGGTGTGGCGCGTTCTGACCTATGGACGCTTGCCCCCGATGCGGTCGCAGCCGGGAGATTACGCGCCTCTCTGACACGCGCTATCGAGGCGCCATGCATCGCTTGTTCGTCGCCGTTCGCCCGCCCGATACCATCCGCGACCAGTTGATCGACGCGATGGACGACAGCCCCGAATTCCGCTGGCAGGACGACGAGCAGCTCCATTTGACCTTGCGCTTCATTGGTGAGGTTGAGCGCCCGCTGGCCGAGGATCTCGCCGAAGCGCTCGGCCGCATCCGCGCGCCCTGCTTCGATGCGCGCGTCAAAGGCGTTGGCCGCTTCGACCAGCGCAACTCGGGCGTGCTGTGGGCCGGGGTCGAGCCGAAGGAGCCGTTCGCTGCCCTTGCCGCCAAGGTCGAGCGCGTGTGCATCGGCGTTGGCCTCGCGCCCGAGCGTCGCGCGTTCCATCCGCACATCACGCTCGCCCGCTGGAAAGGTTACCGCAGCCGCGAAGCCGAAGACTATGTTGCGCGCCAGCGGGCGCTGGTCTCGGACGGGTTTTCGGTCGACAGCTTCCGCCTCTTTGAAAGCCGCCTGTCGCGCCACGGCGCGCATTATGAGGAGATCGCGCGCTACCCGCTCGGTTAGTGCTCGCCGACCTCGACTTCGCGCGCCGTCATGGCCACGGCCATCGTCGAATTGGCTTTGGGGGCGTCGTCATCGACATGGCGGGCGGCGACGGCGCCGATCCGCTTGCCATATTCATCGGCGAAGTCCCGATGGGCTTTCCGGGCCGCGGCCGAACCTGCCGTATCCGCCAGGCTCGTTTCAATCTGTTGCCGGTAATACAGGTAGTTCAGGTCCATTCTGGCTCTCCGCGATGTCCCGAGCGCTTAGAGCGCATGCGGATGAACCTGACGTTGCACCCGGTTCGAATTAACGTTGGGCGGAGCGAGATTGCTGACGGAACGCGGCCCAAACTTGTCTTTATTCCGGATGAGGCGCAAAATTTGCCCACGACGGGCTTCGGAGGCGACCATGACCATCGACAACAAGAACAAGCGCGGCGGCGAGCCGCAGGGCGACCAGCCGGAAGACAGCGACGAGATCCTCGACAGCGTCGAAGACATGACCAGCAGCGTGGTCGGCAGTGGTGACGATCGCCGCACCAACAACTTCACCGGCAGCGGCGACGACCGCTAACCGGAAACATAAAGGGGAGCCGAACGGGCCCGGCTCCCCTCGCCGGCTGGGGGCCGGCTAACTCGCCATTTCTCCAGATGCCGACGCTCTGCTTCCGGCCACCGCCCATCGACCAAGGCGCGGCTGGCATCGATTAGTTGCGGCGTAACGAAGTGACCCGTGGCGACCGATGCTGTAAGGCTCGCCCGGTCTTCGCGACCGAGTCGAACGCTTCGACGGACCGAGTTCAGCCCGCCCTTTGGCCCTTCTACGAGACACCAGCGCCGACCCTGACGGCCGGCACCTCTTGCCGTTCGCGGGCGGGACGCAGGGCGGCTCCGCCGCGGACGAGGAGATCGCCCATGTCGGTGGAGACCACCCCAACCACCAGCCCGACCCCAACCACCAGCCCGACTCTGACGCCTGAGACCACAACAGAACGTCCGTTCATCGGCGCCACCGCGATCGTTGCACCGAGCGGCGACGCGGCGATCCGCCCCTTCGAATTTCATGCGTCCGACGAAGCGCTGGCCGACCTCAGGCGGCGCATCGAGGCGACGCGATGGCCCGAGCGCGAAACCGTTGGCGACGGAACCCAGGGCGTGCAGCTCGAACTCATGCAGAAGCTCGCTGACTATTGGGCGACCGGCTACGACTGGCGCCGCTGCGAAGCCCAGCTCAATGCCTTGCCCAATTTCATGACCGAGATCGACGGGCTCGACATTCACTTCATCCACGTCCGCTCGAAGCATGAGAACGCGCTGCCGGTGATCATCACCCACGGCTGGCCGGGCTCGCCGATCGAGCAATTGAAGATCATCGGCCCGCTGACCGATCCGACGTCATTCGGCGGCACCGCCGACGACGCGTTCGACGTCGTGATCCCCTCCGGGGTTGGCTACGGCTTCTCGGGCAAAGCGACGGAACCCGGCTGGAACCCGGCCCGCATGGCGCGGGCCTGGACCGTGCTGATGAAACGGCTCGGCTACAGCCGGTTCACGGCGCAGGGCGGCGACTGGGGCGCATTCGTGACCAACGAAATGGCGCTACAGGCCCCGCCCGAACTGATGGCGATCCACGTGAATCTCCCCGCGACCATGCCTGCTGACGTTTTGCAGGCGCTGCAGTCGGGCGCACCGGCGCCGGCCAGCCTGTCGAGCGAGGAGAAGCGCGCTTACGACCAGCTGGTGTTCGCCTTCCAGCATTTGCCGACGCAGTTCATGATGATCGCCCATCCGCAAACCCTGTACGGATTGTCGGACTCACCGATCGCCCTGGCCGCTTGGATGATCGATCACGACGTGACGAGCTACGGCCACATCGCGAAACTGTTTGTCGAAGGTGTGCCTTATGGCGACCTCACGCGCGATGACATCCTCGACAACATCACCTTGTCGTGGCTGACGAATACGGGCGTTTCCGCGGCGCGGCTTTATACCGAATTCACGGGCGGCTTCTTCCACGATCTGAGCATTTCGGTTCCGGCCGCCGTCAGCGCGTTTCCGGAGGAGATTTATCAGATCCCGCGAACCTGGGCTGAGCGCGCGTACAAGAATCTCCTGCACTTCAATGAACTGCCCAAAGGCGGCCACTTCGCCGCCTGGGAGCAGCCGCAACTCCTGTCGGAGGAGCTTCGCGCGAGCTTCCGTTCGCTGCGTTAATCCGGATCGCACGGGGCGGCCCATTCCGGGTGCCGTCCCGTGCGTTCAATGTGGCCCCCCCTGTCGTGGATCGGCCTGTCGTGGATTCGCGGCTTCGTAACTCAAATTGATATGACCTTGCTGACGAAAGGTCGTATGGCCCGCCCGTCTTCGCGACCGAGTCGACCGCTTCGACGGACCGAGTTCAGCCCGCCCTTTGGCCCTTCTACGAGACACCAGCGCCGGCCCTGACGGCCGGCACCTCTTGCCGTTCGCAAGGCAGGACGCATGGCGCCCTCGCCGCGGACGAGGAGATCGCCCATGTCCGTGGAGACCACACCAGCCACTCCCAACAACCCGACCCTGACGCCTGAGGTCACACAGCCGTCGGACAAGCCGTTCATCGGCGCTGCCGCAACGGTCGCACCGAGCGACGACGCGGCGATCCGCCCGTTCAGTTTCCGCGCCAGCGACGAAGATCTGGCCGACCTCAAGCGGCGCATCGCGGCGACCCACTGGCCGAGCCGCGAAGTCGTTGGCGACGACACCCAGGGCATTCAGCTCGCGGTGATGGAGAAGCTCGCCGATTATTGGGCGACCGATTACGACTGGCGACGGTGCGAGGCACAGCTCAGCGCGCTGCCCAATTTCATCACCGAAATCGACGGCCTCGACATCCACTTCATCCACGTGAAGTCGAAGCACGAGAACGCGCTGCCGATCATCATCACCCACGGCTGGCCGGGCTCGGTCGTCGAGCAACTTAAGCTGGTCGGCCCGCTGACCGATCCGACGTCATTCGGCGGCAAGGCCGACGACGCGTTCGACGTCGTAATCCCGTCGATGGCTGGCTACGGCTTCTCGGGCAAGCCGACCGAACCCGGCTGGGATCCGTCGCGCATGGCCCGGGCGTGGGCGGTGTTGATGCAACGCCTCGGCTACACGCGCTACGTCGCGCAGGGCGGCGATTGGGGTGCGTTCGTCACCGAACAGATGGCCGTGCAGACCCCGAGCGGACTGCTGGCCATCCACGTCAACCTGCCATCGG
>Ga0207711_10003582_pt1 | contig 13436 bp, 7 predicted proteins | sample KBSS34metaG_FD_184401 | JGI IMG/M metagenome (GOLD analysis project Ga0207711, IMG submission 184401) | Switchgrass rhizosphere microbial communities from Kellogg Biological Station, Michigan, USA - KBS S3-4 metaG (SPAdes) (version 2) | ecosystem: Host-associated > Plants > Roots > Rhizosphere >...
CATTGGTGTCGACTACGCGGATCGTCGAGGCTGCTTGCATGCCGGGGATCAGGGCCTGGCTCTGTTCGAGAACGGCCGATTCCAGCGAACTGGTGAACCCGGCAGCATTCAGGAAATTCGCGTTTTCAGCCGGAATGGGATTCGTGAAGGTTTGGGCCTTTTTCGACACGAAGTTCATCGGAAGATCGACATAAGGTCCGCTGAACGATTGATTGGGAATCGTGGCCTGCCCGGTGATGCCAACGCCATGGTGAATCAATGCCGTGACGGCGCTGATATTGTCGATAAGCCGTTGCGAGCTTGCCCATTCCGCCAGCCAGCTATAGCCGATCACCGAAAGACTTTCGCCCACGACAATTTCCGAATCGCCGGCATTTCCGGCGTCACGCGCCTGGGCGAGCAACGTGCGGTGTTTCTCGATCATCCCCCGCCCGACTTCGCCCCAGCCCGCGCTGACGAGGTAAGCGCCCCCGACCCCGACCGTCAGATTGCGCTGCTGGTTGGCCGCTACCGCGAGCGCGCCCGTGTAGGGATGGGTGATCGCGACGTTGACGTTCCAGCTGCCCGAGGGAAGCGCGGTCCCGCTGTTCTGGCCGTTCGGCGGTGCGGCGCCGTCGATCAGCAGCGTAGGCACGTAATTTCCGCCGCTGGGTACGGACGATATCGTGATCCGATGCCCGTAGGTCTCGTCGGCATACAGCAGGATATTGGGCGAGAGCGCGGTAGCGCAGGTTTTGGGCGTCACACCTGGCATCGAGATGATGAAACAGGTCCGATAAGCGTTGGGAACGCTCGATCCCCAATTTTGCGGATAGCCTGTGGGCTGAGTGGGGGAGAGATTGGGAACGCTCGCGTTACGCAACGGTGAACCGGTCAGCGAATTGATTACTTTGCCGCCGACGATGTCATTCACAGTTGCCGCCGGATTGGTGCTTTTGACATAGTTGACGAGATTGTTGGCATAGGCCGTCAGATCGTTTCGCAGCGCGGCACGATCGATGTTCGAGATCGAAAGGCTATCGATCGTGCCGCCCGCATCACTGAGCAACTGGCTTTGCGAGTAGCCGAGCGCATTGCCGAGATTCGCAAGGCCCGTAGCGAGCGAATGCTGCTTGAAGCTTGGATCAAACGCGTAGCTGCTGCCGCCGATCTGGACGATCAACCAGACATGGGCCACGTCTACTCTGTTGAGCGTGCCGTTGGCATTCAGAGCACTATTCGCCGTGGGAATGCCGCCGTTGGCAAGCAGGCTTAGGATCGCGTTGCCATCGTTCTTGACTCCGAGCCAACTCGCCATCTGCGCGCCGGTCAGGCGGAGGTAACCATAGTTGAAGCTGATCTGCCCGGACGTAAATCCGGACGCGCTCAATAGCGCTGCGAGCAACTGGGCTTGGTCCGCGTCGTCCCCCCGCTGGTCGAGGAGCGTGCCGAGCGCGCCCTTGTTGCTGCCAAAGATCGGCTCATATTCGATGTTGTTGTAGACATATTCAAAGATCAGATCGGGATCGCATTTGAGGCTGGCCGCGAGCGCGACGATCTCGGCCGGCTGGGTCGAGCCGGTCACGCAGCCTGTGCTGATCGCGGCGAATCCCGGCGAGGCCACTGCCGCCCGAGATTTTGCCGGGCGCTTGGGCGCATTTTTCACGTCCGCCCGAAGAATGTTATCGCCGACTTCGATACCGACGGGATCGCCGTTGCCGACGGAAAGGCCGGGCGTCTGGGCCGGAGCCCCTGCGGCTGACAGGAACAGGGCAAGGGACGTCAGCAGGCCGAGGAGCCGGCCTCCGCCCTTCGCGCTTCGCATCATTGTTGCCGCTCAGCGCTGGGCTACGGGAGCAAGCGTCGCGAGCCTCGCCTTCAACGCTTCGATTTCCGCCTGCTGCTCCTTGATCGCTGCAACGAGAACGGGAATTAGGTTTTCCTGCTTGAGGCTGTAGGTTGCATCGCTGCCCTTGCCGGATTTCGCGACGGCCTCGGGAACGACCTTCTCGACTTCCTGCGCGATGAACCCGATCTGCCGTTCGCCGACGGGCAGCTTCAGGTCCTTGCCGATGCTCCGTTCATTGGCCCAGCCAGCAATTTCCGATAGTATCCCATCGCCATTCCCCCGAACAAATGATCGCGCAGCACGAACAAAGGCGCTGCCTGAAATCGACTTTCAAGCAGATGGGCATAGCCAAGATCCAGTAATATGAATTAATTCGCCCCTCGCTCTGCCACATCCCCGCAATAAAACATGACCGATATCGCCCTTGCACAAGCGAATCTCGGTAATCTGGTACCAGAAGCTATTGGCCGTTTTCCAACAACGCAAGAAGAATTCGCAATGTACCGCGGATTACGCGCATTCCGGCTGACGGGTTCGCGATGTTTCTCCGTGCCCGCTATCCAGCAGTCGTTTTGGCTCTGGGTGAACCTCACCCCCGCCTGCGCCGGCGCACGTGCGCGACCGTCGGTGTCCAGCTCCTGTTCACCAGACAGTTGCGCGCGTCACGGCTAAAAATCGCGCCTTGACTCAGCTTCGCCGACAGCGCCGCAGTCGCGCCGCTCTTACCGCTCGCCTGTCATCGCGCATTCGAGATGCGTGACGTAGCTCGGCCGTTCGCCGACGAGATTGGCGAAGGAACCGAGCGGATCGCTCATCGCGTGCGGACCGCCGGACTATCCACCGGCACCACTGGCAGCCACACCGCGCTTGCGCTCGCCCCGCCCTGCTCGATGCTGACGGTCGCCTTCTGATAATCCGCCTTCTTTGCAAAGAAGATGTTGGGGACGTATTTCTGCGGGTTGCGGTCGTAGAGTGGGAACAGCGTCGACTGGATCTGGATCATGATCCGGTGCCCGGGCTGGAACACATGGTTCACGACCGGCAATCGGAACTTATATTCCTGCACCTTGCCCGCCGGGATCGGCGAGGGGTTCGAGAAGCTCTCGCGATAGCGGCCGCGGAAGATGTCGAGCGCGATCGCGAGCTGATAGCCGCCCATCGTCTTGTTGCTCGCGACTTCGTCCGGATAGACGTCGATCACCTTTACCACGAAGTCGCCGTCGGTGCCCGTAGTCTTGGCGAAGATGTCGGCGATCGGTGCACCGGTGACGCGCACGGCCTTGTCGAGCACGGGCGTCTGATAGGTCAACACGTCCGGCCGGCCGTCGGCAAAGCGCTGGTCGTCGACCAGCCAATACCCCCAGCGCCCGTCGTCGAAGTTGAGCGGGCGCGGCAAATACGGCACCGGCTTGGCCGGATCCGACACATAACTCTCCTCGCTCGTTCCGGGTTTATCGAACCCCAGTGCGGAATTGGCCTGCAGGTAAATCGGCGTCAGTCCGCTCGCGCAGCCTTTTTCGCAGGCGATCGGCCATTGGCTAAAATATTCCCAGCGATTGAGCCCGGAATTATAGATCGTCGCCTGCGCCGGCGTGAACGGCGGCGCGCCGTCCTTGAGATAGGCATTGAAGAACGGCAGCAGAATGTCGCGGCGCGCCTGGAGGGCGGTGTCGCCGTTGAAGTCGAGCGCGCCGAGCGACGCGCCATTGTAGTTGAAGCCCGAGTGGCGCCACGGCCCGATCAGCAGGAAATTGTTGCCGGCGCGGCCTGCGCCCGCGAGCGCTTCGTAACTGCGGGTGGCGCCGTACATGTCCTCCTGATCCCACAGTCCCTGTTCCCACAAGGTGGGGACATTCGATGGGTTCTTCGCCAAGATCTTGTCCAGCGCCTGTCCTTGCCAGAACGCGTCATAGGCAGGGTGCGCGGCCACGCGGTTCCATACCGGGAGCTGGTCGAACCCCGAGCTTTTCGCCCAGTCGCCCGCCGAGCCGATCTGGCGATACTGGTCATAGTCCTCGTAGATTCCGCTCGGCGGCTCGGTGCCCTTGGCCTTGAAGCCGGTCTGCGCGCCGATCCACCCAATGTTCTTGAGGCGGAACGCACCGTGGTGGAACCAGTCGTCGCCCATCCAGCCGTCGATCATGGGACTCTCGGGCGCGGCGACCTTCAGCGCCGGGTGCGGATTGACCAGCGCGTTGACGACCGTGAAGCCTTCGTACGACGAGCCGAGCATGCCGACCTTGCCGTTGGACTCGGGCAGATTGGCCTTATTCACCAGCCAGTCGATCGTGTCATAGGCATCGGTCGAATGATCGACCTTGGTCGGGTTGAGCGGCCCGATCAGCGGACGCGTGATCACATACTCGCCTTCGGAGCCATATTTTCCGCGGACGTCCTGGAACACGCGGATATAGCCAGCGGTGACGAAGACTTCGTCGCCCTGGGGAAGTGCCGACAGCATGTGCGGGCTGTCGATCCGGTTGACGCGGCCCGACGCGTTATAAGGCGTGCGCGTCAGCAGGATCGGCGCATTGGCGGCGCCTTTCGGAACGATGATCACTGTGTGCAGCTTCACGCCGTCACGCATCGGGATCATCACTTCGCGCTTCACATAGTCGTAGCTTTCGAGCGGATAGGCGAATTTGGCGGGGATATCGCCCCCAGGCGGGGCGAACATTGGTGCGTTTTGCGGCGCACCCTGGGGCGCATTCTGCCCAAGCGCGGGGGCGGCAAGCAATGCGGCGGCGGCAAGCAGCACAATCCTGGCATCGATCAAGGGGTTACTCCGAAAACATGCGACTCGTCCGGAATAAGCGCGAGCGCGCCGGATGAAAAGAAGGCCCGCCGCCAATGGCGACGGGCCTTCCGAAGATCAGGGCGAACGATCAGACGTGTTCGGGCGTGCCGTGCAGCTGCGCCGCGACGCTGTGGTAGATCTCGGCTCGATCGAGCGCGATCGGGTCGAAGCGATCCCCCTTGTCGTCCGTCACGCCCAGCTTGAATGCGGCGGAAGTGCGACCTTCGCTGCCGTCGGGCAGCTTATACCGCGCTTCCGCGACCACGATCGGCTCGAACGACGTATCGCCGTTGAGTTCAGTGCGCGAGACGGACAGGATCGCATCGACACAGGTCCCTTCGCCCGGCGCAATGTTCACCGGCTCGGCGCTGGCATCGCTCAAATGCTCCGTCAGGATATGATCCATTTCGTCGGCGCTGCCGGAAGAAAGCATGAAAGTCGAAATGCGGACGTCTTCGGCTTCGGTGTCGCCGGCATTGCCGACGATCAGCTCGACTTCGACCATGGCGTCCTTGTGGCTGGTACCGGCACGCAGCGGGCGGATGCCGAATTCGAGCCACGGGCGGTCGGCCACCGGCGCACCGCCGTCTGCGATGCCACTGAGATCCTCGGCATCGGCATCGTGCGTCGTCGCCGATTCCGCCGGATGCAGCTCATGCTGGATCGTGCCATTTACAGGGTGAGCTTCCTTCGCTTCCGAAGCGAACACGCGCTCATTCTGTTCGGTCGGCGGAGCGGCCGCAGCGATTGGCGCCGCTGCGAGCGGCATGGTCGCCGGGATTTCCGGCTCGACCATCACCGGCTCGCGCACGCTGCGCGGCGTCTGGTCGACATAGATTTCGCTTGAGGAATTGCGCCGACGCACCGCGACCCACAACAGGCCCAGCGCGACCAGCGCGATGGCGATTCCGAAGCCCCATGCGAGCAGAGTCGAAAGCGACGCACGACCGTCATTTGCCACCGCCGGGGCTGGCGCCGCTGCCGCGGGCTCGCTCGCCGGCGGCGTGACCAAGGTGTCGCTGGTGGTTGCATTGCTGACAGCCGGGCCTTCGGGCGCGACGACGCCGGCGCTCGGCGAGGTTGCGCTACGTGGAGCAGGCGATGTCACGGCACGTGGAGCCGGCGCGGGCTCCGGTGCCGGCGCCGTAGCCCGGGCAACGGTGCGCGTCGTGCGGGTTTGCGCGGTGGTGCGGACGGCGCGCGCCACGGGCGCCGGGGCCTGGGCGACCGGCGCTTCGGGCACCGGCTGCACGATCGGCGCTTGCGGTGCCATGGTCACTGCGGGCGTCTGCGCCTGTGGTGCCGGTGCAGCTTGCACCACCGGCGGAGGCGCGACGTCCGGCACCGCGGACGGCGGTTCTGCGGCAGGCGGCGGTGCGGCCTGCTGCGTCGGCGCGTCCTGCGCCAGGACTGGAAGGGAGGTTAGCGCGGCGGCCCCGAGTAACAGGGCCGATACGCGGCGGGCGGGGGTGAGGTTGCGTTTCATAACGCTGACTCAATCAATGGAACTCAGTCACGTTCCTATCCTAAGTCGAACCGTGCTAATTTAGCGCCTATCCGAGGATTTGCATGGCGAAATGTTATTGCAATATTGTTTCGCCTCCGTTTGCCCCGCTTCGTCTCCCCTACGTACTTCGAGGACCAGCGATGTCTCGTTGCTATCACAGCTCGACGATCAACCAGGTCACGCCGAGCGCGCGCGGCTGCGAGGAGTGTCTCGCGATGGGCAGCCCGTGGGTGCATCTGCGCATCTGCCGCAGTTGCGGCCATGTCGGCTGCTGCGACCAATCGCCGCACCGCCATGCTCGCGCGCATTTCCATGCAACCACGCATCCGATCATCGAGGGCTATGATCCACCTGAAGGTTGGGGTTGGTGCTGGGTCGACGAGACGATCGTCGATCTGCCCGATCAGACGCCGCAATGGGGGCCGATCCCTCGTTTCGTATAGCGCTTTTTCTGGTAGGGCGGCTTCGCCTGACGCCGCTGCATGTCGCACGGCCGTGACTGGCCGCGCCTGGGAGGCTGGTGCACCATGAACGACGTGCCGCAACGCATCGAAACGCACGACGCGCCGCGACCCGGCGGCCACTATAGCCAGGCGATGGTCGCTAACGGGTTCGTGTTCGTCTCGGGCCAATTGCCGATCCATCACGACGGCACGATCCACCGGCACGAAAGTTTCGATGTGCAGGCGCGGATCGCGATCGGCAACATGCTGACGGTCGCCCGCGCCGCCGGTTGCGATCCCGAGCACCTCGTCAAGGTCACTGCCTATATCGTCGGTATCGATAATTGGCGGCACTTCAATGCGATCTATGACGAGATGCTCGGCTATGCCCGTCCCGCACGCACCGTGGTGCCCGTGCTCGAGCTGCACCATGGCTGCCTGGTAGAGGTCGAAGCGATCGGCGCGGTGCGGCCGGCCGAGTGATTTAGCTTCCGCCGACCTTCTGGGCGAACCGCAGGACGACGAACTCAGCCGGCCGTATCAGCGCGACATAGGCTTCGACGATCATATTGCCATCGAGCAGATCCTGCTGCGTCATCGTGCGTCCGAGCCCGCAGGAGACCGAGAACGCGTCGCGAGCGGTCGCGCCTTGAATTCCCCCTTGCTGCCACAGCCCGGTGAGGAACGTGGCGATCGCGTTCGTCGCTGCCGTCCAGGTCGGCGCATCGTTGGTCGCGAAGGCATAGCCCTGCAGCCCCAGCGCGATCGACTGCTCGAGGTAGTTCACGGTGCGCCGCACGGAGATATAGCGATAATCGTCGCTGTTGCCGTCCAGCGTGCGCGCCCCCCACACGACGACCCCACGGCCGGCGAACTGCCGGATGACGTCGATCGCCTGGCCGTTGATCGGCGTGTTGAAGCCAGCCTGATCGGCATCGGTCAATGCGCAAGCCGGCGCGGAGATCGAAGCCAGCGAGATGTTGCCAGGCGCATGCCACACGCCTCGATTCTGATCGTTCGCAACCCAGACGCCGGCAATTGCGCCACTCGGCGCCTGGAGGTTGACCCGATCGGCAATGCGCTGGGCGATCGTCGCGAACAGCGGCAGCGCGTTCTGCAGCATCGCGCCGAGGTTCGCTCGCCACTTTTCGATGGTCTCGCCGGCACCCGGCGCGGGAAAACCGGAAGAATCGCCCGATAGCGTCGATGTGTTCGGGCCCGTCATCGGCGGCGGGAACGCGGCGGCGATTGCCGATTGGGCCGTCGCCAGCTGCCGAGGGCTGTCCGCCCAAAGGCGGTATGCCTCGATCGTCAGCAATGCATTGACCATTTCTGCGCTGCCCAGGGCGATCGACGCGAGTCCGATCTCGGGCGCGTCGATGAGCACCGTATGCAGAGCGGGGGCATAGGCTGCGGCATGGCTGAGATGCGCGGCCGCCGCGGGCGCCAGCGCCTGCCAGAGATCGCGCTGACAGGCTTGCAGGTCCGCGACGGTCGTCGCCGCGAGGCAGCCGGGCACATCGAGGATCGCCATGCGGTCGCGAAGCGTGCCGGCCTGCGCGATCATCGCTCCGGCGACGATCGCATAGTCGGCCTGGCCGAGCTGGCACGCTTCGGGCACGACGATCATCGTCGCGTCAGCATCACGTCCCGCGGCGTCGATACCCGCGAGAAGATCCTCCGCCGCGAACGTGCGCGGCGCCCAGCCCGTCGGGTCGGGCCGCGCGATCGGCAGGCGGTCGGACCAATAGCTGCCGACCGAGACGATCCGGCAGTCGTTGCCGCCGTTGGCGAAGAACAGCTGTAACTGTCGATAGAGACTGAAGGCCCTCGACACCGGCGCGAGCTCGAACGCGCGCGGCACGGGACCGCCCCCGCCGTCCGCATAGTCCGCCACGAAGTCGCCGCTGCCCGCAGTTGCCAGCACGACGTCGAACGCCAGCGTCGGCGGACCGCCGAAGATTCGCTCGTACTCCACCAGCGACGTCACGCGCTGCGGCGCGTTGTAGCATGCGCTCCCGTTCGCGCCGGCAAACTCGGTGTAGCCGATGAACAGCGGCACGCTCGTCGCAACGCCGACGATTGCCGGCGGAAACGCATCGATTTCCTCGATATAGACGCCTGGGGTCGCGCGATTGAGCTCCGTGGACGGCGTATCGGTCATGGCGTGCCTCCCTCGGCGAGCGACAGCTTACGCGCCCACATGCAAAGCGCCAAATCGATGCGCAAGGCGTTTGACACAATCCAACAGCCTTCCTATATCGCGCCCTCACGCCACAGCACCGGGACATGATGCGCCGTCGCGCAGCGCATCGTACGAATGGGTGTTGTGGTTTCACTGGGACGCTGGAGAGACCGCCGATTTCCGAACAGGGACTCGCCGCGGCTTTTCGCGTCCTTTGCTGCGTCCGTGCCCCGGGTCGGGGCGTGACTGACGGCTGACGAGGCAAGACCATATGGCAACCAAGGCGATCGAAACCGGCACTGTGAAGCGCCGCATCCGCAAGGTTTTCGGCGACATCCACGAAGTGGTGCAGATGCCGAACCTGATCGAGGTGCAGCGCGAATCCTACGAACAGTTCCTGCGGAGCGATCCGTCGATCGGCTATGTCTCGGGCCTGGAAAAGACACTGCGCTCGGTGTTCCCGATCCGCGACTTCGCCGGCACGGCCGAGCTCGATTTCGTCAACTATGAGCTCGAGCCGCCGAAGTTCGACACCGACGAATGCCGCCAGCGCGGCATCACCTATGCGGCGCCGATGCGCGTCACGCTGCGCCTGATCGTGTTCGAGGTCGACGCCGATACCGAGGCCCGTTCGGTCCTCGATATCAAGGAGCAGGACGTCTACATGGGCGACATGCCGCTCATGACGCAGAACGGCACCTTCATCATCAACGGCACCGAGCGCGTCATCGTCAGCCAGATGCACCGTTCGCCGGGCGTGCTGTTCGACCATGACCGCGGCAAGACGCATGCCTCGGGCAAATATCTGTTCGCGGCGCGCGTGATCCCCTACCGCGGATCGTGGCTCGACTTCGAGTTCGACGCCAAGGACATCGTGAACGTCCGCATCGACCGCAAGCGCAAGCTGCCGGTCACCACCTTGCTCTACGCCCTCGGGCTGAACAGCGAGGAGATCCTCAACTATTTCTACAACCGCGTGACCTTCGTCCGCGGTCCCAACGGCTGGCAGATCCCGTTCGCGCCCGAGAACTGGCGCGGATCGAAGCCGACATTCGACATCGTCGACGCCAAGTCGGGTGAGGTCGTGTTCCCCGCGGGGCAGAAGATCAGCCCGCGCGCCGCGAACAAGGCGCTGAAGGATGGCCTCGAAACGCTGCTGATCCCGACCGAGGAGATCTTCGGCCGCTATTCCGCCTATGACCTGATCAACGAGGCGACCGGCGAGATCTATATCGAGGCGGGCGACGAAGTGTCGGCCGAAAATCTCGAGAAGCTCGACAAGGCGGGCATCGACCGCATCGAGTTGCTCGACATCGATCACATGGCCACCGGTCCGTGGATCCGCAACACGCTCGTCGCCGACAAGGCTGAGGAGCGCGAGCAGGCGCTGAGCGACATCTATCGTGTCATGCGCCCCGGCGAACCGCCGACGCTCGAAACCGCCGAGGCACTGTTTTCCGGCCTGTTCTTCGACCCCGAGCGCTACGACCTCTCGGCAGTGGGCCGCGTCAAGCTCAACATGCGCCTCGAACTCGATGCCGAGGATACCGTCACGACGCTGCGCACCGAGGACATCCTCGCGGTGGTCAAGACGCTCGTCGACCTCAAGGACGGCAAGGGCGAAGTCGACGACATCGACAATCTCGGCAACCGCCGCGTGCGGTCGGTCGGTGAGCTGCTCGAGAACCAGTATCGCGTCGGGCTGCTGCGCATGGAGCGCGCGGTCAAGGAGCGCATGTCGTCGGTCGACGTGTCGACGGTGATGCCGAACGACCTGATCAACGCCAAGCCCGCGGTGGCCGCGGTGCGCGAGTTCTTCGGCTCGTCGCAGCTGTCGCAGTTCATGGACCAGACCAACCCGCTCTCCGAGGTGACGCACAAGCGTCGTGTCTCGGCGCTCGGGCCGGGCGGCCTCACCCGCGAGCGCGCGGGCTTCGAGGTCCGCGACGTCCATCCGACGCACTATGGCCGCATCTGCCCGATCGAAACGCCGGAAGGCCCGAACATCGGCCTGATCAACAGCCTCGCGAGCTTCAGCCGCGTGAACAAATACGGGTTCATCGAGACCCCGTACCGCAAGGTGATCGACGGCAAGGTGACCAACGAAGTCGTCTATCTGTCGGCGATGGAAGAAGCGAAGCACACGATCGCGCAGGCGTCGGCCGACACCGACATCGAAAGCCGCTTCACCGAGGATCTCGTCTCTTCGCGCCAGGCGGGCGAGTTCCTGATGGCGCTGCCAGAGACGATCACGCTGATGGACGTGAGCCCGAAGCAGCTCGTGTCGGTCGCCGCGTCGCTGATCCCGTTCCTCGAGAACGACGACGCGAACCGCGCGCTGATGGGCTCGAACATGCAGCGCCAGGCGGTGCCGCTGGTCAAGGCCGAGGCGCCGTTCGTCGGCACCGGCATGGAAGAGACGGTCGCGCGTGACTCCGGCGCCGCGATCGCCGCGCGTCGCGCCGGCATCGTCGACCAGGTCGATGCGTCGCGCATCGTCATCCGTGCCACCGGCGAAGTCGATGCCACCGAAAGCGGCGTCGACATCTACACGCTCATGAAGTTCCAGCGCTCGAACCAGAACACCTGCATCAACCAGCGTCCGCTGGTGAAGGTGGGCGAGTACGTCAACGCCGGCGACATCATCGCCGACGGGCCGTCGACCGAGTTCGGCGAGCTGGCGCTCGGCCGCAATGCGCTGGTCGCGTTCATGCCGTGGAACGGCTACAATTATGAGGACTCGATCCTCATCAGCGAGCGCATCGTCAAGGACGACGTGTTCACGTCGATCCACATCGAAGAATTCGAAGTGATGGCGCGCGACACCAAGCTCGGGCCGGAAGACATCACGCGCGACATTCCCAACGTCGGCGAGGAAGCGCTGCGCAACCTCGACGAGGCGGGCATCGTTTACATCGGCGCCGAAGTCGAACCGGGCGACATTCTGGTCGGCAAGATCACCCCCAAGGGTGAATCGCCGATGACGCCGGAAGAGAAGCTGTTGCGCGCGATCTTCGGCGAAAAGGCGTCGGACGTGCGTGACACTTCGCTGCGCCTGCCGCCGGGCGTCGCCGGGACGATCGTCGAAGTCCGTGTGTTCAACCGCCACGGCATCGACAAGGACGAGCGCGCGCTGGCGATCGAACGCGAAGAGATCGAGCGTCTGCGCAAGGACTCGGACGACGAACGCAACATCCTCAACCGCGCGAGCTGGTCGCGTCTGAAGGAAATGCTGCTCGGCCAAGTCGCAACCGGCGCGCCGAAGGGGCTCAAGAAGGGCTCCGTGATCGACGACGAACTGCTCGACAGCGTCGACCGTCACGAATGGTGGAAGTTCGCGGTCCAGGACGACAAGGTCCAGAGCGACCTCGAAGCGGTGAAGGCCCAGTATGACGAGGCCGTGAAGCGCATCAAGGACAAGTTCGAGGACCGCCGCGAGAAGCTCGAGCGTGGCGACGAGCTGCCGCCGGGCGTGCTCAAGATGGTCAAGGTGTTCGTCGCGGTGAAGCGCAAGCTGCAGCCGGGCGACAAGATGGCCGGCCGCCACGGCAACAAGGGCGTGATTTCGCGCATCCTGCCGGCGGAGGACATGCCATTCCTCGCCGACGGGACACCGGTCGACCTGGTGCTCAACCCGCTGGGCGTGCCGTCGCGCATGAACGTCGGGCAGATCTTCGAAACGCACCTGGGCTGGGCCGCAAGAAATCTCGGCCAGCAGATTCACCAGGCGCTTGAGGACTGGCGCGAAGCCAATCCCGACGCGGTGGGCGGTGCGATGCCGGAAGCGGTCAAGTCGCGGCTGCTGGAGGTCTATGGCGACCATTATGCCGCGGAGATCGAAGCCCGCGACGGCAACCAGATCGTCGAGCTCGCGCAGAACCTGAAGACCGGCGTCCCAATGGGTACGCCCGTGTTCGACGGCGCGCGCGAGAAGGACGTGTCGGAGATGCTCCAACTCGCCGGCCTCGACACGTCGGGTCAGTCGGACCTGTTCGACGGACGCACCGGCGAGATGTTCGACCGCAAGGTCACCGTGGGCATCATCTACATGCTCAAGCTGCACCACCTGGTCGACGACAAGATCCACGCGCGTTCGATCGGACCCTACTCGCTCGTCACGCAGCAGCCGTTGGGCGGCAAGGCGCAGTTCGGTGGCCAGCGCTTCGGCGAAATGGAAGTGTGGGCGCTCCAGGCCTATGGCGCTGCGTACACGCTGCAGGAAATGCTGACGGTGAAGTCCGACGACGTGGTCGGCCGCACCAAGGTCTATGAGGCGATCGTCAAGGGTGACGACACGTTCGAGGCCGGCATTCCCGAAAGCTTCAACGTGCTCGTCAAGGAAATGCGCTCGCTCGGCCTCAACGTCGAACTCAAGAACGACGAACCAGGGTTCGATTCGGACGGCGTCCAGATCGCGGCGGAATAGGACGGCCGGAGCGCAGCCTAAGGGCTGCGCTGCGACCGCACCAAGGATTACCCTCCTGAGGGAAAAACCAGATGAACGAACTTACCAACTTCGCAAACCCGGCCGTCAAGCCGGAGACTTTCGACCAGATCCAGATCGGTATCGCTTCGCCGGATCGTATCCGCAGCTGGTCCTTCGGTGAGATCAAGAAGCCCGAGACGATCAACTATCGCACGTTCAAGCCCCAGCGTGACGGCCTGTTCTGCGCGCG
>Ga0207711_10003584_pt1 | contig 13430 bp, 10 predicted proteins | sample KBSS34metaG_FD_184401 | JGI IMG/M metagenome (GOLD analysis project Ga0207711, IMG submission 184401) | Switchgrass rhizosphere microbial communities from Kellogg Biological Station, Michigan, USA - KBS S3-4 metaG (SPAdes) (version 2) | ecosystem: Host-associated > Plants > Roots > Rhizosphere...
AGTCCAATGCCGCTTGATTAGCTGGCAGGTCGAGCGGGCAAGTCAGACACGCCAATAGGCCGTCAGGATCCCGTCAATTCGCGTCGTTCAATCGCTATCGTTCGACACGGCACGATGGCGTCGGTTGGCATAGAGGTCAGTAGAATAACCGCGTGACGCGTCTTTCGGAGACCTTTGAGCTGCCTGCGGTTATGGGCGATCGGTTGACGGATCGGATTTCGATCGGGGTTCTCGCGCGGGTCGTTCCGCGGGATGTCGTTGATGAGGTTCTCGCTGAGACGCGTCGGACCGAGCAGCGGACGCGGTCGCTGCCGGCGAAGGTCGTCGTCTATTTCACGATGGCGATGTGCCTGTTCTTCGAGGACGACTACGAAGAAGTGATGCGCCGGCTCGTCGGAACGCTGCGATGGCTGGGCTCGTGGAAGACGGAGTGGAAGGTCCCGACGACGGGGGCGATCTCCCAGGCCCGAGTACGGCTCGGTGCGGAGCCGATGAAACTGCTGTTCGAGCGGGTCGCGGTGCCTGTCGCCGGACTGGGCACGAAAGGCGCCTGGCTTCGGTCGCGGCGACTCATGGCCGTCGACGGCTTCCAACTCGACGTCGCTGACACCCCCGAGAACGCTGAAGAGTTCGGCCGGTCCACGAACGGACCGAAAGCCGCGGCGTTCCCGCAGGCCATGGTCGTCGCGCTCGCCGAGTGCGGCACACACGCGATCGTGGGCGCCTCGATCGGAGGCTGCCTCGGTGACGAGCGGTCACTCGCGGCGCCCCTGCTGGATGCCTGCGAGCCGGGGATGCTCCTGATGGCCGACCGGGCCTTCTACGGCTTCGACCTGTGGCGGCGCGCCGCCGGCAGCGGCGCGGACCTGCTCTGGCGGGTCAACGCGCTACTGAACCTGCCCGTCATCAAAGCCCTGCCCGACGGCTCCTACCTGTCGCTGCTGATCGATCCGAAAATCCCCGTCGCCAAACGCGGACCCCTGATAGCTGCGGCCCGCGCCGGGAACCCCCCGCCGACCAGGACAGCGCTACCGGTCCGGGTCGTCGAATACTCGATACCAGACCCAGAAACCGGCGACCCGGGCGAGCTGATCTGCCTGATCACCACGATCCTCGACCACACCGACACCGCCGCGATCGAACTCGCCGCCGCCTACCATCAACGCTGGGAAATCGAGAACACCTTCGACGAGATCAAAACCCACCAGCGAGGCGACAAACGCGTCCTGCGGTCCAAGAAGCCGGAACTCGTGAAACAGGAGATCTGGGCGCTCCTGCTCACCCACTACGCGATACGGACCCTCATGACCGAGGCCGCCGACGAAGCCGACGTCGACCCCGACCGGCTGTCGTTCATGAGAACACTGCGCATCATCCGCCGCCAGGTCACAGACCAGGCGGATTTTTCCCCCTGACAGGCTCGCCCACACCCTCGACCAGACCTACACAGAGATCCGCGAACGCCTCACCCCCGCCCGCCGTCACCGCAGCTACCCACGGGTCGTCAGGCGCACCCGCTACAACGGCTACCGCACCAAACGCCCAACCGACACCGAAACCCGCCGCCCGACGCCACCCGAGATCATCCTCGCCCGGGCCGCTTAACTAAGCGGCATTGGGTTCGAGTCCCTCCGAGCGCACTCCAAGCATCCCCAACCGGGTGGGCGACCCATCCGGGCTGGGGATGTTGTCATTTTCGATGGCGTTGACCACGTCGGAGATCGACTTCAGGTTCTCCTCGTCTAGGGTGACGGCGTACTTGAGCTGCCGGTCTCGGCTGTCGTAGACGACCTTGAGCTTGCAGACGTCGAACAGGTCGCGTAGCAGCGGTTCGGGGGCTCGTTCGAGATCTGCCCTGGTCACTGTGCCGAGGAGGTCGAGGAGCTCGGCGTCGCGGCCTGAGGTCTCGGGCGGACGAGCGCGCAGTTCGGCGAGTTCAGCGCGTTTGGCGTCTTGTTCGCGGCGCAGGTCGGCGGAACGCCTGTTGAGGTCGGCGAGGAGCTCGGGCTCCAGGTCGGTGGTCTCGATCGTGCGCACGAGCCGGGCCCGGTCCGCTACCTGATCAGGGACCGGGACACCAAGTTCTGCCGCGTTCAACGCGGTGTTCACCGCCGAGAACATCAGGACCCTGCGGACTCCCGTGCGGGCGCCGGTCGCGAACGCTCACGCGGCTCGCTGGGTCGGCACCGTCCGCCGCGAATGCCACCCAGGTACTCATCCGCAGCGAACGTCACCTGGCCGCTGTGCTCACGGACTATGTCGATCATTACAGCTGCCACCGGCCACATCGATCACTCGATCAGCAGCGACCAGACACGGCCGGCCCCCGCCACCGCAGGCCTCGACCGCAGCGATCCGACGAGATCGGCTCGGCGGCCTCGTCCACGAATACCTGCAGGCAGCCTGACCGGACCGATTCCGGGCACCCACAGGCGGGCGGTGGGGGCGTTCGATACCGGCGGACAGGGCGACGTCACGCGGGGGCGCCGAGCGGCGGGTGCTCGAGCACGCGTGGCTTGTACTCGACCAGCTGGATGCGGCCGTCGAAAGTCCGGTGCTCGATCATCTCGAGGGCGACGTCCGGGTAGCCGTCGTAGATGCGTTCTTTGCCCGTGGCCCCGGTGATCACCGGGAACATCCCGACCCGGAAGCGGTCGACGAGTCCGGCTTTTAGCAGGGACCGGCACAGGCTGAGGCTGCCGATCGTACTGAGGAGCCCCGAGCCATTCTCCTTCATAGCGCGGACCGCTTCGACGGCGTCGTCGCGGACGAGCTTGGAGTTGGCCCACGCCAGTGGCTCCTCGAGCGAGGAGGAGAACACCACCTTGGACGCTTGCGTGAGCGTGTCGACGGACGCCTCTTCCTCGGCCCTGAACTCGTCTTGGCCATTCGGGACCTCGCCCGCGGCGAAGCCCGACATCAGGCGGTAGGTGTGCGCTCCCATCAGGTAGGTGACCTCGGGCTGTTCACCGAGCCAAGCGAGGTACTCCGGGCCCTCGAGGCCCCAGAACCCGGGCCAGCCCTCTCCCGATGCGTAGCCGTCGAGGGAGGTGATGAAGTCGACGAGAAGCTCTGCCATGGTGGTGTCCTTCCCAGGGTGGTACGAGCTTGGACCGGCCGGGAGCTACGAACTCATCGGCCGCGCTGTGGGGTAACGAGGACCCATGACGCTGCCGCCGATCGTCCCGTTCCTTGCCGACAACGGTCAGCGCTCCATCGCTGGCCTCGGCGCCTTCCTCGACTGCGCTTCCAGGCGTTGGGCTGGCCGGCGGCCCTGTGCGGTGCAAGTGGACGGCCAGGGGCGCTGAGCTGGGCGAACAGCGGTCAAGGATCATGGCGGCCATGGTGGCGACGGTCGTGTTCCTGCTGATCCGTAGGCTGCTCGGTGCGGCCGGTCTCGGTGGCCGGTTCGAGGAGAGGGACGTCGAGATCGCCGTCCTTCGTCACCGCTGCCGGTGCTGCGTCGCCAGGTCGCCCGGCCGCGCTAGGCCCGTCTTCCGCACATGGGGATTCGATGCCCCGACCGATGCCTTTTTCGATCAGCGGGAGGGGTTCGCATCGACTACTCGCACCCACTGTGATCGGTCGAGTGGAATTCTGTCAGATTTCACCCGCCAGGTGCCCATGGGACGGGCGGTGGTCCGACAAAAGATCACTCGCCGTGCCCATAGCGTTGCACGTGCGGAGAACGGGTCTAGGTAGGGTCCGAGGATCGCGCGGCCGGATCTTCCGCCAACAGATCTTCTGGCTTCCGGCATCGACGATCAACTACACCGCATGGCCCTGCCCGAGGCCGCGTAACCGCCTCCTCTGCCACGCGAGGCGGGAGGATCAGACCGAGGTGCGTCCCGGCCGGACGGTAAGTGTCACGGGGAGACGGCACCCACCGCGAAGTCGAACGCCTCCGCGGAGCCGAGGTTTCGCTCCAGGGCCTCCATGACCTTGCGTGGGTTGTCGTACGGGCCGGGCACGTAGAACGGCTTGCCGTCACATCCGAAGGTGATCGCCGCCGGACCCTTCCAAGGGCCGAGATGGCCCGCTGCCGGCGCAAGGTCGGGATGCGGCTCGAAACCAAGGCCGCGGGCGTACTCGACGCCCCCAAACACCAGGTCAGCGGCCAGTTCGACCGGCGCATCCTGCCAACCGGACGCGAAACTATCGAAGTAGCTCGGCCGGAATCCGGACAGCTCGGTGTCGGTCATGATCTTCGGGCCAAGCGCGTTCTTGACGCCCAGGCAGTAGACGTCCACCAGGTAGCCACACACGGAGACCCGGTCATAGCGGTGCCTACGGGCGACAAGGATGCCCACCAGGCCCCCGTGCGAGCCCGCGACGGACGCCTCGTCGACCCAGCCCCGTGATGGGTCGACGCCGAGGCCCGCGCTCCAACCGGCGTTGACCCAGCAGCCGACGACCGCGGGTTGGCCCTCGGCCGCTTTGGCCTCGGCCGCCACGGCACGCACCAGCGGCGCGACCACCGACGGCGCCACCCCCAGTGCGCGGGCGATCTGCTTCGGCGACTTCCCCTCGCCGCGTAGCCGCGACACCCGCACAAGAAGATCGTCATCTCTCATGGTCAACGATCGTAACGAGACCGGCGAAACCACCTGGCCGCCCCGCGCGCTGGCCCTCGCGGGGATTACGACCAGATGGCACGCCGGAGCCAGCACAGACCGTTGCGCTGCTTCCGTCCGGCAGCCGGAGAGAATATGAGGGCGTGAACGTCGGCGAGGTGCCGCAGGTCAGCCAGGTGGTCCGGTTCGTGGGACCACCGCCGCCGACTTCAACCCCGCGTTCCTCGACCTTGCCCAGGTCAATGCCAGGCTTGCCGCCGTCAGCCTGCGCCCTACCAGCTGAACCGCCCCACACGGTCGTCCAGCTGGTCCGATGCTGGTGACCGAGCCGCGAAGCCGCGACCACCTCACCTGCCGCGACGATGGACGACGACCCCGTGTGTGCGCCACTCGATGGCCGTCGGGATACTCGGCGCACTGGCAGACACAGGGAGCTGGCGGTGGGAAACCGCGAACGGCGGAAGGCAAAGCAGAAGGCCCGCGCGAGCCGCGTCCACGCGCGGACCAGCGTGCCTGGAGACGGGCTGTTCCAGCAGCAGCGCGACCGGCGAGAGCTCGTGCGGGAGGCCACCGACCTGCTGGTCGCCGCCGCGCTGAACGCCCACCTCGACCGAGATGAGGCGGCGCTGGCGGCGCACGTGGAATCGCTGGCCGCGGCGCCGGACGGGTTTGCGGGGCGACGAGTCGTCAACCAATCGCTGGTCGGATGGTTCGACCGCATCGTCGAGGCGGTCTGGCGGCGTGGCTGGGAGCCAGCCGACGTACACCGGATCGTGAACCGCCGAACTGGTCAGCGGCAGGCGCGCCTCGCGGTCGACGCCATAGCCGGCCAGATGCGCCGGTACGCGGAGCCCACCGTCGACGAACGGTGGAGGGCCCAGCTCCAAGCCCTCGGTGCCACCGTGTGGTGGGACCGCGACGACAACTGGTTGGACGCCTCGGGCGACCGGGAGGGCCAGGACCGGGCCAGCACACTCACCGACGCGATCGAGCTGCTTAACCTGCTGCACACGCTGCCCACGATCGAGTCCCTGTGCCCGCCACCGGGGACCGCGCAGCGCGATGCCCACAGGCATGGCGGTGCCCGGGCCGGCCGAGGCGCCGACCCGCGCATCCTCGACAAGGTCCGCGCCCTCCTCGCGAAGGCCGAGTCGACCGGGTTCACCGACGAGGCCGAAGCGCTGACCGCCAAGGCACAGCAGCTCATGGCACGGCACAGCATCGACGAGGCGCTGCTCGCGGCCCGCGAAGGAACCAGCGAGAAACCGACGGGCCGCCGGATCGGCGTCGACAACCCCTACGAAGCGACCAAGGCCATGTTGCTCGACGTGGTCGCCCAGGCGAACCGATGCCGCTCGGTGTGGTCGAAAGCCCTCGGATTCGCGACAGTGATCGGTTTCCAGCCCGACCTCGAGGCTGCTGAGCTGCTCTACACCTCCCTGCTGGTCCAGGCGACCAGCGCGATGACACAGGCCGGATCCCGCCAAGACCAGCACGGGCGGTCGCGCACTAGATCGTTCCGCCAGTCGTTCCTCACCTCGTTCGCGAACAGGATCGGCGAGCGCCTCACGGAGGCGACGGACCTGGCGAGCAAGGAGGCCGAGGCGGAAGTGGGTGAGAACCGGCTGCTGCCCGTGCTCGCCGTGCGCAAGGACTCCGTCCAGGAGGCCACCGAGACGATGTTCCCGGAACTCGCCTCCCAGGCGGTGAGCGCCACCGACGGCGAGGGCTGGGCGGCTGGCCGCGCCGCCGCCGACCTCGCGGCGCTGCACGCCCGCACCGAACTGAATCCCCGCGTAGCCGCCAACCCGGTCTGACCGGACAGGTTGGGGATCATCACCATGGCTATCGATCCCCAGCACGGTTGGGCATCGTCGCCTGCACCCGCGAGGGCCGGGCCGCCGCAGTATGCGCCGAACCCGGCGGCTGCGCCGCCCACCCTGTCAGCCGCGGCCGTCAGCGGACGCTCACCGAAGATCCAGATCGAACCACGGAACAGAAGGTTCGTTGCCGCGACTAACCCACGCCTCCGATTTCGGCCAGCGGCGTCACGATCCCCCGCAATGGCGTAGTGCCGAAAACTGGCCTTGACCTGCGACAACTGACTTTGCGGTACGCCGTGGACGTCTGGCTGGGCGCGGCGTCACATCGTGAGAGGTGTCTGCCGTGGGGGCCAAGCTCGCAATCGGCGTCGCGTTCCCGACCTCCTCTTGATCGACGCGGGTGGGGGAGGGCATGGTCGTAGACATCAAGGCACCCGAGCGGATGGAAGATCCGCGACGCGCGACGAAGCGCCGGTCCGTGTGTTCAGAAGACGCGGTGAAGGCTTCTGGTGCCACGGTGGTGGCGCCAGCGTTCTGTGGCCGCTCGTTTCCCCGCCGTGTCGAGCAGACAAGGGGGTGGCCGGACCGCTGAGGTCCTCCTCAGCCTGCGAAGGGAGCAGCCGATGCGGGTCCTGTTCACCGCCTGTCCCTTCTTCGGCCACGTCAACACCGTGCTTCCACTCGCGCTGGCCGCGCGGCGTGCCGGGCACGAGGTTGCCGTCGCCACGGGCGCCGACTTCGGGGAACACATCACACGTCGCGGTCTGACGGCCTGGTCGGTCGGGCCCACGTCCGCCGAGGCGGGGACACCCAGCTCGCCGGCGTATTTCTGGCACACCGCCAGCCAGCGCGCCGTCGACCTGCTCCCCTTGGCCGCCGCGTGGGGCCCGGACCTCGTCGTGTCCGAGGAACTGGAGTTCGCCGGGGCCATCGCCGCGGCTCGCGGCGACTCCCGTCACGTCGTGCACGGGCTGGGAATCGCCGCGGCCGGCGACTGGGAGATGTTCGCCGCGAGCGTCGACGAGCTCGGGAGGCAGTGGGACGTGCCTGACCTCGCCGACGCACATCGCGGCGCGGTCTACCTGTCCATCTGTCCACCGACCCTGCAGCCACCGACCAGGCCGGAACGCGGGGCGTCGGAGCGCGGGGTGTCGGAGCGTAGGGTGCAGCCGCTGCGCCCCGGTCTCGGCGAGCCCGCGCCGGGCGAGCGGCTACCCGAGGCGCTCATGGCGCTGCCGTACGAGCGCACCATGCACCTCACCCTGGGCACGGTGTTCCACCAGCGTCGACCCGGAGTGCTGGAGGCAGCCATCGCCGGGCTGCGCGAGCTGCCGGTCAACCTCGTCGTCACCGTCGGCCCCGACGTGGCTCCCGATCGTTTCGGCTCACAGCCGCCGCACGTCCTCGTCGAACGTTACCTCCCGCATGCACTCCTGCTGCCCCGCTGCGACCTCGTCGTCTCCCAGGGCGGCGCCGGGATCCTGCTCGGCACGCTGGCACACGGCCTGCCCCAGCTCGTGCTGCCCCAGGGCGCCGACCAGTTCGACAACGGCGCGGCCGCACAGCGGGCGGGCGTCGCGCTCATGCTCGACGACTCTGTGGTGACCCCGCTCGCGATCACCGAGGCAGTAGGCCAGCTGCTCGGCGACCCGCGGTACGGGGCGGCGGCCCGCGTCGTGCAGAAGGAGATCGACACGATGCCAGGCGCGGACGACGTGCTCAGGTCGATGATCGCAGGCCCCGCGCCGAGGGCCTCTCGTTCCGCCTGGTAGGGAAATGACGAACCAGTGAGATACCTACCACCGACAGACCCGCGAGAACAGCCGTGGAAGCGCTGGTCAGCGAGGGCCACAACGACATGCCGTCTAGTTTGAGCACGGGCCGGAACTGCTCGACCAGCTCCGGCCCGGCGACGCATTGCTCTTGCTTTCTCGTGCTCGACGGCAGTTAGTTTCGAACTGACTGCGGCCGGACGTTCTGCGCCGAAGACTTATTGAGCTTCACGCCCATACAGCCCCCCATCGACCTGTCGCCGACAGGACGGGGGCGAGATCGGCTCCCACGGGGGTAAGGGAGTACCAGACCTCGACGGGCCGATCCGACGACACGGAGCGCCGCACGAGCGACGCGCTCGCGAGCTCGCGCAGGCGCAGCGTCAGCATCGCGTCCGTTGATCTCGGGGACGACCGCGCGCACCGCGTGGAAGCGCAGGGGTCCCTCCAACAGGCCGTGCAGGATCACTCCCTTCCACCTGCGTCCGATCAGCTCGATGGCGCCGTGAAAAGAAGACGGCGTGATGACGCTCTACCTCGTTTGGGAGGACTACCGGTTACGACAGGAACGGCGGAAGGCCGCGCGGGCGGCCTATAGTGCCAGTTTGTCCAGCCAGTTGCCGAGCGTGGCTAACCGCCAGTAGCACATTGAGCAACGCTGCACCCCTGCGCTGGACCGAACCGAGGTGGCGAGCCAAGAGGGGCCTGACGCCCAAGTGCGATGCGGGCCGGGCTTCAACCCTGCCGTCAGCCATGGAGAGGCCCAGTCATCACGCCGGGGCGCGCAGTCAGCGGGGACATCGGACCGTCGCCGAGCGGCGATCGCGAAAGCGGCAGGGTTCAAACAATAGCCCGCCACCAGTCACCTGAAATGCGCAGTTTCTTGCCTTCATCCCCGATAAGTCGGCTGCGACGGCCTGGCCGTGTGCCGTCGGACCGCAGACAGCAAGGCGAGGTTTCGTCCACCATCGTGTGGGCTCCCCGCTCACCGTCTGTTGCTCTGACCGTGGGAAGGTCCCAGTCCGCGGGCCCACTGGGCGAGTGTTGGGTTTCGTCCGATAGCGTCACCCAGCGCGGGCGGTTGGCTGCTTCGACGGACTTTTGCCGATACTGTCGACGCGTTCCGCTTGCCCATCGCGGTCACGGGGACCGGTCGGGCCTGACGCTCGGACAGGGGGACGATGACGAACTGGGACTTCACGTCCGTCGCACCCGAGGACACAGCGGGCAGCCAGCCCGCGGACCTACGTACGGACCAGCCGACACCGGCACGCATGTACGACTACTTCCTCGGCGGCAAGGACAACTTCCAGGTCGATCGGGAGGCCGCCGCCAAGGTCGACGCCGCGCTCGGCCGGACGGTGACCCACGACGTCGTCTGGGAGAACCGACGATTCCTGCAACGGGCGACCCGGTGGCTCGCTGGCGCGGGCATCGACCAGTTCCTCGACATCGGTACCGGCCTGCCCACTCAGGGCAACGTCCACGAGATCGCTCAGGAGGTCGTCACCGCTCCGCACGTGGTCTACGTCGACAACGACCCGATCGTTCTGGCCCATGGGCGCGCGCTGCTCGCCGACGACCACACCACCACGATCATCACCGCGGACGCGCGGGACCCGGCGGCAATCCTCAGCCATCCGGACACGACCGCGCTGCTCGACTTCTCCCGGCCCGTCGCGGTGCTCCTGGTAGCCCTGTTCCACTTCATCCAGGACAGCGAGGACCCGGCCGGTCTGCTCGCCCAGTTCCTGGACGCGGTCCCTGCCGGCTCCTACCTGGTGCTGTCCCACCTGACGACCGACGGGCCGCCGGCCGAGGGCGTCGCCCGCACCGAGGCGGCCTACCGCAGTGCCACCTCGCCCATGACGTTCCGGCCGCTTGCCACGATCGCGAGCTTCTTCGACGGCCTGGAACTCGTCGAGCCCGGCCTCGTCCGGCCCTGGCAGTGGCACCCCGGCGACGACCAGAGCCCCCGCACCGAGTGGCTGTACGGCGGAGTCGCCCGCAAGCCCTGATCCGAACCCCCAGCCCCCCATGGGGGTTCTTGGGCTTTCTTTCCGGACTTCACGCGACGGGTCACGGCAGCATGCTGGCCGCGTGGTCGGCGCCTGGCCGTGGCCGAGGTGATGGCCGCTGTTGGCGCGATCCCGCCGGCCACGCGGAGACCGGCCCTGCCGTGTGGCAGCAGTCCCGGGTCGGTGCTGTTGTCAGCGTCGATCTATTCACACCAGAGGCAACGTCTGGGCTGGATCATCGCGCTCGCAGCTCGCCCAGCGCCCTGAGCACACTGCCGCTAGCCTGGCTCTCGGGCTCATTAAGAGCAACCTCGTGGGCTCGTCACCGAGGTGCTGCCCAACCCGGAGCAGGTTGTCGTCGTGGTCGGGGACTCCAGCGGTATCGGGCGCGCGAGCGCGCTTGCCTTCGCCGGCCACGGCGCGGGTCGTCTGCGCGGCCCGGGGGACCGCGGCGCTGGACAGTCTGGTCGCTGAGATCGGCGAGCGGTTCGGGGCCGGCCGCGCGCTCGCCGTGACCACCGACGTCGCCGATCCCGGTTCCGTGCGGGCGCTCGCGGCCACCGCGCAGGGGCGTTTCGGCCGGATCGACACCTGGGTGAATGCCGCGGCGGTGAGCGTCTGGGCACGGACGGAGGACGTCACCGATGCCGAGTTCGACCAGGTTTGTTCGATCTTCGTCGCCGACGGTGTTTCGCCGCGCCGGGAGGCGATCCCGGCCGTCTGTTCCCACGCTGGGTGTCAAAGCGGCTACGTATTCGGATCGTCGCCTAGACGGCCGCCGGCGGTAGGACTAGGCCTACGAGTTGTCCCAGCTCACCCCGGGTGGAACGTCCCACCAGCGCGGGCGGGCGGTGCCCGGCGGGCTATCCCCGCCAGGTCGGCTCGCCGGCACGGAAAGGGAAGGGCGTATGCCAGACCTCGCCAAGGTGCTCAAGGCCGACGGGCCGGCCGCGCTGATACTGATCCGGCTGCTCGTCGGAGCGGTCTTTCTGTCCGAGGGCGTCCAGAAGTTCCTGTTTCCGGGCAAGCTCGGTCCGGGCCGCTTCGACAAGATCGGCATCCCCGCGTCCAGCTTCTTCGCCTACCTCGACGGCGTCGTCGAAATCGTCTGCGGCAGCCTCCTGCTGGCGGGACTGCTGACCCGGCTGGCGTGCGCCCCGCTGCTCGTCGACATCGGCCTTGCAATCATCCTGACCAAGCTGCGAGAACTGCAGGCCGGCGGCTTCCTCGGCGTCTCCGGCTTCTGGGGCATGGCCCACGACGCACGCACCGACTGGTCCATGCTTCTTGGCCTGATCTTCCTCCTGGTCGTCGGTCCGGGACGCTGGTCCCTCGACGCCCTGCTTGTCGGACCTGGACGGACGCAGCCACGGGCACCGCGGGGAGTGCGGTCGCACCGGCTGTGGGGTCCGGGGCGGGACCCGGCCGGCCGGGATCGCGCCCGCAGCAAGGAGCAAGCATGATCACGTCCTGGTAGGACCCCAGTGCGGTGATGTGGCTCTGGACGGGAAGCAATCCCGCGGGACCGCCCACCGTGGGCTGCGGACAGTAGTTCAAGCGGGCTCGGCGTTGCCAGCCGGAGGCCGGCAACGCCGAGCGGTCTTCGGTCAGATCGTCGTCAGCAGGCCGTTCATTGCGGTGATCTCGGCGGTCTGGCTAGTCCTGATGCTGGTCGCGAGCTGCCTGGCGGGGCCGTACTGACCGTCGCGTTCCTCGGCGGTCGCCATCGTCACGGCACCCTTGTGGTGGGCGATCATCATCGTCAGGAACATCCGGTCGAAGTCGCGCCCGGACGCGGCGGCCAGCATCGCCATGTCCTCGTCGCTCATCATCCCGCCCATCGCCGGGCCACTCGTCGTCGGCGGGGTCGCGGTCGCCATCGGCATGCCGCTCATGTTCGTGCCACCGCTCATCGGCGTCCCAGTGTGCATGGGCATGGCCGAGTGCGTGGGCATGGCGGACGCGGTGCCAACGTGCATTCCGCCCATCCCGCTTTCGGAGCTGGGAGCGGTGGTCGGCTCGTGCCAGCTGTCGAGCCAGCCGGTCATGGTCGTGATCTCCGGGCCCTGGGCCTTCTCGATCCGGCCGGCCAGCTCCTTGACCTGGGGCGATGCGGCCCGGGTGGCGGCGAGGCCGGCCATCTCGATCGCCTGCCGGTGATGGGCGATCATGTTCTGGGCGAAGGTGACGTCCGCCGTGTTGTGGTCCGAGCCGGCGACGGAGGGGCCGTCGGCCTTCGCGTCGACGCTGCTACAAGCAGCCAGGGCCAAGGCCGCCAATACGCCGGCAAAGATCGCAGAAAGTCGCTTCATGAGTCTTCTTCCTCAACGAGAGGTCTGTAAGCCGTATGGCGAGGCAGAGCACGTCGAATGCCCGCGCGGCTCGAGGAGGCGGCACGGGGCTGGGACGGGTCGGTTTACCGGCGAAGCACGCAGAGCGACGACAGCGACGGGGGTTGTGGTGGATGCAGTCGTCTGGGTGGCCTGCCCTGTCCGAGCGACGAGGCGACCGTGTCAGCCCGACGCTGCCGCACGACGCCGATCAGCCCCGCCAGTAGCAGCAGGCCTGCCAGTAGCAGCCCGGCATGGCGGAGGTCGGCGAGGCACATCGCACCGCCGTGGGCGCCGCAGCCCGCGGGCCCGCACCCGAGCCAGGACATGTCCGGTGGCATGGCGATCTGGCCGGCGTCGATCGTTGAGACGTCCGATCCGGCTGGCGCGGTCTTCGCCGTCGACGCCATCATGTCGCTGACGAGATGCGTGCCTGGATGTGTGGCCGTTGCCGTGCTAGCAGCAGGCGTGGGGCTTGGATCGGTGCACAGGCCGCCGTGCATCAGCAGGAGGCCGAGCAGTACCGCGCCGACCAGCGCGAAGGTCCGCGCCCATGCGAGGACCCGCGCGCTGGACACCTGACGGCGCAGGCTCACCACCCCGCCATTCTTACCGGCCTCCGCTCCGTCTGCCTGGCGTGGCCCGGCCAAGCGCCATCTTCGGCCTGCCTCGTTGGTCATCGTGGGGCGGGACCTTCGGAGGATCATCTGAGGGTCGATGCTGGCGCTACGATCGGTGTCGGAGGAAGGGAACCGGCCACGATGCTCGCGTCGTCAGTCACCGCGGTCCCGATGATGGCGGTACCGGAGGGCAAGGACGGCATGGCGGTGGCGGTGCTGCGGACGGCCGCCGGCCCGCTGCCGAACCCGGCCGACCGGCCGGCGGAGCTGGGCGGCCGGCTGCTGACCTACGC
>Ga0207711_10003586_pt1 | contig 13425 bp, 11 predicted proteins | sample KBSS34metaG_FD_184401 | JGI IMG/M metagenome (GOLD analysis project Ga0207711, IMG submission 184401) | Switchgrass rhizosphere microbial communities from Kellogg Biological Station, Michigan, USA - KBS S3-4 metaG (SPAdes) (version 2) | ecosystem: Host-associated > Plants > Roots > Rhizosphere...
AGACCTCGGCATCAAGCTCGAGAATGTCACCATCGACATGCTCGGCAAGGCCAAGAAGGTCACGATCACCAAGGAAGACACCACGATCGTCGACGGCTCGGGCGACAAGGCCGGCATCGAAGGCCGCGTCTCCCAGATCAAGCGCCAGATCGAGGACACCACCTCGGACTACGACAAGGAAAAGCTGCAAGAACGTCTGGCCAAGCTGGCCGGCGGCGTCGCGGTGATCCGCGTCGGCGGCGCGACCGAAGTCGAAGTGAAGGAAAAGAAGGACCGCGTCGACGACGCCCTGAACGCCACCCGCGCTGCGGTGGAAGAAGGCATCGTCCCCGGCGGCGGCGTCGCTCTCCTGAAGGCGTCGAAGGTTCTCGACGGGTTCAAGGGCGACAACGACGACCAGGAAGCCGGCGTCGCCATCGTGCGTCGCGCGCTGCAGGCCCCGATCCGTCAGATCTCGGAAAACGCCGGCGTCGAAGGCTCGATCGTGGTCGGCAAGGTGCTCGAGAACGCCTCGGCCACCTTCGGCTTCAACGCCCAGACCGAAGAGTATGTGGACATGGTCCAAGCCGGCGTCATCGACCCGGCGAAGGTGGTCCGCACGGCTCTGCAGGACGCCGCCTCGGTGGCCGGCCTGCTGATCACCACGGAAGCGGCGATCGTCGAAGCGCCGAAGAAGAGCGCCCCTGCGGGCGGCCCGGGCGGCATGCCGGGCGGCATGGGCGACATGGACTTCTAGGTCCAGTCGACCAGCACTTAAGATTGGGGGCGGGGCCGCAAGGCTCCGCCCTTTTTCTTTGTTCCGGCAGATGCTCCCCCTCTGGGGGAGGATTCAGCTCCTCACCGCTTGGCGTCGCCCATCACCATGCCGCCGATCCAGCTGGCCAGGCCGGTGACGATGGCGCCCAGAACGCCGGGGATCAGGCCGTTGACGTGGAAGCCGCCGAGCAGCATCCCCACCAGGCCGATCATGGCGGCGTTCACCACCAGCAGGAAAAGCCCCAGCGTCAGAATGGTCAGCGGCAGGGTCATGACGAAGACCACCGGCCGCACGAAGGCGTTGACCACCCCCAGCAGCACCGCCGCGGCGATCAGGCTGCCCAGGCTGTCGAACCGCAGGCCCGGCACGATCTGGGCGGCGATCCAGAGGCCGGCCGCCGCGAAGATGGCGCGGACGATGAATCTCGCGAGCATTGCAATCCCTCCGACGGAATCCGAGCGCCGCCGAGATTTAACCGATACGCAAGCGGCGCAATTCGGCCGCCCGGTGCGGCGACAGCTGCACCACTAGATCGGGGTCCGTCCGCCATGCGCAAGCTTCTCGTCGTCGCCGCCCTACTGGCTGCGCCCCATCCGGCGCTGAGCCAGCCCGCGCCGATCCAGCTGACGCCGGGAGGCCAGCCGCCGCGCGGCGGCCCGCCTGGCGAAGGCCGGCGCCCGCCCCGCCACCTGTTCGTCAGCCCCTCGGGCGAGCCGTTCCGCGGACCGGATGGGCTGGCCGCCTGGTTCGCCCAGGCCGACGCCGATCATGACGGGGCGATCACGCCCGCCGAGTTTCAGGCCGACGCCGAGCGCGCCTTCCGGCTCTACGACAGCGACGGCGACCGGGTGCTGAACGGGCTGGAGATCCAGGCCTATGAGCGCGAGCGTGCGCCGGAGATCACCGAGTTCGCCTTTGGCGGCGACGAGGCGCGCGGCCGCGGCGGCCGGCGCGGCCCTCCAGGCGGCCCGCCTCGCGACGCCGAAGGGTCCGAACGCCGGCCCGACAAGCCTCCCGGCGGCGGGGGCGCCCCGTTCCGCGGCGCCGGCGCCACCGGCGCGGCGCGCTTCTCGCTGCTGAACGAACCCGAGCCGCTGCTGGCGGCGGACCAGGACGTCGACGGCAAGGTGACCTGGGTCGAATGGTCGCGGGCCACCGCCCGGCGGTTCGCCCTGCTCGATCGCGATCACCTCGGCCGCCTGACGCTGGCCGCGCTGCGGCCGTCGACGGCCAAGCACTGAGGCGAAATCTTCACCATTCCGGACGCGAGTTCACTGAAGACGCCGCTGAAATGGTGTATGGCGGGCCCGCCCGGCGCGCTGCGAACGCCGCCGGCGGGGGCCGGGAGAAAAGACACGGTGGGCGCCAAGCCCTGGAACTGGCTGCAGGACGAGCGACTGGACAGCGTCGCCCGCACCGCCTGGGAGGTCCTGGCGGTGCGCATCTGCATGGGCGCCGGCGCGGCCCTGCTCAGCGGCGGCCGCTTCGGCCTGGCCTGGGGGCTCGGCTGGTTCGCCGCCTATGGGCTGACCGAAGCCGCCACCCGGATCGTCTCGTGGAACGCCGCCTTTCGCGGCGGGGCGCTGCGCCCCGGCCAGCGCGTCGCCTACGTCGGCTGCATGTTCCTGGTCAGCCTCACCACCTGCGCCCTGGCCTTGCGCTGCTGGATGGCCGGCTCCGAGCCCCTGCACATCGCCGCCGTGGTGATCCTGGCGGCCCTGCTGGTCCATGCCCACGCCTTCTCCTTCCGCGCCCCGGCCGCCCTGGCGGCGCTCGGCGGCCCTCCGGCGCTGCTGACCCTGGCCGCGCCGTTCGCCTTCGGCGGCTATGCGCCGGTCGACCTGCTGGTCGTCCTCTTCAGCTGCGCCACCCTGGTGGTCTATCTGTTCGCCAGCGGGCGGGCGAACGCCCGCACCGCCGCGGCCCTGGAGGCCGCCGAACGCCAGGCGCAGGAGGCCAACGCCGCCAAGTCGGTCTTCCTCAACATGGTGACGCATGAACTGCGCACGCCGATGAGCGGCGTCATCGGCATGGCCACCGCCCTGCGGGCCACTCCGCTCGACGCGCGCCAGCGCGACTATGTCGAGACCATCGTCCGCTCCGGCGACAGCCTGCTCACCATCCTCAACGACCTGCTCGACCATGCGAAGATCGAGGCCGGCCGCATGGACCTGGAGCTGGCGGCCTTCGACCTGGCCGCGGCCGGCCGCCAGGCGGTGCAGCTGTGGCGCCAGGCGGCGACCGCCAAGGGCGTCGCGCTGATCTGCGACATCGCCCACGACCTGCCGCCGCGGCTGCTGGGCGACGAGACGCGGATCCGGCAGATCATGCTCAACCTGCTGTCCAATGCGCTGAAGTTCACCGACGCCGGGGCCGTCACCCTGTCGATCGCTACCACCGTCGGCGCTGACGGCGAGCGCGGGGTGGAGATCGCGGTCCGCGACACCGGTCCGGGCATGACGCCCGACCAGATCAGCCGGCTGTTCCACGCCTTCGCCCAGGCCGAGGCGTCCACGGCGCGGCGGTTCGGCGGCACTGGCCTGGGCCTCTTCATCTGCCGCAACCTGGCGGCGCTGATGGGCGGCGAGATCACCGTCGACAGCACCCCGCGCGTCGGCTCGACCTTCCGCGTGCGCCTGCCGCTGCCGGTCGCCGCCGCCGCGCCGGAGCCGCCGGCGCCCGAACCGGCGGACCTGCCGCCGCTGCGGCTGCTGGTGGCCGACGACAACCCCGTCAACCTGGCCGTCGCCCGCGCCCTGCTGGAGGCGACGGGGCTGGCCATCGAGACCGCCGCCAACGGCGCCGAGGCGCTCGATCGCCTGCGACGCGAGGCCTTCGACCTGGTGCTGATGGACGTGCAGATGCCGGTGATGGGCGGGATCGAGGCGGTCGAGCGTATCCGCGCCGGCGAGGCCGGGCCGGCGGATCTGCCGGTGATCGCGCTCACCGCCGACGGCGACCCGAAGACCGACCTGCGGCTGCGGAAAGTGGGCTTCGACGGCCTGCACACCAAGCCGATCCGCCCGGCGGAGCTGATGGCGGCGATCGGCGCGGCGATCGACGCCCGCGAAGCCGCGGCCAGCGCGGCCTGAACCGGCCCTAATGTGCTGGATCTGAAGTTCGCCCGCATATGGGTCACGCGTCGTAGCGAACTTCAGATCCAAGAAGCACACTAGAAAACAAATACTTGCCTAGTGTCCTTATCGATTCCGCAGTTCGTCCGCCACAGTCGCTTGCGAACTTCGGAATCGGGACATTAGGCCTCGAGGCGCTCGATGACCGGCACGTGCTGCGACAGCCGCCCGCCGATGCGGATCGGCTCGACGTGGCGGGCCAGGCCGGTGCCCGGATGGGTCTCGACGAAGACGCCGCAGACCGTCGCCGGGCCGCTGGCGGGCTTGTAGCGGCCGCCGGAGATGCGGGTGGTGAAGCGGCGCAGCGGCTCTTCCTTGTCGTTGCCGATGACGCTGTCGTAGTCGCAGCAGCCGCCGGCGTCGGTCTGGTAGGCGGTGCCGCCGGTCAGGATCTGGGCGTCGGCCGTCGGCACGTGGGTGTGGGTGCCGACCACCAGGCTGGCGCGCCCGTCGCAGAAATGGCCCATCGCCATCTTCTCGGACGTCGCCTCCGCATGCATGTCGACCACCACGGCGTCGGCGACCGCGCCCAGCGGGCAGGCCTCCAGCTCGCGGTCCACCGCGGCGAAAGGGTCGTCCAGGCTGTCCATGTGCACCCGGCCCAGCAGGTTGATCACCAGGATCTGCTTGCCGGACTCGGTCTCGAACAGCTGGGCGCCGCGGCCGGGCGCGTCGGCCAGCTTGGGATAGTTCAGCGGCCGGATCAGGCGCGGCTCCCGGACGATGTAGGTCAGCGCCTCCTTCTGGTCCCAGGCGTGGTTGCCCAGCGTCAGGCAGTCCGCCCCAGCGTCGAACAGTTCGCGCGCCGTGGCCTCGGTGATGCCGAAGCCCGCCGCGGCGTTCTCCGCATTGACGATGACGAAGTCGAGGCCCAGCCGCCGGCGCAGGCCCGGCAGATGCTCGGCCAGGCCCTCGCGGCCCGATCGGCCGATCACGTCTCCAAAGAAAGCAAACCGCATCGTCGTCCCATAGAGCCCTTTCGGGCTCTAGTTCAAAGAAATAAGCGCCTTAGCTTCGGCGGAGACCGGGGCTCACCGTCATATAGCCCGCCTCGGTCAGGATCGCGTCGAGTCGCTCGTCGTGAGCTTCTTCCGGCAATTGGTCAATTTCCTGGCCGGAGAAGCCGAGGCCGACGACAAAGACCGGCTTGCGCGCCCTAAGGATCGCCAGCGTCCGGTCGTAATGACCCGCGCCCTGGCCGAGCCGGCGCCCGGCGCGGTCGAAGGCCAGCAGCGGCGCGATCACCAGGTCCGGCTCGACCTCCTTCGCCAGCGGCGGCGGGGCGAGGATGCCGAAGGCGTCCGGCGCCAGCGGCATGGACGGATCCCACAACCGGAAGCTCAGCGCCGCATCGCGCGCGCCGGCGGCCGGCAGGGCGGCCAGCGCCCCGCGCCGACGCAGCGGCTCGAGCAGCGGACGCGGATCCATTTCCGAGCCCATCGGGGTGTAGAGGCTGAAGACCTTGAACGGCGGCAGCCGCTCGATCGGCAGCCGGGCGGCCGCCCGCTCGGCGGCGTCGTGGACCTCGGCGGCCAGTCGCCGCCGCAAGCCGCGCAGACGCACGCGCAGCGCGGTCTTGTTGACCGGCGCCGTCACGCCCGCAAGCCTGGGGGGAGTAAGCCGGCCGGGACGAAGCCGGCAGGCGGGAAGGGTGGCGGCGCCGCGAGGACCGTGAAGGACTGTTTCATCCCCTCGACCTGGTTAACCAGGTGGGCGCCGTGTACCCGAGACCACGGTCGCGGACAGGGACAGCTCCCTTAGAGAGAGATAAGGTCGCTGGGATATGTCGCCTCCGACGAGGGCCGCAGCAGACCCGCCAAGATCCAAGGTAGTGGGTCGGTCGGTGTTTCTCAAGGCGCCAGGCCCCTAGCTGTCATCTGGTTCCGTCATCCCGGCCGTAGCGTAGCGGAGAGCCGGGACCCAGGGCGGTGCGCACGGCCCTGGGTCCCGGATCGGCTCCGCCGTCCGGGATGACGCCGGAGGTCGCGATCAGGCCGCTTCGTCGCCCGCCAGCTTCTCGATGCGTTTGGCGGCGCCTTCCAGGGCCGCGACGGCGCGCGCCTCGATGCGGGCCTGGTCGGACTGCAGTCGCCCAAGGTCGGCCTGGATGGCCGCCATCCGCGCCTTGGTCTCGGCGAGTTCATCGGCCAGCAGCAGGGCGCCCATCAGGAACAGGCGGGTTTCGCCCAGCTGGCCCATGTCCTGGCCGACCTGGCGCACCTGGCGATCGAACATCCGGGCGAGCGCGGCCAGATGCGCCTCCTGGCCGTCCTCGCAGCCGACCACATAGGGCCTGCCGTTCACGTTCAGGGTGACCTGGGCCATGACTAGCGCTCCTCTGGCGTAGCGCCGTTCAGCGCCGCGCGGATTTCTTCAATGGCGCGACCCAGCGCCGCAGACGCCTCGGCGCCGGCGGCCTCCAGTTCACGCTCGCGGGCGCGCGCCCGCTCGAGTTCGGCGGCGATGGACGGCGCGCCGGCACGTTCGAACAGGTCGCCGCCGGCGCTTGGCCCCCGCGACAGCCGCAACTCCAGGGCGCCCAGCGCCCGATCGAGCCGTTTGGCGGCGAGTTCCAGCGCGCTGTCGGCTGCGGTCTCCCGGATCATGCGGACTCCGTCGGCTGCAGGTGTCACCACCAATCTATAGAGCGTCGGCCAGTTCCTCCAGATGGCGGAGGGTTGGGGCCTTTCCTTGACCATGCGCCCTTCGCATGCGAGGCCGCGCCAACTTTTCTCTCCGAACTGATCTGGACCGCTATGCCCGCTACTCTTGAGACCATGGCCGACGCGATTCGCGTCCTGTCGATGGACGCCGTCGAAAAGGCCAATTCGGGCCACCCGGGCATGCCGATGGGCATGGCCGACGTCGCCGCCGTGCTCTGGAGCAAGTTCCTCAAATACGACGCCAGCCAGCCGGACTGGGCCGACCGCGACCGCTTCGTGCTGTCGGCCGGCCACGGCTCGATGCTGCTCTACAGCCTGCTGCACCTGTCCGGCTTCAATGCGATGACGCTGGACGAGCTCAAGGCCTTCCGCCAGCTCGGCTCCAAGACCCCCGGCCACCCCGAGTACGGCCACACCCCGGGCGTCGAGACCACCACCGGGCCGCTCGGCCAGGGCCTGGCCACCGCCGTCGGCATGGCGATCGCCGAGCGTCACCTGGCGGCGCGCTTCGGCGCCGACCTGGTCGACCACCGCACCTGGGTGGTGGCCGGCGACGGCTGCCTGATGGAGGGGATCAGCCACGAGGCGATCAGCCTCGCCGGCCGGCTGAAGCTCGCCCGGCTGACAGTGCTGTGGGACGACAACAACATCACCATCGACGGCGCGGTGGCGCTGTCCGACGCCACCGACCAGCCCGCCCGTTTCAAGGCCGCCGGCTGGGCGGTGAAGGCGATCGACGGCCATGACGCCGGCCAGATCCGCCGCGCCCTGGCCTGGGCGGTGAAGCAGGACCGGCCGACACTGATCGCCTGCCGCACCCGCATCGGCAAGGGCTCGCCCAACTTCGAGGGCACCCACGACGTCCACGGCAAGGCGCTCGGCAAGGACGAGGTGGCCGCCACCCGCGACAACCTCGGCTGGCCGCACGAGGCCTTCGTCCTCCCCGAGGACGTCTCCCGCACTTGGCGCGCCGCCGGCCGCCGCGGCGCCAAGGACCGCAAGGCCTGGGAAGCCCGCCTCGCCGCCTCGGCCCAGAAGGCCGAGTTCGAGCGCGCCATGGCCGGCGAGCTGCCCAAGCACGCCTTCGATAGCCTCGACGCCTTCATCGCCCAGGCCGAGGCCGCCAAGCCCGCCGCGGCGACCCGCCAGCATTCCGGCGCCGTGCTGGAGCAGATCTTCGGCGAGATCCCCGACCTGGTCGGCGGCTCGGCCGACCTGACCGGCTCGAACAACACCTTCGTCAAGAACACCGCCATCCTCGACGCCCCCGACTACGCCGGCCGCTACGTGAACTATGGCGTGCGCGAGTTCGGCATGGCCGCGGCGATGAACGGCATGGCCCTGCACGGCGGCCTGATTCCTTACGGCGGCACCTTCCTGGTGTTCTCCGACTACGCCCGTCCGGCGATCCGGCTGGCGGCGCTGATGGGCGTGCGGACGATCTTCGTCGGCACCCACGACTCCATCGGCCTTGGCGAAGACGGCCCGACCCATCAACCGGTCGAGCACCTGGCCTCCCTGCGCGCCATGCCCAACCTCAACGTCTTCCGCCCGGCCGACGCGGTGGAGACCGCCGAGTGCTGGAAGATCGCCCTGCAGACCCAATCCACGCCGTCGGTGATGGCCCTGTCGCGCCAGAAGGTCCCGGCGGTGCGCACCCAGCCGATCGGCGAGAACCTGTCCGCGCGCGGGGCCTACCAGCTGGCCGCGGCCAGCCTGCCGGCGCAGGTGACGATCTTCGCCACCGGGACCGAAGTGTCGATCGCCGTCGCCGCCCGCGAGCAGCTGGAAGCCCAGGGAATCGGCGCGCGGGTCGTCTCGGTCCCCTCCTTCGAGCTCTTCGCCGCCCAGCCGACCGACTACCAGGAGGCGGTGATCGGCGAGACCGACGTCCGCATCGCCGTGGAAGCCGGCGTGCGGATGGGCTGGGACCGCTTCGTCGGCGCCGACGGCCTGTTCGTCGGCATGACCGGCTTTGGCGCCAGCGCCCCGGACAAGGCGCTCTACGAACACTTCGGCGTCACCGCCGAGGCGATCGTCCACGCCGTCAAGTCGAAGCTGGGCTGAACCGCATGCGCCTCGGCACGCCGCTGTCGCCCTCCGCCGTCAGGGTGATGCTGCTGGGCGCGGGCGAGCTCGGCAAGGAGGTCGCCATCGAGCTGCAGCGGCTCGGCTGCGAGGTGATCGCCGTCGACCGCTACGCCGGCGCCCCGGCCATGCAGGTGGCGCACCGCAGCCACGTGATCGCCATGACCGATGCGGCGGCGCTGCGGGCCGTGGTCGAGACCGAACGGCCGCACCTGATCGTGCCGGAGATCGAGGCCATCGCCACCGACGAGCTGGTGAAGATCGAGGCCGAGGGACTGGCGCGGGTGATCCCGACCGCCCGCGCCGCCCAACTGACCATGAACCGCGAAGGCATCCGCCGGCTGGCGGCCGAGGAGCTGGGCCTGCCGACCAGCCCCTACGCCTTCGCCTCGTCCGAGGCCGAGCTGGCGGCCGCGGCGGCGACGATCGGCTTCCCCTGCTTCGTCAAGCCGGTGATGTCCTCCTCCGGCAAGGGCCAGTCCTTCGTCGAAGGCCCCGACCAGATCGCCGGGGCCTGGCGCTACGCCCTGGAAGGCGGCCGCGCGCCACAGCCGCGGGTCATCGTCGAGGGCCGGATCGACTTCGATTTCGAGATCACCCTGCTGACTGTCCGCGCCCGCGACGCGACGGGCGAGACCGTCACCGCCTTCTGCGAGGCGATCGGCCACCGCCAGGTGCAGGGCGACTATGTCGAGAGCTGGCAGCCCCAGGGCATGGCGCCCGGCGCCCACCGCAAGGCCCGCGATATCGCCCGCGCCGTCACCGACGCGCTCGGCGGCTGGGGCATCTTCGGCGTCGAACTGTTCGTGAAGGGCAACGACGTCTGGTTCTCCGAGGTGAGCCCCCGGCCCCACGACACTGGCCTCGTCACCCTGGTCAGCCAGGTGCAGAGCGAGTTCGCCATCCATGCCCGCGCCATCCTGGGACTGCCGGTCGAGGTGCGCCTGCGCGAGCCGGGCGCAAGCGCAGTAATCTATGGCGGGCTGGAGGCCAAGGGCGTCGTCTTCGGCGACGTCGACGAGGCGCTGCGGACGCCAGGCGCCGATCTGCGCCTGTTCGGCAAGCCGGAAGCCTACGCGCGCCGGCGCATGGGCGTGGCGCTGGCCCGCGCCGGCTCGGTGGAGGAGGCGCGCGAACGGGCCCGGACCGCGGCGAGCAAGGTGCGGGTGGTCGAGGGGTAGGCGGCCCGCGCGCTTCCGCAGGGCTCGTCACACCGCGCACCAGACGATCCGCCAGACGATCCGCCAGACGATCCGTATTTGTCCGAGTATTCCCGCACCGCGGCCGAACAACTGCTCGCCTTTTGTGAAGCGAAAGCGCCAGCTTCGCTGCAGCGCAAAAGGTTAAGCCTGCTCAGGGGTTGACTCGCGGGCCGGGGGATCGAAAAACGCCGGCCTGCAAGTTGCAGCGGCCCGCGCCGACTGCGTCAAAAGGAGACTGCCCATGACCGTTCGCGTCGCCATTAACGGTTTCGGTCGCATCGGCCGACTGGTTCTGCGCTCGATCGTGGAGCATGCGCGTCGCGACATCGAGGTCGTCGCCATCAACGACCTTGGCCCCGTCGAGACCAACGCCCACCTGCTGCGCTACGACAGCGTGCACGGCCGCTTCCCCGGAACGGTGACCGTCGACGGCGACTCGATCGACGTCGGCTTCGGCAAGATCAAGGTCACGGCGATCCGCAACCCGGCCGAGCTGCCGCACAAGGAGCTGGGCGTCGACATCGCGCTGGAGTGCACCGGCCTCTTCACCTCGAAGGACAAGGCCAAGGCGCACCTCGACGCCGGCGCCAAGCGCGTGCTGGTCTCCGCCCCCTGCGACGACGCGGATAAGACCATCGTCTACGGCGTCAACCACGAGACCCTGACCGCCGCCGACCTGGTGGTCTCCAACGCCTCCTGCACCACCAACTGCCTGGCCCCGATCGCCAAGGTCATCGACGACCTCTGCGGCATCGAGCGCGGCTACATGACCACCATCCACTCCTACACGGGCGACCAGCCGACGCTCGACACCATGCACAAGGACCTCTACCGCGCCCGCGCGGCGTCCCTGAGCATGATCCCGACCTCGACCGGCGCGGCCAAGGCCGTGGGCCTGGTGCTGCCGCAGCTGAAGGGCAAGCTGGACGGCTCCTCGATCCGCGTGCCGACTCCGAACGTCTCGGTCGTCGACCTGAAGTTCGTGCCCGGCCGCACCATCACCAAGGACGAGATCAACGAAGCGCTGACGGCGGCCTCGCAGTCCGACGCCCTGCGCGGCGTGCTGGCGGTCTCCAACGACCCGCTGGTGTCGATCGACATGAACCACATCGCCGCCTCCTCGACTGCGGCCCTGCCGCAGACCCAGGTGATCGAAGGCCAGCTCGGCCGCGTGCTCTCCTGGTACGACAACGAATGGGGCTTCTCGACGCGGATGAGCGACACCGCCATCGCCATGGCGAAGCTGATCTGAGACGACGCCCGTGATCGCGGCGTCGCGGAATTCTTCCTCCCCTGCGCAGCGGGGGAGGGGGATCGCGCGCCGCAGAGCGCGGGGTGGAGGGGGCAGGCCGCAGGCTCGGCGTCTCCGCCACGCACCAGGATTTCATCAGCGCCGATGCGCGCGGCTCGCCCTCTCCACCGCCCGGTGTTCCCCGGGCGGTCCCCCTCCCCCGCTTCACGGGGGAGGAAAAGGGACCCAGCGGATCCGGTTTGAGGACCGACACCGATGACCTTCAAGACCCTCGACGACGCAAACCTGCAGGACCAGCGCGCCCTGGTCCGCGTGGATTTCAACGTCCCCATGGCCGACGGCCGGGTGACCGACGACACCCGCCTCAAGGCGGCGCTGCCGACCATCGAAAAGCTCCGCAAGGGCGGGGCCAAGGTGATCCTGCTGGCCCACTTCGATCGTCCGAAGGGCAAGCGGGTCCCGGAGATGAGCCTAAAGCCCGTGGTCGAGCCGCTGTCGAAGCTGCTCGGCGCGCCGGTGTCCTTCGCCGAGGACTGCGTCGGCGAGGTCGCCAAGGCCGCGGTCGAGGCGCTCGCGCCGGGCGGCGTCATCCTCTTGGAGAACGTCCGCTACCACGCCGGCGAGGAAGCGAACGATCCGGAGCTGGCCAAGGCGCTGGCGGCGAACGGCGACCTCTACGTCAACGACGCCTTCTCCGCCGCACACCGCGCCCACGCCTCGACCGAGGGCCTGGCCCGGGTGCTGCCGGCCTATGCGGGCGAGCAGATGCGCCGCGAGCTGGAAGCCCTCGACGCCGCCCTCGGCGCCCCGAAGCGGCCGGTGCTCGGCATCGTCGGCGGCTCCAAGGTCTCGACCAAGCTCGACCTGCTGAACAACCTGGTCGGCAAGCTGGACCGCCTGGCGATCGGCGGCGGCATGGCCAACACCTTCCTGGCGGCGCAAGGTGTGAACGTCGGCGCCTCGCTCTGCGAGCACGACCTCGCCGACACCGCCCGCCAGATCATGGCCACGGCCAAGGAGAAGGGCTGCGAGCTGCTGCTGCCGATCGACGTGGTCACGGCCGAAAAGGTGGAACCAGGCGTCGAGGCGGCCGTTCGCGAACTGGACGCGATCGGCGCCGCCGACCGCATACTGGACGCCGGTCCCAAGACCCTGGAGCGGCTCATCGCGGCGATGGACGTCTCCGCCACCCTGGTCTGGAACGGCCCGCTGGGCGTGTTTGAAGTGCCGCCGTTCGACAAAGCGACCGTTAAAGCAGCAAATCACGCAGCAATGCTGGCGAAGAGCGGTAGGCTGGTGGCCGTTGCTGGCGGCGGCGATACAGTTGCAGCCCTGAACGTCGCGGCCGTCACAGAAGATTTCACGTTCGTCTCTACGGCAGGTGGTGCGTTTCTTGAATGGATGGAAGGAAAGGTGCTGCCCGGCGTGGCGGCGCTGGCCCGCTAAAGGACAGGTTGGGAAAACAAGATGGCTCGTATCACCCTTCGGCAACTTCTCGACCACGCCGCCGAGCAAAACTACGGCGTGCCTGCGTTCAACATCAACAACATGGAGCAGGCGCTGGCGATCATGGAGGCCGCGGAGGCCACCAATTCGCCGGTGATCATGCAGGCCAGCCGCGGCGCCCGCTCCTACGCCAACGACATCGTGCTGAAGCACCTGATCGACGCGATGGCCGAGATGTATCCGGACATCCCGATCTGCATGCACCAGGACCACGGGAACAACGAGGCGACCTGCGCCACCGCCATCCAGTACGGCTTCACCAGCGTGATGATGGACGGCTCGCTGAAGGCCGACGCCAAGACGCCCGCCGACTATGACTACAACGTCCGCGTGACCAAGGCCGTCGTCGACATGGCCCACTGGGTCGGCGCCTCGGTGGAGGGCGAGCTCGGCGTGCTGGGCAGCCTCGAGACCGGCATGGGCGAGAAAGAAGACGGCCACGGCTTCGACGGCAAGCTGGAGCACGACCAGCTGCTGACCGACCCCGACCAGGCGGTGGACTTCGTCCGCGCCACCGAGGTCGACGCCCTGGCCATCGCCATGGGCACCAGCCACGGCGCCTACAAGTTCACCCGCAAGCCGGACGGCGAGGTGCTGGCGATGAATGTGATCGAAGAGATCCACCGCCGCCTGCCCAACACCCACCTGGTGATGCACGGCTCCTCCTCGGTGCCGCAGGACCTGCAGGACCTGATCAACAAGTACGGCGGCGAGATGCCCCAGACCTGGGGCGTGCCGGTGGAAGAGATCCAGCGCGGCATCAAGCACGGCGTGCGCAAGATCAACATCGACACCGACAACCGCATGGCCATCACCGCGGCCA
>Ga0207711_10003592_pt1 | contig 13418 bp, 11 predicted proteins | sample KBSS34metaG_FD_184401 | JGI IMG/M metagenome (GOLD analysis project Ga0207711, IMG submission 184401) | Switchgrass rhizosphere microbial communities from Kellogg Biological Station, Michigan, USA - KBS S3-4 metaG (SPAdes) (version 2) | ecosystem: Host-associated > Plants > Roots > Rhizosphere...
GCAACGGTCAATTAGGCCCGCCTAGCGGCAGCCGCTGACGCTCGCCGATCCGGCAACTTTGGAGGTGCAGGCCGGGTTGCCGGTCAGCACGAACGTCGCTGGGCCCGAACCGACCAGGGTCGCGCTATTGGTGACGTTGGCTTTGACCGTCGCGGCGCCATCGGCACTGATATTCGCATCCTTGATCGACAGGCCCGACGCATCGAGCGACGCCGTGCCGCGCAGCGTTGCCGACAATTTCAGCGCCGTGCCTTTGACAACCGCTTCACCGGTTCCGGCGACGCTGATTTGCAGTTGATCGACATCGGCCTGGCCGATTGACGCGAGGCCCGACCCTTCGACACTGAGCGCGAAGGCAAGGCCCTTGACCTTGTCGATGTCAAGGCTGCCGGACCCGGTCAGCGACGCCTGATTGAGGTCGTGCGTACCGACCGTGATTTCGACCGGCCCCGGATCCTGCCCAGGATAGCCGCCCCAGGACGACTGGCCGACATGGATCCGCAGGGTCCTGCTCTGGACTTCGATCGAAATCCGATCGAGCGCGGTCGCGCTGCCCGACGCCGTCGCGAAGGGCGCGACGTCGGTCGACAATCTGACCCGGTAAGGCCCCTCGATGCGGACGCGGTCGAAGCCATTGACGCCGAAGTTGCGCGTGGCGCCGTCGGCGGAGGCCGCGGCGACTGCGAGCGTGATGAGCAAGGCGGGAAGGTGGAAGCGCATGCCGCCACCTTCCACGATCATGGTTAAGGGCGCTTTAAGAGCAGCTGACGTTGCCCGACCCGGCCTTGCTGATCTTGCACTTGGCGCCGCCGGTCAGCTGAACGTCGCCCGACCCCATGATGCTGACGTCGGCGGTGCCTGTTGCATTGGCGGCGATGTTCCCCGAGCCGGCGATGGACACGTCGGCGGTCTGCACCTGGATGCCCTTGGCATCGATGTCACCCGATCCGGCGATTTCGAAGTTGGCATTCTGGGCTTTGCCGCTTCCCGCTTTGACGCCGCCCGACCCGGCTATCGCAAGCTTTAGATTTTGGACATCGAGCGATCCCACATCGAGCCCGCCCGATCCCGCAACCGACCCGTCGAAATGGTCTCCGCGTACCTGGTCAACCTTGATATCGCCCGAGCCGGCAATCGCCGCGCCGTGCAATTCGGGGACCGTCACGGTCAACTCGACATTGCCGTGAAAATTCCAGCCGGTGTGGAACCAGCCCTTCTGACGTTCGGTCCGAATCACGAGTTTGCCGTCGCGGACCTCGACCGTCATGTGGTCGATCATCTTCTCCGGCCCGCGCGCCGAGACGCTCGGGTTGGCGCCGGTGCGGACCTGGACGTTATACGGGCCGGCGACTTCGATCTGGTCGAACGCGCCGACCTGATAATTCCGCGAAACCGTCGCACCGCCGTCCTCGGCGTGAGTTTTGCTGCAGGCCGAGGTTGCGGCGGAGGCGGCGATCACGACCGCGGCGATGGACTTGCGCATATTTCCTCCTGTGACGCTGTGTTATTTAAGCAATACACCCCGCTGCAGCCCGCCGCAAGCGCAAAAAAAGGGCGCCCCGCAAGGAGCGCCCTTTGTAATGTTTGGGCTTCGGGCCAGCGTCGTTACGCGGGCTCTTTGGCCTTGTGATGAATAAGCGCTGCCTTGTTCAAGATCTCGAGGATCTTGACCAGTGCCGACTTCTCGTCGGTCTGCTCCATTGCGCCAAGCTCGCGCGCCAGGCGCGACGATGCCGCTTCGAAGATCTGCCGCTCGGAATAGCTCTGTTCCGGTGCGTCATCGGGGCGGAACAGGTCGCGCACGACCTCCGCGATCGACGACAGGTCGCCCGAGTTGATCTTCGCTTCATATTCCTGGGCGCGGCGCGACCACATGGTGCGCTTGACCTTGGGCTTGCCGGTCAGGGTGTCGAGCGCGTCCTTCATCGTCTTGTCCGACGAGAGCTTGCGCATTCCGACCGAGTCCGCCTTGTTGACCGGTACGCGCAGGGTCATCTTTTCCTTCTCGAACCGAAGCACGTAAAGATCGAGACGAGTCCCGGCAATTTCGGTGCTTTGCAGCTCGACGACGCGGCCCACGCCATGCTTGGGGTAGACGACATAATCACCGACATCGAAGCTGAGCGCCTTTGTAGCCATTACTAACCTTTCCGTTGCGGCAGAGAGAGCCGACGCATTCGCACCGTCCCCCAAAACGACCAGTGGTCGTGGCTCCTCGCCGATTTCCAAGCTTCCCTAGAATTTAAGGGCCACTGCTGAATCGCGGCGGCCCCTGTATGACAATTTTATATCACAACCGGGCTCAAATTGCGAGTCCTAGCTGGGCCGGCTCGTTTTGCCCTGTTTCACATAAATTATGGAGCCCAAGGCCGAGCAAGCGGATGCCCTTGGGCAGCGGGTGGAGGGCCGCAAGAAGCATCAGTCCGGCCGTGGTGAACGCCCCGAAATCCGGCACCGGAGCAGCGAAGCTTTTCGACCTTGTGATCAAGCTGAAATCGCCGAATTTCACCTTGAGCGTAACCGTCCGCCCAGCGACTTCAGCGCGTTGAATTCGGTCCCACGCATAGCCGGCGATGCGCTCGAGCTCCGCCGCCAGCCGATCGGGATCGCGCAAATCCTCGTCGAACGTGCGCTCGGCACTGACCGACTTGTACGGCCGGTCGGCCCTGACCTCGCGCTCGTCGATGCCGCGGCAGATCCGCCAATACCACTCGGCCGAACTGCCGAAATGGGCCTGCAGCGCCGGAACCGACCAGTCGCGCAGATCGGCGCCGGTCAGGATGCCGAGCCGCTCCATCTTGCGCGCCGTCACCGGGCCGACGCCGTGGAAGCGGGCAACCGGCAGCGAGGCAACGAAGTCGGGCCCTTTTTCCGGGGTGATTACGCAAAGCCCGTCGGGCTTGCGGTGATCGGACGCGAGCTTGGCAATGAATTTGCAGTAGCTGACGCCGGCCGATGCGGTGAGGTCGGTCTCCTGGCGGATGCGGCGGCGAATATCCTCGGCGATCGCCCGGGCGCTGCCCAACCCAAGGCGGTCTTCGGTCACGTCGAGATAGGCTTCGTCGAGGCTGAGCGGCTCGACCAGGTCGGTGTAGTCGCCAAAGATTGCGCGGATCTGGTGAGAGACGGCGCGATAGACATCGAAGTGCGGCTTGACGAAAATGAGCTCGGGACACAGCCGCTTGGCGGTGACCGAGGGCATCGCCGAACGGACGCCAAACTTGCGCGCTTCGTAGCTCGCCGCCGTGACCACCCCGCGATGGCCACCGCCGACGGCGACCGGCTTTCCCTTAAGCGAAGGGTCGTCGCGCTGTTCGACCGACGCATAGAATGCGTCCATGTCGACATGGATGATCTTGCGGATTGGGCGGTCGTCTCTTTGCATCGCGGCGAGGGTTTGATTAAGGCCCGCGGCCATGAACATCCATGAATATCAAGCCAAGGAATTGCTGGCGAAATATGGTGTGCCGGTCCCGGCAGGCTATGCGGCGATGACTGTCGAGGAGGCCGTTGCGGCCGCCGAGAAGCTTCCCGGACCCTTGTGGGTCGTCAAGGCGCAGATTCACGCCGGCGGCCGCGGCAAGGGCAAGTTCAAGGAACTCGGTCCCGACGCCAAGGGCGGGGTCCGCCTCGCCCGGTCGATCGACGAAGTTCGCGAGCATGCCGCGGAGATGCTCGGCAAGACGCTGGTCACGATCCAGACTGGCCCCCACGGCAAGCAGGTCCAGCGGCTCTACGTCACCGACGGCGTCGACATCGCCAAGGAATATTATCTGGCGTTGCTGGTCGACCGCGAAAGCGGCCGGGTCGCGCTGGTCGTCTCGACTGAGGGCGGCATGGATATCGAGGCGGTCGCCCACGACACGCCCGACAAGATCGAGACGCTGACGATCGATCCGGCGACCGGACTGATGCCGCACCACGGACGTGCGGTTGCGGGGGCGCTCGGCCTCACCGGCGATCTCGCCAAGCAGGCGGGCAAGGTCACGGCGAAACTTTACGACGCGTTCATCGCCACCGACGCGTCGCAGATCGAGATCAACCCGCTGGCGGTGACCGACAAGGGTGAACTGCTGGTACTCGACGCCAAGGTCGGGTTCGACAACAATGCCGAGTTCCGCCACCCGGTCCTGGCCGAATTGCGCGACCTCACCGAAGAAGACCCGATGGAGATCGAGGCCTCGAAATACGACCTCGCCTACATCAAGCTCGACGGCAACATCGGCTGCATGGTCAACGGCGCCGGCCTCGCCATGGCGACGATGGACATCATCAAATTGAACGGGGCGTTTCCGGCCAACTTCCTCGACGTTGGCGGCGGCGCCAACAAGGAGAAGGTCACCGCGGCGTTCAAGATCATCCTCAGCGACCCTGCGGTCGAGGGCATCCTCGTCAACATCTTCGGCGGGATCATGCGCTGCGACATCATCGCCGACGGCATCGTGGCCGCCGCGCGCGAGGTCGATTTGAAAGTGCCGCTGGTCGTCCGTCTCGAAGGCACCAACGTCCAGCAGGGCAAGGACATCCTTGCCTCGTCCGGGCTGCCGATCATCGCCGCCAACGATCTCGGCGACGCCGCGCAGAAGATTGTCGCGGCCGTCAAAAGTCCCGTCACGGCCTAGGTTTCAGGAGCAAACGAATGAAAGTCCTCGTCGCCGTCAAACGGGTGATCGATTACAACGTGAAGCCGCGGGTCAAGATGGACGGCACCGGCGTCGATCTCGCCAACGTCAAAATGAGCATGAATCCGTTCGACGAAATCGCGGTCGAGGAAGCGATCCGGCTCAAGGAGAAGGGCGTCGCGACCGAGATCGTGGCGGTGTCGATCGGCCCGGCCAAGGCGCAGGAGACGCTGCGCACGGCGCTGGCGATGGGCGCCGACCGGGCGATCCTGGTCCAGACCGACGACGAGGTCGAGCCGCTGGCGGTGGCGAAGATTTTGAAGGGCGTGGTCGAGGAGGAGCAGCCGGGCTTGGTAATCCTCGGCAAGCAGGCGATCGACGACGATTCCAACCAGGTCGGGCAGATGCTCGCCGCGCTGCTCGGCTGGCCGCAGGGCACGTTCGCCTCGAAAGTTGAAGTCTCGGGAAGCGACGTCAACGTGACCCGCGAAGTCGATGGCGGGCTCGAGACGGTGAAGCTGGCGACGCCCGCGATCGTCACCACCGACCTGCGCCTGAACGAGCCGCGTTACGCGTCGCTGCCCAACATTATGAAGGCCAAGTCGAAGCCGCTCGCCAACAAGACGCCGGCGGATTTCGGCGTCGACACCGCGCCGCGGCTGGAGACGCTGAAGGTGGTCGAGCCGCCCAAGCGCACGGCCGGCGTCAAGGTCGCCTCGGTCGATGAACTGGTCACCAAGCTGAAGACGCTGGGAGTAGTCGCATGAAAACGCTGGTTCTGGTCGAACATGAAGCCGGCGCGATCAAGGACGCGACCTACGCCACCGTTACCGCCGCTGCGGAGCTGGGCGAGGTCCACCTGCTGGTCGCCGGATCGGGCATCGGCGCGGTGGCCGACGCGGCGGCCAAGATCGCCGGCGCCGGCAAGGTTCATGTCGCCGATGGCGCCCATCTCGAGCACCAATTGGCCGAGGACGTCGCGCCCGTTGTCGCCGCGCTCATGTCCGGCCACGATGCATTTCTCGCCTCGTCGACCACGACCGGCAAGAACGTCGCGCCGCGGGTCGCCGCCTTGCTCGACGTGATGCAGATTTCGGACATCCTGTCGGTCGAGGGCCCCGACACCTTCACCCGCCCGATCTACGCCGGGAACGCCATCGCCACGGTCAAATCCAAGGACGCCAAGAAGGTCATCACCGTGCGCGGCACGGCTTTTGCGAAAGCGGCGGCCGAGGGCGGCAGTGGGACGGTCGAGAAGGTCGACGCCGGCGTGGCGTCGGGCAAGGCGAGCTTCGTTGGCGCGGAACTCAGCAAGTCCGAGCGGCCCGAGCTGACCAGCGCCAAGATCATCGTCTCGGGAGGCCGGGCGTTCGGTTCGTCCGATCAGTTCCATGCCTTGCTTGACCCGCTCGCCGACAAGCTGGGTGCCGCGGTCGGCGCGTCGCGCGCCGCGGTCGACGCCGGCTATGCGCCCAATGACTACCAGGTCGGCCAGACCGGCAAGATCGTCGCCCCCGAAGTCTATATCGCGATCGGCATTTCGGGCGCGATCCAGCACCTAGCGGGGATGAAGGATTCGAAGACCATCGTCGCCATCAACAAGGACGAAGAAGCGCCGATCTTCCAGATCGCGGACATCGGCCTGGTCGGCGACCTGTTCAAGATCGTCCCGGAACTGACCGAGAAGCTCTAAGCGCGCCTTACGGGCGCAATGCTTCGCCCATCGACCATTCGAGCGAGCGGGCGGTTGCCGTGGGCGCCGGGCGCGCCCACCGGGCCTGGCGGCAGGCCGGAGACGCTTTTGCCGCCGGAGCCTTCGCTTGGCCGGTTGTCGCGAAGGCCGGAGTCATCGCGACCACAAGCGGGATCGCCGCGGCCGCGATGACTGCCTTGCGCCAGAGTGAAGGGGCACCTGGCACAGCTGACTACTCGTAACGCAACGCGTGGATTGGGTTGGCCCGGGCAACGCGGAACGCATGTCCGGCCACGGTTATGATGGCGATCCCCAGCGCGAGGACCGCAGCGGTCAGGAACGGCGTCGGCCCAAGCGCGATGCGCTGGTCGAACCCGTTGAGCCAGTCGCGCATCAACCACCAGGCGACCGGCCAGGCGACGATATTCGCAATGATCACCGGACGGCTGAACTGCCAGACCAGCAACCGCACGATGTCGCGGGTGCGGGCGCCAAGGACCTTGCGAATGCCGATTTCCTTGGTTCGCCGTTCGGCGGTGAACGACGCCAGGCCGAACAGGCCGAGACAGCCGATAATGACCGCCAAAAGCGAGAATGCGGCAAAGGTCTGCGCGCGGGCGTCCTCCTTCTTGTACAGGTCGCCCATGATATCCTCGCTGAACTTGGCGTTGAACGGGACGTCGCTCGTGACCTGCTTCCACTGGCGCTCAACGGCGGCCTTCACCGTTGCCGGGTCGCCGTTGTAACGGATCATCATCCATCCCGGCCCGGTCCGCGCTTTGTGGAACATGATCGGCTCGATCGGGGTGCGCACGGTGCGGAAGCGCGAGTCGCCGACAACGCCAATGACGGTGATATTCACCATCCCGTCTTCCTCACCGAGGAATTCGGTCCGCACGACTTTGCCGATCGCGTCCTGGGGTGAGCTGAAGCCGAGCTTCTTCGCGGCATATTGATTGATCACAACGTTGATGCCGCGCTGTGCGATCGCTTTCTCGACAGCCTTGTCCTGCGGATAGGGGATGGTCGTGTCGTCGACCGGCCGATTGGCGTCGAACCAGCGTCCGGCAAGAAGCTTGAGACCCATTGCGTTGAGATAGTCGGCGCCCACCGTGTACTGGCCGATCAGCGCCTGGCGGTTGCCGCCGGGCAAGATGATGTTCGAATTGTTCGTATTGTCGGTGGCAATTCCGATATCGGTCAGGGCCGCCGCGGTGACCCCGGGAAGGCGCTTCATCCGGTCGACGATGCCTTCGGCCTTCGGCCACAATTGCGCCCGGCCGAGTTCCTCGACCTGGAGGATATGGTCGCGCTTGTAACCGGGGTCGACCGAGCGGGCGTAAACCGTCTGGCCATAGATTACGGCGGTGCAGATAATGAGGCCGATCGACACGGCGAACTGGAGCACCACCAGGGCGGTGCGGAGGCGGCCCGATCCGGGGGTTTCCGATGCCGAGCGATTGGCCTTGAGCACCTGCGCGGGCTGGAAGCGCGAGAGGAAGAAGGCGGGGTAAAGCCCGCTGATCACGCCAACCAGCAGGGTCAGCACGATGGCCGGAAGCAGGACCCCGTCCCTGCCGAAATAATTCAGCGTCAAATCGGCATCGAGGAACGCCGCGAACGGCTTCACCAGCAGTTCCACCAGCGCCAGTGCGAGCAGCATCGATACCGCCGAAATCAGAATCGATTCCGCGACGAACTGCACGATCAGCTGCCGCCGGGTCGCGCCGAGGACCTTGCGCAGCGCGACTTCGCGCGCCCGCTGGCTTGCCCGCGCGGTTGCGAGGTTGGTGAAGTTCACGATCGCCATGCCGAGGATCAGCATCGCGATGATCGCAAAGGTGGCGATCGATTTGCGATCGTTGCCGGGGGTCAGGCCGCTGTCCTGGGCCTTGCCGAGGTGGATGTCCTGAACGTTGATGAAGTGCCAGTCTTCATCGTCGCCGGCATTGTACCGGATATTGCCGTTGGGCTCGTCGGGGATGTTGCGTTTTTCCCACGCCGGCATTTGCGCCTGCATCGCGGCCACGTCGGACCCGGGTTTCAGCTTGAGGAAGACGTAGCCGGACTGGCAGCCCCAGCAGGTCAGCGACTGGGGATTGTCGGCGTTGAACGCGACGTAATCCAAGCGCATGATGGCGCTGATCTTGAGGCTCGAGTTCTTCGGCAGATCCTTGAGGACGCCATTGATCTTGAAGTCGCGCTTGAGACCGCGGGAGATGATCGTCAGGGTTCGGCCGACCACCTGATCGGTGCCAAAGCGCTTGATCGCTTCGTCCCGCGTGATGACTGCGGTTTGAGGGGCGGATAGGCTGGTTCCGGCAACCAGCGGCAGGCTGACGACCTTGAGGAAATCGTCGTCGGTGAACATGAAGCCCTTGGTTGACGTGGCCTGGCCGTCCTTCACGAAGACCGGCCCATTATCCTGCAGATATGCTGCCGCCTGGACCTGCGGGAAATCCTTCTTGACCCGATCCTTGGTGACGTAGCTCGCCATCTGCAGGAAGCCGGGAACGCCGTCCTTGGGATGCGGATACCAGGCCTGCAGCTGGTACGTGTTTTGAACGTCCGGCAGCCATTTGTCGTAGCTCTGCTCGTAGCGAATGTAGAGCAGGATCATGATGCATGCGGCCATGCCGATGGCGAGGCCGGCGATGTTGATGATCGAATAGGTCTTGCTCTTCGCAAGGGCCCGAACCGCGACCGTCCAGTAATTGCGCCACATAGCTTCTGTCCCCGAATGGAGTTGTCGATCAGGCCGCCCGGCGGCGTTCCTGAAGAATGCGCCCGTCAAGCATGTTGACGACCCGGCTGGCGAAGTCGGCGTGCGCCGGCGAGTGGGTGACCATGACGATGGTCGAACCCTCCTGGTTGAGCTGGCGGAGCATCCGCATCACTTCTTCGCCATGAGCGGTGTCGAGGTTCCCGGTGGGTTCGTCGGCGAGGATCAGCTTGGGTTCGCCGACCAGCGCCCGGGCGACCGCCACGCGCTGCTGCTGCCCGCCCGATAATTGTGTCGGCCGATGCTTGGCGCGGTGAGCGATCCCGACCTTGTCGAGCACCCGGTCGACGCGCGACTTGCGCTCGCCCGCGCCGTGGCTGTGATAGAGCAGCGCAAGCTCGACATTCTCGCGCACGGTCAGCTCGTCGACCAGATTGAAGCTCTGGAAAATGAAGCCGATGTTGGCCTTGCGGGTCTCGGCCAGCTGGCCTTCGTTCAAGCCCGCGACTTCATGCCCATTGAACATGTACGATCCGCCGGTCGGGCTATCGAGCATGCCCATAACGTTGAGCAGCGTCGACTTGCCGCATCCCGACGGGCCCATGATCGCGACGAATTCGCCGTCGGCAATGTCGAGGTCGACGTTGTCGAGCGCGGTCGTTTCGACGGTGTCGGTACGGTAGGTCTTGGTGAGGCCAGTCATGGTCAGCACGAGTGGTTCCTTTCTTACTCGCCGGAACTGAAGGTCAGGTGGTCCTTGTCGACCAGCCCGCTGTAGCTTGAGGTGATGATGCGCTCGCCCGGTTTGAGGCCGCCGAGCACTTCGATGAAATCGGCATTGCGCCGGCCGAGCTGGACCTGGCGCTTGGTTGCGCTGTTGCCGCTGCCGTCGACGACGAACACCCAGGTGCCGCCGGTGTCGTTGAAGAAGGCGCCGTTGGGAATGAGCACCGCGCGCGACGAATCGCCCAGGGTCAGCTTGGCCTGGACGGTCTGCCCACGCTGCATCGATGAAGGCTCGGGCCCGTCGAACACGAGGTCGATCTGGAACTGGCCGTTGCGGACTTGAGGATAAACCTTGGCGACCTTGAGCCGGTAAGCCTTGCCGTCGACGTCGGCCGTCGCGGTCTGCCCGATTGCGACGCGTCCGAGGTAATATTCGTCGACGTCGGCCTGGAGCTTGTCGGCACCGGCGCTGTCGATCTGTCCGATCCGCTCGCCTTGCTGGAGAGACTGGCCGAGCTGGACTTCAAAGCCGCTCAATTGACCGGTCACCGGTGCGCGGATGTTGAGTTGGCCAAGGCTGCTGCGGGCGATACCGAGACTGCCGGCGAGCGACGATGACGCGGCCCGCAACTGCTGCAGCTGGCTGGTCTGCAGGGCTTCGGATTCGGCGACGCTGCGGCGGAGGATGTCGAGCCGCTTTTGCTGGTAGGTGAGGTCGTCGCGGGTGTCGTTGTAGGTCTTCGTCGCGACGAAGCCCTTGTCCGCGAGCGCCTTCTGCAGGTCATACTGACGACGCATCTTGGCGAGGTCGGTCTCGGCCTGGTTAAGATCGCGCAGGTTGGAATTGCGGGTCTGGGTGAGCGCCAGCTCCTGGCTGCGCATGTTGTTGAGCTGCTGCTCGACCTCGGCCTGCTTCTCCAGCGTCGACAGTTGCAATTCGGCGTTGGACAGCACCGCGAGCATCTGGCCCTGGGTGACCTGGGCGCCATCTTCGACCAGCTTCTTTTCGACCCGGCCACCCTCGACCGCGTCGAGGTAGACGGTAACCAGCGGGGTCACTTTCGCGCGCAGCGGGAGGAAGTCGTCGAATACGCCCGTTTGGGCGGCTGAAATCGTCAGGCGGTCGCGGCTGACCGATTGCGAATCGGAACTCGGCGCGAACAGCCAGAAGAGTAGGATCAACAGCACCGCCGCCCCGGCGCCGCCGCCGATTAGAATCCGCTTGTCGATGCGCCGGCGCTCGACGACGCGGTCCATGGCGCCGCCGGTCACTGCCTCGGAACGCTTGGGCTGGCGCAATTCGACCAGGCTCACTGTCCACCCTTGGGCAGCAAGTGTCCGGAATCGGACATCCGCACCCCCCTCGGCTCGGTGATCGTCTCTCTACGATGCGATTTTCGCTCAATCCCCATTGGCCATACGTTGCAACCCTCGTGCCAATTGTCGGCATGGCAATTCAACGACGGAGCTTGTCCATTTCCGGACAGCGGCTAGAGGCTGTCGGCCGATGGACGCCGCGTTCAACCTGGCCATCGTCGTCGATGACGACCCCGACATCGCGCTCGCCGCGCGGCTGGCGCTGCGCGACATGTTCGAACGGGTCGAGACGCTGAGTTCACCGGCCGAGTTGCTGAAGCTGCTTGAGCGGGAGAGTCCCGACGTCATCCTGCTCGATCTCAACTTCCAGCGCGCTGCGACCGACGGGCGCGAAGGCCTCGATTTCCTGAGCCGGGTCATGGCGCACGATCCGGATTCGGCGGTGGTCATCATCACCGCCCATGGCGGCGTCTCGATTGCCGTCGAAGCGCTCAAGAGCGGTGCCAGTGATTTCGTCGCCAAGCCGTGGAGCAACGAGCGGCTGGCCGCGACTGTGCGCAGCGCGGCAGCGCTACGCCGCAGCCGGCTCGATACGCGGATCGAGCGTGGCCGCGCGTCGGAGCTCGCCCAGGCGACGGAAACGCCGTTGCTCGGCCAATCGGAGGCGATGAAGCGGGTCCGTGCGCTGATTGATCGGGCTGCGCCAACCGACGCCAACGTCCTGATCCTCGGCGAAAACGGGACCGGCAAGGAAATCGTGGCGCGCGAAATTCATCGCCTGTCGCGGCGCAGCGACAAGCCGATGGTTGCCGTCGACCTTGGCGCGACGAGCGAAACCTTGTTCGAATCAGAGCTGTTCGGTCACGTCAAAGGCGCCTTCACCGGCGCCGCGGGCGAACGAATGGGCAGGCTCAAGGCCGCCGATCACAGTACATTGTTCCTCGACGAGGTCGGCAACCTGCCGCTGCATCTCCAACCCAAGCTGCTGACCGCGCTGGAGCAGCGCGAAGTCGTTCCGGTCGGTGCCAATCGCGCGGTGCCAATCGACGTCCGGGTGGTCGCTGCGACCAACCTGGCGCCCGAGCAGCTGGCCGATGAGAAGCGCTTTCGCCAGGATCTGCTGTTCCGCTTGAACACGATCGAGATCGAACTTCCGCCGCTGCGCGACCGGCGCGAGGATGTGCCGATCCTGCTCGATCATTATCTCAAGCTCTACGCGCGCAAGTATGAGAAGCCGGACCGGATCTTTTCGCCCGACGTGCTCGATGCGTTGATCCGGCATGACTGGCCGGGCAACGTCCGCGCGCTCCGCCATGCCGCCGAGCGGGCCGTGATCATGGCCGACGGCGACCGCTACCGGGTTGAGGATTTCCCGCTGCCGGCGCGGTCCGACGCGGCCTCGGTTCCAGTCGTTGCCTCGGGCCTCAATCTCGACCAGCTCGAAAAGCAGATGATCGAGCGCGCGCTGCGCGTGCATCATTTCAACATCTCGCTGGCGGCGACCGAGCTCGGGCTTAGCCGGGGCGCGCTCTATCGCCGCATGGAGAAACATGGACTTTAGGCGCAAATTCGAATTCGGCCTGGCTTGGCGGACATTGGTCCTGATCGCCGCCATCTGGCTGTTCAGCGTGTCGCTCGACACCCCGGACATCCGGGCCGGCCGAATTGTCGCCGGGCTGGTCGCGCTGGCCGTGCTCGCGAGCCTGTGGAATTTCATCCGCCGCACCAATTTCCTCGTCTCGCGTTTTGTCGAATCGGTCCGCTTCGAGGACTATTCCCAGCGCTTCTCCGACCCCAGCGGCGGCGGCTTCGACGTCCTGGGACAAACCCTCGACACGGCACTCAAGCAGCTCCAGGCCCGCCACAGCCAGGAAACGTCGGAAGCCCGTTATCTCTCGGCGTTAGTCGACGATGCGCCGAGCGCGTTGCTCAGCGTCGATCGCGACGGCAAGATCGAGCTGCTGAACAAGGCGGCGCGACAATTGTTTGCGCGCCAGGCGCTCAACCGCGTCGAAGACTTGCGTACGCTGGGGCCCGAACTGGCCGCCGCGGCAGAGCTCCCGCCGGGGACACGCAAGATCACCCGGCTGATGCTCGACGGGGTTCCGCAGAAGGCGATCTTTGCGTCGGCCCAGGTGGCGCGGCTCGACAGCCCGGTGACGGTTCTCTCGATCCTGCCGGTGCAAAGCGAACTCGGCGCGCTTGAAGTTGCGGCGCAAGCCGACCTCGTGCGCGTGCTGACGCACGAGATCATGAACTCGCTGACGCCGGTCACCTCGCTCGCGCGAACCGGCGCCGAACTCGTCGCTGCGGCCGCCAAGGACAATGCGGGACTGGC
>Ga0207711_10003596_pt1 | contig 13408 bp, 11 predicted proteins | sample KBSS34metaG_FD_184401 | JGI IMG/M metagenome (GOLD analysis project Ga0207711, IMG submission 184401) | Switchgrass rhizosphere microbial communities from Kellogg Biological Station, Michigan, USA - KBS S3-4 metaG (SPAdes) (version 2) | ecosystem: Host-associated > Plants > Roots > Rhizosphere...
GTGGTGCAGGAGATTTGGTTGGTGTTGGGCGCGATTGCGGCTATGGTCGGAACCGGGATGGTGTTGTCGAGCTGGCGGTCGTGGTATCGGATGACCATGTTTCTGCCGCTTGGTTTGCGTATTTGGTGATGGGTGATTCTTGCCGGGCTGCCGGTCATTTTCTCACTGTTCCGATTGCGTAAGAGCCTGGTGCCGGTATGCGTGGCTTTGATTCTGGGATTGGCGCTGCCGTGGTGCAATCGCTCCCTCTGGGAACGCAACAATCGCATCTTCTTTGACGAGCCTACGTTGTTGGGCTACTTGCTGGTGGCAGCGTTTGCAATTTTTGTGATCTGGTGGGGAGTGCGCCACGCATCGCGGGCGCTAGTGAATCTGGGGATTCTTGGGTTTGCGATCGATGTTGGGTTTTTCTATGGGAACGATATTTTTGACAAAGTGGGGCGGTCACTGGGTCTGATGGGATTGGGCGTGCTGTTTCTGGTCGGGGGATGGGCGCTGGAGAAGACTCGTCGACGGCTGATTGCTGGGATGAGTCCGGCTGTTGGGGAGGCGCGATGAGGCTGGCCCGTACTTCTCTGGTGGTATTGGGGATTCAGTTGGCATTGGTGTCTTCGATTGCCGCGAAGTATCTGTATCAGCGGAATACTTGTCCTCGGGTTTGGACGCGGGCGGTGGCGTTTGATCCGGAGATGGTGATGCGGGGGCGATATCTGAGTGTGCAGTTGAAGATTGATGCTTGTGGGATAGTTTTGCCCATTGCCAAGGAACAAACCAATACGTCGTATGACAGGCGGGTGGCGTTTGATGTGGATGGAGATGGGACGTATCAGACTCAATTGCCGGTGATGGTTGCAGTGAAGGACCGGAAACTAGTCGCTGAGCGGATTGCGAATGCACCGCATGAGCACAAGAATCAGGATTTGATTATGAACAGGGGCGATGCCTGCGGCGATGCGGCTCTTTGGGCGCCGGTGAACTTCTATCTTTCGGAGAAGGCGAGGTCGCCGTTTCCGCTGTCGAAGGGTGAGGCGCTTTGGGTTGAAGTGACTGTGCCGACTGTGGGGCCACCTCGGCCACTTGGGTTGGCGGTGAAGGATGGAGATGGTGGTTGGCGGCCGCTGGAATATCGTTAGATTTTGGTTCGAGAAGTACGGAAAGGTAAAAAACTATAGAAGGCTGTAGGTACAAAGTATCCCACCTTCAACACGATGAAACTGTGTTGAAGGTGGGGCACCCAGTTTATTTGTGGGTTAGGGGAGTTGGGCTTCGATTAGGCCTTGGGGGAGTTGCATTTCTACCTGATGGGAGTCGAGGTCGATTTTGCGGAGGTAGGCTTTGGCGAAGGGGATCAGGAGTTCTTCTTTGCTTAATGGGGACTTGAGGATCAGAAGGGCTACGGGGCCGGATTCTCGGTCTACGCCTTCGATTGTGCCGACGGGCTGCGGGGGCTGGGGGGTGGTGTCGATTAGGGTGCAGCCGATGAGGTCGCCGATATAGACTTCGTCTTCGCCGAGAGGGGTGCGCTGGGTTTTGGGGATGGCTACGATCTGGTCGCGGAGAGTTTCGGCTTTTTCGATGGTGTCGATGCCGTTGAAGTGGAGGACTACCTGCCCTTTGTGGAGGAAGTGGCTGGCGAGTTCGGCTTCGCGGGCGGATTCTCTGGGTGTTCCGGGGAGGGTGAGAAGCCAGAGCTGTTTGCGCTCAGAGAATTTTTCGGGGAAGTCGGTGAGGATTTCGGCGAGGACCTCGCCTTTGCGGCCCTGGGATTTGCGAATGCGGGCGAGCCAGACCCACTCCTGCCGGGAGGGTGGAACTGTCTCCTGAGCAGGGTGGGGTGTGGTCATCAATTGGCCGGGGAGGGGTACGGGTTATTCGTCGTCTTCTTCGAGAATGTCGAGGGTGTAGCGGTGGTGCAGCTTCATGCTGACGGCGCCGAGGATGGTACGAACGGAGCGGGCTGTGCGGCCCTGCTTGCCGATGACCTTACCAACATCCTGGGGCGCAACTTTGAGGCGTAATACAGTGTTTTCGTCGCGGCTGTCGGACTCGACGGCTACGGCATCCGGTTCATCGACGAGGGCGCGAGCGATCTCACGTACCAGTTGGTCTACAGCGAGCATATCCAGTTGGGTCATGCACGTACTCCATCCCCAAAGCCTTCGGATATTTTGAACGAAGCTACAAATCGTTCAAAACAGATACCGTTAATAAAATCTGAGCTTTGATGTTGCGCGCCATAGTAACAGCAGAGGCGCTTGGCCGTCATGGAAATCTGTCAGGACAATGAAAGGCCCAGATTTTATCGGATTCCTGCAGGGTCTGAAGCCCTGTTGGTCCAAAAGCTGCTGTGGCGTGACTGAAGCCACGCCCTGTCAAAACAGCGATCTTGCCTGTATCCGGAGTAGCCGGATTGCGAGCAACTGAGCTTAAGCGGCGACGGGCTCGGCGGCGGGGAACTTGGCGACGAGCTTGGCAACGCGGTCTGACATCTGGGCGCCGACGCTGATCCAGTACTGGATACGATCGTGCTGGAGGTTGACGGTGGCCGGGTTGGTGCGGGGATTGTAGGTGCCGACGATCTCGATGGAGCGGCCGTTGCGGGCGCGGTCCTTTTCAATGACAACGACGCGGTAAAACGGCTTCTTGGTGGTACCTACACGGGCGAGACGAATCATGACCACGGGTGTGTTTCCTTTCGATATTGCTCAATTTGGATTGGCTTTGGCGGAGATGTTCACGCCTGAAGCCCGGAGGCCGGGCAGGAGGAACCTCGACTGCACAGAACACAACATCTAAGTATCGCTGAAAAGTGGGGATTTGGGCAAGGGGGACAGGGATCAGAGTACAGAGAACAGGGGACAGGGGACAGTTGGATTGGTAGAGGACAAGAGATAGGTGGTTCCCAGGTCTCAGAAGCGAGACCTGGGAACCACCTGGCAAATCCAGTTGCCCGATTGAGTTAGCGGATGCGCTTGCTGGGTTCGTCGCTGGCGATTTCGCCGTCGCGGATGTGGACTACGCGGTGGGCGTATTCGGCGATGTCGGGCTCGTGGGTTACGAGGACGATGGTGTTGCCCTTGGACTGGAGCTCGTCGAAGAGGGCCATGATTTCTACGCCGGTCTTGGAGTCGAGGTTGCCGGTGGGTTCGTCGGCGAGGATGATGCTGGGGCGGTTGATGAGGGCGCGAGCGATGGCGACGCGCTGGCGTTGTCCGCCGGAGAGCTCGTTGGGTTTGTGGTTCATGCGGCCGTCGAGGTTGACGTTGTGCAGGGCTTCTTTGGCGCGCTCGATGCGCTCATTGGCCGGGGTGCCGTTGTAGATGAGGGGCAGCTCGACGTTGTGCAGGGCGGAGGCGCGGGCCAGCAGGTTGAAGGTCTGGAAGACGAAACCAATTTCCTTGTTGCGGATGCGGGCGAGTTCGTCGTCGTCGAGTTCGCTGACGAGCTGGTTGTTGAGCCAGTATTCGCCTTTGGAGGGTGAGTCGAGGCAGCCGATGAGGTTCATGAAGGTGGACTTGCCGCTGCCGGAGGGGCCCATGATGGCGACGTATTCGTTGGCTTTGATGCTGAGCGAGATGCCGCGGAGGGCGCTGACCTGCTGTTCGGAGCCCATGTCGTAGGTCTTCCAGAGGTCTCGGACGACGATCATGTCGCGCTTGGTCTGTGCGCCGGGGGTGATCTCGGGAGTGGTAATGGTGGATGCCATGCTTTGTCCTTCAAGTGTTACGGAATCCAGGGGAAGTTTGTTCCTTCAGCTTCCCTCGGGGGGCTAAAGCCCGGTCAATTTTTCTTACGCAGCGGCGCGGCTGAAGCCGCGCCCTTTCAAAGCGATTTGACCTGAATCTTCCAAAGAGGTTAGTTGCCAGACGCTGGTGTGGCTGGTGTTGGTTTGGCGTCGTCTCGTTTGATCAGAGCGCCGCCTTTGAGTGCTCTGAGGGTCTTGAATGGGCCGGTGACAATCTCCTGGCCTTCGCCGATGCCGGAGAGAACCTCAATATCGGTGGCTCCGGTGATGCCGGTGGTGACGGGAACGAAGACGGCGCGGAGCTTGCCGCCGTAGTTGTTGACGGTAAAGACGCCCTGGACGGGGGGAACCGGTTTGGCTCCGGGGGCCGGGGTCGCTTCAGGAAGAGCTTTGCCGTTTGCGTCGAGCTTTTCAGGCACATGGTTGGTCAGGGCCTGGATGGGGATGGTCAGGACGTTGGGCTTGTGGGCGGTGGTGATCTTCGCGGTGGTGGAGAGTCCGGGGCGGAGGGCGTCGTCGGGGGTGTCGAGAGTGACGACGACCTTGAAGTCCTTAGCCTCTTCGGTGCCGGTGGTGGATTGCGAGGTGGCGATGCCGGTGGAGCGCAGGATGGCCTGGTCTCCGACGAGGGTGACGTGGCCTTTGAAGACGCGTCCGGGCAGGGCGTCGACGGTGATGTCGGCGGGCTGGCCGATCTGGACGTTGACGATGTCGGTTTCGTCGACCTTTACCTCGGCGGTGATGACGCTCATGTCGGCGAGGGTCATCAGGGTGGAGCCTTCGGCATTCTGGATGCCGACGACTACGGTTTCACCCTCGCGGACGGGGAGGTTGGTGACGATTGCGTCATAGGGGGCGATGGAGACGGTCTTGTTGAGTGCGTCCATGTTGTAGCGCAGGGTGGCCTGGCTGTTGGTGACCTTGGATTTGGCAGACTCGGTTTGGGCGCGGGACTGGACGATGGCAGCATTGGACTGGTTTACGGTGGCCACGGCGAGGTCGTAGGCGGCCTTTTTGCTGTCGAAGTCCTGCTTGGAGATGAGCTCCTGCTGATAGAGGGCCTTGGCGCGGGTCCAGTCGAGCTGCTTTTGTTCCAAGTCGGCTTTGGCATGCTCGAGGTTGGCTTCGGCGGTCTTTTCTGCGGCGGCCATGGCAGCAACATCGGTCTTGGACGAGGAGATGGCTGCCTGCTGAGCCTCAACGTTGGCAGTGGGTTGCACGTTTTCAATCCGGGCGAGTACCTGGCCCTTTTTGACGTGCTCGCCTTCTTTAACCGCCAATTGGGTGATGCGGCCGAAGGAGGTGGCGCCTACGTTGACGTAGGTTTTGGGCTTGATCTGCCCGGTGCCGCTGATGATGGTCGCGAGGTCCTGGCGCTGGGACTTGCCGGTGAGGACCTTTGTATAGCCCGATTGGGCTTTATAGACCATAAAGGCAACGATGCCGGCGAGGGCGAGGACACCTAGGGCGATGAACAGGATTTTTTTCATAGGTAGCTTGCTGTGAGGAAGTCTCCGCAGACAGTGTACGCAATTGTTTCTTGAACCGTTCCCGAAAAGATAGGAATGCGGGAGGAGGGACGCGGGATCGGGACCAGCCGGCAGGTGACCTTTTGCGTAGAGTTGGGTCCAATGGATACCCCTATCCTTGCTCTGGCCACTGCGCGACCGTAGAATAGGGGATTGCAGGAGTAGGCCGAGACGATGAAGCAGTTTATGAACGAGAAGTTCCGGATGTCGCCCCGCATGGGGCTGGTTTGCGCAGTTGGTTTGGGATTGCTGGCGATGTCGCCGCTGCAGTTGAAGAGTTCAGGCCTGCCTGCCTTGCAGGAGCCTGCTACACCGCAGGCAGGGGCCGATGCGGATTCGTCGCGGAAGAAATCGGATAAGCCGCAAGAGGAAGTCGATCCGCTGAAGCGGCCTCTCAGCGACAAGCAGAAATTGAAGCGGCAGAAAGATCTGCGGCAGGAAATTTCGGGTGCCTACAAAACCTGGCTGAACCAGGATGTGGCGTGGATCATCTCGGATGACGAGGCCAAGGCCTTCAAGAGCCTGAGCAACGATGAGGAGCGGGACTCCTTCATCGAGCAGTTCTGGCTGCGGCGCAATCCCAATCCCGATTCTCCTGAAAATGAGTTCCGTGAGGAGCACTACCGGCGCATTGCCTATGCGAATGAGCACTTTGCGGCAGGCAAGCCGGGCTGGAAGACGGATCGCGGACATATCTATATTTCGTTTGGCAAGCCGGACTCGATCGAAGCGCATCCGTCAGGCGGCAGCTACGAACGGCCTTTTGACGAGGGCGGCGGCGAGACCTCGACCTTCCCGTTTGAGACGTGGCACTACCGGTATCTGGAAGGCGTGGGCGACAACATCGATATCGAGTTTGTGGATACCTGCCAGTGCGGCGACTACCACTTCACGATCGACCGTTCGGAGAAGGATGCGTTGCTGCACGTTCCGGGAGCCGGCCTGACGATGTACGAGCAGCAAGGGCAGGCGAAGAAGGCGGATCGTTTCAAGGGCGGTATTGAGAGCCTGGGCAATGGGCCGCTGGCTTCTTCGCAGCAGGGCAAGCAGTTTGACCGCATCGAGCTGGCCGCGAAGCTGTTCGCGCCGCCGCCGGTGAAGTTCAAGGATCTGGAGAGCTTTATCTCGGAGCACAAGCTGCTGACCGGGCCGGTTTTCCCGTTTGATGTGCGCACCGATTTTGTGAAGGTGACGGAAGACACAGTTTTGGTGCCGTTGACGATCCAGATCAAGAACAAGGACGTGACCTTCTCGACCAAGGATGGCGTGGCGAAGGGTGTGGTCAATATTCTGGGCAAGGTTTCGACGATCACGCACAAGACCGTGCAGACCTTTGAGGATACGGTCGAGATCACGCAGCCAGCCGAGCTGCTGGCCAAGACGCTGGAAAAGCAGTCAGTGTACTGGAAGGCGCTGCCGCTGAAGCCGGGTTCTTATCGCGTGGATATTGCGATCAAGGATGTGAACAACCCGGACCACATGGGGATTTACGGCAAAAGCCTGGTGGTTCCGAAGTATGACGATGAGAAGCTGGCCACCTCGACCCTGATTCTGGCCGACCGCATGGAGAAGGTTCCGAGTGCGACGATCGGAACGGGCAACTTCATCATTGGGAACACATATATCCGGCCTCGCGTGAGCCCGAATCTGGCGACCCCGGTGAAGTTTACGCGCGACCAGCGGCTGAACTGCTGGATGCAGGTGTACAACCTGAGCATCGACGAGAAGACGAAGAGCAACTCGGCGACGGTGACCTACGAGATTCGCGATACGGTTTCGGACAAGCTGCTGCTGGAGACGCATGAGGACTCGGCGACTCTGAGCGCGCACAGCGATCAGTTGACGATGGAGCGCAGTGTGGCTCTGGCGGGCTTGCAGCCGGGCAAGTATCAGATGACGATTCGGGTGAATGACGCAATTTCTAAACAAGAGGTTGCGCAAACGGCCCCTTTTGTCGTGGAATAGGTGTACTCCCCAACAAAGGTATAACCGGACGACTGATCCGTGTTGACCTGTAATGCTTGTTTGCGGTTCTTTCCGGAGCGTTGTGGCGCGGGTCGATGGGTTGTATTGCATATACCTGTGAATCGTATTGTTCGCCAATTCGTTGTGGGGACGGCACTGTTAGCTCTGGGGAGCGTGAGCGGAGTTGACTCCGCATTTGCTGCCGGACCGCCGAATGGCCAATCTCATCCTTCCGGTCAGGCTTCAGGCCGGGGTTCCGGCCAAGCAATGGCTCGCGGTTCTATCTCGGGTGTCGTACGCGATGCCGCGGGAACACCGCAGATCGGCATCATTGTCGAGTTGTTGCGAGCGGATTCGACGCTGGTCGGACGGGTGTTTACAGATCGCCTGGGTAGCTACACGATTCCGTCGGTGATGCCGGGTCAATATGCGTTGAAGGCGATTGGCACGAGTTTCATCCCGACACTCAAAGAAAATCTTCGCGTACGGACCGGGACGGTCGTCGATCTTACCCTGAACAGTTTGTACGACATCATGCAGTGGGCGCCACAGCCGCGACGGGTGCGGGCTCAGGGCCAGGATGACTGGGCCTGGACGCTGCGGTCGGCGGAGAACCGTCCGCTGCTGCGTTGGCTGGACGACGGGTCACCGATCCTCGTGTGGGACGGATCTGCCGAGACTCAGCGCAAGGCCCAAGGCCGGAACCGGATGCGTGTGGCTGCCAGCACTGGGCATGGGCAGTTTGGCGTGGGCGGTGAGCAGGTTGCGGTGACCTCACTGCGGCAGCTTTCGGCGAGGCGGCGTATGGCGCTGAGCACGGATATTTCCCCAGACTCTATTGGCCGCGCGGATGCGCTGGTGGGCTTCCGGCAGGAGATGGCGAACTCGGGGATGGGGTCGAGTTCGATGCAGACTCTGGCAGCCGTGATGGTAGATCAAGGCGTGGGCGCGGGCGGGGAGCGCGGACTGACGACGGCTACGCTGCGCAGCTGGGAGAGCCTGGAGCTGCTGAATACGCTGGAGGCTGAGGCAGGTTCGGACCAGGTGCTGGCGCGGCTGGGTGACGGGCAGCAGGTGCTGGCTTCGCTGCCGTTTGCGAGTCTGACGCTGCATCGCGGACAACAAGAGCTGGAGTACCGCGTGGCGACAGCCCTGAAGCGCGGCGGCGGGGAAGAAACGGCGGGCGCATGGCTGCCAGTAGTGAGCGAGCGAGAGGGCCGATTGTTGCTGGAGCATGGGCTGCACCAGGAACTGGGTTGGGCTACGAGCGCAGGTCCGGCCGAGGTGCGGCTGGTGATCTATGGGGACAGCATCGAGAATCCGATGATCGAAGGCGCGGGCCGGTTGAGCGCGGCCGAGGATGCCGGGCAATGGGCGCTGCTGGATGGAGCGAATGGGCTGCTGCGGGCGACAGGGCCAAATTACTCTTCGACTGGAATGATGGCGACCTTTGAGAGCTCGCTGCCGGGACATAACCGGGTGAAGCTGAGCTATGCCAGCGGCAATGCGCTGGTGATGCCGGCGAGCGGCAATCTGACCAAGCCGATGGATGTGGCGGTGATTCTGAAGGGCGCCAAGGCGCGTCGAACGCAGATGTGTTCGCTGGCGCTGTCGGGGACTGCAGACAAATTAGGTACACGGTGGCGGGCGAGCTATCGCTGGCAGCCGGAGACGACAGTGACGGAGGTAGCTCCGTATGCGCTGGACGCGAGCGAACCGTTCTTGAATGTGTATGTTCGCCAGCCGCTCTGGATGAACCGGCAGGGACCGGGCGGGGTGGAGGCTCAAGTGGATTTACGGAATCTGCTGGCGGAGGGGTATCAGCCTTTCCTGACGAGCGATGGGACGCATCTTTATTTCGCGCAGGCGCAGCGAGCGATTCGTGGCGGGGTCGCGTTTACGTTCTAGAGGCTTTTGGCCTGTAAGTAGATTTCCTTCCTTCGAGAATCAGAGGCCCAAAGCAAGTGCAACGATAGAGGATCTTCCCAACGGGAGGGTCCTTTTTATCTGTTCCTTCCTATCCGAAGCTTAGGGCTTCTTTCCAGAGTTCCGGCCAGGGTTTGCGGGGTGGCCCGCATACGTAGATGTTTGAGTGGTCGTTGGATTCTTCATTGTTCTGGCCCTTGGGGTAGGGGATTGTCGCTGCGAGGCGGCAGGCGGTGAACTGCGCTTCGCGGTCGTCGTCGCCGACGCCGAGGACAATGTTGGTGGTGGGCTCGGATTTGGGGTAGCTTCGCAGCCAGAAGGAGTTGGTGCCGGTGATGGGCGGGGGCAGATGGTAGGGCGAGCCGAGGATTTCAATGGCTCCCGCTTCGCCGTAGTTGCCGACGATGAGGCCGAGGTTTGCCTGCTGGCTGGCGGGGAGAGTGTCACGGACCTGGGCGATGGATTGGAGCATCTGATCCCAGCCGAACTCTTCGCGAAGGTCTCCGTTGTGGCTGAGGGCAAAGTCGCGCAAGGGGCCGGAGGGGGCGAGCGGGATGATGATGGCGCAGATATAGCATCCGATGGCGACGAGGCCTGCGAAGTACAGGCTGCCGATGGCGGTTCGGACGAGACGGGAGAGCGAGAGCAGCCATTTCTCCGCGGCGGCGCTGCCCATGGCGAGGAGCATGGGATAGGCGGGAGCGACATAGTAGCCGCGGCCCTTGCCGGTGAGGAAGAGGGCGAAGGTGATGCAGAAGGTCCAGGCGAGAGGGCGGTAACGGCTGTCGCGAAAGAAGCTGACGAGTCCGGCGAGGGCGAGCGGGACGCTGAAGACATTGATGCAGATGCGGATCTGGTCGAGCAGAAAGCCATCGGCCCGGCCCTGGCGGACGTCGCGGGCGTGGATGTGCTGGAGGAAGTGGTAGGAGATGAGGTCGTGGCGGATCTGCCAGAGGAGGTTGGGCAGGCAGATGGCGAAGGTGAGGGCAACACCGGTCCAGAACCAGCGGTTGAAGAAGTAGCGGCGCGATTGGGTGAGGATAAGCCCGCCGAGCAGGCCGGTAATGAAGAAGAGGATGGAGTATTTGGTTTGAAGGCCGATGCCGAGGGTTACTCCGATGGCCAGCCACCAGCGTGGATTTTGCGATTTGAGAAGACGGATGAGGCTGTAGGCGGCCAGAACCCACCAGAGGTAGTCGAAGGAGGAATACTGGAATTCGGTGCCCTCGAATAAAGGCAGGGCGGAGAGCGCGACGGAGAGGGCGGCGGTGATTTGAGCGAGACGCTGGCCGCCGAGTTCGCGAGTCATGAGGCCGGTGAATACGATGGCGGTGCTTTGCGCGAGGACGGAGAAGAGGCGCAAACCGACCAGATTGAGGCCGAAGAGGGTCATGCTGATGCGTTCGAGGAAGGGTGTGAGCGGCGGGTAGGCGACGAATCCCCAGTCGAGGTGGCGGGCGTCTGCGAGAAACTGGAATTCGTCGCGGTGGAGGCCGTAGCGGGAGTTGGTGGCGATGTGCAGGAGGGCTACGGCGGCCGCAATTGCCAGGAGCAAAAGGGTGTTGGTACGAGCGTACTCGGCTGCGGCCTGTGGGGCGGTGCGCGAAGGCTGGCTCATGCTGTGGGCGCTCCTGTTGTGAGACTCGGTTGTGGTACGTGGAAGAGAGTCCGGTGGTTCCAGCAGGATGTTGGTGAATGATCGGACTTATGGTAAACTCACAGAGTTGGTGGCCGCCCGGCTGCATGTTTCAACACTCATCCTTTCATGGACCTCTAGCTCAACTGGCAGAGCATTCGACTCTTAATCGACAGGTTCCGGGTTCGATTCCCGGGGGGTCCACCAAACTAAATTCCGCTGAATCAATCGGATACAGGATTTGTGTCTTCACTCGTTTTCGTGCTGATTTGCAAAACCTGACCAAAAACCTGACCAAACTTTTTTCGCCGGTTCCGTTGGTTGATCGCATCTCGCAATGGTTCCAACTTCTGATGCTGGTAGGGCTCCATCGATTTGAGGTCGACGTGGCCCATGGACTTTGCTACCGCGAAGGCGTTGCCACTTTTCTCCATCGTGTAGGTGCCGTAGGTATGCCGCGCGGAGTAGGGTACAACTTTCTTGTCTATGCCAGCTCTCTCGCGTGCAGCCTGGAACCCTTTTGCGATCGTGGTCAGGTGACCCGACTTGGATCGGGATGATGGAAAGACCCATCCCTCCTTCCGTTCGCCACACCACTGTTGGAGAGCCTCCTTGACTCGATCGCTCATCGCTACAAAGCGCCGCGCCTTTTCCGTCTTGCCCTCAGGGATCCAGATCCGATTGGCGTCCCAATGAATATCTTCGATCCGCATTGGGAACACCTCGTCTGGACGCATCCCACAGTCTTGCAGAATGATCATGAACAACCAGGCTTGCTCTCGCATCAGTCTAGTTTGGCCATTCTTGATGGGTTCTGAGTAAGCTCCTTCCAGTCGATCCTCGGTGTCGTCGTCGATGAGCCGGTCCCTACCGGGGGCATCTGCCAAGGTGATGTGCGGCTTCTCGTGTAACACCTTCCACTCCATCGCCTTACTCTGCATACGCTTCAGAGTTCGCAGTGCCTGATTGACGTAATGGGCGGTGCACACAATCATCTCGCCTTTCGATTCATACCTCCCTTCATGATCCTTTTTCTTGCGGTTCAGTACCGGGCGCTTGAAGATGATCGATTCTCCGACATCTTGAGTGATCCGATCAAGCCGCATACTCGCCAACTTCGAATAGCTTATGAGCCTCCAGCCAAACAGGTAGTAGCGCTTGCTATTCGGCGATAAGCGTTGCGAATTTGTGACCCACTCCAGGAACCGCACTGAAAATTCCCTGAGAATGGGCGGCCTTGTCCTGCGTAACGTGCTGGTTCGGCCTTCTTGAAGGCTTGCCAGCAACGTTGCTTCAACGACCGCTGCTGCGGTTTTCTTGGTTTGCTTCGTACTATTGCGGTATCGTTTTCCTTCAAAGTAAAACGAATACCACCAATAGCGACTATCTGGCGGTTGGAATAGAGACAAGGATTTCCTCCGTGTATGCCCGCACAGACGGAATCCGCTCGCTCTGGTGGATGAATGACTCCACCTCTGCCCTATCATAGCGAACGCTCCGTCGCATCTTGTGCCATTTAGGCCCTACGCCGCTGGACCGCCATTGGCGAAGTGTTCCCTCAGGTATCTGGAGTAAGCAGGCGAGTTGCTTTGTGTCTAAAAATCTTGAAGAAAGCTCTCGTTGTCGCATTTCTTTCTCCGATCCAGTTTTGGAAGCAAGTTCCCCAAAGTTCGGTGGGGTTCCCCCTGTGCGAGACCTGCAATCGGATCGTTCATCGCATGCTGCTGTCACAACACAGGAATGTGTTCAGGGTGAAGTGAAGACACTCCAATGTCCAATACTTCGCATTTATCAGGCGATAATTGACAGTTATCGGCCTTTGCATCTTTTAGAAATTTCGAAGGTTAGTTAGCAATTGAGATAAATGGGCATACCTGCGGCGCGTCGGCCTTGGCGTAATTCTGGCCGAAATGCTTAACTTTTATTGCGTCTTCGGTTGCCCACTGGCAAGATTTCCACAGGCGGATTTTGGATTTCCGACCCTAAAGGCATCGCTCTTTTTGTTGTCTGAGCTGGAGGGCTATGTACGACTGGGCTGAATTTCGTCATTTTCGATATTTGCTAAAGATCCTCGAGAAGCGTGGTTTTCGACCCGCTGCAGAAGAACTCTTTACATCGCAACCGAACTTGACGGTGCAGGCGCGACAGTTTCAAGATAACGCCTCAGTGCGCCTCTTTCGTAAAACGAAGAGTGGTCAAATCATTCCGACGAAAGCCGGCATGGCCTTTATCGTCCTAGCCCGCAGCTTACTTGAATTCCGAGATGAAGTGATTGACGCTGTCGTGGCTATCGATCGAGAGGATATCAACGCAATTCGCTTAGGCTCGACGCCTCTGGTTGATGAGAACATATTTCGTGGGTTGTGCAAGCTGTACAAGGAAGTGCAGCCTGAATGTGTTGTCAGGCCAACACACGGTGACACGGCTCAACTCGCTCAGGAAGTGCTCTCAGGCCTCGTCGACGCTGCGATCGTAACATTGCCTCTCGCAAACCCAAACTTGCACATTGAAGAGCTTCGACGGGAAAGAATATTCGCCTGTCTGAGAAGAGATCATCCGCTCACTGCAAAGGCTGCAATCCAGCCGTCAGATCTCGTCAATAATCTG
>Ga0207711_10003599_pt1 | contig 13401 bp, 8 predicted proteins | sample KBSS34metaG_FD_184401 | JGI IMG/M metagenome (GOLD analysis project Ga0207711, IMG submission 184401) | Switchgrass rhizosphere microbial communities from Kellogg Biological Station, Michigan, USA - KBS S3-4 metaG (SPAdes) (version 2) | ecosystem: Host-associated > Plants > Roots > Rhizosphere >...
CGATCCAACGATTCACGGCAGAGGTTTTTCCATGATCCTGCAAATGCAGTTTCCTCAAATCGATCCGGTATTCCTCCGGCTGGGCCCCGTTCAACTGCGGTGGTATGGCCTGATGTACATGGTGTCATTCATCATCGGCTACTTCCTGCTGAAGAGCCTGGCGAAACAGCGGCGACTGAAACTCACATCTGATGATCTCTACGATCTGCTGTTCTACATCATTATCGGTGTCATGGTAGGTGGCCGAATCGGATACGTCCTCTTCTATGACTTGCGTGGCTATCTGCAAGCGCCTCTCGACATCTTCAAGATCTGGCAGGGAGGGATGTCGTTTCATGGAGGGCTTATTGGCATCGTCCTCGCAACCCTCTACATCACGAAAAAGAAAGGCTGGGACTTCTGGGAAATATCGGACCTGATCTGTGCTGGCGTCCCTATTGGGCTGGGGCTCGGCCGAATAGGTAACTTCATCAATGGAGAACTTTACGGTCGTCCTACAAGCCTGCCATGGGGCATTGTTTTTCCCGAAGGAGGAGATTTGCCTCGGCATCCATCTCAAATTTATGAAGCAATCCTGGAAGGACTGGTGTTGTACCTGATTCTGAGATGGCTATTCAGGAAGAACTACCAGCCGGGCACAGTCGTATGGGGACTGATTGGATTCTATGGACTCTTCCGGTTTCTCGTGGAATTTGTTCGCGAACCCGACGCCCAGATCGGGTTCGATCTCGGACCATTCACGCGCGGTCAATTGCTGACATTGCCCATGCTCGTGATTGGCCTTTGGAAATTGTTTACCTGCGTTCGACTTGGTCCCCAAGAACCAGCCCGTCCGTTGAATAAGTCACGAGCGCACTAGAGGACTTTTCTTCGACTTTAAGGACGGCAACCTCGGCAATGGCGGCAGACCCGCGGTAGACAATGAAAAGATCACCGGGTTTCACGCCTGCGGCTTCTCCAACATTCAGGTAGACCACTCCTCCCGTGCCCACAATCGATTTTGCCGATGGCGGGGTCTTGGAGCTATATACCGAACCTGCAACGGCAACGGAATTCCTGAAGAACGACACGGTGCCCTTAATGTTGCCCGTGGCTTTCATAGCCGATGAAAATGACCGATTTCGCGGCAGTTCCGGTATGTCAAAACGGACATAAGGCAGCAGCACGTCACTCGGTTCGATGGCGTCGCAACTGTAGAGGACCTGAGCCAGGGAGAAATCCTCCTGCACCTGCACAATCTGAATCTGACCCACATCCATGTAGTGCATTCCAAGACTGGAACCAAGTCCCCCGTCAGGATTGCTGACTTTTCTCGTGGCACGAACCACCTGGTACGTGGAACCGACCGTAACATCCGCATTGGAACCGTGGTTGATGCGAACATATTCACCCTGCGTGGAAAATGAGGACTTGTCTCTTTGATATGTGGATGACACCTGAAGCATTTTCGAAACCGGGGTGCTGCGGATAAATCCGGAGCAGTACACATCCGACGACTTCAGAGCGGGAACTTGCCGGGGCTCCGGAATTTGAAGAACATCCACTGCCTTGGGGATTGCAGGAGTGGAATTCGTCAGAAAACGGCTGAGCACTGCAATACCCACCGACGCTGGCACCGGGGGAGGTGCAGGCGGAGCGGGAGGTGTGGCAACGGCAGCTGCGGGAGTTGGAGAAGGTGTCGGCTGAGCTGGTGCTGGGGGTGTTGCCTCAGTAATCTTCGTGACCGGGCGGATGAGAATCTTGTCATTGGGATAGATCCAATGCGGATTGATGATGTGTTCGTTCATTTCCCATAGCTGCGGCCAGAGCCTGGAATCCTTCAAAACGGTTCCCGCTATCTGCGAGAGCGTTTCGCCCGCTAAAACGACATGGGTTTCAAATTTCTCGGGATTTGCAGGATCCGTGTTTGCGCTGACGTGCCCGTCCGGCTGCTTCGTCAGATTCTTCGGTGGAGCGCCCTGCAGTGGTCCGGTTGGAGTCTGTCCAAAACCCGGAGCAACCAACATCAAAACCGCCAGTAGGATCTTCATATTCGCATTACTAACAGATGGGCATCCCGGAATCAAAGACTAATGCTTATCCGTGTCGCCTCTCAAATTCGCGCATGAAGGCGACAAGCGCATCGACCCCGGATTCTGGAAATGCGTTATAGATGGAGGCGCGCAGTCCACCAACCAACCGATGACCTTTGAGTCCATCAAGGCCTGCAGCCGTCGCTTCCTTGTTGAAAGCATTCTCCAAATCTTCTGTCGGCAGCCGAAATGTCACATTCATCAGAGAGCGGCAGTCCTTCTGTGCGGTCCCTCGATAAAAACCCGTGCGGTCGATCTCTGCATAGAGCTTTGCGGCCTTCCGTTGGTTTGTTGTCTGAATTCCGGTAAGTCCGCCCGAGGCGCGTAGCCACTTCATGGTGAGCCCGAGGATATAGATACCAAATGTATTCGGTGTGTTGTAAAGCGAATCGTTCTTCGCGTGAGTACGATAATCCAGCATCGTATGCAAAGAGTCCGAAGACCGCATCAGAAGATCTTCACGAATAACCACCAACGTTACTCCGGCCGGACCCAGGTTCTTTTGCGCCCCGGCATAGATCAATCCATGACGTCCAATATCGATGGGCCGGCTGAATATATCGGATGAAGCATCGCTGACAAGGGGTGCTTCCCCGATATCGGGAAGCGATGTCCATTCGGTTCCCTCGATCGTATTGTTACTGGTCATGTGGACATAAGCAGCACCTGGAGAGAGTTTCAGCTCGGTCGCGGATGGAATGCGCGAGTATTTGTCTGCTTTTGTTGAACCGGTGACGTTGACGTTGCCCACACGTCTCGCTTCTTTGATCGCTTTGTCGGACCAGGACCCGGTGTCGATGTAGTCGGCAGTGGCGCCGGGCGTGAGCAAATTCATCGGCACCATGGAAAACTGAAGGCTGGCTCCGCCCTGGAGCATCAGGATTTTGTAGTGCGACGGTACGCCAGCCAATTCCCGAATATCGGCTATTGCCTGGTGCAGAAAGTTTTCGAAAGTTGACGATCGATGGCTGATCTCCATTACCGACATGCCAATACCTGGCAGCGAAACAAGATCTCGCTGCGCTTCTTCAAGTACGGGCAGTGGCAAAATTGCGGGGCCGGCGGCGAAGTTATAAATACGAGTGATGGTACTCATTGACTCTCCTGATATCCAGAAACTTAAAGAGTACAATGGACACGAAATGATTCGAAGGAACTATATTCGGTTCGCGGCCGGCGCAATGATACTTGTTGTCGCACTGTCCGTCGTTCGATATTCCGCCCAGACGGCGGTTTCGCAGACTCCTGTTTATGGATACCAGGTTGTCCATACCTATCCGCATGATCCGTCCGCATTCACACAGGGGCTGATTTTTCTCGATGGCGTTCTCTACGAAAGCACAGGATTGAACAACCGATCCAGCCTCCGAAAAGTTCAGCTGGAAACTGGAAAGGTGCTTCAGCAACAACAGGTGCCAGGAGAATATTTTGCGGAAGGATTGGTAAACTGGGGCCCGGACCTGTTGCAGTTGACGTGGAGATCCAAGATTGGCTTTGTTTATGATCGTGCCACCTTTGCTGTAAAACGCCGATTCTCGTATACGGGAGAGGGGTGGGGTCTTACCAAGGATTCGGCGCGAATCATTCTGAGTGATGGTTCATCGACCCTTCGTTTTCTCGATCCGAAAACACTTCAGCAGACCGGGAGCCTCAACGTTTCAGATCGTGGACGACCAGTCAGTGAGTTAAATGAACTCGAATATGTTCAGGGAGAAATCTGGGCAAATATCTGGCAGACGGAACGTATTGCCCGCATCTCACCTTTTACTGGAAATGTCGCCGGATGGATCGATTTAAAAGGCCTGCTGAAGCCCGCAGAGAAAACGTCCGCAGACGTTCTCAATGGAATCGCCTATGATTCGGCAACCAATCGGATCTTCGTAACGGGAAAACTCTGGCCAAAGCTTTTCGAGATCAAGCTCGTGTCTCAGAAGTAAGAAATTCAGGCCGAGGTCTGCGAACGCGTCGACCGGAAATCGATAGCCGCTGGAACTCCCTGGAGAAGTTCGCATCATCTCCAAAACTGAAGCGGATTGAGACCGACACACTCCATTCCCAGGCGAGCTGTTTGAATTAGATGCTTCGCCGATTTCCACCTACTTGATTTCACGGACAGCAGTCCAGCGACAGTCCGGCGCCTCATTCAACATATTCATTCGGAAAGCTATAACCCACCAACTCCGTTCGGCGGGAACTGAAGCCTTCAACGGCGCTGCGATTGCAATGGCACGATCGAGGTGCATTCCGAATGGTTTCGAGATTAAAGCCGTCATGGCTTTTTTCCGCGTTGATTATCGCCCTGATATTTTTGGTATTCCCAACTTTATCGACGGCGCAGGTTCGAATCACAAAGATTCCGGATCTCAATGGCGACGGTTCATTCGACTTGATCTGGCACAACCCGGCAACAGGTCAATCCGTCGCGTGGTTGATGAATGGAACCACCCCATTGAATACCGCGGCAATGCCCAGCGATCCCAGCTGGAAGATCGCAGCTTCAGCGGACTTCAACGGCGACGGGATGACCGACTTGATCTGGTCGAACGCATCCAGCGGACAGGTGATCGAATGGCTAATGAACGGAACCACTGTTGCCAGTTCGACACTTCTGCTGGAAGATCCGCGCTGGAAAGTTCTCGAAGCTGCCGACCTCAACGCCGATGGCATGGCCGATCTCGTGCTGTATAACGCCTCAACCGGCCAGACGGTCGCATGGATCATGAATGGAACGACCATTACCCGATGGTCGTTGCTGCTGACGGATCCCAATTGGAAAGTCATCGCAACCGCAGACTTCAATGGCGACCGCATGGCCGATCTGATTTGGTACAACGAAGATATCGGTCAGACTGTGGCGTGGATCATGAACGGCACAAGCCAGCCGAGCAGCGCGGTCCTTGCCACTGATCCCAATCTGAAAGTTATCGCTGTCGCCGATTTCAACGGCGACAGGATGGCCGATATCGTTTGGTACAATGCCTCCATTGGTCGAACCGACTTGTGGTTGATGAATGGAACTGCTGCCGTCAACCGCACCACATTGCAATCGGATTCCAGCTGGAAAATTGCTGCGATTGGAGATCTGAATGCCGACGGCATGGCGGATCTGCTTTGGAATAACAGCGCCACAGGACAGACTGCGGCGTGGCTGATGAGCGGAACCAATGTCCTCAGCAACGTCCCACTGATGACGGATCTTAATTGGAATATAAACGCAACCGCGGACCTCAATGGAGACAAGAAGTCCGATATTCTCTGGTACAACGCCGCAACCGGGCAAACTTCCGTTTGGCTGATGGATGGAACAACAGGCACCAGGGGCGCGAACCTGTTCACCGATCCGAACTGGCGATTGCAATGCATACAGTCGTCATCAATGACTTCTCTTCTCGCCTGCGATGATGCTCTTTCAGATGCTTCGACGGGAAGTACACCCATACCGACAAATCACCCCCCCGTGGTGAATGCCGGCTCGGATCAATCGATTATTCTTCCGTCAATAGCTAATCTTTCCGGAACAGTCATTGATGACGCGATTCCGATCGGACTCGTGACTTCGATATGGTCTAAAGTAAGCGGACCGGGCACTGTCGTGTTTGGCAATGCAGCCGCCCTCAAGACCACCGCGACGTTTTCTGCCGCCGGCACGTACACACTTCGACTCAGCTCAACCGACAGCCAGTTGTCGGCGAACAATGACATCGTGATCGTTGTCAGCAGTTTCACCACCAGCAATTCCGCAAACAATGGAAACGGGAAGAAAAATCAGGGGCCCGTTGTGGATGCAGGTCCGGACCAGACGATCACATTGCCGGCGACGGCAGACTTACAGGGTTCTGTGATGGATGATGGGTTTCCTTTCAAGACGGTGAAAGCGTCGTGGTCTGAAGTAAAAGGTAAAGGTTTGGTCACGTTCAGCAATAAAGATGCCGTGACCACCAAAGCCGTCTTTTCGTCCCCCGGTACATATACATTGCGGCTGACCGCCACGGATGGCGGGTTCAACCGTAGCGACGATGTCACCATCGTTGTTGAACCTCCATCCGAAACGAACCAGGCGCCCATCGTGAATGCCGGACCCGATCAAATGATCACACTGCCCGCCGCGGCGAACCTCGCTGGAACAGCCACCGACGATGGGCTTCCTACCGGCAGCACAATGACACGGTCATGGAATAAAGCCGCCGGCCCCGGCACCGTTACATTCAGCGACGCATCATCGCTGAATTCCACCGCAACGTTTTCGGTTGCTGGTACCTACACGTTACGACTCACCGCCAGCGACGGCAAATCGACAACTTCCGACGACATGATCGTCGTTGTCAGCGGTTCAACGGCTACAAACAGGGCGCCGATCGTCAATGCCGGACCCGATCAGACAGTCACTCTTCCTGCCGGCGTCACATTGTCCGGCACGGCAACGGATGATGGACTGCCGGCCGCCAGCACGGTTTCCGTAACCTGGATCAAAGTCAGCGGGCCGGGCAACGTCGTCTTCGTCAACGTCAATTCTTTAAACGCCTCGGCCGTCATGACAACTGCGGGTACATACACACTGCGGCTCACGGCCAGTGATGGCGCGCTGTCAGCATCGGACGATGTCATTATTACGGTGAATCCAGTCGCGCAGACAAATACGGCTCCAGTCGTGAACGCCGGCGCGGATCAGACCATCACATTGCCGGCATCGGCGACCCTTGCGGGTTCGGCGACCGACGACGGATTGCCGATGGGCAGCACGATCACGAGATCCTGGACCGTGTTCAATGGCCCCGGAATCGTCACGTTCGGAAATGCAACCGCCCTGAATACGACTGCAACATTCTCTGCAGCGGGTACGTACACGTTGCGACTTTCGGCAACGGATAGTGCACTGTCTGCTTCAGACGATGTCGTTATCACGGTGAATGCGGCTCTTCAGGCCAATCTTCCGCCGGTGGTGAATGCCGGTGCGGATCAGACCATCACATTGCCAGCATCGGCGCCTCTTGCGGGTTCGGCGACGGACGATGGATTGCCGATGGGCAGCACGATCACGAAATCCTGGACCGTGTTCAATGGCCCTGGAATCGTCACGTTCGGAAATGCAACCGCCCTGAATACGACTGCAACATTCTCTGCAGCGGGCACGTACACGTTACGACTTTCGGCAACAGATAGTGCACTGTCTGCTTCGGACGATGTCGTCATCACAGTGAATGCGGCTACGCCGGTCAATCTGGCTCCGGTCGTCAACGCCGGTCCCGATTTCACAATCACCCTTCCGAACGGAATCACGCTCGCCGGTTCGGCTACCGATGACGGCCAGCCCACCGGCAGCACGCTGATCAAATCCTGGACCAAGGTCGGCGGACCCGGTACGGTCACGTTCGGCAATGCTGCCGCTGTGAATTCCACAGCAAACTTCTCCATGGCGGGTACCTACACGCTGCGGCTCACCGCCAGCGACGGCCTGCTGTCATCCTCGGATGATGTTGTCTTTACGGTGAATGCGGCTGCGCCGCCCAATTTGGCTCCGGTCGTCAACGCGGGTCCGGATTTTACAATCACTCTTCCGAATGGAATCACGCTCGCCGGTTCGGCTACCGATGACGGCCAGCCCACGGGCAGCACGCTGATCAAATCCTGGACCAAAGTCGGCGGACCGGGTACGGTCACGTTCGGCAATGCTGCCGCTGTGAATTCCACAGCAACCTTCTCCGCGGCGGGTACCTACACGCTGCGGCTCACCGCGAGCGACGGCCTGCTGTCGTCGTCGGACGATGTCGTCTTTACGGTAAATGCGGCTGCGCCGGTCAATCTGGCTCCCGTCGTCAATGCCGGTCCCGATCAAACCATCACTTTCCCAGCTTCAGCAATTCTTTCAGGAGCAGCAACTGACGATGGTTCGCCGTCAGCGACCCTGGCCATGACCTGGACGAAGGTTAGCGGACCGGGAACTGTCGTGTTCGTCAATGCGAATTCCTTGAATGCATCTGCAACCTTCTCGATTCCCGGAAACTACACATTGCGCTTGAGCGTATCCGATGGCGCGATAATAGCGGCGGATGACGTGAACGTTGTCGTGAACTCCTGTGGGAATACAATATCCGGGGCGATTACGATCATGGCAAACGCCACCGATAATGTGGGCGTCGCCGGCGTACAAATGAAGCTGGACGGTGCGGACCTCGGCGCATTCATCACAACGGCGCCATATTCGATGCCGTGGAATTCAACAGGAATTTCGAATGGCTGCCACGTGATCAGCGTTGTCGCACAGGATGCTGCCGGCAACCAGGGAGTCGCATCGCTGTCGACGTTCGTCAATAATCCTTAGGAATGGTGTGGGTACCTATCGCTGATCCATCCAAAGCATGGATTCACTGTCCGTTCACCCTGGCACACAATTCCAGGCCGGACTTTGAGTCGGAAACTCAAGTCTCCTTCGGTCTCCTTCCACGGTAGCTGTTCATCCGCAAATAGAGCCATTTCCAGCACTGTGTTATCCTTAAGGGCTTTCATTCGAGGCTGGAAGCCCCATGCACGACGGCATTTACGACAATATCTGTCAGGTCATCGGTCGAACGCCCATCGTGCGTCTGAACCGGATTCCGAAGGACGGCTGGTCCGAAATGCTGGTGAAGCTCGAGTCGTTTAATCCGGGGGGAAGCGTAAAGGATCGCATTGGCCTCAGCATGATCGAGGCCGCTGAACAACAGGGCCGCCTCAAACCCGGCGGTACCATCGTTGAACCAACCAGCGGTAACACTGGAATCGGACTGGCTATGGTCGGAGCGTCGAAGGGTTATCGAGTCATTCTCACAATGCCGGAAGACATGAGCATGGAACGCATGACACTCCTGAAGGCCTATGGTGCTGAGATCATACTGACTCCACGAGGCGATGCCATGGCAGGCGCCATTACCGCAGCGGAGAAAATTCTCGCGGCACATCCGGAGTATTTCATGCCCCAGCAATTCAGCAATCCGGCAAATCCTGCAATGCACCGCCGAACGACGGCAAAAGAAATCATTGATGTTGTGGGGCCCAGTCTCGATGCGCTCATTGTCGGAATCGGCACAGGCGGCACCGTTACGGGTACCGGCGAGATTCTGAAAAAAGAAATTCCCGGATTGAAAGTCTTTGCGGTGGAACCGGCAGAGTCGCCGGTATTCTCCGGCGGCAAGCCTGGACCTCATCGTATCCAGGGAATAGGGGCAGGCTTTATTCCACAGGTGTTCAACCGAAACGTGGTCGACCGGATCATTACTGTTCACTATGAGGAAGCACGTGCCGTGGCACGCCGCCTCGCAGAACTTGAAGGTATTCTCTGCGGAGTGTCGTCCGGCGCGATACTTCATGCAGCCAGTACTGTGTCCCAGGAACTCGGCCGTGGCAAACGCACGCTTGCGATTCTTCCCGACACCGGTGAACGCTATCTTTCCACGGAGTTGTTTTCTTGAAATGCGTTCCGGAGGCTTGTGCGCTTCACTGACGGGCAATTCCGTCGATGAATTATTTTCCCAGGATATCCGTGGGGCAGACTACGTGGAGGTCCGCCTCGATCATCTGAAAGAACCTCAACAGGCCGAACACGCCCGCTGGGACCGTTTCCCTGTTCCGGTCATTGCCACGTGCCGCGGAGTCGATCGTGGTGGCCTTTTTGATGGCTCCATTTCCGAAGAATCGACAATTCTGGATACCGCTGTCGCGAACGGTGCGAAGTTCGTCGACATTGACTATCAGTCCGTCCGTAAATTTGGTTCTGCGGAAGTCATCGCGTCGTATCACAACTTTGATCACACACCGCCGGACCTGGAGTCCATCATCGAGCAAGCCTGTTCGACCAGCGCTCAGATCGCAAAGGTTGCAACGCATGTCAATCGATGGGCCGATAATCGCCGGATCTTCGCGGCGCTTTCCCGAAAATGGGACAAGCCCGTCATCGCGACTGGCATGGGAGACCTTGGCCAGATCACGCGCATTGCGGGCCCTTCCCGTGGCAGCTTTCTCAGTTACGCATTTTCCAGCAGTGAATCCGCCCCTGGTCAAATCAGCCTGAAGGAGATGCTGAACGTCTACAAATTCCGGCGCGTGCTGAAGTCCACCAGGCTTTTAGGGGTTCTCGGAATGCCGGTGGGGCATTCAAAATCGCCAGTGCTGCACAATCGGGCTTTCGAGAAATCCAATATGGATTTCGCCTACATGAAATTCCCGGCAAATGACCTGGATGATTTCTTCGAAAATGCTCCCTACTGCGGAGTCGAAGGGTTTTCCGTCACGATCCCGCATAAGGTTGCTGTGATTCCTTTTCTGAACAGGCTCGGGGAGGAAGCCCTAAGGGTCGGTGCCGTGAATACCGTATCGCGCGCACAGGACGGCTGGGTGGGTGACAACACGGATGTCTACGGCGCCGCCGCGGCGCTGCGTTCTGCAGGGTTCCAACCGGCTGGAATGAAAGTCATCATTCTTGGGAGAGGCGGTGGCGCCAGGGCTGCAGAAGCGGCGGTAGAAGGGGCAGCAGAAGTTCTGTGTCTCTCGCGCACTGATGATTTGAAATCCAATGTTTTCGATTGCGACCTGCTCATCAACGCCACACCGGTCGGAATGTATCCCAATGTCGACGAATCCCTCGCTGAAGGCACGATCGCAGCCCGGATGGTGTTCGACATGGTCTACAATCCGCCCATCACACAGTTGTTGAGAAACGCTCAGAGTCAGGGCAAAACCATTGTTCAGGGCGGTGTCATGCTCGCGGCGCAGGCCGCCCGGCAATTTGAAATATGGACAGGAAAGCCCGCTCCAGCCGGTGTATATGTCCCTGACTGGAGCGAGTCATGAGCCGCCAGGTTTCGTTTCGAATTCCAGCCAGTACCGCAAACCTGGGAGCCGGCTTTGACGCATTGAGCCTGGCGTTGAGCCGCTATCTGAGGATCGCCATTCAACCCGGCGAGGAAATGCAACTCGAAGCCACCGGTATAGACGCCGCTTTGATTCCTACAACAGAAGACAACCTCATTTGTCGCGTTGCCGCAGCTACCGCCAAACGGCGCGGGAGAACATTGCCGCCATATCATTTGAAAATCGAAAATGAGATCCCGCTTGCACGCGGCATGGGCAGCAGCGCCGCCGCGATTATCGCGGGTATCACGTGTTACGAGGCGCTGGCCGGCGACTGGCTGAGTGAACAGGAACTGTATCGCTGCGCATTTTTATTTGAAAATCATCCGGACAATCTCGCGGCGGCGTTGTGTGGCAATCTGGTTTCCGCCGCAGTTGCCGATGACGGAACGGTGCTGGTTTCAAAACTGACGATTCCCGGAAAAATAGGCGCCGTCGTTGTGATCCCGTCCTTCGAACTCTCAACGGAGAAAGCGCGATCGGTATTACCCGAGACGTATTCTCGAAGGGATGCTGTCTACAATATTCAGCGGGCCGCACTGACGATTGCCGCATTGACCACGGGTAACTGGGCGCTGATTCGTGAGGGCATGAGAGATCGCATTCATCAACCTTATCGGGCAAAGCTGATTCCCGGCCTTGAGGAAATCCTCGCTCTCGAAATCAAGGGCCTCCTCGGCGTGGCGCTCAGCGGAGCTGGACCCACAGTCTTTGCATTCGTGGATCCGAAGCGCGCATCCGAAATTGGCACAGCCCTGACCGAGACCTTTAAAAAGAATGGTGTCCAGGCAGCAGCTCACCTGCTGGATATCGATACAACGGGCAGGCTTATCGATCAGTCATGAAGAACTTGCGCGACCTTAGCCACAACACCATCGAAACCATCGAAGCGTGATTGGATGAAGGCGTACACTCAAATTCCACCGGGGACCAGGATTCTTATCGGACGCGCGGCACGACGCAGGCGAGTTCTCGAGCGCGTGCTTTGCTCAGTATTCGAGGGATGGTCGTATGAGGAAATCGTTCCTCCGATCTTCGACTACTACGACGTCTTCATCAAGGGAATGGGACGGGGCCTCGAAGACCAGGTATATCGATTCATTGACCGGGATGGAAACATTCTGGCGCTTCGGCCGGAATTCACCTCGCAGGTCGCAAAAACTGCGGTCACGCGTCTCGGTTCTTCGTCGAAACCAATCCGTCTGTATTACTCCGGAGAGGTTTTGAGGTTCGAAAGACCCAGGGGCGGCCGGATGCGCGAATTTGCGCAGATCGGAATCGAGAATTTCGGCGGGGGTCAACAAGCCGATATTGAAATCCTGTTGATTGCAGTCGAATCCATGCAGCGGCTGGGAATCGCCGAATTCCAGATCAATCTGGGCAGCGTCGATTTCCTCGGCGGTATCGTGGACCGCATCGAATTACCGGAAGATCAAATCTCTAAACTCAAAAGTGTTCTCAATTTCAAGGATCAGCCAGGACTGGAAAACCTACTGTCTTCGTTGCCGCTGGATGAACGCCGTAAGAATATCCTTCGCGCCATCCCACATTTGACCGGCGGCGTCGAAGTCCTCAACGAGGCTCGAAGCCTGATTCGAAATGCGCGATCCGTCGCGGCTTTGGATCACCTCGAGGAAATCCATTCGATATTCGACAGGCTCGGTCTCGCGCGTCATTTGACCATCGATCTTGGCGAGGTGCGCGGCTTCGACTACTACACGGGGATTCTGTTTCGCGCTTACATTCCGCAGCTGGGATTTGAAGTCGCCAGCGGGGGCCGATACGACAGCCTGGCGGCCACCTTTGGCGAAGATCTCACCGCAGTCGGGTTTTCGTTCAGCCTCGATCGGTTGGAACAGGTCGCAACTCCCCAGCTGGATGTCCCTGATTCGCAGGCAACTACAGTCAGCGGTGACGCAGCCGGATTCGAGCGAGCGCTTGAACTTCGCAAATCGGGCAAAATGGTGAAGCGGTGCTTGTAGTTGCCATCGCCAAGGGACGTCTTCTCGAGCTTTCTTTGGAACTTTTCGCAAAAGCCGGGATTCATTTCGCAGACAATGTCCAGGCCTCCCGGAAGCTGATTTTCGACGCGAAAGATGGAAACCACCGCATCGTTCTGGTGAAACCTTCCGATGTTTCCACATATGTGGAATACGGAGCGGCCGATGCCGGTATCGCAGGCCTCGATGTCCTGATGGAATCGGGCGCGGACGTTGTGCAACCGCTGGGGTTGAAATTCGGATACTGCAGGATTGCGGTGGCGGCTCAAAAAGGTGTGAAGTCTTTGACCGGTTCGGAACTGCCAACGGTCCGTGTTGCCACCAAGTATCCGAACATTACGATGGAGTTCTTCAATTCCCGCGGCATACCGGTTGAAATCATCCCGTTAAACGGATCGATTGAACTTGCACCACTGGTCGGACTGGCGGATCGGATTGTGGATCTT
>Ga0207711_10003601_pt1 | contig 13399 bp, 11 predicted proteins | sample KBSS34metaG_FD_184401 | JGI IMG/M metagenome (GOLD analysis project Ga0207711, IMG submission 184401) | Switchgrass rhizosphere microbial communities from Kellogg Biological Station, Michigan, USA - KBS S3-4 metaG (SPAdes) (version 2) | ecosystem: Host-associated > Plants > Roots > Rhizosphere...
CAACACTTAACTGAACTACTTGAAGTTGATCGCATTGACGATCGCTAGAAGCAAAGGAGCATAAGATCATGCAGAGCCGTTCCCCAATTTCACGCCGAGTGAGTTTATTACTGGCGTCCCTGATTACAATTTTTGCTACCTCCATCGCGCACGCGCAGGAAAACTCCTACAAAGCGTCCTTTGGCCAGAACAAAGAGGCGATTGCCGTCAACGTTCTGGTGGGTCAGTCGCGCGTGATCAATTTCGATCGCCCGGTTGGACGCTTCTCGGTTTCCAATCCCGATATCGCGGAAGCCGTGCTCGTCACTCCGGACCAGGTGCTCGTCAATGGCAAAGCTTTCGGTCAGGTCAACTTCATCGCCTGGGAACAGACCGGCGGTCAGTTCTTGATGTTTGACGTTTACGTGCGCGCGAATCTTTCACTGATCGATTCGCAAATCCGCGCGCTGTTTCCGAAAGACGATATTCGTTTGAGCCAGGCCAATGGATCAGTCGTGATCTCCGGCACTGTTTCAAGCGCTACGACCGCCGCGCAGGTGCAGAGCGTGATCGAAGCCGCGAACTTCAAGGTCGTGAATATGCTGACGTCACCGACCGCGAATGCTTCCCAGGTGCAACTCGAGGTTCGTGTTGCGGAAGTGAATCGCAACCGTCTGCGCGACTATGGCACTTCGTTCCTGACGAACGGAGCAACCGGTGGCTACGCCAACAGCGGTGGTGGTCCAAGCACAATCGGCGAATCAATCATCGGTTCTGCCAGTGCGATCATGAACCCGGCGCTTAACGTGCTGCTTTTCAATCGTTCACTCAACACCGCGGCCATGCTCAAGCTCCTGCGCACTGAAGGCGCGTATCGCGAGTTGGCCGAACCAAACCTGATTGCGATGAATGGCCAGCAGGCGAGCTTCCTCGCCGGCGGTGAGTTCCCGGTGCCAGTGCTTCAGAACGCGGGTAGCGGCGGCAGCATCGGCATCACGATCGTTTGGAAAGAATATGGCGTTCGCCTGAACTTCAAACCAACCATCATCGACGAAGATCACATTCGTCTCGAACTCGAACCCGAAGTTTCCACAATCGACTTCAGCAACGGCGTCCGCTTCAACGGCTTTGTCGTTCCCGCACTGCGCACTCGTCGCGCCAAGACCGGTGTCGAGTTGCGTGATGGCCAGGCGTTCGCGCTTGCCGGTTTGCTCGACAACAACGAAACCAAGACTTTGTCGAGAATTCCGATCGTCAGTGACATTCCGATCATCGGCAACCTCTTCAAATCGAAGTCATTCGAGAAGAAAGAGACGGAGCTGATGTTCTTTGTGACCGCGCATCTCGTTAAGCCAATCAACGGCGACGAAATTCCGAACATGCGTGGCATCGATGGTCTGAAGGGCAGCTCACCTTTGGGTGTTGAGCCGAAGGGTGAAGGCGTCCAGGGCCAGACCGGTTACAAAGTTTCCGGACAGAACGAAGAAACTCCAGTAGCGGCTCCGGCTCCAGTCCCGGCGGCTCCAGCGAAAGTTGCAGAGCCCAAGGCCAAGTCGACCGACTCTACTACTCAATCCAGCACGACCGGCACTGTCGGCAGCGTGCGCAACATTAACCCTGCCCTGCCAGTCGCTAAAGCAGTAAGGATGGACTTGAATCCCGAAACTATTAAGCCCTGGTAACTGAACCTCTTCTTTCTCGAGCCGAATCATTTCGTACTAAGAGGGGGAGAACATGAAGCACAGATCAGTAGAACAAGCGGGATCGAGAAAACACGAACGAGGCTCAATCCTGGCCACGTCAGCAATCGGGATGTTAGCCATCCTGTTAGCAGTAGGACTGGGAGTTGATATCAGCAGGTTCTACCTCGTTAAGACGGAGCTTCAAAACGGAGCTGATGCAGCAGCGCTCGCTGCTGTATCAGCTCTTAATGGCGCACCGAAGGGTATCGATGATGCGCTGGCTGCGATAGCCAAAGCAGCAAACAACTACAACTTCAGCAAGACCGGAATAAAGATCACGAACGTCGAGTTCTCGCCGAATTTAAACAGCGGCTATGTGTCGGCGTCGGGAGCTAAAGGAGTCGGTACTGCCGCAAGCATCCGTTTTGTGCGAGTTACTACCGAACCAACTCCGGTAGCAGTTTCGTTCGCGGCGATGGTGCTCGGTAAGAGCAGGAATGTGACCGCAACTGCAACCGCAGGCTATTCAGCTCCGCTAACCAACATCTGCGATTTTCTTCCGGTGACGGTGATTGATTACGGCACTCCGATCGCGCCGGGTTTCACCTACACCTTCAGGGCGCAGGCCGGCTCGATGGTCTCGCCGGGCAACTATCAGATTCTCGCTTTAGCGGGCGCAGGTGGTAATGATGCTCGCGTAGGCCTCGGCGCCGGTGTTGACGCGTGCGCAGGTCCGGGAGCTGTTTATTCCGTAGATACAAAGACCGGCGTGACGGCGGGTGCTGTCAGACAAGGAATAAATACCCGGTTCGATGAGTATGGTTCGAACAACGTCAATCCGGTTGACATGCCTCCGGATCAGAACATCGCGGAGAACATTACCTACGATGTTTATAAAGCGGGCACTGTCACAAAACCACCATCACATACAGGTTTCAGGAACCGTCGCGTGGTCTACATTCCGATCGTAAAGGCTTCAGAATTCGATCAAGGTAAGAACACCGTGAAGTTCGATCGCATCGGTCAGTTCTTCCTCCAGACCAAAATTGGCGGCAGTGGTAATGGAGACCTTGTAGCCGAATACATCGACGACATAACAGTCGGTATCGGCACATACAGCCCGGGTGGCGGAACCAGCCCTCTCGTGACCACTCCTGTTTTATACAGATAGGAGGCAACGAAAATGCACCATCGAGTACGCAAAATTCGAAATGAGCGTCGTTGGCGACGCTTCAATTGGTTGCATCGCTTTCGTCGTGAAGAGCACGGAGTGCAACTCGTCGAGGTCGCGATCGTCGTTCCGATTCTGCTGATGTTGTTTGCGGCAGTTGGCGAGTTTGGCCGTTACTTCTACGAATACACGACCCTCGCCAAGGCGGCTCGCGTCGGGGCGAGATACATGTGCACCAAAAGCATCGACAGTACCACCACCAATCCGGTCTCAGCGACGAAGAGCCTGGTGGTTTACGGCAACACTTCGGGCTCGGGAAAACCAGTGTTGCCGGGTCTGACGATGAACAACGTCGATGTGACGTTTGCCGGTGGCACTTATAACAAAACCACCGGCGCTGGTGTACCGACGACCGTCACGATCAGCTTTAACAACTACAAGCATAAATCCTTATTCGATCTTGGGAAGCTTACCAAGGTCAAGAGCTTGTCGCTGAACGTGGCTGTTAAGCCGAGCATCACGATGCTTTATCTGCTTAACGCTAATTCGATTTAGGGGTCAAACCATGTTGCGCATCAGGAACTTCAAACAAAACGAAAAGGGATCAACTCTAGTTGAGTACGCCATTGGTGCATCCGTGTTCCTCATGGCGGTATTCGCAGTGCTGGAGTTTGGCCGTGTCTTGTGGGTCCACAACGCATTGAGCGACGCTGCTCGGCAGGGTGCTCGCTATGCCGTATTGAACCGGTCCAGCGGCGAAGACGGCAACATCAAGAACCTTGTTGTTTATGGACATACGGGCAGTGGTACCAAACCAATCGTTCCGGGATTGACGACCAACATGGTCCAGATCAGCCGCAGCAGCGATTTTTCAGTTAACTCCGGTACTGCAACTGTGAAGATCACGGGTTATCAGTTTCAATTCGTACTTCCGTTTCTGCCGAATTCGATAAAAATGCCGGAATATTCAACCACGCTAACCGGGGAGTCAGCGGGCATTCTCCCCTAAACCCTGAACCTCATCTGAGCTCCCACAAAGAGCTGGTCAAAAACTATGACTGAACCAATTACCTGTGTCGTTCTCAGTACCGGGCTCGACAACTTCAAAGACATTCGCCGCGCCATAACTGCCGAAGAACGCGTGAAGCTGCTCGCCGGCGGTAACGACACCGATCAGCTCTATGAAGAGATCGTTCGTCTGAAACCCAACTGCGCGATCATCGCGCTTGGTCCAAATGCGGATAACGCAGTCAGATTTATCGAAAAGTTAAATGCCGAATGTCCGGGAACCGCCCTCATTTCAGCCGCCCAGGATGCTTCGCCTGATTTGATTCTGAGAAGTTTACGCGCCGGCGCGCGCGAGTTTCTGCGCATTCCGATTAGCGCCGAAGAACTGCGCACCGTGCTGTCGCGTGTTTCGGATTTTTGCACCAAACAGGAAGAGGCGCCCAAAAAGAAAGGTCGCATGGTCTCCGTCTTTTCGAGCAAGGGCGGCTGCGGCACTTCCTTCATCGCCACCAATCTCGCGGCTGCGACCGCCAGCAAAACTGTACTCGTGGATCTGAATCTACAGGCCGGCGATCTGCCGTTGTTTTTAGGACTCGAAGCGAAGTACTCGATCGCGGACATGGTTGAAAAGCGTCAACGGCTCGACGAAGACCTGATCAACAGTCTCGTCACGCCGCACTCGGGGAATCTTTCGTTGCTCGCCGCTCCGCGTGAAGCTGATTCCGCTGATGAGATTGAACCGCAACACATCTTCGAAGTGCTGCTGAAACTCCGCGAACACTACGACTACGTGGTTCTCGATCCGCAGCACACGTTCGACTCGATCACACTCGCAGCGCTCGATCAGTCAGACGAAATCATTCTCGTACTTACGCTCGATATCCCCGCGATTCGCAGCACGCAGCGAGCGCTCGAGATCTTCGATCGACTCGGCTACCCGCGTAAGAAAGTGCGCATCGTCGTGAACCGCTGGAGCAAGCAGATCGATCTGGATCTAAGGCAAGTCGAAAAGTTTCTCGGCGAACCGGTCGTGGGTTTTGTGCCCAGTGATTACCAAACAGCAGTCGGTTCGATCAACCTCGGCACGCCGCTGGTCCAGGCCGAGCCTACTTCCAAGATCGCGCTCGAGATTCGTCGTATCGCGCAGCAGATGTCGTTGGGTGTGGCGCCGATCGACGAATCAAAACAACGCCGTCCCTTCTGGGCTTCGTTATTAAAGAAACAATCGGCCCAGCCTAACTTCAAACTGCAAGCCTCAATGGAAAAGGTCTAACGAAGCGGCAGCCCCGCGGATGAGAAAAAACAATGGCACTACGTGAAAGATTAATCGGCAATAACGGCACCACTGCTCCTGGAAATATTGCGGACGGAAGCGGTCAGCATTCCTTCCAGGAAATGAAATCACGTCTGCACCGGACGCTGATTAACCGCATGGACTTGACGAAGCTGTCAAGTCTTACTCCGGAGCAGGTCCACGCGGAAGTTTCGCGTTTGGCCGAGGTGGTCCTGGCGCAGGAAGCGATGCCGCTTTCAGCTTCCGAACGCGAGCGACTGGTCAACGACGTTCAGCATGAACTCTTCGGACTTGGACCACTCGAGCCGCTGCTGAAGGATTCGACCATCTCGGACATCCTCGTTAACAAACACGACACCATCTACATTGAACGGCGCGGAAAAATCGAGCGCACCAACGTTACCTTCAAAGACGATGAGCACCTGATGCGCGTGATTGAACGAATCGTTTCGTCAATCGGACGCCGCATCGACGAGTCGTCACCGATGGTCGACGCGCGCCTCTCGGATGGCTCGCGTGTCAATGCCATCATCCCGCCGTTGGCGATCGATGGGCCGGTAGTATCAATCCGTCGCTTTGGCGCCGATCCGCTGAAGATGTCTTCGTTGATCGACAACAAAGCGCTCACCAAAGACATTGCCGACATGCTTCAGATGGTTGTGACTGCGCGCCTGAATGTTCTGATCTCAGGTGGTACCGGCGCCGGTAAAACTACGCTGCTCAATGCACTTTCAGCCTTCATTCCCGAAAACGAACGCATCGTCACGATTGAAGACTCGGCCGAACTTCAACTCCAGCAGCCGCACGTCGTCCGTCTTGAGACCAGGCCGCCGAACATCGAAGGTCGCGGTGAAGTTACGCAAAGAGATCTCGTTCGCAACTCACTTCGTATGCGTCCCGATCGCATCGTGATCGGTGAGGTCCGTGGCGGTGAAGCGATCGATATGCTCCAGGCTATGAACACCGGTCACGACGGCAGTTTGACGACCATTCACGCCAACACGCCACGCGACGCTATGGCCCGACTCGAAACGATGATTCAGATGACTGGTATGCGGCTGTCCGATCGCGCGATGCGCCAGCAGATCGCGTCGGCGATCCACCTGGTCGTGCAGGTCGCGCGAATGTCTGACGGTTCACGACGCGTTACCTCCATTTCTGAAATCACCGGCATGGAAGGCGAAACGATCACTATGCAGGAGATCTTCCAGTACGAGCGCACCGGCGTTGACCAACAGGGACAGGTGCTCGGACGTTTCCGCCCGACCGGAATTCGCCCGCGATTCACCGAACGACTGAAGGCTTGCGGCATGCAGTTGCCACGCGTGTTCTTCGAGGAGATGTAATTCATCATGATCATATCTTTTCTCGTGTTCGTGTTTGCGCTGTTCCTGGTGTTGGGCGCTTACCTGTTTGCGACTCACGGAACAGACAAGAAGCGCAGTGCGCTGCAAAAGCGTTTGTCGGAAGCGCTGCTTCACTCCGCCCACACCGAAGACATCGAGGTGGTGCTCGCTCGCAACGAGTTGATGAGCGAGATCCCCTGGATGAACCAGGTGATGCTCAACCTTCAGGCGACCTTTCACCTGAAGCGAATGTTGGACCAGGCGGATCTTCACATCACGCCCTCGCGACTGATGATGTTTTCATTTCTCGCAGGCATGCTGGGAGCATTGGCGGCATCGGTCTTAACAATCTTTATTCCGATCATGATCCTGGCGGGCCTGGTGTGTGCGTCATTGCCACTGATGCACGTTTGGTACAAGCGCAAGAAGCGTTTTGATGCGTTTCTCGAGCAGCTTCCCGATGCACTCGACCTGGTTAGCAGAGCGCTCAGCGCAGGCCATGCGTTCCCCGAAGCGCTACACATGGTCTCGACGGAAATGCCGGAGCCATTGGCCACTGAGTTTCGCAAGGCCTACGAAGAACAGAACCTGGGTCTGTCAGTGAAGCTGGCGCTCGAGAATCTCACGCAAAGAATGCCGTTACTCGATCTCAAGATGTGTGTGACCGCCATCATGATCCAGCGCGAGACTGGCGGTAATCTCGCCGAGATACTCGAGAAGGTTGCTTACACGATTCGTGAGCGCTTCCGCATCCTGGGCGACTTAAAAACGCTGACCACCAGTTCGCGTATGTCGGCGTGGTTGTTGTGTGGGTTGCCAATCTTCGTCGCGATAATGGTCACGTTCCTGAATCCGGAGTACATGAGCGTCATGTGGACGGATCCACGCGGGCACTACCTGATCGCAATCGCTCTGTCCATGCAGATCACCGGTATGTTGATTGTCCGAAAGATCTTGAAAATTCAGATCTGAGAGCCGAAAGCAATGATACTAATAATCGCTATCTCCCTTTTCTTTTGTATCTCACTCGGAATGCTGGGTGTTTACTGGCTGCTCTACCGGCCGCAGAGTGCTGCGACCGAGAGACTGCGCCGGCTTGGCGGATCGAATGAGGGTAGCATTACTCAAAGCGCGCAATCGGTAGTGATACCGGATGAGAGTCCGGCAACCGAATTGGCCCAACGCCTCGCGCAGCCACTGAACAAACTGCTGCCGCCGTCAGCGACCGAAGCGAAGAAGCTGCAAAAGAAACTGATGCATGCCGGTTTTCGTTCGGCCGAATCCCCGATCATCTATCGCGCGATTCAACTGGCTTCAATGGCAGGCTTCCCGTTGTTGGTTGCGGGCGTTAGCGCTTTGACCGGGCGGGCGCTGAACGATGCCGTGATCTATATCATCATCGCGTTCGTTGTCGGTTTCTTCCTGCCGCGTTTCTTCCTGAATCGCATGATCCAAAAGCGCCAGCGTCTCATTCGTTGGGGACTCGCGGATGCGCTCGACTTAATGGTCGTTTCAGTTGAAGCAGGTTTGGGTTTGAACGCAGCGATGGTGAAAGTTGCCAATGAACTGAAGGATGTACACACGCCAGTTGCGATTGAGTTTGAGCTCGCCAATCTCGAAATCCGCGTTGGTCGCGATCGCGACGAAGCGTTGCGCAACCTTGCCGAGCGAACTGGTGTTGACGACCTTCGCAGCCTCGTCGCAATGCTGATCCAGACAGACAAGTTTGGTACTTCGATCGCGAAGGGCCTGCGCGTATTTTCAGATTCACTGCGCACGAAGCGACGCCAGCGCGCCGAACAGGCGGCACAGAAAGCCGCGGTCAAGTTGTTGTTCCCGCTGGCATGTTTCCTGTTTCCGACACTTTTCATAGCAATCCTTGGCCCTGCTTTCCTTAACCTCATTGACGTTATGGGTGACATGTAGAGGAGTGGACCAATGAACAAACGTAGAGTCATTGCGATTCTGATAGCCTTCATATTGACCATCGGTGCGACTGCCATGTGGAGTGCTTCCACGATCTCGCGCGAAGGAGATCCCGACGCCATCGTGCTGGAAGATTCAGGTGTTGAAGCCGGCAACGCCGACCAGCCGAAGAAGAAGGGCGGAAACAAGGTCGTCAAGGTACTGACAGCGCCATTCAGAGCTTTCGGCAAACTATTTGGTGGTGACGACACCAACAAGATCACCCGCATGACCGAGAAGGACGCCGAGCGTTTTGAGAGTGTAGGCGTCACGAGAATTGAAGACGCGCGTCACCAGTCAGTAAAGAGAGACACGTCGTCAGCTTCAGCGCGTGAGCATTTGGAAATCGGACGTCAATTCCTGCTCGATGGTAATTACAACGAAGCGGTTTCGGAGTTGAGCCTGGCGGTTTCACTCGATTCGAAGTTGAGCGAAGCTCACAGTCTTTTAGGTGTGGCTTACGACAAGAAGGGCTTTGCCGACCGCGCTAAAGACTCATTCGAGCGCGCCGTGAAGATGGATGAAGATGCGGATACGCTCAACAACCTTGGTTTCTCTTTCTATCAGAGTGGTAACTATCGTGCCGCTGTCGATCGTCTCAAGCGGGCAGCCAAACTGGCGCCGACTGACGAGCGCATTCTCAACAATCTCGGCCTGGCGTATTGCCGCCTGGGCAAGATCGACGAAGCCTACAAAGCTTTCACACGCGCCACTGGTCCACTGACCGGCAATCTCAACACGGCGAAGATGCTCGAGCGGTTTGGTCGTGAAAACGACGCGATTCGTTACTACGAAGCCGCACGCCAGATCGATCCTGTCAACACGTTCGCTCTCCGTCGCCTGGCTGATCTGTACCAACGCGTTGGCCGTGGGACTGAATCCGACGCTGCTCGCACAGCTTTAGCACTTGCTTCCAATAGCACTAACAGCACCGGCAAATAAAGGAAACTCACATGTCGCACACCGCAATACTGACACGCGCGGAAATCGAAAGCATGGGCCCGCCGCTCCCCGAAGAGATTGGCGACACTGGCATTTCGGAAGGTTTTCTCTGCGACCTCGCACTGAAACACGTGGCCATGCTTCCGGAGCCGACGACCACCGCCGTCGCCGAACGCATCAACTTGCCGCGTACGCTTACCGAAGATCTGCTTCAGAAGCTGTACCGCGAAAAGCTGATCGAAGTGAAGATGCAGTCGGCGATCGGTTCAACACGCTATGCGATGTTGGACCATGGCTGGGATCGTCTCGCGCGCTTGTTGTCAGTTTGTGGATACGTTGGACCGGCGCCGGTATCACTGCGCGATTATTCGCACATGATGAAGTTGCAGTCGATTCCGTCGAATACGGCGGACATGGAAACGGTGCGCCAGGCTTTTCACGATCTGGTATTGCCGGAATCGTTGCTTCAGACCCTCGGCTGCGTCATTAACTCCCGTCGTTCGCTGTTTCTAACCGGACTGCCGGGTACAGGTAAGACTGCCGTTGCCGAACGCATCAATGGCGCGTTGGCCGGCGGGATCTGGATTCCGCATGCAGTTGAGATCGACGGCCAGATCATCCGCGTGTTCGACTCGCACTGTCACGAACCAATGCCGGCGGATGAAACTCCGGCTGACTTTGATCGTCGCTGGGTGCTGATTCAACGTCCACTCGTTGTAGTCGGCGGTGAGTTGACGCTCGAGAACGCCGACCTGACGTGGAGTGAGGCCGCCAAGTTTTACGAAGCTCCGTTTCAGATGAAGTCAAACGGCGGTACCCTCGTGATTGACGACTTCGGTCGCCAGCGAGTTGCGCCACAGGATCTTTTGAACCGCTGGATCGTGCCGCTGGAACGGCGCGTTGATTACCTCGCGCTGCACACCGGAAAGAAGATCGAAGTTCCGTTTGAGCAGCTCGTCGTGTTCTCGACGAATCTTGATGAAAAGGATCTCGCCGACCAGGCGTTTCTGCGACGCATGGGTTATCGCGCGCGCGTCGAGCCGCCGACACCCGGGGCGTATACGGCCATCTTCAAACATCAGGCGGGAAAACGTGGCATCGCCGTCGAGCAGCCCGTGTTGGACCACATCCTGACGAAGTATCGCGCGGAGCGACGGCAGATGAAGGGTTGCGAACCCCGCGACTTGCTGGATCGAGCCACGGATATTTGTTTGTTTGAGAATAAGAGTCTGAAGTTGACTCCGCAAATCGTCGATATAGCATGGCGCAACTATTTCGGCACGTCGCACTCGTTCGCCGCGGTAGAGCCGTCGGATCCTTTAGAACTCTAATCACATATGACCAGATCCGCCAAAATCCGCGTTTATCTGTGTTCTATCTTCGTGTTGCTCGTGTGTTCGAGTTATGCGTTTTCACAGACAACACCAATCAGGTTGAAGCTTGCTGACGGTTCTTACATGACGGTCGATGATGCGTGGGAGTCGCCGCAGGGAGTTTGGTACCGGCAGGGTGGAATCAGCCATCTGCTCGCGAAAGAAAAAGTAAAGAAGATCGAGCGCGACACGCCGGAAGCGGCGCCCGTCAAAAGCAATAATGACGACGACCATTTCGAAGTCCCGGAAGTGGTCGCTGAGAACCGGCCCACAAGCGGCACCTACGACAAACCTTCGTGGATCTATCTCAAAGGCGGCGCTCGCGTTGAAGCTGATAGTGCGACGCAGTCACCCGCTGGTGTCTGGTACAAGCGCGGTCCGATGTCGATATTCATCGATGCTACACGTGTCGATCGAATCGAAGTTGAGGATGCTCCAATTGTCGCGCAGTCAGGGAAGAAGGCCAGTGGCTGGAGCACTGGCAGGACGGGTCTCGACGGTCTGATTCGTCAGAACGGTTACAAATACAACGTCGATCCGTATTTGATCTTTCTCGTGATGGAGCAGGAGTCGCACTTCAACACGGGCGCTGTTTCGCCCAAAGGTGCGCGAGGCTTAATGCAGTTAATGCCGGGAACTGCGGCACGATTTGGCGTGCGACGCCCGCATGATGCGGCGCAGAATATCTCGGGTGGTACGAGATACCTGAGAGAGTTGTTGAATCGTTTCAATAACCGCGTGGATCTCGTGTTGGCAAGTTACAACGCCGGTGAAGGCGCGGTCGCGAAGTTTGGTAACAAAGTGCCGCCATATCAAGAGACGCGCAATTACGTCAAAAAGATCGCGTATCGGTATAAACGAACGACGGCGCGTACCCGGAAACCTCGAGATACTGAGTAGCGAGAGCTTGATCTCCCGCAAAGACGCAAAGACGCAAAGACGCAAAGACGCAAAGAGGTTTTAGTTCTCCTTTGCGTCTTTGCGTCTTTGCGGGAAAACTGCTGGCCAAAATGTTACACGCCCCGCCCATTTCAACGCCCGTGTGGCATGAAGACACATCGCGTCGCCTGCTCAAAGTCGAGCCAATTAAAGCTAAACTGAAAAATAGTTAGACTTAACTCTCCTCACCACCTTCAGGCATAGGCATTGCCCATACGTCCACGGCCTTGGACTGCCTTTAGTCTGCCAGGGTACGCCTAAACTATTGAAACGGACGGAGAGATAATGCGACCTATCAAGCATGCGGAGAGAGGATTGACCCTGATCGCAGGAGGCCTTTTCAATGCAATTCAGTCAGTAAATAAGTACAAGCCCAATCCTTCCTTTACTCCAAAATGGTCAGACAAGCCCCTTTTGAAATCATGGCAGAAGAGCAAGCCGACACTCGGCTGGCCACGCACGACCGATTCCCTCTGTCCCAACTGCGTGATTGAAGCGCGCGAAGAGATCATCAGCGGTAAGAAAGACGTCGCCGTTCTAATCAACGAGAAAGTCGGCGAAATCAAAGCCCAGATCATCGAACGTGATGGCGAGATCTGGATGATCAAAGATTGTCCGGTCCATGGTCACTTCGAAGATATGATGGCCATCGATTCCAAGTTCCTCAATCACATCGAAGCGATGTTTCCCGGGCGCGACATCGACGCACACAACGACGAGAAATTACACAATCACGGTTCCAGCACGGTTAAGTACGGTCGCGGCGCAGTTTTGACTGTTGACCTTACCAATCGCTGCAACATGATGTGCGACCCGTGCTTCATGGACGCCAACCAGGTTGGTTTCGTTCATGAATTGAGTATGGACGAGATCAAAGAGATTCTCGACAACGCGATCACCATCAAGCCGCGGCGCCAGATGTCAGTGCAGTTCTCGGGCGGTGAGCCATCAATCTCGCCGCACTTCATCGAAGCGATCAAGTATTCACGCAAGGTTGGTTACAACAGCGTCCAAGCCGCAACGAACGGTATTGAATTCGCCAAAAGCAAAGAGTTCTGTCGCGAGGCTGCTGAAGCCGGACTACGTTACGTATATCTGCAGTTTGACGGCATCGGCAACGACGCCAACAGTCACCGCCAGGTCGGCAACCTCTTCGACGTGAAGATGAGAGCCATCAACAACCTGCACGAAGCCGGCGTTGAGATCGTTCTCGTAACCACGCTCGTCAACGGCATCAACAACGATCAGGTCGGCTCGATCATTCGCTTCGCGCTCGACAATCCCAAGAAGATCGCGTTCCTCTCGTTCCAACCGGTTTCGTTCACCGGTCGCGACGAAGAGATCACCGAGCAGCGTCGTTTGCAGCAACGTTACACGCTTTCGCACCTCGCTCACGACGTGAAGAATCAGGTTGGTATCACTGAACCGACACGCGACTGGTTCCCGCTTTCATTGATGGGCGCGTTTGCGGATTTTGCAGATCTAGTTCACGGTCCACAGGCTGAGTGGGGTCAGGTTTCCTGCGGTTGTCACCCGAACTGCGGTGTCGGTACGGCCGTGATGATCGACAAGGAACTTAAAGAGATGCGGCCGGTTCCGGAGTTCCTGAACATTCCGGGCCTGGTGAAAGACATGCAGAAGATCACTGACGCGGCGCGCGGCAAGTGGATGTCAAACGTCATGATGGGTCTGACGCTGTT
>Ga0207711_10003602_pt1 | contig 13396 bp, 13 predicted proteins | sample KBSS34metaG_FD_184401 | JGI IMG/M metagenome (GOLD analysis project Ga0207711, IMG submission 184401) | Switchgrass rhizosphere microbial communities from Kellogg Biological Station, Michigan, USA - KBS S3-4 metaG (SPAdes) (version 2) | ecosystem: Host-associated > Plants > Roots > Rhizosphere...
GAAGAAGCCGCCGAGGGCCAGCCAGTACCGGGGGACGCCGATCCAGTAGTAGTGGTGCGCCGTGCCGAGGATCCCGGAGATGAACGTGAGGCCGACGATCACGTAGAGCCACTTCTCCATCACCTCGCGATCGACCCCGGAGAGACGGATCAAGAGGTAGGCGAGGATCCCTCCCTGGATCATCTCCCAGACGCCCTCGACCCAGAGATGCACGGTCCACCACCGGTAGAACACCGCCACCGTGTAGTTGTCGAACTCCAGGAGCGAGGGAAGGTACAGGAGCGCCGAGCAGGCCAGGCCGCCGACCAGCACCCCCTCGGTCGTCGTGAGCCGGCCGCTCGCCCGGATCGTCATGAAGATGTTGTAGAGGAACATCAGCATCACGATGACGATCACGATCTTCAGGGGAAGCGGCTGCTCCAGCAGCTTGTTTCCCGCCGTCCAGCCGAACACGTAGCCGATGACGGCGGTGACACCCATGGCGGTCCAGATCACGAGCTGGACGTACGCCAGGCGGACGCTATGGAGCTCGACGCGGGACTCCTCGGGCACCAGGTAGTACGTCGCGCCCATGAAGCCCGTGAGGAGCCAGACGAGCAGCAGGTTCGTGTGGATTGCCTTCACGACGTCAAAGGGCAGGATGCTGAGCAGCGGATCCGGGCCGAGGTACTTCGCGGCGGCCAGCAGCCCGAAGACCATCTGCAGGCCGAACAGCAGGAGCGCCACGACGAAGTAGGGATAGGCGACCGCCTGCGAGCGGTATCTCATGGCGAGAGTCCTCTCACTGGAGGGTGAGCAGGTAAGCCACGATCTGGTCGATCTGCTCGCCCTTCAGGGTCTCCCCGTAGTCGGGCGGCATGAGCGAACGGCCGCCCGCCGCGTAGGTCGGGCCCTGGAGCACGTGCGCGTTTGGATTCACGATGGACTCGCGGATGTAGCCGGCGGCGTCCTTCGCCTGCCCATGGTAGTCGCCCGCGCGAATGCGCGCGGCGGCCGTCGATGGGATGCCCGCCAGGCTCGGTCCCACGAGGTTCACGCCGGGCGCGATGGAATGGCATGCCGCGCACCCCGGCGGCGTCCCGTTGAAGAGCGCGCGCCCGAGCTCCGCGGGATTGCTCGACGCTGCCGTGGCCGGAGGAGCGCCGATATTCGCCCCGGGGATCGCGGAACCCTTCACGAGGATCGGCCGCGGCGGCCATCCCTGGGTGTCGATCCGGCTCACCCAGGTCAGGAACGCGATGACGCTGTCGATCTGCTGATCGGAGAGCTTGAGGTTCGGCATCAGCCGGCCATCCCTCTGCTCCGAGTAGAACTTCGAGGGGTCCTTGAGGAATTCCCGGAGGTAGGCCGCTCCGCGCTGCGTGGTGATCTGCGTCAGATCGGGCGCATAGTACGCGCCCTCGCCGAGAAGGGTGTGACAGTTGATGCAGTTCTTGCGGTGCCACACGTCCTTGCCGGCGACGACCGACGCGTCGATGGCGGACGTGTGGGTCAGCTTCGGAAACTGCCGGTGGCTGTCGACGGTAAGGGCCACGAAGATCGCCGCACTGGCCAGCGTGCTGACGAAGAAGAAGAGCCGGGTGCCGCGCCTCGTCATCGCCGGTCCGATCCCGTGGGAAGCCGCCGCGCGTGACGGATGGTGAAGCCGGCCGCCGAGACGAACGCCATGAGCCCGCAGAGGGCTCCGCCCACGGCGAGGACGTCGGCGAGGGTCGGGAGATGAAGGTGCGCGGTGAGCAGTGCCAGCGCCGCGCACAGGGCGCCGAGCGCGAGCATCACCAGCATGGCGCCGCGCTCATACGCCGATCCGGTGGAAGTTCGTCAGCGCGATCCACCCGCCGTACAGTGTCGCCGCCGCCATGAGCGCCAGCACGAGATAGGCCGCCGCCCGAGCCAGTGGCCAGCTCCGGTCCTGCTGATTCTCCATTTCGCTTCCTCCTCACTTCGTCGGGAAGGTTCAGCGAATGATCAGCCGGTTCGCCCTACGTGCTCCGATTCGCGGCAATCTTGCGCCTAGCGACGCGCGATCGTCAAGGGGCCGAAATCGGCCTGCTGTCGTTCGACAGGACTGTCAATGGGGGGAGCGGCTCGGTGACCGGGTGAGGCATGCGCGCCCCAGCGCTTCGGGGATGAGTCGGCGGCCGCGCCGGGAACGCTCTGATATCGTTGACCGCGCCGTGTGGCATCGACGTTGCTCCGGAGGACCGTGTGTGACCACAGGAGGCGATCGATGGACGTCAGAGCCACGGGAGGTGAGACGCGCGGGTCATGAGCATGAAACTCGCCGCTGATCTCTTCGACGCCTTCTGGCAGCACCCACCGCCGGTCGCGCTCTCCCTGCTGCAGTCCACGGAAGACGGTCTCACCCAGGCGGAAGCCGCGCGCCGCCTGCTCGCACAGAGCAAGCTCGGAAGACGCCTGCCGGCATGGGTAGGGGTCGTGCGTCTGTTCCTCGGACAGTTCAGCTCCCCGTTGGTGCTCCTGCTGGTCTTCGCGGTGGTGCTGTCCTCGGCGCTGGGTCAATACAGTGACGCTGCGCTGATCTTCGGCATCCTGTTTCTCACGGGCGCCATGGGCTTCTGGCAGGAATATCGGGCCAGCCGGACCGTGCAAAAATTGCAGGCGCTGGTGCACACCCGCACGACGGTCCGCCGCGGCGGGACCACGCAGAACATCCGGCTGGAGGACGTCGTTCCCGGCGACATTGCGTTGCTCAGAGCCGGCGATGTCGTGCCCGGTGATTGTTTGTTGCTGCAGGGCAGAGACGTGCACGTGAACGAGTCGGCGCTGACCGGTGAATCCTTCCCGGCCGAGAAGGAACCGTGCGTCGTGGCCGCCGACGCCGCCATGACGGACCGGAAGAATACGCTCTTCGAAGGCTCCAGCGTCGTGAGCGGCGAAGCGACCGCCCTGGTGGTTCGGTCCGGCAAGGACACGGAATTCGGCAAGATCGCCACCCGCATGGGCCAGATGGACGAGGCGTCGGCCTTCCAGATCGGCATCCGGCATTTCGGCTACCTGCTCATGCGGATGACCTTCGTCCTGTCGGCCGGCATCCTGATCTTCAACCTGTTCTTTCACAAGCCGGTGGTGGAGAGCATTCTCTTTTCCATCGCGCTGGCCGTGGGCCTCGCCCCCGAGTTGCTGCCCGCCATTCTCGTCACGACGCTGTCGGCCGGCGCGATGCGGATGGCCAAGGACAAGGTCATCGTCAAGAAATTGGCGTCCATCCAGGATCTCGGTGCGATCAACATCCTCTGCTCGGACAAGACCGGCACGCTCACGGTCGGCTCGGCGCAGGTCCACTCGATGGCGGATGTAACGAGCGAGCCCAGCGACAAGGTGCGGCTCTACGCGTACCTCAATGCCGTGTTCGAGACGGGGTTCACCAACCCCCTGGATGAGGCGATCCGCCAGATTCCCGGCATGGACACCGCGGGCTATGTCAAGGCGGACGAGGTGCCATACGACTTCCTGCGAAGGAGGCTCAGCATCGTGGTGGAGACCGCCGCGAAGCAACACCTCATGCTCACCAAGGGCGCGCTCACGAACGTGCTGGACGTGTGCAGCCACGCCGAGATGCCGGATGGCACGCTGACCCCGATCGCCACGGCCAGGCCGGGCATCCTGAACACATACGAGGTCCGGAGCGCCCAGGGATTGCGGACGATCGGGTTGGCCTGGAAGGACGTGAGCGGCGACCCGGTGATCGACAAGGACGACGAGTGCGACATGATCTTCCTCGGATTCATCTTCCTGGAAGATCCGCCCAAGCCGGGCACGCTCGAGAATGTGCGCGACCTGAATGCGCTGGGCATCCGTCTGAAGATCATCACCGGCGACAACCGCCTGGCCGCCGCGCACCTGGCCGCCGCCATCGGACTCGAGAACACGCGTCTCCTCAACGGGCCGGAGATGGCCAGGATGAGCGACGCCGCGCTGGCCAAGCACGCGCAAGAAGTCGATCTGTTTGCCGAGGTGGAGCCCCAGCAAAAGGAACGGGTGATCCGTCTCCTGCGAAGCCATGGCGACGTGGTCGGCTATCTCGGCGACGGCATCAATGACGCCGGGGCGCTCAAGGCCGCCGATGTGGGGATCTCCGTGGATTCGGGCGTCGATGTGGCCAAGGAGGCCGCCGACATCGTGCTGCTGGAAAAGGACCTGCAGGTCCTGCGAAACGGCATTCTCGACGGTCGGAAGACCTACATCAATACGCTGAAGTACATCTTCATCACCACCAGCGCCAATTTCGGCAACATGTTCAGCCTGGCCGGGATCTCGCTGTTCTTGCCGTGGCTGCCGCTATTGCCCAAGCAGATCCTGGCGCTCAATTTCATCTCCGATGTGCCGGCGCTGACCATCGCGTCGGATCGGGTGGACGATGAGCAATTGAGGCGGCCCAAGCGCTGGGACATCGGCCTGATTCGCCGGTTCATGATCGTGTTCGGCGTGCAGAGCTCGCTGTTCGACTACGTGACGTTTGGCGCCTTGCTGTTCGTGTTTCATGCCGGCGAAGGTGTGTTTCAAACCGGCTGGTTCGTGGAGTCGGTGCTGACGGAGGTGCTGGTGTTGCTCATCATCCGGACGACGGGACCAGCCCTGAAGAGTCGCCCGTCCAGATGGTTGCTGTGGACGAGCATCGGCACCGCGATCCTCACGATCGCCTTGCCGTATCTGCCCGTGGGCCAATGGATTGGTTTACAGCCGCTGGCCCCGACGTTGCTGGGTTTTATGATCGCGATTGCCGCGTTGTATGGCATTTTGGTTGAAGCAACGAAGCGGCGATTCTTCAGGAAGGCGCAGCTGTAGCGTGTGCGTGGGATGTCTCGAGAGTCGTTTCGGCGCCCTGCTGAGGAATCGGAGGTGGGGCCGTGGGGCGCTGCCGCCCCATCCAGACGCGTGCTCCTGCTCGTCCGCATGGCTCCTGGAACCCAACGGGTCGATTTCGCCGGGATACCTGGTGGCATGCCAGTTGCTCCTCGCTGTCGGGGTCGAGACCCAGTGCAGCAGTGGTCGGCGTGAAAGGAGAGACGAATCGATGAGACGCGCGGGGGTTGGCCCCAAGGCAGTGATGACGAGGGTGTGGCGCATGCTTCCGGTCGCGGTGCTGCTCTTTGCCTGCGCACCGGCGCAGGGGCAGGCGCCGGACGCGGCCCTCGTGCTCAGGGGAGAGGGGCTGTTCAAGGAACAGGGCTGCTATGGCTGCCACACCGTGGGGAAGTTCGGCACGCAGGGCATCGCCGCGGACCTGTCGCATGTCGGGTCCAAGCACGACGTGGGCTACCTCACGCAGTGGCTCAAGGATCCCGCGTCGCAAAAGCCGACCGCGCACATGCCGAAGATCGGACTGAGTGATCCCGAGGCCAAGGCTCTTGCTGCCTACCTGGGCTCGCTGAGGTGAGCGACGGCAGGACAACCCGGGGAAGGGCCATGCGCAAGATCGTCGTCGCAACGGATTTCTCGGCGTCGTCGCGCCCGGCCTTTGCGGCGGCGCTCGATCTTGCGCGCCGCGACGGCGCGCGGGTCGTCGTCCTGCACGTCATGACGCCGCCCTCACCCTTCGTCGGCGACGACTTGCCCGGGAGCTGGCTCGAGCTCGAGGCCAGGGCGCGGCAGGACGCCGAACGCAGGCTCGCCGCCGCCGTGAGCAAGGCCGAGCGCTCCGGGGTCGCGACGACGGGCGTGCTCGTGAAGGGCGCGCCGGCGGAGGTGATCGTCCGGGTCGCGCGCCGCGAGGGCGCGAACCTCATCGTGCTCGGCACCCACGGCCGCTCGGGACTGGGCAAGCTGTTCATGGGCAGCGTCGCGGCGCGCGTGCTCGGGACGGCCAAGTGCCCGGTGCTCACCGTGCGCGGTCGCGGGCGCGGAGGGACCAGATGAAGAGCGAGGGCTTCCATCGCATCGTGGTGCCGACGGACTTCTCGAGCTGCTCCCAAGAAGCCTGGGCGCTGGCCCGGCGGCTCGCCGGCGCGTTCGGATCGGAGCTGATCCCCGTCCACGTGCTCGTCGAGAGCCCCCTGTGGGGCGAGAGCCCGTTCAACATGGATCGGGTGCGCGAGGTGTACGACACGGCCCGGACCTGGGGGCGCGCGGAGCTCGACAAGTGGGCTGCGCAGGGAGCGGCGGCAGGCCTCAAGGTGCGGCCGGTGCTCCGCACCGGAGTGCCCCACGAGGAAATCGTCGCCGTCGCCACGGACGAGCTCGCGGACCTGCTGGTGATCGGCACCCACGGCCGCGGGGGCATGAGCCGGGCGCTGATCGGCAGCGTGGCCGATCGCGTGGTCCGGCTCGCCCCCTGTCCGGTGCTGACCGTCCGCGGGCCAGCCTGAGCCCCGCCGTGGACCGCGGCAGCGCCGTGCGGGACTGGATGTCCCGGAAGCCCGCGGCCGTGCAGGCGGACTCGCCGATCGGCGCGGCCGTGGCGCTGATGCACGGCGCGGACATTCGCCACCTGCTGGTGATGGAGGGCGACCGCCTGACGGGCATCCTCTCCAGCCGGGACCTGGGGCGCCTCGTGGGCGACGTCTCGCCGGCCCTTCTGTCCGCGCCGGTGAGCCGCATCATGACCGAGGACCCCGTGACCGTTGCGCCGGAGGCGGCGGTCACGACGGCTGCGCGGGTGCTCCTCGAGATGAGGATCGGGTCGCTTCCGGTGCGAGACGGCGACGAGATCGTCGGGATCCTCACCCTCGCCGATGCGCTCGAATCGCTGCTCTGGTTTGCGCACGGGGCGGCACGGTGACGCGCCCCACGCTCGCCCCCTTTTTCGATCCATCCAGCGTCGCGGTGATCGGCGCCTCCCGGGACCCTTCCAAGGTCGGGGGGAGCGTGCTCGCCAACCTGCGCGCGGCGCGCTTCGCCGGGCGGATCGTCCCGATCAACGCGCGTGCGGACACGGTGCAAGGCATCCGGTCGGCGCCCTCGATCCTCGCTGTCGAGGGAGCGGTGGACCTCGCCGTGATCACCGTGCCCGCTCCGGCGGTGCTGCCCGCGCTCGAGGAGTGCGTCGCCAGGGGCGTGGCCGGCGCGGTGGTGATCTCCGCGGGCTTCCGGGAAGCGGGCGAGGAGGGGCGGACGCGCGAGGCGGAGCTGCGCGCGTGGCTTTGCGATCAGCCGATCCGCGTGCTCGGGCCGAACTGCCTCGGCTGGATCCGGCCGTCGCGCGGCCTCAACCTCACGTTCGCTCCGGGCATGCCGGAACCGGGCGGCATCGCCTTCGTCTCGCACTCCGGCGCGCTCGCCGTCGCCATCCTCGACTGGGCGCGCGAGCGCCGCATGGGCTTCTCGCTCTTCGCGAGCCTCGGCAACCAGGCCGACATCACCGAGGCGGATGTCCTCGACGCGGTGGCCGCGGACACCGAGACGCGCGTGATCGCCGGTTACATCGAGGGCGTGGCGGACGGCAGGCGCTTCTTCCAGGCCCTGTCCGCGGCGGCGGCGGTGAAACCGGTCGTGCTGCTGAAGACGGGGCGCTCCGCCGAGGGCGCCCGCGCCGTCTCCTCGCATACCGGCGCGCTGGCGGGCTCCGATCGCGCGTTCGACGCAGCGGTCAAGCAGGCGGGGGCGCTTCGCGTGGGCACGGTGGAGGAGCTCTTCGACGTCGCGCGCGGGCTCGCGAGCCAGCCCCTGCCGCGCGGCCGCCGGCTCCTCGTCGTGACCAACGGGGGCGGGCTCGGCATCGTCGCGACCGATGCCGCCCGGGACGCGGGACTGGAGGTCGTGCCGCTCGAGGCGCCGGTGCGCGAGCGGCTCGCCGCCGCGCTGCCGCCGACGGCGAGTCTCGCCAATCCCGTCGACCTCGTGGGCGACGCCGATGCCACCCGCTACAGCCATGCACTGCACGCCATCGGCGGCGCCGCCGCGGATGCCGCGCTCGTGATGCTCACCGCCCAGGCGGCCACCGACGCCCTCGGGGTGGCGCGGGCGGTGATCGTCGCGACCCGGGGCTGGAGCATTCCGGTTGCCGCCGCCTTCGTCGGCGGCGCGCGCGTCGCGCCTGGCGTGCGCGCGCTCGAGGAGGCGGGGATCCCGTGCTACCCCTTTCCGGAGCCCGCGGTGCGCACGCTCGCCGGCATGGCCAGGCTCTGGGAGCGGCGCGGGAAGCGGGCCGAGCCCCCTCGTCGCCCCGTGCGCGGTGACGCGGCGGACGCTGCGGTCGCGGGGTTGCGCGCCAGCGGGCTGCCCGTCCTCGGCATGTGTGAGCTCGAGGCCGTGCTCACGAGCTACGGAATCCCGGTGATGGCATTGGTGACCGCGGAGACGGCGGAGGAGGCGGCCTCGGCCGCCGAGCGCGTCGGGTTTCCCGTGGCGCTCAAGCTGCGCTCCCCCGACATCAGCCACAAGACGGACGTGGGCGGAGTGCACCTCGGCCTGCAGACGCCATCCGAGGTCGCGGCGGCGACGACGGCCATGCTCGCGCGCGTGCGCGCGGCGCGTCCCGAGGCGCGCATCGACGGCGTGCTCGTCCAGCCCATGGCGCCGCATGGCGTGGAGCTCTTGCTGGGCATGATCAGGGATCCGCAGTTCGGTCCGATGGTCGTGGTAGGCTTCGGCGGGATCTACGTCGAGGTTCTCAAGGACACGGCCGCGCGACTCTGTCCCCTCGAGCGATGCGAGGCCCGCGACATGCTCGATGAGCTCAGGATGGCCCCGCTGCTCGACGGCGTGCGGGGGGAGCCGCCGGTGAACAAGGATCTGCTGGCCGAGGCGATCTGCCGCTTCGCGCAGCTCGCCGTCGATGCGACGGACGTGGCGGAGCTGGAAGTGAATCCGCTCGTGGCCGGTCCCGACGGCGTGGTCGCCGTGGACGCGCGAGCGCGCATGGAATGGGAGAACGGCCATGGGCATTCGAAAGAGCGTCGGGAAGAACAAGAAATCGAATCGGCCGACCGAGGCGGCCTCGGTGGAGCGCGAGGGCGCCCGTCGCAAGGCGAACAACGCGCGGACCGCCCCGAAGCCCAAGCGCGGATCCCGATAGGCTAGGGATGGCGGGGCGCCCGGGCTTGCGCACGGTCGTGCTCGCGGTCGACGGCTCGCCTCATGCTCGCCGCGCGGCGGCATTCGCGGCCCGGCTGGCTCCGCCCGCGGGCGGACGCGTGACCGTCGTGTCCGTGGTCGAGCCCGTGCGCCCGCCCTCGATGGCGCTCATGCCGGCCTCGATTCGCGGCCACCTCGCCGGCGCGGCCGCGGAGCTCGAGCGCGCGCGATTGATTGCCGGGCGGCGCTGGGCTGAGGCCGCCGTGCGCACGATGGAGAAGGGCGGCTGGCGGGCCCGGGTGAGCGTGCGCACCGGTGTGCCGCTCGCCGAGATCCTCCGGGCGGTCAAGGAGGCGCGCGCCGACCTGCTCGTGCTCGGTGCGCGCGGCACTGGCGGCCTGGCCCGCGTCCTCCTCGGCAGCGTGGCCGACGGGGCGCTCCGGCTCGCGACCGTGCCTGTCCTCGTCGTGAAGTAGCGGCCCGCCCGATTCACCCTGGGGCGGGGGGCGTTCCCGCCGCGATGGCCGTCGCCCACCGGACCGCGCTGCCGGTCGACGTGGTCCTCGATCGTGCGCTTGTCCCCCGGGAAACAGCGCGACGCTCACCGCCCCGAATCGCCTCTCCCCGGGCCAGACCCAGCATCTCGCCGCTCGAGAGGATACGCCGTCGCGACACCGAGGAGCGTCTGATGCGTGACGCCGCTCCCCGGATTCGCGTCAGTGTGGTAACAGTGCGGGCCGCCTCCACCGTGAGAGGGCCGACCTGCTCGTCGCGGGACGCACGGAACGGGCAGCCCGGCCACCCCTGCCGTCCAGCGTGGCCGAGGACGGCCTCCGGCTCACCACCGTTCCCCTGGTCGTGAAATAGCCGGCCCGGCCCGCCCGAGTTTCTGGGCCGTTTCGGTGTGTGGCGCGGGCTCCCCACGGGGACAGCCTTGCCTCACCCCCGGGGACTGAATCTCGTCCTTTCCGCGCAGATCCTGGCCGATCCCGCCCCCCGCGGCGCCTTATTTCCCCCGTGTCCACCTGGTATCTGGATTGCTCAGACTGGACGGCCGGCAGGAAATCTCACCCCATGAGGAGAGCGCCTGGATGACTGAACGGATCGAGCGGTTCGTCTACGACGACGCCATCGTGCGCATGTTCATGCTCGCCACGCTGGTGTGGGGGCTGGTCGGCACCCTCGTGGGGCTGGTGATCGCGCTCCAGCTCGCCAACCCGATGTTCAACTTCGGGCTGCCGTGGGTCAGCTTCGGCCGCCTGCGCCCGCTCCACACCAATGCCGTGATCTTCGCCTTCGCGGGCAATGCCATCTTCACGGCGGTCTACTACTCGTCGCAGCGGCTCCTCAAGGCGCGGATGTGGAGCGATCTCCTGAGCCGCCTGCACTTCTGGGGCTGGCAGGGCATCATCGTCGCCGCCGCCATCACGCTGCCACTCGGGCTGACCCAGTCGAAGGAGTACGCGGAGCTCGAGTGGCCGGTCGACGTCGCCATCGCGCTCGTGTGGGTGCTCTTCGCGGTCAACTTCTTCGGCACCGTCGCCCGGCGGCGCGAGCGGCACCTGTACGTCGCGCTCTGGTTCTACATCGCGACCATCGTGGCCATCACGGTGCTGCACGTCCTCAACAACCTGGTCGTCGTGGCGGGCCCGTTCAAGAGCTATCCGATCTACGCCGGGGTGCAGGACGCGTTCATGCAGTGGTGGTACGGCCACAATGCCGTCGCCTTCTTCCTGACCACGCCGTTCCTCGGGATGATGTACTACTTCCTCCCCAAGGCGGCGAACCGGCCGATCTTCTCCTACCGGCTGTCCATCCTGCACTTCTGGACGCTCGTGTTCATCTACATCTGGGCGGGTCCCCACCACCTGCACTACACGGCGCTGCCCGCGTGGGCGTCGACGCTCGGGATGCTGTTCTCGGTGATGCTGTGGATGCCGTCGTGGGGCGGCATGATCAACGGCCTGCTGACCCTGCGGGGCGCCTGGCACAAGGTCACCGAGGATCCCGTCCTGAAGTTCTTCGTCGTCGCCATCACGTTCTACGGCATGTCGACGTTCGAGGGCCCCCTGCTCTCGATCAAGAGCGTCAACGCGCTGTCGCACTACACCGACTGGACCATCGCCCACGTGCACGCGGGCGCGCTCGGGTGGGTGGGCTTCATGATCTTCGGCATGATGTACTGGCTCTTGCCGCGCCTCTTCCAGGCGGAGCTGTGGAGCCGCCGGCTCGCCGAGCTGCATTTCTGGATCGGCACCGTGGGCATCCTCCTCTACATCGTCGCGATCTACGCGGCGGGGCTGACCCAGGGGCTGATGTGGCGGGCCTTCGACGAGACCGGCCGCCTCGCGTATCCGGACTTCATCGAGACGACCGTGCGGCTGATCCCGATGTACTGGGTGCGCGTGATCGGCGGCAGCCTCTACATCGCCGGGCTCGTCCTCCTCGGCGTCAACGTGCTCATGACGTGGCGGGCGCGGCCGGCCCGTTACGCCGAGCCGGTGCACGAGGCGCCCGCGCTCACGTCCGCGCGCGCGGCCGGGCCGGCGGCCGGCGGTGCCGGATGGGCGGGATGGCATCGCCGCTGGGAGGGGCTGCCGCTGACCTTCTCGGTGTGGGTGGCGGTGGCCGTGGCCGTGGCCTCGCTCTTCGAGATCCTGCCCATGTTCCTCATCCAGTCCAACGTCCCGACCATCGCCTCCGTGCATCCCTATTCGCCGCTCGAGCTGGCCGGGCGCGACATCTACGTCGCGGAGGGCTGCAACAACTGCCACTCTCAGATGATCCGGCCCATTCGCGCCGAGACGATGCGCTACGGGGAGTACAGCAAGCCCGGCGAGTTCGTCTACGATCACCCGTTCCTGTGGGGCTCGCGGCGCATCGGGCCGGACCTGCAGCGGGTGGGCGGCAAGTATCCGCACCTGTGGCACGTGCGTCACATGCAGGATCCGCGGTCGACCACGCCCCAGTCGATCATGCCCGCGTATCCGTGGCTGGCCCGCGACCACGTGGACTGGCGCGCGGTGGGGCGGGGCGTCCGCGCTCAGGTGACGCTGGGGGTGCCGTATCCGCGGGACACCGCGGCGAACGCCGCCGCCCTGGCCAAGACGCAGGGGCAGCAGATCGCCGGCGAGATCGTGCAGCAGGGCGGGCCCGCCGGCCTCGAGGAGACCAAGATGGTGGCGCTGATCGCCTATCTGCAGCGCCTCGGCACCGACATCAAGCAGACGACGGCCACGGCCGCCGGGGCAGGGGGACCGGGACGATGAAGCTCTCCGATGTGATGAGCGCGATGGAGCTGCACGTCTTCGCCGAGGTGGCCTTCGTCATTGCCGCCGCGGCCTTCGCCGCCGTGGTCGTGACGACGTTTCTGCGGCGGAATCGGGAGCCGTTCGAGCGCGCGCGGCTGATGCCGCTCACCGGCGACGACGAGGTGATCGACCGATGAGCGACCGCGACCGGTTGCTCGCGCACGAGTACGACGGGATCGAGGAATACGACAACCCGCTGCCCGGCTGGTGGTCGTGGATCTTCGTGGCGACCATCGTCTTCTCGGTCGGGTACTGGCTCTACTACCAGATCGGCCCGGGGCCCACGGTCATCGCGCAGTACGACGACGAGATGCGCGCGGCCGCCGAGCGCCAGGCCAAGCTCGCGCCACTGCCGAGCGGCGCCAGCGAGGAATCGCTGCGCTCCCTGGCCCGGGACGCCCGCGTCATCGCGGGCGCGCGAGAGATCTTCGCGACCCGCTGCATGCCCTGTCATGGGCCCGAGGGGCAGGGGGTGATCGGGCCCAACCTCACCGACGACTACTGGATCCACGGGCGCACGCTCGTCGAGATCCGGCGCACCATCAGCGACGGCGTGCCGGACAAGGGGATGGTGCCGTGGAAGGATCAGCTCAAGCCCGACGAGATCAGCGCGCTGACCGCTTACGTGAGCACGCTGTCCGGCACCAATCCGCCGAATCCCAGGCCCCCGCAAGGCGTGAACGGCAAGGGCGAGGCCGCCCCGGCGACGGCGGCGTCAAATTGACGAGAGTGGCTCGGGCCGGATGACCACGCACGCGGTCCCGCCCGCCAAGGCGACGGAGCGGGTGCTCCCGACACTCAATCCCGACGGCACGCGCCGGTGGATCCGTCCGCGCCTCTTCGCCGGGCGCTTCTTCCGGCGCCGGCGCGCGGTTGCCTGGACGCTGATGGCGCTCTTCACCGCGATCCCCTACCTCACGCTCAACGGCAAGCCGCTCGTGCTGCTCGACGTGGTGCAGCGGCGGTTCACGCTGTTCGGCACGACGTTCTTGCCCACCGACAGCATGCTGCTGATGCTCTTGCTCATCGGGATCTTCCTCGCCATCTTCCTGCTCACCGCAGTGTACGGCCGCGTGTGGTGCGGCTGGGCCTGTCCGCAGACGGTCTAC
>Ga0207711_10003608_pt1 | contig 13382 bp, 28 predicted proteins | sample KBSS34metaG_FD_184401 | JGI IMG/M metagenome (GOLD analysis project Ga0207711, IMG submission 184401) | Switchgrass rhizosphere microbial communities from Kellogg Biological Station, Michigan, USA - KBS S3-4 metaG (SPAdes) (version 2) | ecosystem: Host-associated > Plants > Roots > Rhizosphere...
GCCGTGCGGCAGGGTGTTTCCGGCCAGTCGCTGACCGCATCGGAACTTGCCGAGTTCGACAAGGCGGACATCAATCCCGGCATGTCTGAAAAGTTGATCCGAGACAATCTAGAGCATCAGGACCAAGTATTGCGCACCGCCCATGAGCGCCGCGTTGCGTCTTTGCTTGCCGACCGCTTCAGCCCAGAATCGATCGGGGCGGCATCTGGTGTCGATCCTGCGAAGGTCACGCCGCGCCCGCTGGTTCCATCAGGCGGAGGGCCAGCACAACCGGCGAAGCCTGTGGGCACCCTGAAGGTCGTCATCCCATGACAATCGCAGCGGATGAAGACGGCAACCTGTTCGAGAAAACCGATGCCGGGGAATGGGTGCCCGCAAAGACCCGCACCGGAGCCGACGTACCCATGGAGGTGCAGGACGGCGGCAAATGGGTGCCGGTGCCAGGCACGCCGCCGCCATACGATGAAAGCATGCTGCCAGAGGGCGGCGCTGCGGTCGGCGCGCTGGCCCGGCGTGCGGCAGGCGCCGTCGCGGAGCATTTCACCACCCCGCCGCCACAGGATAGCGCGCTCTCCCGCATCGTCGGGGCGACGGCGAGGGGCGCCACCGAGGGCGGGCCATTCTACAAGCCCGAGACACGCGCCGCGGTCGATCAAGGGCTGGTGGGGCGCTACATCACCAACCCGCTGCTCGACGCTGGCAAGGCCGTTGTGGGGGCGGTGGCGGGCGGGGCTGGGCAGGCAGCCTATGAGGCAGGGAATGCCCTCGGCGGACCTCGCCTGGGGCGCGATCTGTATATGTTCAACCAGGTGGCCCCGGTCGCCTCGATGATGCCCGGCGTGATAAAGCCCGGCGGCGGTCCTGTTGCCCCCGGCACCATCGCCCGCAATACGGCGCAGCCATGGGAAGCCGCGCGGACGACTGAGCCGGTCACAGCGGAAGCCTTCCCGCCTGGAACTCCCGATTATAACTTCTCACGCGGACAGCGCATCGAGCAGTTCCTGTCCGAGCAGCCGCCCGAGGTAGTCGCTGCAATGGCCAGGACAAACCCCGATGTAGCGGCATGGGTGCAGCGCCAGGCGGCGGCGGAACAGGCGGGCGTGGCAGAACGCCAGGGCGGCGGCGGTGCGGCCGAACCTCCCCCAGCCGACCCGCAGCCCGCCGCACCCGCCGAAGCGCCGGCTCCGGGCGAGGCCAGGCCGCAATCAGTCGGCGCCGCAGCCACGATCGAGGGCACCCCGGAACTGGATTTCGCACTCACGCCCAAGGAGGCCGCCGCCTACCGTGAAACCGCCGAGGGATCGAAGCTGATCGAGCCGCAGCAGCCCAGCTTTGCCGACCACAAGGAATATATCCCCGGCGTCACGATAACTGGTCCGGAAGCGGCGCAGACCGCCGTTGCCGCGCGTCGGTGGAAAGCATTGAAGGCACAGGAACCGCGGCTGGCGGATGACGAAGCGGTGCAGGCTGATCTGAACAACACCAAATACACTAATCACGTCGATAACCTCGGCGGATCACCGACGATGCTGCGACTGGCCAAGGAGGAGCGCGACGTGCCGGCGGCAGCGACCAGGGAGCAGCTCTGGGCCAATCAGCAGCCGACCGACGCGCGGCCCGTCGTGGATGCGGCAAACGAGATTTTGAGCAGCGGCGAAGGGCGGCGCAAAGGCATCCGCGGCCCGGTGAACGAAGCGATCAAGGAGCTATATGACGCGGACGGAAAGCTGATCACTGAGCCGCGAATACTCTACGGCGTGCGCCAGGCTATCGGAGATATGATGGATGCCAAGGATATCACCGGGGCCAAGGTCAACGCCGTTGCCATCGGCCAGCTTACCCGGCTGAAAGACGTCCTCGATGGCGTCATCGAAAACGGGGCGCCGGGCTTCGGGAAATATCTCAGCGACTTCGCCGAGGCCTCGCGGCGCATCAACGAGATGGAGGTATTGCAGGGCTATCGCAACAGCCTGTTCGACAGCCACGGCATCATCCAGCCGGCGCGGGTGCAGAAGATGATGAGGGATATTGTCGATGCACGGGGGGCGGCTGGCCTTCAAGCGGAAAAATCTATCTCTCCCGAGACGATGCAGGGATTATGGGATCTGCGCGACAGCCTGCGCCGCAAGGCCGCCGCCGATCGCCTCGGCAAGGCGCCAGGGTCCGATACCTCTCAGACCCTCTTTGATACCGTCCGCGAACAGGCCGAAGGGAAGGCCGGCACGGCGGTTGCAGGCGGGCTGGGACTCCTATTGGGGGCGGGCAATCCGATTGCTGGCCTAGCCGGGGCGGGAGCGCAAATGTGGCTGTCGCATGCTGCCGGGGCGCGACGCTATGCGAAGGGGCTGGAGATGCTCAACCCGAACCGGCTGCTGACGCCAACGCCACCGCCGCCAGCGCCCTAGTCGCATCCGTAGACATCCCTGGCGTATTTCCTGACCTCGTCCGGATGGACGTTGGGATAAAGCATCTGAAGGCCGAGCAGGAAATTGCGGTTTTTGTGGTATCGCTGAATCCGGTGCTGGATACAGCATGCCCCGATTATTATTAGGATACCGACGAACATCATGGCGCGGCGTATCCCTTGCGGCTATCGCTCATCAATGCTTCACCGGCCAGCGGGACAACACCTCGTCCCGAGAAAACCGGATGTCGTCCAACACCTCGCCGTCCGGCAGCGTCATGGTGTTCTCCTCCAGATCAAACGTGCAGAGGTCCAGCTGATCCCGCACGAACCGCTGGAGCCGATCCAACCCGCCGGCCGCCTCGACTTTGGCGCGGATGCGTGCGGGCATCTTGTACTTGCGGGCAAGCCATTTCCTGATCGCCGGATACATAAAACAGCAATCAACCCAGCTCATCGGCCCGACCTTCCTGCCCACCATCTGGAGCCGTCCGGCGGCGCCTTCCCGTTTGATCTCCTCGGGGGTCAAGCCCCAGACGTTCACGAAGTCACTCACCGTCATGCGGAACAGGTCGAGCGGATTGACATATCGGTCGTCGCTCATGGCGCGGCGTATCCCTTGCGACGTTTGGCGGCCTCGATGCGCGCCAGCCATGCGGCGGCGGCGGCGGGGTTGTCGTGAACATCCACCCGCACCCGGCCGGGGCTGCCGATGCGGCCCCACTCGCGGATAACGGTGGCATTGCCGAACAGGTCGTCCCCGAACCACAGCCGGTAAAAGCGGGCCATGCGGCGTTCAGCGTCGCGGCGTTGCAGCAATGTCACGGGCGCCTCCGGTTTCCCGCGCGATTCTAACAACGAACCCCGAAGGAAAGGAAATGCCCGCGTGCGTTCACGGCGGCGTGTGTCGGTCCGCTTTACACTGCCGCCAGACGCCCGAGCTACACGCCTGATCCGCCTGACCGGTGCGCCGATTGCATGGATGTGATCGGCTCGCCGAAGGGAGGACCGAATGCGAACGCATCTCATTACCGGCATGATCGCGGCAGCGGCGTCCATGGCCGTCTTCGCGCTCTCACCCAACCCCGCCCACGCCACGCTGCAAATCTCGGCCGACTTCAACGGCACGATCTTCACCTGCGTGGACAACAACGCGTCGTGCGACACCAACCTGTCCACCGGCACCATCCAGCTTGCTGACCAGACGTTCGGCGGCATCGAGGTCAACGGCAGCGTGCAAACTTCGCGCGGCACGCCCGCCAATCCAAACCCGCTGGACATCCTCAACGCGTCGTCACTGAGCGTCATCAACACGCTGGGGACGTCGGTGACATATATTGTCACGGTATCGGATACGTCGTTCGCCGCCCCGGTGGCGCAGTTCAACACCAGCAGCGCCGCGACCTGGGAGAACGCCGGGGGCAGCACTGCCACGGTGAAATTCTGGGCCGACGCCGCCAACACGCAGGGCGCCACGACGCCGACGACCACCCCCGGGACGCTGATCGACAGCTTCACCAGCACGGCAGTCGGGCCGGCGGACAGCTTCGCGCATAACGGAGCGGGGCCGATCTCGCTGTTGAACCCGTTCAGCATGACGGAACAGATCGCGGGCACGCTCACGGCTGGCGCCAACCTGCTGAACCGGGGGCAGACCGAGATCCTGACGCCTGCGCCGGAACCCACCTCGATGCTGTTGCTGGGCGCCGGGCTGCTCGGGCTGGGGGCATTCGTGCGGCGCCGCCGATAGCGTTGCTGATCACGACGCGCTACCGCCAGTTCGCGTGGACGCGGCGCCTGCGTATTCCGGCGCCCCCCTTCCCGCGCCGCAAGCCACGCCGGGTGATCGTGGAGGAGAACGGGCGCGGGCCGATCAGCTTCGTCGCGGTGGAATACATGCAACCGACGGCGGAGTGGAAGCTGCTGCGCCGCCCTGAGGTGGACGACGTGGTGCGGGTGTGGATCGCCACGCATCAGGCGCTGGTGGCGTACGTCATCAGCGGCGAGGCGGGCGACATCACGGGGTAGCATCGCTCAGATCTCCGTCGCGCCAAGCATGGGCACCGGCAGGCCGTGCTCCTGCGCAATCCGCTCCATCTGCTCACAGCAACCTATAAACAGGTTGTGGATATCAATGCGGTCGTATTGGCCGGCGACTTGTTCCGCCAGCGCGCGTGCTGCGTCCAATGCGATGGCGGCGGTATGCAGCCGCATCATGATGTCGATAGCTTCGTCTTGGGTCATGCTGCGTCCTTCCTCGGCGGCGGCGTGCGCTCGGCGGCGCGAACGCGGGACTCAAGCCACACGGCGATGTCGTCCGGTATCGGGGTGCGCTTCATCCAGCGGCGGATCTGGCGCTCGTCCCGCAGCGTGATCTGGGCGACGTAGCGGGCGGACCAGCCCAGCGCGTCCAGGCATTCCCGAAGGCGGGCGGGGCTCACAGATCACCGGCGCGGCGGATGCGGGGGCGGCTCTGCGTGGTGGTGATCCCGGCGTCCTCGTCGCTCTCGAAAGTCTCGACCGGGGCGGGGCGGAAATCGTGGCCGCCGGGATGGCCGGCGATGAAGCCACGGCGGGGGATCGGGTTGGGGTCGCAGTAAAGGCCGCCTGCCATGGCGGGGCGGCGGCAACCGGGGTGGGCGCACATCACCAGCGGCAGGATCGGGGGCAGCGTGGGTTGATCGCTCATGGCCGCAATACCCACTGGCCTTCGACGCGCAGGCTGCCGTTGGCGAGAATGGTGGCGATTTCCGTGTCAGTGGCGCCGAACGCGAAGGTGCATACCAACACGCCGTCGCGGTTGAAGAACGCCGGGTGCTCGTTGCGCGGGCGGATGGCGATGAAGCCTAAAGCGTCGGCGGGCATCTCGGCGGGGATGCGGGGCTTGCGGGCCATGGTTCAGGCTGTCGTGCGGGGATCGTTGGATGCCACCAAGCGGACGAACACCGGGCTCGGATCGTGTGCCTTGCTTTTGGCGAAGCCGCAGGCGGTGCGGCGGGCATTAGCCTCGTCCCGCGCGGCAACCTTCTGGGTGAAAGTGCCCTTGATCTTCGCTCCGTTGCCGACGAACTCGTATTCGTATTCGTAGCTGGTCATCTCGGTATCCTTTATCTGGCCGGGCCAACCCCGTCCGTAGGGCTATGTATGGCCCCATTATGGTGCCGTGTCTAGCACTATTTTGGGGCTATGTGCATTATTCTCTCTCCGCTGCGAGGATCATGCGCCCCAGCATTTCCGGGATTTGAGGCACCAAAGAATTGCCCAAAGCCTTGAGCCTGCTCACCCGGTCAGGCACGCCATGCGCTACCCGCGGGATGCCGTCTTCCCAGTCGGCGCCCCAAGGTCCGTCCATCCGGGGGGCAAGCCCATCAGCGCCTCGACCCACGTCGGGTTCAACGCTCCACCAACCGCATTCGGCAACTGCTCGCCCTTGGTGCCACCGCCCCGTTCCGCGTAGGACTGCGCGTTCGGATGCCGATAGTCCCGGCTCGCCGGCGTCGGCCATTTCGCCGCCCAGTCCGGCAGGTTCCAGCCCCCATGCCGCGCCGGATCGCCGACCCGGTTCGCCATCCCGATCCGGTCGTCGCGCGACTGCGGCGTCGGCCACATCTGCACATACTCGGCCAGGTTCCCCCGCCCGCTCTCGATGTGCGCCAATGCGCCCGAACTCAGGCTCGCCGCCATCTTCGGACCATCCTGCGCCCTTGGGGTAGGCCACGATCCATACGCGCTCCCTCCGGTGGGGCGCACCCATGTCGGCCGCTGAAATAATGTCCCACTCCGCGTCATACCCGAGCGCGGAAAGGTCTCCGAGAACTCGTCCCATGCCCCGTCCAAGCAGAGCTGCGACGTTCTCCACAAGCACGTATCGGGGTCGTATCTCGCCAATGAGCCGCGCGAACTCGGACCATAGGCCGGATTGTTCCCCCTCGATGCCAGCGCCCTTTCCGGCAACGCTGATATCGGTGCAGGGGAAGCCCCCGCATATGACATCAACGGCAATTCCATCTGCTGCCAGGCGGGCGCCGGTAAGCGTTCGAACATCGTCATACTGCGGCACTCCCGGCCAATGCTTCGCCAGCACGCGGCGACAGAAAGGATCTATTTCCACGAAGGCGGCGGTTTTGAACCCGTTGGTGCGCTCCAGCCCCAAATCGAAGGCGCCGATGCCGCTGAACAGCGAGAGGACGGAAAGCATCATGGGGTGTCCAATCTCGCTAGTCATGAGCAAACGGTCGTTTGCAAACGTGTCCAGACTATTCACGACGCCATTCCGAGGGGCAGATCGTCCAACGTGGACCGTCCCGATACTCGGACCTCAATGCAGCGACCGACGATGCCGGTGCCGGGGAACAGGTCGGCCACACTGTCGCCGGCCTGGACGTTCAGCAGGTCGAGCATCCAATGCACCACGGGCGCCGGCTTGGCCCCGGTCAGCCCCTTCCGGATGGTGATCTCGCAGGAGAACCAGTCGCGCACCGTGCGCTGCTGCCGCGTTCTGCGGCGGCCACCGACCACAATCACCGGCTCCCAGGCGTAAGCCGTGCCTACGTTCGGCTTGAACACGGCGAACGGCTTGACCCAGGCACAGATGCGATGCCGCTCTGGCAGCATCGGCAGCAGGGTGACGAGGCTCGGCGTGCTGGCCGACAGTGCCCAGCCGTCGGGATATTCGTCGCTGAGCTGCTCAATTAGCCGACGATGCGTCTCGGGGTTGTTCCAGACCAATGCCTCGGGATGATGCGCCGCATAGAGCGCGCCGCAGCCCAGGTAAGGCGGATCAGCGTAGGCAAATTGCATCACGGGTGCTCGTTCAGCGCGGCCTCGGCCTCATCGATCGCCCGGCGCCACTCGGCCAGCGAGGCCAGCAACTCGTCGCGGGAGTTGGCGATCGTGCGATTGATGTCCTCGTGATCCTCCAGCCCGCGCTTGAACGCGGCGACGAAAGCATCCGGCGTCAGCGTGATTTCCACCGGAAATCCCTCGCTCCACATGCCCTCGACGCTGGCTGGAACCCATGAAACGCATGCGCCAGGGTGCAGCTCCCACGCCGTCGCATAGTCCCACTCGCCGTCCTTGGCGTATGCCGTGAAGGTGTCTTCCAGCTCGTCGCGCACCGCATCCAGCAGGTCCATCGCGGTGCCGTGGGCGACGTGCTCCACCAGCTTGTCGAAGGCGGGGAGCGGCCAGCCGGCAAAAAACATGGTGCTATCCCCCAATCGTCCGGGTAGTGACGCAATCAAGCCGCGTTGCTTCAATCTCGACGCTTCTTGCGAGCGGTATCAACGCTTTGCCGTACCCTCTCCAGCAGCTTCGTGGTCCATTCGTCTGCCAGGTCCAGGCGCCCGATCGGCTTGAAGAGGGCGAACGTGTCGTCCGCCAGATCGCCGAGCAGGCCGAGGGCTTCGGGCGGATCGAACGTCGTCAGCAGAATGCGGATGTGGGCGGCTGGCTCAATCTCGACGTCGCTGGGCATCGGCGGCTCCTGTTGCGGCACGGCAAGTCGGCAAGTCGGCCATACGTAAAGACGGCAAGACGGTCATACGCCGCAAACCGCCTCGGTGCAGGGGAGGCTGTCCTCAAGATCGAACGGCAGCACGCCCTGGTCGCGGGTGACGCGGGATAGCGTGGCGTAATCCTCGCGGTCGGCGCGGAAGGTGGCACCGGCAGGGGTCAGGCTACCTCGGACTGCGGCATGGCGTTCCTGATCAACCCACCACCTCATGCGCTCAGGATGATCCCTGAACATGCGGCTGATGGCGCCTCTGTTTTTCAAATAACACCCGTCGCAGTTGCCTTCCCAGCGCCCGGCCAGGCGTAGGTTGAACGGTTGCGCGCGCCAGAATTGCAGGACGTGGTGTTCCTCAACGCCGGCAGTGGCGAGCGGGCAAACGGTCGGATAGCCGTCTTTCTTCTGCTTTTCGGGGTCGTGGGCCTTGGCCACGCGGCCCGGCTCATCAGCCCGCAGGCCGATCACGTTGAGCCATTTTGACCAGCCATAGGTGGCCATGACAAACCGCCGCAGCGTGCGAATTTTCAATTCCACGGTGCAGAATCTGGCCACGGGATTGGGCAGGAAGGAGCGGGCTTCGATCACTGCCTCGAACGGCTCGCCCGCCCGCGATGCGCTGTCATGGCCAACCACGGCATAGGATGGCCCGCCGGACTTCCACCGATATTCCAGCCAATGCACATGCACGTCCCAGGCGGCGGCGCAGTCACGCACGAAGTCCAACGTGGCGGGCATTTCCCTGCCGGTATTGGCAAAGCACACCGCTACGTCGTCCGGCAGCGTGCCGCCATGGGCATCGAGAACCCGGCGCAGTAAATACGCCGATGTGCGTCCGCCACTGAACGAGACGACAGCCGGGCCGGTGATGCGGAAGGGATCGGTCACCCGTCGAAATCCCCTGTCCATGTCCGCCAGATCGCGACGAGCCCGACCAGCAGCACGGCCAGCATCAGCAGCAGGAAGACGATGCTCATGGCTGTGGCTTCAGTGCGGCGCGGGCGATGTCGCGGCAGCGGTCGAATGCGGCCCAGTAGTGATCTGCCGCCTGTTCGTCATTCCATTGGGCGCCACCCCTCGCGGGGTTCGCTATCGCGATCCGCTCCAACGCAGCCCGCAGGCGGGCGATCTCGGCCTCGGCCTGCATCGTGAACGGATAGTCGCTCACGGCACGATCCGCAGCTTGAACACCGGGCGCGGCGGTGGGTGCGCTACCCGCTCGGCCTGCGCCATGTCGGCCACGATGTCGTCCATCGTCAGTTCCATGCGCTGCACGCGGCTGGCGTAGTGCAGCAGGCGGGCCACGATATCGGGCCGATCGGGTGCCAGGTCATTCGCCATCTGGCGGGCCTCCAGGGCGAGGCTCATCACGCCTGCGCCTTCTCTGGATCGGGGCCGGGCCATCCGTCGCTGGCGGCGCTGGTGTCCCACTTGGCATAGGCGTCGGCGAGGATATCGCGCACCGCATCCTGCACCCATTCCGGGCCGTTCTCGGCAGCGTCGGCCACGCTGGGCCTGCTGCCGATCGCCTCGACCTCCGCGCGGCTTGTGGTGGTGGTGCAGGCTGTCCGTAGCTTGGCGAGGTAGTCGCGCCACTTCTCGTCCGTCTTGGCGGGCGGGGACTTTGCTATCGGCGGGCGCTCCTCGTAGGTCGGCGCCAGCTTGTCCATGCGTGTGCTCGGCTCGTCCTGCGGCTCGGCCTCGATCACCGGGTCATCGATCAGCACGGCGCCGCGCATGTCGCCGACCTCGGTTTCATCGAGGATGCCCAGGCCGCAGATGCTCAAGGTCACCCGGCGCTTGGCCTTGGTGCAGGCTTTCATGATCGCGTTGGCGCGGGCCTCTCCGCGCAGCGTGCCGATGACCACGGCGCCCACGTCGGAGTCCTTGCGGCCGGTTTTGTCGGTGGCCTGGGCTTCGACCACGTAGAGATCGCCGTCGATCTCTTTGCTGACGATCTCGGTGCTGATGCCGTCGAGCTTGCGGAGCTGGTCGGCGCAATCGCGGGTGGCATAGAGCACGACCTGTCCCTGGAACTCCATGAAGCGGAACGGGCGGGTGAGCGGGTTCAGGCCCCGGCTGCGGCAGACGGCGACCATGTATTCGACGCGCTGCTTGGATGAGAGCGCCTTGAGGTTGCCGGTGCCGATGACCTGTTCCAGCGTGCCGTCGCTGACGACGGGTGCAATGGCATTCATGGCTTGCTGCTCCTTGAGCGAATGCTGATGTAGCTGTCGTTCGGGACGAGCATGGCGGCGCCCGGCACGGTGGTGCCTTCCTCGATCGCCGCTTTTATCTTCGCCTTGTCGGGGATTGGCGCGGGCTGGTGCATGAACTCGGGCGGGATCAGGGCCTGATCGTCGATCACGACGAACGCGCGGCGGCGAACCAGCGATGCGGTGGAGTTGCCTGCGGCGATCTGATGGCAGCCGGTTTCGAGCATGAGCCTTGCCAGTTCGGCGCGGACTTCTTTCTCTGCCACCTCGGCGGTTTCATGCAGATGGCCGAGGGCCTGGATGGCCTCGACGCCATGGCCGAATGCGATGACGAGATCGTCCGCGGCGAGGGCGGCGGTGTATGCGGTGGCATAGTCCCGGCCCGCGTTGTGGACGCCGCCGTAGCTGCGTTTCAGGGCTGCGATGAGGGCGTTGCGGGCCTCGGATGCGCCGCTCATGGCTTGCCCCAGATGCGCTTAATGTGGGCCTCGTATCGGGCGCGCTCGGGGCTGCGCGCGCGCAAATGGTCCTCGATCGTCTCCTGGATCGCGTCCCCTAGCTCCATTATCTCCGCGAGGGTTGCTGTGGATGGCAGGAAATACTCGGCGAGTTCGTAGCATTTCGGATCGTGGCTCATGCCGCGCGCTCCCGGCGGTAGAAGCTGTGGCACTCGCCGCATGGGGCGCCGGTCATGCTGCGGGCGTCCTCGGGCGGCTCGCCAGCGCAGACGTAGGAGCATGGGAAGGTGGTGCGGACGGTGACCATGCCGGTGCCGTTGCAGTAGTCGCAGAGCATATCGGCGGCGAGTTCTGCCGCCTCGTCGGCGTCGTCCTGCTGCTGCTCAAGATCGCTGATGGCCTCGTCCTCGGTGGCACCCTTGCCGATAAACTGGCCGGGGCTGCCGTCGTAGCTGTCGAGGTAGGCGCACCAGCGCTCGAGGGCGGGCGCGAAGCCGGTGGTGTCCTCGTGGGTGATGATGTGGCTCATGGTGGTTCCCCTCACGCGGCGGCGTAGGGGGTGAACCACGACTTCCTGTCGCTCTCGATCTGCTCGGCGATAGTGTCGATATGGCCCAGCCGCTCGTTCAGTTCGTCGATGAGGGCGACAATCTGGTCCTCGATGCGGGCGTCGGAGCAGGCCTTATAGGCGCTGTCGAGGCCGGCAAGGGCGGCGCGGATGGATGCGCGGGCGGTGTCGGTGGCAACGATATCGCGGGGGTGCATGGTAGCGGGTATCTCCTGCTAGGGCGCTGCGGCCCTGTGTGCGTGCAGGAGATTTAGACGGTAAAGCTATAGAGCGCAAGCCGGTTTTAGCTGTTCCCGAGAATTATTTTGCCGTAGCGGCTAAGTGTCTCGGGGCGTCTGGAGCTTGCGCCAGCATGGTCTCGCCAAAGCGCAGCCACTCGTCGATGGTGGCTTCGGTGGATTGAGTAAGGATGCGATGGGCGCGGATCAGCCGCTCGGCGGTCTTGCGATCGACCGGGTCAAGGGTCAGGGCAATAGCGGGCACGCCATAGGCTTTGCCTAGGAGTTCCAATTCGCGCATCCCCACAGCATTCACCCCCGTCTCCCATTTCTGGACTGTGGTGAAATGCCGGCCAATCTTGCCCGCAACCTGCTCCAGGGTAAAGCCGAGAGTCGTGCGCCATTTCTTCAGGTAGGCCGACATAGGGCGAACCTGTCCCCGAAAGGGCGGCCGGTCTAATGCTGTCTCGTCTAGATGGCGGCGCTGTCGGCCATCGTGCGCTTGACCCCTTTTTGATTGAACGTCTAGCATGTGGGGATGACCCTCCGAGAATATCGCACGCGCGCGGGTTTAACCCTGGAGCAGATGGGAATGCTGCTCGGCGGGGTGCATTTCACGACCGTCCAGAAATGGGAGATGGGCATCAACGTGCCCGACGCGATCGCGGTGGCGCGGATCGAACAGGTAACCGGCGACCAGGTTCGCGCATCCAGCTTCAAGCGGCGCCCCAAGACCAAGCGGCGTCTGCGCGGTGCCAGGACGAAGGCAACGGAGGAGCAGGACCGAGGGCGCGCACATGGATGAGCGGTCAAAGCAGCCGGAAGTCTCATATTGTGCCAGTCGTTCCCCGTTCGCCGCAACAGCTAAATGTGGCAATAAGCCAACAAGGTCGCGCCGTGCAAGTGACAAACGCCGTGAGGGCGGGCGTGAGGGTTACCAGCGGTGTAACGGGGGGATAACGCCGTGAGCGGCGCCCGCGCCCCGTATCGGCTCAAGGGCTGGCCCTCGGCCGACGACGCGAAGCTGCGCGAGCTGTGGCTGGCGGGGACGTATGTGCGGCAGATCGCGCTGGCGCTGGGTCGGTCGCGCTCCACCATCATCTGCCGGGCGCGCAAGATCGGGCTCGGGCCGCGGGCGCAGCCGGTGACGGCGATGGCGAACGTGGCGCGGGTAGCGCCGGATGCGCAGGTCCCGGTGCAGTTGCCGATGCTGCCGCCGCCGGGGCCTGCGGGGCGTCCCAAGCAACCGCTCCGCTTGTGGCTGGTGCCGGTCGGCCCGCCGCGGGAGTGCCAGTTCCCGCAGGGCGAAAAGCCGAGGCTGAGGTTTTGCTTCAAGCCGGCGTTTCCGGGGCAGCCGTACTGTCCCACGCACTGCCGGGTCGCGTTCATCGGCTGGCGGCCAGGTGGGTCGGCGCAGCCCGAGGCGATGGCCTCATGAGCGCGACAGCCCGCAAGCCGCAGCCATTCCGGCTCACCGATGAGGTCAAGCGCGAGCACGTGTTCCAGGCCGAGGCGTGCCGGGCGCTGCGGATCATGCTGCCGCGCGACGCGTTCGTGACCGCGATCGACCACGCGCACAAGAAAGACGCGCTGACCGGCGCCATGCTCAAGGGGCGCGGCGCCGTCTCCGGCCTGCCGGACATTTGGTTCGTGCTGTGCGGGCGGCTGTATTGCCTCGAGCTGAAGCGCAAAGGCGGCCAAATCTCCGAGACCCAACGCGAGTGCCATGCGCTGCTGCGCCAGGCGGGGGTTGAGGTCGCGGTATGCCGCTCGCTGGACGAAGTGGTGGCGGCGCTGCGGGGCTGGGCGCTGCCGTTGCGCGCGAGGATCGCGGCATGACCCTCGCCCCGCTCTCGCAGCAGTGCCGCCGCATCATCGCGTTGCAGGAGCAGATCTGCGAGGCGCTCGATGACGCCGAGTGCTCATGGGCGGAAGCCGTGGGGTGCATGGGGTTCGCGCTGTCGGTGCTGCTGGATCAGCAGGAGGACGAGCGGATGCGGGTGGCGATG
>Ga0207711_10003614_pt1 | contig 13374 bp, 12 predicted proteins | sample KBSS34metaG_FD_184401 | JGI IMG/M metagenome (GOLD analysis project Ga0207711, IMG submission 184401) | Switchgrass rhizosphere microbial communities from Kellogg Biological Station, Michigan, USA - KBS S3-4 metaG (SPAdes) (version 2) | ecosystem: Host-associated > Plants > Roots > Rhizosphere...
GGCGCCTTGGGGCGTGACGAGTTTTCCATGCGGGACAAGCTCGGCTGATCCCTTCCGGGCGGATTTTACGCCTTTATGGGGCAGCAGGCGGATGTCGCGGTCTCACTTCGGGAGTGCCAGCGTCCCGATGGGGTACCGGTTTCTACGTCCCAGAGATCTCAGCAAAGGAGTCCTCAATGCGTGCCTCGTCCACCACCATCGTCGTACTCATCGGAGTTGCGTTCCTGTTGGTCGGGTGCAGTCAAATCACCTCACCGGCCAGCCCGACATCCGTGGCGTCGTCGATTGGCGCGTCCTCCACGGCGTCGCCGCTCGCCGACTCGCCTGCCGAACAGCACCAGGTGCCGTTCAAGGGTAGGTTCCAAGGGAGTGACACGGTCGCACCACCCACAATCACGACAAACGCCACCGGAACTGGCACCCATCTGGGTCAATTCTCATTTGCTCACGTCATAACATTTCCCGCTCTCACCGGGTCTTCTCATTGGGTGGCGGCCAACGGGGACAGCATCGATACGACATCGGTCGTCGTGTCGTCGGTACTCGGTCCTGTTGTCCGTACCAATACGGAGAATCACACCATCACTGGAGGGACCGGTCGATTCTCGGGCGCGCAAGGGAGCTTTACGGTGGTCCGCACACACGTTCTGGCACCCAGCGACGATGGGACGCACGTCACTTCCGGCACCTTCGAGGGGACCATTACTTCCCCGGGCGCAGCCCACTGAGACGGCAACGTCTCGCGCTTGATCCAGCCGCAGAACAGCCGACGCGCGGACGTGAACTTCAAGGCTAGTCCTGTGGTCGTTGGAATGAACGAGAGCCACACGCACAGAACGACGTAACTCAGCGACACCTCAAGGAGAATCCAGCCATGCGAACGTTTAAGGTTGCAGCCTTCTATTCGCTCGTGATCATGCTGACACGACTCGTGCCCGTGAGTGCCCAGGTGTCTGACTTCGTCACGATTGATGTCCCTGGGGCCTCAGCCACCCTGCCTCGGGGTATCAACCCCGAGGGTGACGTCGTGGGCTTCTACGGTGTCGGGTCAGTCTTTCGTGGCTTCTTGCTCCACCAAGGTCTCGTCACCGACATTGAAGTCCCTGGAGCTTCAGCCACTCGGCCACGCAGCATCAACCCTCAGGGTGACATCGTGGGCTTCTACGTTGCCGGCGGAGTCACGCATGGCTTCCTGTTTGTTGAGGGCAGCTTCACCACGATTGATGTCCCCGGCGCGTCATCCACCCAGCCCTTCGGGATCAATCCTCGGGGTGACATCGTTGGCCAGTACTCAGCTGGGGGCATCTCACATGGCTTCCTGTTTCGCGCGGGCACTTTTGCCGTGATTGATGTCCCTGGCGCCTCCTCCGCAGGGGCTTTCGGGATCAACCCTCGGGGCGACATCGTTGGCCAGTACTCCGCTGGCGGCGTCACTCATGGCTTCCTGCTTGACAAGCATGGCAGCTTCACGACGATTGACGTCCCCGGCGCCTCATCCACGCAGCCCTTGGGTATCAACCCTCGGGGTGACATCTCTGGCATGTACGTGGTTGCGGGCACCACTCATGGGTTCCTGCGTGATAAGGACGCCAACTTCACAAGTATTGATGTCCCTGGCGCCTTTTCCACCGCCGCCCAAGGTATCAATCCTCGGGGGGACACCGTCGGCACCTACACTACCGGGGGCGTCACCCATGGATTCCTAGCACGATAGTAGACGGGCACGGGTGGCCGGGCCATCGATTGATTCATCCCGGCTGACATTCCACCGCGCGCGACGCGACAGGGTCGCAACCGGACCGCGGCGACATGCACCTGGTTCTCTGAACGATGACAAGGTCGTGTGACTCGAGACCATGCGTTCTTCGAGTTTGGCCAGACAAGCAGACGCTGAGCGCGACTGCGGTTCAGCGGAGCGTTCGAAACGTGATCGAGTAGCGGAGCGCTGCCACCGCGGGAATGTGGTGTTCGTACGCAGAACGCGCCGCCTGCGTCATCAGGTACGCAGACCGGGCAGCGAGCACGACCTCGTGGGTCGCGACGCGACGAGACGCCTTCGGCGCGGCAGGAGAACGGTACGGGCGAAATTTCATGCGGCAGGCCGACAACAGCGAGATGCCTGCGACGACATCGTACTGCGGTGCATCACGATGCCAACCGATCGGCGTGCCTGGCCGATATTCGTTGATGAGGGCCATCGCAAATGCTTCGGCATCGACGCCGGCCCACCGGGCAATCTTGGCGCGGCAAGGGAATAAGAATGCTGGAAGCGGGCCGGCCACCGTCCGATCGTACGACGCGCCAAAGAACGCCACGCGCCGCCGCGCCACGACGCCGCGCATCTCGAAGTCCGAAAACGTGACCTCGGCCATGGCTCCGAGCAGCGCGTGTTCTTCGACCTCGGTGATGAAGTCGTCTCGATAATGGAAACCGGTAGGAAGATTGTGTTCGAAGAGAGTGACCGAGCCGAGCATGCTTCAGTGTCGCATGGGACCGGAGACGGTGTGCTAACGGCTGGGTCCGCGCGCGTTGGATGCTCCGGATGGCAATACAAGCATTGGCGCGGCGCCTTCTACCCGGCGGACCTTCCAGCGTCGCAGTGGTTCGCCTACTACGCGTCCCAATTCGACACCGTCGAGATCAACAATACGTTCTACCGGCTGCCAGAGGCGTCGACATTCGCCGCGTGGCGGAAGCAGGCGACGCCGGGCTTTCTCTACGCGGTGAAAGCCAGTCGATTCCTGACTCACATGAAGAAGCTCAAGGATCCGGCAGAGCCGATCCATCGGCTGTTTCAGCGGGCACGGCGGCTGCAGCGGACGTTCGGTCCGGTCCTTTACCAGCTCCCGCCCCACTGGCCGGCCAACATCGAACGGCTGTCTGCGTTCGTTCGTGCGCTTCCGAAGCGGCGGCCGCACGTCATCGAGTTCCGTGAACCAAGCTGGTACAACGACGAGGTGTTCGAGTTGCTCGAGCGCAAAGGCATCGCGCTCTGCCTCCACGATATGGCCGGGTCGGCGACCGGCAAAAGAGCGGTCGGCCGGTTCGTCTATGTGCGCTTCCACGGACCCGCCAAATACACGGGTCGCTACGATGACCGTGTTCTGAGATCCTGGGGCGAATGGCTTGCGGCGCAGATGCGTGAAGGACGTCAAGTCTTTGCGTATTTCAACAACGATGCAGCCGGTCACGCGCCACGTGACGCCATCCGCCTTCGGCGTGCGATCGCGTTGGCGTACGGCGCTCCGAAATCTGGCGAAACCAGCGCTGGCGGCGGTCGTGATTTCTCCGGCTCAGACTGATGGCGCTAGCGGTTGCGCACGGCTTTCGGCGCACTCGCTTTTCGGCGACATGACGGACGCGAGACGATGGCCATAACACGCGACGGCGGTCCACGAATTCGGAAGGCGGGCTTACGGAGTCGGCACACCAGCCGCAACACCCCGGCTACCAGCGAATCGTCGCCAGCGGTCGCCGGCGTTCGGATTTCGCACCCCGACCGCTTGATTTACCCAGACCTCGACATCTCCAAGATCCAGCTCGCTCGATACTACGAGCGCATTGCGGAGTCGATCGTGCCTCACGTGGCCGCCAGGCCGTTGACCTTGGTTCACTGTCCGGCAGGAATCGAAGGACCCTGCAATTTTCTGAAGCACGCGAAAGCATGGGGTCCGAGCGCGCTTCGCAGGGTGCGAATCCAGGAAAAGACCAAGGTTGGCGAGTACCTCGTCGCAGACTCAATCGAGGCCGTGGTGTCGCTCGCACAGATGGGAATCGTCGAAATCCATACGTGGAACACCACCGCCGACGATGTCGACCGTCCGAACCGGCTGGTATGGGATCTCGATCCGGGACCTCAGGTATCTTGGAGGCAAGTCGTGAAGGCTGCTGAACTCGTCCGCGATGTCCTCATCACGCTGGGACTGCGATCGTGGGTCAAAACGACGGGCGGACGCGGACTGCACGTCGTGGTGCCGCTCAAACGTAAGCGATCTGTCTCGGAATGCCTCGACTTCTCGCGTGCTGTCAGCGAGGCCATCGCGAAGACAGAGCCGCGGTCTTATACAACAGCGTTTGCAAAGGTCGGACGGGAGCGGCAGATTCTGATCGACTACCTGAGAAACAACCGCACGAACACATCGGTCTGTGCGTTCTCGCCAAGAGCTCGCCCGGCGGCGACCGTTTCAATGCCGCTCGACTGGAACGACTTGGATGAACCGCCCGATCGCTGGACGCTGCTGACCGTGCCGCGGCGCCTCGAGCGTCTTCGCGCGGATCCGTGGAAGGACTATTGGCATAACCCTCAAACGATTCCGGCTGCTTCGTTCGCCGCGGTCACGCGCGTCTCGTCAAGGTAACTCAGGCCACTCAAGAATCAGGCGATTCCATCAAAGGGGCCGACAATGGCATTCCGCGTCTTGATCATCGGCGGCACCGGGCAGGTCGGAGCTGCGGTCGTGCGTGCGCTGATTGCGGAGCCTTCCTGCGCTGAAGTCGTGATGGTCAATCGCAAGCCGATTTCTCTGACTGCAGATCCTCGCTTGCGGCAAGTGATTCTGGATACGGCTGCCGCCCAGTTTCCTGCAGAAGTCGCCACGCTTGCGCAGAGCATGGTTGCGCAAGGCGATCTTGTCCATGGCGCATCCTGCGTGGGCGTCGGCAAAGGCAGCATGAAGTGGAGCGACGAGGAATTGAAGGCGCTCGAAATTGGAGTTGTCGGTGGTTTTGCCCGTGGTTGTCACGCCGGAGGTATCACGCAGTTTGCTCTGCTCTCGGCAGCGGGAAGCACCGCCAACAGCAGAATTCGCTATGCGCGGGTCATGGGGTTAAAAGAAGAAACGGTTGAAGGGATAGGCTTCAAAAGCCTGGCGATTTTCCGTCCGGGCATCATCGCAGGCAATGCCCATACGCCGGGCTATGCTGCCTGGTTGGGGCGTCTGATTCCTGGTCCATTCGGGACGATTGAGCAGAACGATATCGGGCGCGCCTTTGTCGCTGAATTCATCAGCAGCACGGCCCCAAACGGGGTTGTTTACCTCGACAATGCGGCGATGAGACGGCTGTCTCGCGCGTTGAAATAGTCCACTTCAAGGAAGCCGGCGGAGCTCCACCTCCGACACGATGAATCCGAACGCGGGCCAACCGCCAGACTGAATCGATCGCTCGAACCATCTGCGCGCCTGCGCCTTGTCGCCGCGCACGAGGTACCAGTTCCCCAAGCCGTAGGCGAGCGTGGCGACCTGCACGTCGTCGGTATCCGCCTGTGTGATCACGGCGTCGGGACCGATCTCGCCGCGATAGAGCTGCAGGCGCCGCGTGTAGGCGTTGGTCACCGGCTTCGAGTCCGGCCGCCGATCGAGCATCGCCTTCGCTTCCGCGCCGCGACCGGCTCGGCTGAGCGACATCCACAGCCAGTCCGTGGAACCCGCCAGCTCGCCGGCATCCGGAGCGATCGGCTGAGCCTTTGCGAACGATGCGGCCGCCGCGGCAAAGTCGCCGCGCAGGTATTGGACGACACCCAGGTGATACCAGATTCCGTAGATCGTGCTGTCGATGGCGCCGCCGCGGGTGAGATCCGCGAACGCGCGATCGAATTCACGCACGGAAAGATAGCGATGCCCGCGCCATCGGAGAAGCAGCGCGTTCGACGGCTCGATCTCGAGCCCTCGCGTGAACGTCTCGATGGCTTCGCGAAACTGCCGCGCCCCAGACTGGGCAACGCCGAGGTCGATGATCTTTGCAATGTTCTTCGGGTCGGCATCGACCGCGGCGCGGGCATTCTTGACGGCGTCGGTATCGGGGAGCGAGCGATGCTCCACTCCATCGGGCGACCGGTATTGCACCGACGTCAGGGCGGTCTGCCCGGCCTCGAGCGCAGGCCCCATGGCGATCGCCGCGCCGATCACGAACATCAACGCGGCACGGTGCATGTCAAGGTAAGGCATGGGCTCGGATTCTACGTCAGCCGCGAGGCCGGGCGCCTGACATTACCGCCGCCAGGTTGACGGCGTTTGTGAGATGGCCGTTAGCCGTCAGCGTATCGCTTGGCCGCCGCCAGGTCTTTGCGCAATTCCTCCGCCGTGCGACGCGGACCATAGCCGGGCGTATCGCGCTGAATGCGCCATCCTTCCTTCAGGGGCCCGGCGTCCACCGTGTCGAAACCGAACTCGTCGAGCAGGCTCGTCACGACGGCCTTCGCGTCCGCATCGTCGCCGGCGATCACGAGTGCGCGGCGGTTCTTCGATCCCGCTGGTTGTCCATCGGTGGTCAGTTGCGCAGCGTAGATATGGTTGAACGCCTTCACCACCTTCGACGTCGGGAGATGCGCCTGCAGCAGCTCGGCGGTCGTCGTTGACTCGTTGTCGAGCTCCGCGATGTGGCCGTCACGCTGGGGGTAATAGTTGTTGGTGTCGATGACGATCTTGCCCGCGAGCGGTGCCACCGGCACCTCGCGGTAGTTCCTCAGCGGTATCGACACCACGACAATCTCGCTCGCCTTGGCGGCATCCACCGCCGTCGCTGCGCGTGCACGCGGTCCCAGTTCGCCGACGAGCGCAGCCAGGGTTTCAGGTCCGCGCGAATTGCTGATCACCACCGGATACCCGCATGAAATCGCCAGTCTCGCCACCTGGCTTCCAATGTGCCCGGCGCCAATGAATCCGACGGTCGGCTTTGCCATGGAATGTCCCTCTGAAGCCAGACTAATTCAGGATGCCGTTGCGTGTGTAGAGGCCGTCCTGGAGTCGCCGTCAAAGAGGGTCGTCGACGGCGGTGGGCGCCGCGAGCTCATCCATCCGATCTGTCAGTCGCCGAAGATCGGTCTGCTTCATCAGGTCGCGCAACTGCTCAGGTGTGACGCTCGTCCGAACCTCCAAGTGGCTGGCGATGTCTTGCAGCAATTGCAGCACCGCGGTCATCTCGCGCTCCGCGAGCAAGTCGACCTGTAGATCGAGATGACTGCGCTTGTCGGCCTGGCGCGCGAGGCGATTCTGGCTGGCAAGAACGAACAGGGCGAGAAAGATGGCTTCAAGCGAGACGGTCATCGTCAGGAATGGAAACGGGAAGCGATCGAACGGCCGAATGCCGCGAATCAGGTCGACGTTCATGATGACCCAGGCGGCGAACCACACGACGTGCAGGACGAGCACAGGCCCGCTGCCGGCGGTGCAGACGATCCAGTCGCTGACCTGTTCCGCTTTCGACCGCGCGAGCAGGATCGCCTTCTCCCATCGCTTGATCGCTTGAACGTTCTCCTCCAACGCAGACGACCGATCAGCATTCAGTGCCTCTGCGTTGTTGCTATCTAAAACTCGGGCCGGCTGGCGCTTAGCCCTTGTGCTACCCATGGTGTGCGGTCACCTGCTCACATAAAGCCACGCGTGACCTGTCGGTGATTGCCGCAACGAGTGCGATCGACAGGCTCGGTGGCGAAACCGACGTCTCTGAAGCAGATGTGATGCCGAACTTGAGCGCTGGTACACAAGATGCCGTTCCCGACCGTGCCCATCCATACGTCTTGGCGCTCGGCCCGCAGCGCCCGCCGAGCGGAGCGATCGCGTTCGGTGAACTCTCGAACGCGACCTTCGAGTTGACACGAAACGATCTGGGCGGCAGAGTGAAAGATTGCGACATGCGATGGCGAAGAATCGCCTGGCCATACGAACGCGCACATCAAGCGGACGCGCACGAAGCGTCGGCGCGATCTAGCTCAGCCGAGGACCACTCGTCCAAGCCATGAAAAAGCGGAGTGCCACGAACCGACCGGGCCTGACCTTCCTCCAGGGTGGAGGCGAAATGGGCGCCCGCATGCGGGACATGAACTGGTCGACCACCGCGCTCGGGCCGGTTGAAGAGTGGCCGCAGAGTCTGCGCAGCACGGTCAGCATGATGCTGCCATCCAAGGCGCAGATCATCCTGTTCTGGGGCCCCGAATTCGTTGTGCTCTACAACGACGCCTACCGGCCGGTTTTCGGCGCGAAGCATCCCGGAGCTCTTGGGCTTGCCGGTCGCGACGCGTGGCGGGAAATTTGGGAGAGCCAGCTGCACGCGCTGCTGGCCGGAGTGGTTCGGAGCGGCGAAGCCTTCTGGGCAAAGGATCTGTTGTTCGAGATCGCGCGCCACGGATTTCTGGAAGAGACGTATTTCGACGTGTCCTACGATCCCGTGCGCGTGGAATCCGGTGACGTCGGCGGTGTCTATTGCATCGTGACCGAAACGACGGAGCGTGTCGTCGGCGGACGCCGCATGACCTTGTTGAAGGACCTCGTCGCACACAACGCGACTGCGCGCACTGCAGCCGACGCCTGCGCGCTCGCCACTGAAACGCTGGCCGGCGAACCCCAAGACATCCTGTTCGCACTCACCTATCTGGGTGACGAGCTGCAGAGTTCCACACCTGACGCGCTCGAACAGCTCGCACGCTCGAACCCCGCATTGGTCAAAGACGTTTCCATCCCGTCGTCCGGTCAGCAGACGCCAGCCGCAAGACTGGTGGTCGGCCTGAATCCCAAGCGTCCGTTCGACGCCCAGTACAGCGCGTTCGTTGACCTGGTGGCGGATCAGTTCGGCACCGCGCTCGCCAACGCCCGCGCCCACGAGTCAGAGCGGGACCGCGCCGAAGCCCTGGCGCAGCTCGATCGGGCGAAGACGGCGTTTTTCAGCAATGTCAGTCACGAATTCCGCACACCTCTGACCCTGCTCGTGGCCCCGCTCGAAGACGGCCTCGCTGACGCCGGGACGCCATTACCGCCAGTGCATCGAGAACGTCAGGAGGTCGCGCATCGCAATGCCCTGCGACTACTGCGGCTCGTGAACACGCTGCTCGATTTCTCTCGAATCGAGGCCGGCCGTATCGACGCCCGCTTCGAACCGACCGACCTCGCGAGTTTCACCGCGGAGCTCGCCAGCGTGTTTCGATCGGCAATCGAAAAAGCGGGCCTCGAGCTCGTCGTCGACTGCGGTACCCAGCCAGAGCTCGTGTACGTGGACCGGGAGATGTGGGAAAAGATCGTCCTGAATCTGTTGTCGAACGCGTTCAAGTTCACGTTCGAAGGGCGGATTACCGTGCAGCTGCGGTCGCTCGGCGACCGCGTCGAGCTTCGCGTCGCCGATACCGGCGTCGGCATCCCCCAGGCCGACCTGCCGCGCATGTTCGAACGGTTCCACCGTATCAAGCACAGTCGTGCCCGTACCCACGAAGGCACGGGGATTGGCCTCGCCCTGGTGCAGGAGTTGGCCCGGATTCATGGCGGCGGCGTCACGGTCGCCAGCGAGGAAGGCCGTGGGACGACGTTCACGGTCACGCTTCGGACGGGGACAGCGCATCTGCCGGCGGAGCGGGTTACCGCCTCTGGGCAGCTGCCTTCGACCAGCCCGGGCGCCACACCGTACGTGGAAGAAGCGCTTCGCTGGCTGCCGGCGGCGGACGCGTCCGCCCAAGGCTCGGAGCCCGTCGACGGGACCGATGCGGGCGACGTCCATCCGTCGAACCGGGCGGCTCGTATCCTGGTCGCCGACGACAACGCCGATATGCGGGACTATCTCCGCCGCATGCTCGGCGAACACTATCGCGTCGAGGTCGTTGGCGATGGCCGTACTGCGCTCGATCGCATTCGCGATGACGCCCCCGATCTCGTTCTCGCCGACGTCATGATGCCCAGACTCGACGGCTTTGGCCTGGTCGCCGAGATTCGGGCTGCCGAGCACAGCCGCTCCCTCCCTGTGATTCTGCTGTCTGCCCGTGCGGGTGAAGAGGCACGCATCGAAGGCCTTCGCGCGGGTGCCGACGAGTATCTGGTCAAGCCGTTCAGCGCGCGCGAATTGCTCGCCTGCGTGGCGTCTCAGCTGGCACTGGCGCGGGTTCGGCGCGAGACGGAACGGGCGCTCCGCTGTCGCAGCGAGCAGTTCCAGACGCTGCTCAACCAAGCGCCACTCGGCGTGTATGTCGTGGATGCCGACTTCCGCATTCGCGATGTGAATCCGGTCGCCCTGCCGGTGTTCGGCAATATTCCGGGCGGTGTGGTCGGCCGCGATTTCGACGAGGTCATGCACATCCTGTGGGACAAGGAGTACGCGGATGAAGTGGTGCGGATTTTCCGACACGCACTCGCCACCGGCGAACCGTACATCACCGATCGCGCCGAGCGCCGCATCGATCGTGGCGTTACCGAGTACTACGAATGGCGGGTGGATCGCATCACGCTTCCCGACGGACGCTTTGGCTTGGTCTGCTACTTCCGGGACATCTCGGCGCAGCAACAGGCGGTTGCGGCGAAGGCCTACCTCGCCGCCATCGTCGACTCCGCGGACGACGCCATCCTGTCGAAGGACCTCAACGGGATCATTCAGTCCGCCAACGCCTCGGCGGAGCGCCTGTTCGGCTACACCTCGGACGAGTTGGTCGGGCGGCCGGTGCGCATCCTCATCCCTCCAGACCGGCAGTCGGAGGAAGACGACATCCTGGCGCGCGTCCGCAGCGGCAAGCGGGTCGAGCACTTCGAGACCGTGCGCATGACGAAGGACGGACGCCTGCTGGACGTGGCGTTGACCATCTCACCGGTGCGCGATGACACGGGAACGATCATCGGTGCGTCGAAGATCGTCCGGGACATCACTGCGCTCAAGCACAGCGAAGCCGAACGGATGCGGCTGTTGCAAGAACGCGCCGCCGTCACGGAGACGTTGAATACTGTCGGCGCCGTCGTGGCGTCTGACCTCGACCGAGCGAACGTGGTCCAGGCGGTGACGGATGCGGCCACCGAGTTGACCACCGCCGAATTCGGCGCGTTCTTTTACAACGTGGAGGGCGAGAGCGGCGAATCGTACACGTTGTACACGATCTCGGGTGTGCCACTGGAGGCCTTCTCGAAGTTCCCGATGCCGCGTAACACCGAGGTGTTCGAACCAACCTTCAAAGGGACAGGGGTGGTTCGAAGTCCTGACATTACGAAGGATCCACGCTACGGACACAATGCGCCCCATCACGGGATGCCGAAGGGTCATCTGCCGGTGCGTAGCTATCTCGCCGTGCCGGTCAAGGGCCGGTCGGGCGATGTCATCGGCGGATTGTTCTTTGGACACCCAGGCACGAACCGTTTCACGGAGCAGCACGAGCGCCTCGCGGTCGGCGTGGCGTCGTGGGCCTCGGTCGCGCTCGAGAACGCGCGCATGTACATGAACGTGCAGGAGGCCAGTCGGATCAAGGACGACTTCCTCGCCAGCCTCTCTCACGAGCTGCGAACGCCATTGAATGCCATCCTCGGCTACGCGCGCATGCTGCGTTCAGGTATCGTCGCGGCGGACAAAAAGGACAAAGCCATCGAGACGATCGAGCGAAACGCGACGTCATTGACGCAGATCGTCGAGGACGTCCTCGACATCTCCCGCATCGTCTCGGGCAAGATCCGCTTGAACGTCCAGCCCGTCGAATTTCCGGATATTGTCCAGAGCGCCGTGGATGGCATCACACCGGCGGCCGATGCGAAGGGGATTCGCATCGAGACGGTCCTCGATCCGCGGGCCGCACCGGTGTCGGCGGATCCCGAGCGTCTCCAGCAAGTGCTGTGGAACCTCTTGTCGAATGCGGTGAAATTCACGAACCGCGGCGGCAGGGTGCAAGTCCGCCTCGAACGGGTCAACTCGCACCTGGAAGTCGCCGTCAGTGATACCGGCATTGGTATCGCGCCCGAGTTTCTCCCGCATGTCTTCGAGCGGTTCCGTCAGGCTGACTCCGGGATTTCCCGGGAACGAGGCGGCCTCGGTCTGGGCCTGTCAATCGCCCGCCAGCTGACAGAAATGCACGGAGGCACTATCGACGTCTCCAGCGGCGGATTGAACCAGGGCTCGACATTTCGACTCAAGATTCCGCTCATGGGCGTCCAGCCCGTTCACGACGATGTCTCACGGGTCCATCCTCGCCCGAGTGCGGGCCCGCCGAGGCGGCCGGTGGCGGATTTAGGCGGCGTGTCTGTGCTCGCCGTCGACGACGAGCCGGATGCCCTATCCCTGGTATCCGAGGTGCTGCAAGCCGCGGGTGCCCGTGTGAGTACCGCGGCCTCGGCGGCCGAAGCGTTGAAAAGCCTGGATGCGAACGTGCCAGACGTTGTCGTTGCCGATCTGGGCATGCCACACGTCGATGGCTTTCAGCTCATCGACCGCGTCCGGCGGCATCCCAGCGCCCGCGTGCGAAACGTGCCGGCAGCGGCGTTGACCGCGTATGCGCGCTCGGAAGATCGCGTGAAGGCGCTGCGGTCAGGATTTCAGATTCATCTCGCGAAGCCGATCGATCCGGCCGAACTGGTCACGACCATCGCCGCGTTGGCAAAACGATTTCTGGCCAGTCGCCTGGATGAAGAAAGCGAACCCTGAATCGAGCACACGGAGAACACCACACATGAAGCCAAAAAACACGATCTGTCTCTGGTTCGACAAGGACGCGCATGAGGCGGCGCGCTTCTATGCCGCCACCTTTCCCGATAGTCAGGTGACCGCTGTCCACAAGGCGCCAAGTGACTACCCCGGCGGCAAGAAAGGCGATGTGTTGACGGTGGACTTCACTGTTGTCGGCATTCCTTGTCTCGGACTCAACGGCGGCCCGACGTTCAAGCACAACGAAGCCTTTTCCTTCCAGATCGCGACCGACAATCAGGACGAGACGGATCGCTATTGGAACGCGATCGTCGGCAATGGCGGCCAGGAAAGCCAGTGCGGTTGGTGCAAGGATCGCTGGGGACTCTCCTGGCAAATCACTCCGCGCACGCTGACCGAGGCGCTTGCCGCTGGGGGCGATGAAGCCAGGCGCGCCTTCGAGGCGATGATGCCGATGAAGAAGATCGACGTCGCCACCATCGAGGCGGCGCGGCGGGGCTGACGTCGCACCGCTGCGGCCGACTGATCTGCGCATCGTCTTTGCATCACTTTTTCAGTAATGGAGGCGCCAAGACCGCGTCCAATGCATCAGTCGGCGCGGACCCGTCTTCCATGGCGACACACGCAGGTCACGCCAGGAGCGACATATGTCGAGGACGACGGCCGATGTGCTGGTGGAGCGGCTGATTGACTGGGGGGTCGGCGTGGTCTTCGGCCTGCCTGGCGACGGTATCAACGGCATCATCCAAGCGCTGCGCACGCGCCAGGATCGCATCTCGTTTTTGTCGGCACTCGAAGCGATGTTGCTGGCCGATGGTCCCGCGCTGTGCGAGGCGATCGTCGATCCGTTCGAGCCACCAATGCCTGCGCGGGTGACAGCGAAGCAGACTCTCCACATGGCCGAAGCCCTCGCGAAGGGGCAGCCGAACCGCCGCCGGATCGCCCTGACGCTGTTTCGCGACAAGGTTCACGATTTCAAAGGGCGCTAATGCTGTCGAGCGTTCGACA
>Ga0207711_10003622_pt1 | contig 13365 bp, 9 predicted proteins | sample KBSS34metaG_FD_184401 | JGI IMG/M metagenome (GOLD analysis project Ga0207711, IMG submission 184401) | Switchgrass rhizosphere microbial communities from Kellogg Biological Station, Michigan, USA - KBS S3-4 metaG (SPAdes) (version 2) | ecosystem: Host-associated > Plants > Roots > Rhizosphere >...
ACAGATCGGGATCATTGGCTTCAAATACAACCCACTGCTTGCCACGTTCGATAGACTTCTCCACGTAATTAAAGAGGCGCCGGACGTTGATATACCGCCACGCCGGATCGCTGCTTAAAGTGCGAGCGCCCCACACGCGAATGCCGCTGCCAGTGAATGAGCGGATACAGTTGACGCCCACCGGGTTGAGCGTGTCCTGCTCGCCCTTTGTGATTTGCGTCGCCGGCTCGAGCACTCCGCGAATGACTTCATTGGCCGGGGCTTTATGAACGCCGCGCTCGTTGTCATTGCGAGCGTAGATGCCGGCGAGATGACCGCTCGGAGGAATCGCCAAAGGCTGGCCGTCCGGTCCGGCGACTTTGATCCAGGGATAATAGAGCGCCGCGAACTTCGAGTCGTAGTTGGTCTCTGCTTCGCGCCACTTTTTGACCTCTTGTGGGGACAAGCCCGGCAGTGCGTCGAGGATTGCCATCCGATTGCCCATCCGCTCACAGTGAGCAATCAATCCGGTCTGCACAGCTTTCACACCGTCTCGATCAATCAAGCCCGCCTCGAAAGCTGCCATCAGGTCAGGACAACAGACCATCGTTGCATCTTCAGCTATCTCCAGACCTTCGATCCCGCTGCGCTCTGCAACATCGCCCTTGAACGAATTGGATTGCACCTGCGGCAGTGTCGTCGGTTGAGTCATTTGCAGCAGGTAGGTACCGATCTCGGGAGAGCGATCGGCCAATGCGCCGGTCGTTTGCGCCTCGACGACAGTGACGATCCGGCTGGCTTGATTGACGGTCTCAACTACATTCTTCGCGCCTTTGGTTTTGCCCAGGCTGACATTGTCAAAGACTTCCTGGACCTGTCCCATCCGCACGTGCACGGTGAAGGATCCCTCGAGTGGTTCGTCACCTGTCGGCGGCGCAATCTCGATTTCAATGTCATTGGTCTGCTCGGTTTTGGGTTGGAGTGTCAACGAGGGTATCGCCTTTGAAGACCTGCTTGGCAGTTGCAGGGTCGCTGCCGGTTTTCCATTGCCGGATGCGGCATTGCCAATCCGGGTGACATAGCAGCGGCCGCCTCCATTCAAGAAGTAGCCGTAGACCGAGTGTGATAGAAAGGTGCCTTTCATGTGCGGGCTGCGGCGGCCACCCTCTTCCATCACGCCGAACGTATCGACATACTGCGACCAGTTTGAGATCAGGACTGGCTGATTGATTGGGCCGGCAGGCGCAAACCCGACGAAGGCTGCCATCGCAGTGCCCACTCCTTCGATCGGTCGCGGGCCGCTGTTTACTTCTTCGATGTATACCCCTGGCGATAAATATTCAGGCATGTGCATTCTCCTTCTTCCAAGTGCTACGAATCAGTTGACAAGGCCCACTGAATCGCTCAAAAAATTGCGTCCATATATAAATTCACTCATCCAACATGATGTCGTAGGACTCAGACGGCACGCGCAGTTTGACGCGCTTCTGAATCTTGCCATGCTGGAGAACGCTTAAGCTGATCGGGCCGGACGGCACGCTAAGAACGTATCGGCCATGATCATCAGTTGTGCTGCCGTTGGCGGCGCTGCTATCGAGTTTGACATTCAAGCCATCCACCGGCTGTCCTTTCTTGCTGCGCACCGTGCCGCCGATATGAATTGCGGTTTCCATCAGCACGTCGTTGCCGGTCGTGCGTCCGTAGCGAGCTGTGCGTGTGAGCACGATCGGTGCTTGAATCGCGACGTCGAGATCGAGCGGCGCGGTGACGATGTAACAAAGCGCGGGGTGCGGCGGCGTGCCGAGTGCGCTCCAGATATCGAGAAAGTTCGAGCCGTCTTCTCTATTGCCAATTCGCGTTGTGAGCGGCGGCTCGAGTGAGCGGAGCGACTCCGGCAAGACTTCCTGGGGGAGTTGCTGGTATTTCATTAACGTAGCCAGCATGCGCCAGAGTAAGTCGTGCTCGTCTGCGATCTCCGTAGCCAACGCACTGACCATGTAGCGCAGATCGAAACGGCGCGGTGGTAGACGACGCTCTGCTTTGCCGTTACTGCGAACTGTCTGCACGTTGGTCTCTCGCTTCTCTGTGTTTTCCTGCACATCGAACAGGAACAGGTTGATCGTTGGTCGCGTCAGCGACGCGAGCCAATCCTTCGTTGGCGCCTCGAAACGAACATCTACTTCTTCTGGAGAAACCTGGCTGTATTTGTTTATCAGTGTCTCCAGAGCAGCATGTAAATCGGTAAGCATTTGGATATCAGACCATCTGTTAATGCATCAACGATTTCACCACTTCCGTTTCAGCTTCAGCGATGATTTCGATTTCGGAACCAGCCACTTCCGCTGCGACGATTGCGGCGTCTGCCTTTGTAATTTCCGCGCCAATGCGGGTGAATGTTTGTTCCGCGGTAGCAGGACCAGCAGCACCACTTTCTGCGAGGTATGCGATTGCGGCCGGAGCAACGAACGCGACAACAGCTAAGGCACCGGTAACCACGATCGCCTCTTGCATCTTGACGCCAGCACCCTCAATGCCATGCTTCCAGGCGGTGTATTGCTTGAGGGCAATCAGATTAGCGCGTCGTGCGGCAAGCAAGTTGCCAAGAGCCTTCGGTACATCCTTTCGCCTCAACTCCGCATCAGCACGGTCCATAAATGCGTAAGCTTTGTTCCATATCAACAAGAGCGGTATATCTTTGTTGAAGAGTCGGTTTGTCCAGAAACCAGCAAAACCTGTGACGCTGGGTTCGTTGATCAAGGCCGCTTCTGCTTTGTGCTCGCTGTTGTAGAGGTCGATTTGGCGTTTCAGGGTGTTTCGGAATTCAGAAAGTTTGCGGAGTGCATCGGCTACCGCCACTGGACTGAAACCTTCACCCCGGCGAGGAGTTTGAGGGTTTAGGGATTGGCCCAAGGCAAATTTGAACTCGACATCTTGTAGAGTCGTTAAGTTGCGGAACCAGTGGATGCTTATTGTAAGACCGTCCTGCGTCACGTGTGTATGTTCCCATTTGGTCCACTCTCCGGGTGAGTAATTGTCGTCCAGTCGGGGTTTGTCACCCAATTCAGGGGTCTTGGGGTTTGGTAGCACTTGCCTGCCCATCCCTGATTTAGCCTCTGCCATGGCGATACTCTCTTCCAACGTTGCCGGCTCTTCGTCTGGTATTGGCCCTTTGCGCACGATCGTCGCTTTGGGAGCTCCGGATGCATTCGGCACAGTCATCTTTGCAATATTGGAATCTGGGCCGACACGGGGGTTATCCAACGCGCCCTGGTGAATCTTCGCGGTTTGGTCTGGGGTAAGCTTGGCCAGTCGATTCACGATATCATCGCGATTGAAGCCGTTGAGTTTCTCAGCGGCACCCTGCCAGTCGCTTGTGCGCACTGCCGCGTCGTAATCTCGGTCAAGATTGCTGGTGTCGGCGCTGGGGGACTTCTGAGCAGGATCGCTCGGCTCGCGTTGGATAAGTCCGCCATCCGGTTGTCGCAGGTGACTCCAGTGGACGGGTGGGTCGAGTGACGCAACTGCACACTGCTGAAGCGTGTGCGTCAACTCGTGCGCAACCAATCGCTTTTCTTCGCTCGACCCTGGCTTGTTCTTGCCCTCGCCGAAAACAATATTGTGTCCAAGCGTGAAGGCCTCCGCGCTTACCGTCCGACTCAAGCGTGAAGCCTCGGTACCGGTGTGCACACGTACCTCGCTGAAGTCGTGGCCAAAGCGCGGTTCCATGAACGCGCGCGTCTCCGCATCGAGAGGCTCCCCGCTCGATTGCAGACCTGCTTGCGCTGTCGGGGACACGTCATGTGCCAACTGCATGTCACTTTGCTCTTTGCGCAATATGCGCGGAATCGCAGAGTCGACCTTGCTATCCGGGTTTTTCATCCGCATCACTTGATCGGCAATCTCATCCGCTTCCTTCTCGTACGGATCTCCCGGTTGACTCACCGTCAGCTTTGCCTGCGGTTGTAGCGTGGACAAATTGCTGAAGCTATGGCCCACAGCAGGCGCCGGCTGTTTTGACGAGTCAAAATCTTCAAACGAAGACGCAAGGACGGCCGGCGACACTTCTGCCGTGGCTTTCTTCTTGCGCTCGACTTTGGCTCGACCGTTCATAACTGCCTTACCCTCTGTGCTATTACACCCAGCCTGCAATCTCGACGTCCGCCAACGGCTTTTCCAGCTTCGCGTATTCGCTTTGAGCAGCGCGAAGCAGATGTCTCATTCGCACTGGCTCCTTTGCACCCGCGGCCAAAAATGCTGCGTTCAGAGCGATGTTGCGGATGTTGCCGCCGGCTACGCTCAACTGTGATAGATGGTCGATCGCGATACCTTCGGTGGGCGTCCGGGACGGAAAAATATGCCGCCAAATCTCAGCGCGCTGTGCTGCGTCCGGAAACGGAAACTGGACCACGAACCTGATGCGCCGCAAGAATGCAACGTCCAATGCGCTCCTCATGTTCGTAGTCAGGATCGCCAGACCGCGATAGCACTCCATTCGTTGCAGCAGGTAGCTCACCTCGATATTGGCGTATCGGTCGTGACTGTCTTTGACTTCGCTGCGCTTGCCGAAGAGCGCGTCCGCTTCATCAAACAGCAGGATCGCGCCACCTGCCTCCGCGGCATCGAACACGCGCCGTAGATTCTTCTCTGTCTCGCCGATGTACTTGCTTACAATCGAAGACAGATCGATGCGGTACAGGTCAAGCCGCAGCTCGCGCGCTAATACTTCCGCCGCCATCGTCTTGCCCGTGCCGCTCGCTCCCGCAAACAAAGCACTGATGCCCAGCCCGCGCGAGCCCTTTGACGCGAAGCCCCACGTCTCATAAACCTTCGCCCGCTGTCTAACGTGCGTCACAATGTCGCGCAACGTCTCCTTTTGCGCTTCGGGCAACACGAGATCGTCCCACGCAGCAACGGAGTCAATGTACTGCCCCAACTCTTCCAGCCGCGGACGAGTTTGATTACGGCAAGCGTCCCAGAGTCCATCGAAGGACCATAGAGAATCCTGCTCAACATTCGCATCGGCCGCTGCTGAATAGATTCCCGTCAGGCTTAAACTAAATTGCGACATCAGCGTGTCGAGCTGTCCATCCAGGCGCTGTGCCCTGTGGCCGAGCGCGGCCTCCCACACGGCTCGTTGCTCGCCAGACGTTGCCCTTTGCACTTCAAAGCTCGTTGCTGATCGGCCGTTGACCTTGCGACGTTCTTGACTACTGATAATCAGAGCGCCGGGCACGCGTCTGATGAAATCGTTGACGATGCTTTCGGAGCCCATTTCGATTGGCTGATCATCGTCGCAATCCAGGAGCACCGCGCCGGGACGCAATCTGCTTTCGCGCTCCCACAGTCGAATAAGCAACGACAAGTCATTCGAGTTTGACGGCAGGGAGTGAGCATGTAGGGAGTAAATGTTGACTCCGAGTTGCGCACACGCGCCGGCGGCGATAGCTCGAGCCGTCGCGCCATCGGAGTGATACAAAGAAATCGCCGGCAACAACGTTTGACGTGCCGCCCTGGACCACAGGTGTGCAATTCGCTGAGCGATGGCCTGATGCGCCGGCATCAGCGCTTGAGCTGGAGTCACCGGTTCGAACAGGTTCATCAGTCGCTCGTCGAGCTGCTCGATTCCGGTTAAGTAATGCAGCACTCGCTCATCGATGCGGAGCGGCCGAGTGGTGAGTGGCGCACTACAAGATCCGCCAGTGGGTGTGAATTCAACGAGGCGCCAATAGCGTAGCGGTGCATCGGGTTTGAGCGCGCTCCAATAAGCTTGCGGTAACGCGGCAAGGGCCAGGCTGAAGGTGGGGAACGCTTGCTGTGGGTCTTGTTGTGCTGCGGCACACGCCGAAGCAAACGTTGCATCAAGCTCCATACCGGCGCAGAGTAAAAGTACTTCGCGCTCGAATGGTGATAGATCGAACAGCGCGCACAGTGTCTCCACCGCGGGCGGAGGTGAGGCTGAACTCGAAACCGCGAGATAACTTTCTTGCGCCGCCTCAACTCTCCTGGTCGCCTCAAGCAAGTTTGCCTCGTCCTGCGCGCGGGCAACGGCACACAACAGATGTCCGCGCACGACGGCCAGCGCCGCTGATAAAGCGCTCTGATTCATTTCTTGCCATTTGTCGAGAGTCATGTTCATGGAGGTGACTCAACTGCCATCGATGACTACTGCCGAGACTTGATATGCGACCGAGGGGCGATAACGCGCTTGTAAGGCCGACCACACTCTTGACATCTCTTCAAAGGTCAAAAATTGTGGCGTAACTTTGATCTGCTCGATTTGGTCCAGGATCCCTGACGCCGACAATGCTGCCTGTGCCGGCGGCATCAGGCTTTTGCCCTTCCTGACGGGTGGCGAACCCAGCGTCCGGCGAATCATGTCTCCGGATAAGATCGGGATTCTATGAAGCAACTGAATGGCGCAACCCAGCAGGATCTCGGCATGAAAATCTTGCGCTCCGTAAGCCGTCAACAGGTAAAACAGATCCAATGCAAGCCGGGGATGGTCTTGCGGCGCATCTTCCTTGGCGCCAACTCTCTGCTTCACCGAACTGCGGAGGCCGGAATGTGGTGCGACTCGGTACATAAATAAATTAAGTTGATTGCCCTCTTCAGCACCCATCCCGATCCGATCCGGGGATACGGCACTGATACTCACGTCTCCAACGCTGGCAGCTTCGGAGTTAGTAATGAGTCCGTTTCTCAGCAAGTCCTGTAACACTGCGCTAACGGATGCGATTGAAAGTGCGCCTGCCATACTTCTAGTTTCGTTTCTTGCGTCGATAGCGGAAGCATTTGCCCTGTCTGATTTCTTCCAGTTGACCGCTCCTCGTTAACTTGCTGAGAACCATTGCTACAGCTTCGACGTCCTCTCGGACTTTTTGTCTCATGATCCAGAACGAAGCGATTCCTTCCGCAGTATCCTGAGCCTGGGGATGCTCTTCGAGGTACAGCAAAATGGCTTCGGACAGTTCCGCTTCCTTCTGCTCATCGAGTTGTCGGCTTAATGGTTTCTTCACTCGATTCTTCCTGCACACTTCCCTGGGCAACCGCGATGCCAGGCTACATCCTTTTGCGTGGTGTGTGTTTTCAACGACTTACGTGAAAACATGAGCACCACGATCAAGCGAGTGGGTGAAGAAACACCCGCCGCTTTTGCCCCGTCAGTCACGAATGTTTTGCTGTGAAATCGTCGCTGCGATGAGACTTTCCCGAGGGTGGCAAGGTTCACCCGGAATGCGGATCGTTACACCCGGAGCAGCGGTGTCCGGCGGCGTTGTGATGGTCCTATAATCGTGGGGAGGGTGTAGAGTCGGATGAAAAGGACTTTGAGGAATCGAGTTGATACTTCTTGAGCAGTTTGCCGAGATCGCGCCGCTCTTTTCCGGCGGCGCGCGCGGCGTGGCTCACATTCCACTCGTTCTCACACATCAGGCGAGTGAGGTAGTTTCTTTCGAATGCTTCTACCATTTCTTGTTTCATTGCCTTCAACGAGCGCAATCGACGCGTGGGAAGCGGACTGTCAAACAGATTCTGAGCCCGTGGCCGGATACCGAGATCTTCGATCTCAATGGTACCAGTCCGGCAGAGGTGGATGGCGCGTGTAACCGCATTCTCAAGTTCTCTCACATTCCCAGGCCAGTCGTATGATAGAAGGGAAGCACAGGCGCTGGGAGAGAGTTGAGGTTCCAACTTGTCCGCCGGAGTATGCTTCTTTAGAAAATGAGCAGCGAGCGCGAGAATATCGTCTCGCCGATCGCGGAGTGGAGGCAGCTTGATTGAGAAGACATTCAGGCGATAGTACAAATCCGTGCGAAATGTTCCGGCCTGCAGGAGTGGATCGAGGGAAGCATTGGTGGCGGCAACGATTCGCACGTCGGCCTGCTTTTCGCAACTGGATCCCACGAGTCGATATTTTTGATCCTGAAGAAAACGCAGGAAAGGCACTTGCGCTTTAGTCGTCAGGGAATCCACTTCGTCTAAAAACAACGTGCCCTTCTCCGCCTGGGCGATGAGTCCCTCGCGCCGGCTATGAGCATCGGTGAAGGACCCCCGTTCATGTCCGAAGATGTCGTCTCCCAGCAGTGAATCTGTCAGAGAGCCGCAGTTCACCGGGATGAAAGCGAATGCACACCTCTTGCTCAGGTAATGGATAGCCCGCGCGATTAGTTCTTTCCCGGTGCCTGTCTCGCCACTGATTAGTACCGTGGCGTCAGCTTTGGCGATCGCTGGAAGTTGCTCGATGGCCTTAACAAAAGCCGGCGACTCCCCAATCAGGGACGCCATTGCTTGCGTGTCGCGCAGGTGGTTAATCAGTTTTTTCATTTGTCCCTGCGGCAGCGCTTTTACTCCCTGGTTGCGCCAAATCGGATCTGGTCGTCCAGCTATAATGTTAGATGGTCGCAAAACATGTCGCTTGCAGGAATTCCGAAGCCACGCGAACGTGGATGAGCGTTATTCGCGCATGTAGTGGCAAGTGTACCCGCCAGGATTTTTCCGAAGATAGTCTTGATGGTAACCCTCAGCGCTGTACCATGTTGACGCGGGCTCGATGGTTGTCGTGATCGGTCGCTTCCACTTTCCTGACGCATCAACACGCGCCTTCACTTCCTCAGCAGTTTTCTTTTGCGCAGGCGTCTGGGGAAAGATCGCCGACCGGTATTGCGTGCCGATATCGTTGCCTTGCCGGTTTAGCGTGGTCGGATCGTGCAACTTGAAAAACCACTTCTCAAGTAAGTCTTCGTAGCTGAGCACTGACGGATCAAACGTCACGCGGATGGCTTCAGCGTGGCCGGACTTGCTGTGGTGCGTATCCTCATACTTCGGATTCTCGAGCCAGCCGCCGGTATAACCGACGTCAGTGTCGATTACGCCGGGAACGTCGCGCAGAATTTCCTCCACACCCCAGAAGCAACCGCCCGCAAGCACTGCCACCTCCGTCTGTTTCCCGCTCGCGACCGTAGAGCCGGTCGAACTTTCCTGACTATCCATAGCTCTCCTTGCCTGTTCTTCCTCAGCTAATAGTTTCTTGATCACTTGTTCGGTTTCATCATAGTAACCCTCGCCGACGTGGGTCCAACGCACGCGACCTTGTTTGTCCAGCACGAACAGAGTAGGCCAGGCTTCGACGCCGTATGCCTTCCACGTCGAGTAGTCCTGATCAGTGACTACCGGGTAGTTGATGCCTAACCCTGCAACCTCGCGGCGCAGTTGGTCTAAATCTCTTTCGAAGTCTAACTCCGGAGTATGCACGCCGATGATCGTCAGCCCTTTGTCACGATATTGCGCGTCCCACTTTTTGAGCGAAGGCAACGTGTTGCGGCAGTTGTAGCACGCGAACGTCCAGAACTCGATCAATACGACGCGCCCGCGCAAGCCTTTGAGCGTAAGTGGTTCGGAATTGATCCAGAGACCACCCGAGATTTCGGGCGCCGCCGTCGCTTTCGTTTCCTCAGTCACATTCCGCGAAACGATCGTCCGGCGTCCCGCGGTCAACCGTGAAATCCCCGAGCTCACAACCGCAAGCGGTCCGCGGCCCGTGGCGTAACCAACCGCCACGATCGCAATCGCGATGATCAGCAGCAACGAGACAAAAATGACGCTTTGCCGGTGCATGTTATTGGTCTTTCGTTAGAGGGTACCACGCCGATTTCGCGTTGCACATCTGTGGTATGCTGAGCGAGCAGACAAGACGTGCAGCCTTCGTACACACATCTCGGCGGATTGCGTGACATCGAGAGCTTTCGCCGCTATCTCACCGAACGCCAAATCAATCTTCCCTGTGACGACAAACTGATCTCCGGCGCGACTTCACCGCTGGCACAACCGATCGACCTCGGCGGCATCAAGATTGGTAATCGCATCGCAGCACAACCGATGGAAGGTTGGGACGGCACTGCGGAAGGCCGCCCGACGGAACTGACGCTTCGCCGCTGGCAACGCTTCGGAGCGAGCGGTGCCAAACTCATCTGGGGAGGAGAAGCAGTTGCTGTGCGGCACGATGGCCGTGCCAATCCTAACCAACTCCTCATCAACAAACACTCGCACGATGATCTAAGCCGGCTGCGAGAAGCGCTCGTCAACGCTCACAGGCAAGCGACAGGTTCCGATTCAGATCTCATCGTCGGTCTGCAACTCACTCATTCAGGTCGATACAGCCGGCCGAACGCGCACGGTCGTCCCGAACCGAAGATCGTGTATCACCATCCGATCCTCGATCGTCGTTTGGGTATCACTCCCGAATACCCGTTGCTCAGCGATCAGGAACTGAAGCAAATAATCGAAGACTTTCACAACGCAGCGGTCATCGCAGCGCACGCTGGTTTTGACTTTATCGATATCAAGCATTGCCACGGCTACCTGGGCCACGAACTTCTCAGTGCCCACACGCGTGAAGGCGACTTTGGCGGTTCTTTTGAAAATCGAACGCGGTTCTTACGTGAGATCACGCACGCCGTGCGAGCAGCAAACCCGGCGCTCGCAATGGCGGTTCGATTTTCTGCGTTTGACGTGATTCCGTTTTATAAATCCGAGGTCGAATCGTGCGGATTTCCCGAGCCGATTAATGACCTGCTTCCCTACCGTTGGGCGTTTGGCGCGAACGCAGACGATCCGCTCGAACCCGATCTGCGCGAGCCGCTTAAATTCGTTTCGCTGCTTCAGGATCTCGGCGTGAAACTCGTTAACGTTTCGGCAGGCAGTCCCTACTACAATCCACACATTCAGCGGCCGGCGTTTTATCCTCCGTCCGACGGTTATTCTTCACCTGAGGATCCGCTCGTGGGAGTTGCGCGGCAGATGCGAGTCACGCGAGAGATCAAACAGCAGTTTCCCGAATTGATCGTGGTCGGCTCAGCTTACAGCTACCTGCAGGATTTTTTGCCTTACGTCGCCCAGGCCGCCATAAGAGATGCATGGACCGACTTCGTCGGCCTCGGACGCATGTTGCTGGCGTATCCATCTTTATTATTGGACGTCATCGAAGGCCGAACCTTGCAACGCAAACTCGTATGCCGAACGTTTAGCGACTGCACCACCGCGCCGCGCGCGGGTCTGCCGTCCGGCTGCTATCCTTTAGATCCACACTACAAGAATTCCGCTAACGCGGCTCAGTTGAAGAGAATCAAGACGCAGAGTAAAGACAAGTGAACATCGAACAACTTTTGAGTCGCATACGCCCGCGTCGCAAGGTGAAAGGCATCGCCGCCGCGTTACTTCCGTTCGCCGAGCGCGGAGCAATCGCGGTTGAAGCGTTTCAACGTCACCTGGTGCGTACGCACGCCGCCGGCCTGACGAACGCCGTGAACATGGACACGGGCTACGTCAATTACCTGTCCGAAGACGAACAGCAGCTCGTTTTGCAATGGACGCGCGCAGCGCTGCCGGCGCACACAAAGTTTGTCGCCGGCGCTTACATCGAGCGGCTTGAAGGTGACCTCGTCGCGCTTTATCGCAGAAAGATCGACGCGATAGTCGAGCACGGCGGAACTCCGATAATCATTCAAACTGCTCGCCTGCACGCGCAGTCCGCGCGAGAGAAGATCAAGTGTTACGAGGAGATTTGTCGTGGTTACGATGAGGTGCTCGGTTTTGAGCTCTCGCCCGTGTTCGCGGCCAATGGTGAGATTTTCGACGACGAGACGATACGCGGCTTGATGAACATCCCGGAGCTGACCGGATTGAAACACTCGTCGCTCGATCGATTGAAGGAGTTAGAGCGGCTGGCCTTGCGCGATGAGATGCGTCCGGAGTTCACGATTTACACCGGCAACGATCTGGCTATCGATATGATCGAGTACGGTTCGGATTACCTGCTCGGACTTGCGACCTTCGCTCCCGAGAAATTTGCCGAGCGCGACCGTCTTTGGGAGACGGGTGATCCGGCCTGTTACGCACTATCCGACGCGTTGCAACATCTCGGCTCGGTAGCCTTTCGTCCGCCGGTGCCGGCCTACAAACATTCGGCAGCGATCTTTTTGCACTTAACCGGCTGTATCCCTTCCGCTAAAGCACACGCAAAGAACCCGACTCGACCGGCGTGGGAAACGGAACTCATGCGCGAATGCGCTCAGCGGTTGAAGCTGGTGTAACGGCCGGCCGCCTGCTCTGCCACAGTCCTCTGGTGAAGTCGGGAAACTTCACCGGCATGCTTCCCTTCGCAACTGAAACCTGGCTCAGTGGTCCAGGTACACTCCACGCTGCCGCATCATACACGTCGATATCAGGCTCGAGTCCCTCGCGCATGCACTCGACCAACCGGTAACACATCAGGTAATCCATTCCCCCATGCCCACCGAGCTTGCGCGCCATCTCGCCCTGCTTCTTCCAGAGTGGCGACTCAAATTGCTCTTTGTATTTATCGAGCGACGTCCAGGTGTGACCACCAGCTTGTCCCTCGATAAAAATCCGCGGCGGGTAGTCGCGAAAGATTCCTTTCGTTCCCTGAATCAGGTTTATGCGATCGTAGGGCCGCGGCGTGGTGACGTTATGCTGCAACATGATCGTGCGCCCTCGCGCCGTCTTGATGATGCTGGTGTTGTAGTCGCCGGTTTTGTAGATCTCTTTCCACTTCGGATCTCCCGGCGGCACGTGTTCTTTCCGGTAAGCCTCCAGACCAAGATGCGCCGAGCTCATCGAGACGATGTGATCGAAGCGGTCGCCGCGGTTGATGTCCATGTATTGCGCCATTGGTCCGAGCCCGTGTGTCGGATACAGGTTGCTGTCACGGAGAGTATGATGCCGGCGGCGCCACAGTCCCTCATCCTTGTTCTCAAACAGGATCTCGCGCAGGTCGTGGTTGTAAGCACACTCGCCGTGCACGAGATCGCCAAACACACCGGCGCGCACCATGTTCAGCACCGTCGTTTCTGAATCGTCGTAACAACAGTTCTCCATGATCAGACAATGACGGCGCGCTCGTTCAGACGCGTCAACGATGTTCCAGCAATCTTCGAGAGTGTAGGCAGCAGGCACTTCAGTCCCGACGTGCTTTCCTGCTCGCAAGGCGGCCAGCACCTGCGGCACATGCCATTCCCATGGCGTGGCGATGTAAACCAAATCGAGATCATCACGAGCGACGAGTCTTTCAAAGTCGCGTTCGCCGTTTGCGTAAATGCCCGGTGTCTTCTGTCCGGCCTTCTCGATCATCTGCGCCGCCCGCGTGCACTTCTCTTTCACGACATCGCAAACGGCGTTAACGACGACTTTGTCCACCGCAAGAAACTCCCGGAGCACCTCGGTACCCCGCAGACCGACGCCGATGATTCCGAGACGCACCACGTCGTGCGGTTCAAACCGGACGCCGAGCATCGTCTGCTGCTGCGCACGACGACGCTGCACCGTGTTCTCTTCAGACGAATACGCGCCGGCAACACTCGAGGCCGTCAATCC
>Ga0207711_10003627_pt1 | contig 13349 bp, 11 predicted proteins | sample KBSS34metaG_FD_184401 | JGI IMG/M metagenome (GOLD analysis project Ga0207711, IMG submission 184401) | Switchgrass rhizosphere microbial communities from Kellogg Biological Station, Michigan, USA - KBS S3-4 metaG (SPAdes) (version 2) | ecosystem: Host-associated > Plants > Roots > Rhizosphere...
TGGGAGCGGCCTTGGCGGGCTCGGCCTTCACCGGCGCGGGCTTGGCGGGAGCGGCCTTGACCGGCGGCGGCGCGGCCGGGGCGATCTGCACCGGTTTCGGCGCAGGTTGCGGCGCCGCAGCGGCCGGCGGCGGCGCGGGCGGCAGGGCCGGCCGCAGGGCGGAGGCGGCGGCGACCGGAGCGGTCGGTGCGGCCTGCGGCGGTGCGGGCGGGGCGACCGCGGCCGGCTCGGGCCGGCCGGTCGGCTGCTCGGGCGGGGCGACGAAATTCGGCTGCGCCGCGCCCTGCGGCTGGCCGCCTTCGGTCTGGTAGATCTGCAGGCCGGCGGCCGGATCCTGCGGCTGGGCGTCGGCGGGCGGCGCGCTCTTCATCTCGGCCACCGGCGTGCCGATGGTCTTCGGCGGCTGGCCGGCCTCGCGCACGCCGGAGCGGTAGAACAGGAAGATGGCGACGATCAGACCCAGCAGCACCAGCCCGCTGACGACCAGGGTGACCGGAATCGGCCTCGCCCCGCGCACCGGGTGACGCGCGTCGAAGGACAGGGGCGCGTCGGCCGTTGGGGGCGCATAGGCGCCGAGGTCGTGTTCGGACATCCACCAGCTCCGAAATTTCAGACGTGCGCAGGCAAACGCCGCGAATCGCACGCTTTCAAGGCGGAACTCTAGCGGACCCGGCGTTGCGCCAAACCGCCGTTGCGGGATTTCCTGTGGGCGGCTTGGGCCGCCTCTTCACCCTTCCGGCTCAGCTCCACACTTCCAGATGGAAAAGCTTGCGGTGCTCCTCGATCGCGAAGCGGTCGGTCATGCCGGCGATATAGTCGCAGACCACCCGCGCGCGGCCGGCCTCGTCCCGCGCCTGGGCGCGCTGGAACCACTCGGTCGGCATGACCTCCGGCTCGGCCATGAACAGCTGGAACATCTCCGCCAGGATGCGGCGCGCCTGGCTGCGCGTGCGATTGACCTTCCAGTGACGATACATCCGCTCCATCAGGAACAGGCGCAGCGCCGAAAGGTCCTCGGCCATGTCGCGCGAGAAGCTGATGAGGGCGCGACCGAGGTTGCGCACGTCCTCGGCGCTTGCGACCTTGCCGGCGACCACCCGCCGGCCGGTTTCGGCCAGCACGTCATCGACCATCGCCCCGATCATCCGCCGGACGGCCTCCAGCCGGATGATCCCCGCGTCGCAGTCGGGGAAGTCGGCCAGCGAGCTCTCGACGTTCGGCCCGATCAGCGGCACCTGGCGCAGTTCCTCGAGATTGAACAGCCCCGCCTGCACGCCGTCGTCGACGTCGTGATTGTTGTAGGCGATGTCGTCGGCCAGGGCGGCGACCTGGGCCTCCGCGGACGCCCAGCCGGAAAGCCGCAGGTCGTATTGGCCGTCGAACTCGGCGATCGCCCGCCAGGACGGCCGATCGAGCTTATCGGCGACCGGACCGTTGTGCTTGATGATTCCTTCCAGCGTCTCCCAGGTGAGGTTCAGGCCCTCGAACCGCGGATAGCGGCGCTCCAGCCGGGTCACCACCCGGAAGGTCTGCACATTGTGGTCGAAGCCGCCGAAGTCCTGCATCTGGATCTGCAGCTCGTCCTCGCCGGCATGGCCGAACGGCGGGTGGCCGAGGTCGTGAGCCAGGGCCACCGTCTCGGCGAGGTCGCCGTCGAGCCCGAGCGCGGTGGCGATCGAGCGGGCGATCTGGGCGACCTCCAGCGAATGGGTCAGCCGGGTGCGGAAGTGGTCGCCCTCGTGGGCGACGAAGACCTGGGTCTTTTCCTTCAGGCGGCGGAAGGCGCTGGTGTGGATGATCCGGTCGCGGTCGCGGGCGAAGGCGGTGCGCGTGCGGCTCTCGGCTTCGGGGACCTTGCGCCCCCGCGAGCGGGAGGGATCTTCGGCGAACGGCGCGCGGGCGGGAATCAGCGGCATCTGAGCCTTCGTGCAACAGGCCTCTTGGTCGAAGCCGCAGGGACCCTCATATAGGCTAAGCCGGATATTCATCGAAGAGCCCGCATTTCATCGAAGGCCACCGACTGAAAGCCCCGACTGAAAGCCACGACCAAAACGCATGACCGCCGCCAGCCTCGACCTGACCCTGTCTCCGACCGCCGCCCGGCGGATTTTGACCATCGGCGAGGCCGAGGGCCGGCCCTTGATGCTGCGCGTGGCGGTGGAAGGCGGCGGCTGTTCGGGATTTCAGTACCTGTTCGACCTGGTCGACGAGGCCCAGCCCGACGACCTGAAGATCGAGCGCGACGGCGCGGCCGCCCTGGTCGACGAGGTCTCCCTGGCCCTGCTCAAGGGCTCGGAGATCGACTTCGTCGACGAGCTCGCCGGCGCCGAGTTCCGCATCCGCAATCCCAACGCCAAGTCCAGCTGCGGCTGCGGGGTGAGCTTCTCGATCTGAGCCGGCCGCCGGCCTGCGCCCTTCCTGACCAGGATCAGCCGGGCATTCGCGCCCGCTCGGCCTCGCTCGCCGGGAACATGTGAAAGAACGGCTTCGCCTCTTCGATCGCGCGGGCCACGCTGGGCCGCGCCAGCAGACGCTCGCGATAGGCGGCCACCGTCGGATGGGCCTCCAGCGGCTCGGCCAGGGCGGCGTAGAACAGGGCCGGCGCGGCGGCGCAGTCGGCCAGGCTGAAGGCCTCGCCCGCCGCCCAGGTTCGACCGGCGAGCTTCGTCTCGAGGACGCCATAGGCGTGGCGGAGCTTGTCGCGGGCGCTCTCGACGCTCAGCGGGTCGCGCCGGTCTTGCGGACGCAGGCGGTCGTCGACGATCGGCTGGAAGGCGTTCATCACATAGAGGTCGAAGATGCGATCCCACAGCCGCACCTCCAGCGCCCGTTCCGGCTCCTGCGGGACGAGCCGCGCGGGGCCGGGATAATGCTGGTCCAGGTACTCGATGATGATGCTGGTCTCGAACACCTGCGCGCCGCGATCGGTGTCGCGCAGCGCCGGCATCTTGCCGAACGGCGAGAGCTGCAGAAACGAGGTGCGGACGGCGGAATCGCCAAGGTTCACCGTCACCGGTTCGAACGGCGTCCCCTGCTCGTAGAGGGCGATCAGCACCTTCCAGCAGTAGGACGACAGCGGGTGCATATGCAGTTCGAGCGCCATGGGTGGATCCCTCCATTTGTTAAGTCGATACTTAAGCGTTTGGACGAGACGAGGCAAGCCTCCTTGAGCCCGGCAGCTCGCGCCACTAGCTTCGCCGCCGCAGTCGGGAGTCATCATGCGCATCGCCACCTGGAACGTGAACTCGGTCAACGCCCGCCTGGAGACGGTGGTGCGCTGGTTCGAAGAGGCCCAGCCCGACGTCGCCTGCCTGCAGGAGATCAAGTGCGTCGACGAGAAGTTCCCGGCCGAAGCCTTTGAACGGCTTGGCTATAATCTCGCCGTGCATGGCCAGAAGAGCTACAACGGGGTGGCCATCCTGTCGAAACGCCCGCTGGAGGATGTCCGGCGCGGCCTGCCCGGCGACGACGCCGACGAACACGCCCGCTACCTCGAGGCGGTGGTCTCCGGCCCCGAGCCGGTGCGGGTCGCCTCCATCTACCTGCCGAACGGCAACCCGATCGGCACGGAGAAGTTCGTCTACAAGCTCGCCTGGATGGACCGGCTGCGCCGCCACGCCCAGGATCTCTTGGCCTTCGAGGAGCCCTTGGCCCTGGTGGGCGACTACAACGTCATCCCGGAGGATCGCGACGCCGAGTTCCCCAAGAACTGGGTGAACGACGCGCTCGCCCAGCCGGAGAGCCGCGCGGCCTTCCGCAGCCTGAAATGGCTCGGCCTGACCGAGGCCTATCTGCAGGCCGACGGCGCGCCTGGCGCCTATACCTTCTGGGACTATCAGGCCGGCGCCTGGCAGCGGAACAACGGCATCCGCATCGACCACGCCCTGCTTTCCCCGCAAGCCGCCGACCGCCTGCGCGGCGTCTCGATCCACCGGGACGTGCGCAGTTGGGACAAGCCGTCGGACCATGTTCCGCTGGTGATCGAGCTCGATATCTGACCGCCGAAGCGGCCGAAGCACGCAGCCGGCCAATTCCAATTTTCCAGCCGCGCGAAACAGCTTAGCTTCTGCAAAATGACTCAGCTCGGCCCGTTTCTGGTTCTGATCGGCATGGTCGCCGTGGCCCTGGCGGGGCTCGGCGCGATGGTGGCCTGGTTCAACCAGGAGGGCCGGCGGATCCGCCGCGGCCTGCGCCTGGTGCTGAAGGGCGAGCCTCACGCCCAGATCATCGCCCCCGGCCGCGGCCGCGGCGCGGGCTTCAACTTCACCAGCAACACCATGGCGGTCACCTGGGACGCCGGCAGCTGGTGCCTGATCTATCACGTCGAAGAACTGCTCGGCCTCGAACTGATCGTCGACGGCCAGGTGGTGGGGCGCGCCTATCGCGGCGAGCCGCGACGTCCGCTGGATGCGGTCGGCGGCGCCGAGCGACAGGTGGTGCTGCGGCTGGTGTTCGACGATCCGAAGCACGCCGACTTCGGCCTCGAGCTGTGGAGCGCCGAGCGGGCCCGCCGCGGCGCGCCGGACGCCAACGAGGCGATCGAAGAGGGCAACCGTTGGCTCGCGCGCGTCGAATCGGTGTTCCGCCGCAAGCCCGCGCCACTGCCGACCCAGGCCGCCCGCCGGGCGACGCCGCGGGCGATGCCGGAGGCGACCGCGCCAGCCCAGGCGCAGGCCGCCACCGCGCTTCGCCCCTCGCCGCCGCCCGGCGGTCGCCAGGAGCTGCCGTTCGAAGAGGACGACGCGCCGTGGGACGAGGACGAAGACGAGCGGGCCCAGCTCTAAGGCGGGAGCTCTAGGGCCGGGGCCTAGATCGCGGCCTGTTCGACGACCAAGGCCAGGTCGAGGGCGCGGATGGCTTCCTCGGCGTTGACCACCGGCCGTGGCGCCTGGCCGCGCACCGCCATCAGGAAGCTGGCCACGCTGGCGCCCAGCGGGTCCTGGCCCGCCGGGGTGTCAGCGAAGTCGGGGTTGAGGGCGAATGGCGTGGTGTTGCGGAAGGTGCGCGCCAGGAAGTCGATCTCCACCTCGCCGGAGGGATAGACCACCCGCATGGTCCGCTTGCGCGCCGGGGCCTGGCGCGAGACGTCGAACACGGCGGTGAAGCCGTCGTCGAAGCCGACCTCGGCCTGGGTCTCGTCCCAGCCGCCCGAGGCGCTGAACCGGCCGCCGCCGCCCTCCACTCCGGCCGGCCGGGCGGCCGAGAGCGAGAGCGCCAGGTCGATGTCGTGCACCATCAGGTCGAGCACCGCTGAGACATCCTGGCTGCGCGGCGACGGCGGGCCGTGGCGCAGGGCCTCCAGGCGCAGCGGCTGCTCGGGCACGTCCAGCAGCCCCATGGCGCGGAACACCACCCGCTCCTGGTGGCCGCAGGCGACGACCAGGCCGGTGGCGGCCGCGGCGTCGCGGATCTTTCCGGCGTCGGCCAGGGTCACCGCGATCGGCTTCTCGACATAGACCGGCTTGCCGGCGGCCAGGGCGGCGAGCACGTGTTCGGCGTGCAGCGTGCCCGGCGAGGCGACGGTGACCACGTCGACCGCATCGAGGAAGGCGTCCAGCTCGTGGAAGGCGCGGCCGCCGAGCGGCATGGCCACCTGGGCGGCGCGTTCGGGATGCGGATCCAGCACCGCCGACAGCACCGCGCCGTCCAGCTTGGCGTACTGGCGCGCGTGATAGCCGCCGAACACGCCCGCGCCGATGACGCCGCCCCGCAAAGACTCAGCCATGGTGTTCTCCGGATCGCGCGATGCGCCCCAGCCCGCCGTGCAAGACAAGAACGGCTAAGGTTTGAAAGTTGAGCGCGTCGGACGGCGAAACCGGCGTCCACTTTCGCCTGACGCGCTCTATCAGCTCAAAGCGGCCGACGCCACCCGAAGGCAATTCCCCTGCCCTCGCCTGCGCGCTAGAACCCAGGCCGTTCGCATCGCCCGGGAGTTCGCCGTGTCGCGCCTGTTCAGCGCCTTCATCATTGTCGACTGGAGCGCCGCCTCCAAGCCGACCGCCGGCGCGGACTCTATCTGGATCGGCGTCCTCAAGCGTGACGTGCGCTTCCGCATGGCCTTCGAGAGCTACAACCCGCCGACCCGCGCCGACGCCGAAAAGCGGCTGGCCATCATTCTCGACGACCTGAAGAAGCGCGGCGAACGCACCCTCCTGGGGTTCGACTTTTCGCTCGGCTTCCCGCGCGGTTTCGCCGCGGCCCTGAACCTGGCCGGCGATCCGCCCTGGCGCGCGGTCTGGGACCAGATCGACAAAATGGCCAAGGACAAGGCCGACAACACCAACAACCGCTTTGGCGTCGGCGCTGAGATCAACCGGCGAATCACCGGCGGCCCGTTTCCCTTCTGGGGCTGCCCGCCGAAGGACGCCCTGACCACGCTGCAGCCGAAGCGCGTCCGCGCCCATGGCCCGGGCGACCTGCCGGAATTCCGCCACGCCGACTTGGCGGCCAAGGGCGCGGCCTCGATCTGGAAGCTCTATTACAACGGATCGGTCGGCGGCCAGTCGATCCTCGGCATTCCGGCGGTGCGCCGCCTGAAGCTCGCCCGCGGCGACGGGCTGAAGGCCTGGCCGTTCGAGACCGGGTTCAAGGCGCTGACCGAAGAGTCGCTGGCCGGCGTGGAGGTGGTGGTGGCCGAGGTCTATCCCTCGCTGCTCAAGATCCAGGTCCCCCCCGGCGAGGTGAAGGACCTGGCCCAGGTCCGCGGCGCGGCGGAGCATTTCGCCCGGCTCGACGAGACCAACAAGCTTGGCGCCCTGTTCGCCCCGCCGGCCGGAACGCCGGCCGACGTGGTGGTCGACGCCGAGCGCGAGGAAGGCTGGATCCTGGGGGCCCGCGCCTAAGCCTCGGGCCCCAGACCTCAGAGTTCAGACCTCAGGCCTCCAGCGGCTCGCTTTCGATCACCGCCTCGACGCGTCGCGCCGGCCGCAGGATCAGCAGCAGCGGCAGCAACAGCAGGCTGGCGAGCGCCATCCAGGCGAACACCGTGTCGTAGGCCATCATCGAGCCCTGGCGGGTGATTTCCGCGTTCAGCGCCTCGAGGCCGCCGCCGGCGCCGCTGAAGAGGTCCGGCGACCGCCAGCGGATGACCGGATCGCTCTGGACGATGTTCTCCGCCAGCCGCGCATGCGCCGTGGCGCTCTGTTCGGTCAGCACGGCCTGCAGGCTGGCGATCCCCAGGCTGGAGCCCATGGTCCGCACGACGTTGCTGAACACCGCCGCCTCGGTGCGCAGCTCGGCCCCGATGGTCGCGTAGCTGAGGACCGACAGCGGATTGGCCATCAGCCCCATGCCGAACCCCTGCAGGGCGCCGGCGATCTTGATGTTGGTGGCGGTCATCGACAGGTCGAAGTGGGCCATGCTCCAGAGCCCCAGGCCAGATACCAGAACCCCCAGGCTGACCGTCGGGCGCGGCCGCAACACCCGCGCCAGCCAGGGCACGATGAGGAAGGCGCAGATCGACCCGAAGCCGCGGTACATGCTGGTCTCGCCGCTCTGCAGCGCCGTGTAGCCCAACAGGTTCTGCATGAAGGACGGCATCAGGGCATTGGTGGAGAACAGCAGGATCGAGATGAAGAACAGCATCATCGTCGAGGTGATGAAGTTGCGGTCGTGGAGCACTGCGCGTGGAAAGAACGGATGGTCCGCGGTCGCCATCTGGGCGACGAAGACGTAGAGGCCGATCAGCGCAATCACCGCCTCCACCCAGATCTCGCGCGCATCGAACCAGTCCAGGGTCGGGCCGCGATCGACCATCAGCTGGATGCCGCCGGTGAACAGCACCAGGGCGAAGAACCCGATGAGATCGAAGGGTCGCTGTCGCCCGCCCTCGTTGCTCGGCAGGCTGGTGTAGATCATGGCGAAGGCCAGCGCACCGACCGGCACGTTGATGTAGAAGACCCACCGCCAGGAGAAGTTCTCGGTCAGGAAGCCGCCGAGCGTCGGGCCGAGGATCGGGCCGACCATGATCATGGCGCTCCAGATCGACATCACCCGCGGGATCGCCTTGGGCGACCAGAGGTCATAGATCGCCGCCTGGGAGAGCGGCATCATGCCGGCGCCGGCGAACCCCTGCAGCAGGCGGAAGAACACCATCTCCGGCAGGTTGGTGGCCATGCCGCACAGGATCGAGGCGGCGACGAAGGCGGCGATGGAGAACAGGAACATCGGCTTGCGGCCGATCTTCAGGGCCAGCCATCCGGTGAAGGGGGTCATGATCGCCGCGGCGACAATGTAGGAGGTCAGGATCCAGGTGACCTGGTCCTGCGAGGCCGAGAGGCTGCCCATCATGTGCGGCAGGGCGACATTGGCGATCGTCGAGTCGAGCGCCTGCATCAGAATGGCCAGCATCAGCCCGCCCGTCGCGAACAAACGGCCCGTCAGATCTTCCTTGGCTGTCATCCGGCCTGCGTATCTCCCCGGCGAACTTTAGTCCGCCCCAGGAGTCTTTAGCCAGCCTCAGGCGTCGCGCCGGCTCAGGGCCCAGAGCCGCGCCAGCAGGAGGGCGCCGGAGATCAGGCTGGCGAGCACCACGGCCCAGACCATCCCGGTCACCCCCAGCTTCATCGGAATGGCCAGGAACCAGGCGAGCGGGGCCATGACCAGGATGTAGCTCGTCAGGTGCGCGGCGGTCGGAACCCAGACGTCGCCGCGGGCGCGCAGCACCTGGGCGGTGACCACCTGCAGCGCGTCCGGCAGGAACATCAGACAGGCCAGCGTCAGGGCCGCGCCGGACATCGCCAGGGTCTGGGCGTCGCTGGTGTAGAGGCCGACCACCGGTCCGGCGAGTGGCCAGACCACCAGCGACAGCACGACGCCATAGAGGCCGGTGACGGCGATCGCCACGCCCGCGGCGCGGCGCACGCCGGCCGGATCGCGCGCGCCGTAGGCCGCTCCGACTCGCACAGCGGCGGCGGTCGCCAGGCCCAGCGGGGCCATGAAGATCACCGCGGTGACGTTCAGCACGATCGCCCAGCCGGCCACCGCCAGGGCGCTGATCCAGCCTGCGATGACATTGAGGCTGTTGAAGGCGGTGACTTCGAAGACGTTCGACAGGCCGGCGCCAAAGCCGATCCGGCGCTGCTCGGCCTCGACCGCCCGGTCGCGCGCCGGCCGCCTAAAGACGCCGAGCGCGCGGGCCTCCGGCATCCGGGCGATGTAGGCCAGGGTGTAGAGGCAAAGCGCGGTGCGCGCGCCCAGCGTCGCCAAGGCCCCGCCCACCGCGCCCAACGCGGGCAGGCCGAAGGTCCCCGGCACCAGCAGCAGGTCGAGGCCCAGGTTGAAGAGGTTGGCGACCCACATGGCCCAGACGGTGGGGCCCGGCCGCGACAGGCCCTCGAGCCAGAAGCTGGCCGCCACGCTCACCGAATAGGGCAGCAGCGACAGGGCGAAGACCAGCAGCGGCCGGCTCGCCCCGTCGGCCAGGTCCCGGCTGAGGCCGATCGCGTGCAGGAAGGCCGGCCCGCCCAGCAGCAGCACACCGGTCGACGCCAGGCCGATCCAGAAGGCGTAGACGATACCGCGCCGCAGCACCGCGCCGGCGTCGCTGCGCCGGCCGTCGCCGACCGCCCGGGCGGTCAGCACCTGGACGCCGCTCAACAGCCCCACGACCATGGTGATCACCACGTTGGTCGGCGCCCAGCCGAGGGCGTGATAGCCGAGCTCCGCCGCCGAATAGCGGCCAACGACGATGGCGTCGGTCAGGCCCATGGTCATGATGCCGAGCCGGGCCAGCACGACGGGCCCGGCCAGCTTCAAGAGCTGGGCGAGTTCTGAGCGGACGGGATCGTGTCGGCCTCCGGCGACGGAGACCGTGTGGGCCGTGGACCGGTCCATGGACGCGCTGCCGGATTGTCAAAGAAGGGGGGCGAAGAGTGGGGATTGCGAAGCTGCGCCGCAAGGGGGGCGGCGCTCAAAGGCCTCTCTCCGCAAGCGGGGAGAGCGATTGTCAGCCCACCGCCCGCGTCGCCTCGCCCTGCTCGTCCTTCAGCTTTTCGGCCACCAGGAAGGCCAGCTCCAGCGCCTGCTCGCCGTTGAGGCGCGGGTCGCAGTGGGTGTGGTAGCGGTCCGCCAGATCGCCTTCGGTCAGGGCGCGCGCGCCGCCCAGGCATTCGGTGACGTTCTGGCCGGTCATCTCCAGATGCACGCCGCCGGGGTGCACGCCCTCGGCCTTGCAGATCTCCACGAAGCTCTTCACCTCGGAGAGGATGCGGTCGAACGGCCGGGTCTTGTAGCCGGTGGACGCTGTCAGCGTGTTGCCGTGCATGGGATCGATCGCCCAGACCAGGCTGCGGCCGTCGGCCTTGACGGCGCGCAGCAGGCGCGGAAGGCGCTCGGCGATCTTGTCGGCGCCGAAGCGGCCGTAGACGGTCAGCCGGCCGGGCTCGTCCTTGGGGTTGAGCACGTCGATCAGCCGCAGGAGGTCGTCGCCTTCCATGGTCGGCCCGCACTTCACCCCGATCGGGTTGCGAATGCCGCGGAAGAACTCCACGTGGGCGCCGTCCAGCTCGCGGGTGCGCTCGCCGATCCACAGCAGGTGGGCGGAGGTGTCGTACCAGTCGCCGGAGGTGGAATCGACGCGGGTCATCGCTTCCTCGACGCCCAGCAGCAGGCCCTCGTGGCTGGTGAAGAACTCCACCTGGTGCAGCCCGGGATGGCTCTCCGGCGTGACGCCGATGGCCTCCATGAAGGCCAGCGATTCACTGATCCGGTCGGACAGCTTCTCGTAGGCCGCGCCTTGCGGCGAGCCGGCGACGAAGCCCAGGGTCCAACGATGGATGTTGTGCAGGTCGGCGTAGCCGCCAGTGGCGAAGGCGCGCAGCAGGTTCAGGGTCGCCGCCGACTGGCCGTAGGCCTGCATCAGCCGGTTCGGGTCCGGCGTGCGCGCCTCGGCGGTGAAGTCCATGCCGTTGATGATGTCGCCGCGATAGGACGGCAGCGTCGTCGGCCCCTGGGTCTCGATCGGCGCCGAGCGCGGCTTGGCGAACTGGCCGGCCATCCGGCCCACCTTCACCACGGGCTTGCCGCCGGCGAAGGTCAGCACCACCGCCATCTGCAGGATCAGCCGGAAGGTGTCGCGGATGTTGTCGGCGTGGAATTCCTTGAAGCTCTCGGCGCAGTCGCCCCCCTGCAGCAGGAAGGCGCGGCCCTGGGCGACGTCGCCCAACAGACTCTTCAGGCGGCGCGCTTCGCCCGCGAAGACCAGCGGCGGCATGCCCCGGAGCGTCTGCTCGACCTTGGCCACCTCGGCCAGGTCGGGATAGTCCATCGGCACGTGCTTGGCGGGCTTCGATCTCCAGGAAGCGGGCGTCCAGTGTTCCATCGTCGTCTCGAACAGGCTCCAGTCCCCGCGCGGGACCGCGGGCGAGCGGGCCTTCTACTCCGATAGGCCGGTCAGGTCGACGTCGCGATGACCTGGCGATTGTCCAGCATGGCCGCCAGCACCGGTATCAAGGCGCCGAGCGCCAGCCACCACTGCTGCCAGAGGCCGAAATTGACCCAGGCGAACAGGAGGTAGGCCGCCGCCGAACCGGCGACGCCGGTCATGCCGAGATCCGGCTCGTCCCGCGACAGGCGCATCAGGCTGAGCCCCCAGAAGGCGGCCGCCGCGACGGCGCCGATCAGGCCCAGCTCCAGCCAGACCTGCAAGGCGCCGTTGTGCGGATGAAGCTGGATCCCCGGGCCCATGGCGCGGCTGGCGTCCACCCCCCAGCCGCGGACCGGCTGGGCGCGGATCCAGTCGAGCGTGTGGCTCCAGTAGCTCAGCCGCGCCGACCAGGAGAGCTGCACGTCCTGTTCAAGCCTGCCGTAGTCGCCGCTGGTGCGGACGCCCCAGACCAGGGCCGGCATCAGGAAGCCGACGGCGGCCGCCCCGCCCGCCAGCAGCCGCGGACCGACCCTAGGCCAGAACCAGACGACCAGCATCACCACCGCCGACAGCGGCAGGGCCAGCACCGGGGCGTCGGCCAGGAAGGCGTGCGCCGCAAGCACCGTTCCGGCGATCGTCACCAGCAATAGGGGGATCCGCCACGCCCTCTGCACCCCGGCGACCAGGACGGCGGGCCAGAGCATGGCCAGGACGAAGCAGGAATGGGCGACATTGGCCTGCGCCAGGTCGATGCGGATCGGCTGGTAAAAGGCCTCGTGCAGCCGGCGATAGAGGCTGGCGCCGGTGAAGCTCTCGACCAGCATGACCGCGCCCACCACAGCCACGCCCCAGGCCAGCACCTGGAGGGCCCGCGCGTTGAGCCGCGGGTCGGCGCGCCGCGCGCCGCAGATCGCGCTCCAGAACAGCGGCAGGCCGAGGGCGACTTCCAGCACCACGCTATGGCCGCCCGGCTTCGGCTGGAGCGGGCTCCAGGTGCTGGAAACCGCCGCCCAGACCAGAGCGCCCAGCAGCACGATCGCCAGCGGCCGGTCCTCGTCGGTCATCCGGAAGGCCGGCAGGCAGAGCAGGCCCATCAGCGCCAGCAGCGGCGCGAAGCCGAGCGGCGAGAGCCAGGCCAGCACCGGCGTGAGGCCGGCGGCGCCCACCATCACCCAGCCGCACCAGCTCGCCAACCGGCCTGACGTCGCCTGCTCCCGCAGCGGCGCGCCCGCCACCGTCGTCGTCACGCCACCTGCCCGAGGCCGGGCGCCACGTACTTGTCGCGCAGGGTGACCAGCTCCTCGGCCAGCGTCGGGTGCACGGCGCAGGTGGAATCCCACTGGCTCTTGGTGACCCCCATCTTCATCGCCACCGCGGCCAGCTGGATGATCTCCGGCGAGTCAGGCCCGACCACATGGCAGCCGACCACCTTCTGCGTCGCCGCCTCGACCACCAGTTTCACCAGGCAGCGCTCGGCGCTGGAGGTCAGGGCGTACTTCATCGGCTTGAAGCGGACGAGATAGATGTCGACCTTGCCGAGCTGGTGGCGCGCGTCGGCTTCCGACAGCCCCACCGAGCCGATCGGCGGTTGCGAGAAGACCGCCGAGGCGACCATCTCGTGATCGAACCTGGTCGGCCGGTCGTAGAAGACGGTTTCGGCGAAGGCGTGGCCCTCGCGGATCGCCACCGGCGTCAGGTTGATGCGATCGGTGACGTCGCCCACCGCCCAGATGTTCTCGACATTGGTGCGCGAATAGTCGTCCACCCGCACCGCGCCGTTCTCGGCCAGCGCGACCCCCGCCGCCTCCAGGCCCAGCCCCTCGACATAGGGTTCGCGCCCGAGCGCGAACATCACCACGTCGCTCTCGCAGTCGTGGCCGTTGGTGAAATGGCTGACGAAGCCGGTCGCGGTCTTCTCGATGGCGGCGTGCTGGGTCGCGAGGATCACCTTGATCCCGCGCTTCTCCATCTCCTCGGCGATGTG
>Ga0207711_10003629_pt1 | contig 13347 bp, 11 predicted proteins | sample KBSS34metaG_FD_184401 | JGI IMG/M metagenome (GOLD analysis project Ga0207711, IMG submission 184401) | Switchgrass rhizosphere microbial communities from Kellogg Biological Station, Michigan, USA - KBS S3-4 metaG (SPAdes) (version 2) | ecosystem: Host-associated > Plants > Roots > Rhizosphere...
CGGGTACGCGAAGCGGATCGCCGTCAGGATTTCGCCGGGCTCCAGCGCCGTCTCGAACAGGCCGACGAAGAAATCGTCGCCGCGTATCTCGCGCCGGTCCGTCACCAGCGTGGCGTTCAGCGCCAGCACGGCGGCGGGATAATCGGCTGCCGGATCGGCATTGGCGATCGAGCCACCGCAGGTGCCCCGGTTGCGGACGTGCGGATCGCCGATCCCCTCCGCCAGCCCCGCGAGCGCCGGAATCCGCCCCCGTACGATCTCCGAGGCGGCAACGTCGCCATGGCGCGCCAACGCACCCAGCACGATCTCCCCGCCCCGCTCCTCGATACGGCGGAGCGCCTCGATGCCGGCCAGATCGACCAGCATCGACGGGCTGGCGAGGCGCTGCTTCAGCGTGGGGATCAGCGTCATGCCGCCGGCCATGGGCTTTGCATCCGGCTCCGCTTTCAGCAGCGCCAGCGCCTCTTCCAGCGTGGCGGGGCGGCGATAATCGAAAGCGTGCATCAGGCTTCATCCACCTGCGCGGGCTCGCGCATCTCGACGGCGGCCATACGGATCGCGCGGACGATGTTGTGATAGCCGGTACAGCGGCAGATATTGCCCTCCAGCCAATCCCGCACCTCATGCTCGCTGGGATCGGGGTTGCGCATCAGGAGTGCCGTGCCGCTCATGATCATGCCCGGCGTGCAGAAGCCGCACTGGAGGCCGTGGCAGGCGCGGAAGGCGGCCTGCATCGGGTGCAGCCGCTCGCCGTCCGCCAGCCCCTCGATGGTCGTCACCGATCCGCCCGCGCACTGCACCGCCAGAGCCGTGCAGCTCTTGATCGAGCGCCCGTCGAGATGGACGGTGCAGGCGCCGCACTGGGTGGTGTCGCAGCCGACGTGCGTGCCGGTGAGGCCCAGATGCTCGCGCAGGAAGGTGACGAGCAGCGTGCGCGGCTCCACCTCGCCGCGCACCGCACGGCCGTTCACGGTCATCTCCACCGGCATCGTCGTCGGGGTCATGGCGTGCTCTATCCTCCGAAACGGGCGGACAGAGCCGCGCCCGCCAGATTGGCCGCGAGGCTGCTGGCGGAGGCGTAGGGAAGGCCCGGCGTCGCCCGCCAATATTCCTTCACCGCCGCGATCGATACCGCAGAGGCCGCCAGCGCCTTGGCCGTGAAGGCCTCCACCGCCTCGTCCAGCGCGGCAGCCGGCACCACGCGGGAAACAAGCCCGCAGGCCAGTGCCGCGCCCGCGTCGATCTCATGCTGGCCGATCACCAGGTCGGCCACCGTCTTCATGGAGACGCGATCCAGCATGGCGGTCATCACCAGCGTGGGCGGGATGTCCCGCGCCATCTCAGGGATGGCGAAGGTTGCGCCGTCGGTGGCGATGGCGATGTCGCTCGCCGCCACCAGCCCCGCGCCGAAGCCATGCGCCGCGCCGCGCACCACCGCCAGCACCGGCACGCGAGCTTCCCGCAGCGCCGCGTAGACGGCCAGCGCCGGCTCGGCGACGCGGGTCTTGAGACCGTGCCCCGTCACCACTGCGCCGGGCTTCGGCATGGGGGAGACGCGGCCGAGGCAGAAAGTATCCCCCGTCGACAGCAGCCGCACCAGCCGCACCGCCGGATCGAGCGCGGAGAGCGCCGCCACGATCTTCGCGCCAGCCTCATTGGAGATAAGGTTGCCGCCCTCGGGATCGGTGAGGAGGATGTCCAGCATCCCCTCGCCCGTGCGGATTTCGATAACATCAGTCATGGCGTCACTCCTCATTTGGACATCGCGGGTGCCGCCACCTGCGGCACGAGATCTGATCGGTCGGCCGTCGTCTGGCCGGTGAAACGGATCGCGAAGACGGCCAGCGCCACGAGGAAAAAGGGCACCGCCTCCACGTAGAACAGCGTTTTCATGTCGAGATGCATCACCGCCAGCGCCGAGCCCACAGTGGGGCCGACGGCCGCGCCGAGGCGGCCGATGCCGAGCGCCCAGCCCGAGCCGGTCGAGCGGATGTGGTTCGGGTAATACATGCCGCTCAGCGCATTGAGCGCGGACTGGCCGCCCACCACGAACACCCCCGCCACGAAGATGGTGATGCGCAGCGCCGTCAACGTCGTGCCGCCGAAACCGATCGCGATGATCGCAATGCCTGCCACGAGCGAGATCAGCGCCACCGCGCGCACCAGATCGAAGCGATCGAGCAGGCGGGCGAGCAGCAGGCCGCCCAGCGAGCCGCCGACATGGAACATCGCCGTCGCCGTCACGGCCTGCTCCACCGGGAAGCCGAGATCGGTGATCATCAGCGGCAGCCAGCTCGTCTGGAGGTTGATGCCGATCAGGTTGAGGAAGATTGCGATCCACAGCAGCACGGTGCCGCCAGCACGACCATCCTTGAAGATCTCGCCGATCGCCGTGCTGGGCAGGCGCATCTCGTCATGGCCGTATGTGGCGTTGGTGGGGAAGCGCGCGCCCAGGAACACCTTATCGAGCGACTTCGCGACCGCCTCTGACGGTGCCTTGCGGCGGATCAGGAAGCGCGCGGATTCCGGCAGGAGCGCAGCGAGCACCGGCAGCAGCAGCAGGGGGATCACGCCGCCCACGAAGAACATCGCGCGCCAGCTATAGGCGTGGATCAGGCCCCCGGCGACGAAGCCGCCCACCGCCGGCCCGATGGCGAAGCCGCAGACGGTGATCGTCACCATCATGCCGCGCCGCCGCTTGGGCATATATTCGGAGACGAGCGCGATCGCGCCCGGCATCGCGCCGCCGAGGCCGATGCCCGTCAGGAAGCGCAGCACCGCCAGTTCCGGCACGGAATGCGCGAAAGCGGTCAGCGTCGAGAAGGTGCCGAGGATCGCCGCCGAGAGCAGGATGATCCGCTTGCGCCCGATGCGATCGCCCAGCGTGCCAAGGCCCAGCGCGCCCAGCATCAGGCCGAACAGGCCCGCGCTGATGACGGGGCCGAGCACCTGCCGGCTGATGTGCATGTCCTTCAGGAGCGCGGGCGCGGTGTAGCCCATGATCTGGGCATCGAAACCATCGAAGCACACGATCAGGAGACACAGGATCAGCAGGCGCCACTGGCCCGCCCCGAGCGGGCGCCCCTCGATTTCGCCGGTAATGTCGACGGCCTTGCCCATCATAACTCTTCCTCTCCGCCGCGTCCCCTGAGCGGCATGGTTCAATGCTGTGGCAACGGCGCTCCGGGTTATCTCCCGGTAGCGTCGCGGATGGCACGCCAGACGCGCTGCGGCGTGGCGGGTAACGGGATATGCTCGATGCCGTAGACGGCGAGCGCGTCGCACAGCGCGTTGCCGACGGTCGCGAGAGCCGGCGTCATGCCGCCTTCGCCGCCGCCCTTCACGCGCAGCGGGTTGCCGGCGGTCGGGTCTTCCACCAGCTCCACGTCGAAGTTCGGCAGATGATCCGCGCGGGGCACGCCATAATCCATGAAGGAGCCGCCCATCATCTGGCCGGTCTCCGGATCGACCTGCAGGTCTTCCATCAGCGCCTGCCCCACACCCTGGGCGATGCCGCCATGGGTCTGGCCGTCGACGATCAGCGGATTGATCGCCTGCCCCACATCGTCGATCGAGGTGTAGCGGACGATCCGGGTCATGCCCGTCTCGGGGTCGATCTCCAGCTCGCACACCGCGGCGCCGCAGGGGTGCGCGGGGATGCGGCCGAAGAAATTCGTCTGCGCGCCGAGTGGCTCTCCGCCCGCCTGGGAGAGACGCGCCGCCTCGCCGATCGAGAAGGCGCGATTACTGGTGGGATGGCTGAACAGGCCGTTCTCGTGGCGGATCTCGGCGCTGTCCACGCCCAGTTCCTTCGCCACGCAATCGCGCGCCTTCGCCACGATTGCGTCGCAGGCCTGCACCAGCAGCGTGCCGCCGAGCCGCATCGAGCGATCCGAATGGCTGCCGCCGCCCACCTCGATGATGCGGGTATCGCCCGTCACGAGGCGGATCGTCTCCATCTCCACCTGAAGGGCATCGGCCACCACCTGCACGAACGTGGTCTCATGCCCCTGCCCGGTGGACTGGGTGCCGGCCAGCACCTCGATCTTGCCATCCTCGGCCACGTTGACGGTCATCCGCTCGCGCACCGCGCCGACCGGGGATTCGACATAGTTCGCCATGCCGATGCCGCGCAGCATCCCCCTCGCCTCGCTCTCGCGGCGGCGGGCGGGGAAGCCGGCCCAGTCGGCGATTTCCAGCGCCTTCTCCATGTTTCCGGTGAAGTCGCCGGAATCATAGGTGAGGCCGGTGGGCGTCCGGTAGGGAAGCTGCTCGCGCCTCAGCAGGTTGCGGCGGCGCAGCTCGATCCGGTCGATGCCGAGCTTCGGCGCGGCCATCTCGATCAGCCGCTCGATGGTGAAGTGCGCCTCCGGCCGCCCGGCGCCGCGATAGGGCACGGTCGGCGTGGTGTTGGTCAGGATGCCTCGCGCACGGACATGCGCGGTCGGCACATGATAGGTGGTCGTCGTGATCCGCTGGTTGTTGTTCAGCGGCACGAAGGAGACGGTGTGGGCGCCGATATTGCCGTCCACCTGCGTGTGGAGCGCAAGGATACGGCCATCCCTGTCGAACGCCATGCGCGCCCGCGTGGTGAGCCCGCGGCCCTGATAGTCGCTGAGGAAGGCCTCGCTGCGCGTCGACGTCCAGCGCACCGGCCGGCCGACCCGCTTCGCCGCCCAGACGACCAGCAACTGCTCCAGATAGAGCGTCGTGCGCGTACCGAAGCCGCCGCCGGTATCGGGGCAGATCACCTCGGCCTTGTCCATCGGCACGGCAAGCGCCTGCGCCATCTCCATGCCCTGGCGCACGGCACCCTGGCTGCCGGAGGTGAGGCGATAGATGCCGCTTTCGGGGAAATATTCGCCGATCGCGGAGCGCGGCTCCATCTGGCAGGTGACGGTGCGGCTGTCGTGGAAATCGCCCTCGACGATCAGGTGTGCGCCCTCGAAGGCCTTCGCCGTCGCTTCGGGATCGCCATAATCCTCGCAGAAGCAGATATTGTCCGGCCGCTCCTCGTAGAGAGAGGGCGCGCCGGGGGCGACGGCCGCATCGCTCGTCACCACCATCGGCAGCGGGGTGACGCTGGCCTGCACCAACTCGGCCGCCGCGATCGCCTCCGCCAGCGTTTCCGCCACCACCATCGCCAGCGCCTCGCCGACATGGCGGATCCTGTCCTGCACCAGCGGGACATGGCCGCGATCGAAGGTGGTCTCGCGCCTGAAGCCCGGCGCGTTGGGATCGATCGCGTCGACCGGGATAGGGATATGCTTCATCGGCACATGGCCGTCGGCGAGATAATCCTCCGCCGTCAGCACCGCGAGCACGCCCGGCGCAGCCTTCGCCGCCGCGATATCGAGCGCGTCCAGCACCGCATGGGCCTGATCCGAACGCGCGAAGACCGCATAGGCCTCGCCCGCTATCCGGATATCGTCCGTATAGCGGCCGCGGCCGGTGATGAGGCGCTGATCCTCGAAGCGGGGGATCGGCTGGCCGACGAGGCGAGCCATGGCGATGGCCTCAGTCCGCAGCCCGGGCGAGGCCGTAGCGGCCCTGCTCGTCGCGGACGATGCCCTGCGGCCCCATATCCTCCAGCATCCGCACGATCTCGCGGCCGTCGCGGCTGCCCACCGCATCCATCAGCTCGGCGAAGGTGCGCGGGCCGGCCTTCAGCGCGGCCTCGATCGAGACGAAGCGCGGGCCGTCATGGGCGGGCGGCGCCGGCACCTGACGATCGAAGGCATCGCCCGTGCCGAACGGCCAGGTGAGATCGAAGCCGCACTTGGAACCCAGCCGATCCGCCCCCAGCGAGGGATCGAGCGGCAGCGCGCGGAAGCCGTTCTCCACGACGATATCGCGCGACGCCTGGAAGCGTGTGCCCAGCGCCCAATCCATCTGCTGATCGGAAAAGATGTCCACATCGGGATCGACGACGAACACGTTCTTCACATTGGCGAGGCTGGCGAAGGCGGCGGCGATGGCGTTGCGCGCCTCGCCCGGCACACGCTGGCGGATGGCGATGCGCACGTTGAACATGCCGCCGCTGGCACCCGTCGCATAGACGGCCACCGGATCGCGCACGGCGCCTTCCAGCGCGCGCCAGATCATCGCTTCGGTGCGCAGCGCGATCAGCGGCGAGCTGTCGGTATAGCCCATGGTTCGGCCGCTGATCGTCATCGTCTGGAACAGCGGATCGCGGCGATGGGTGATCGCCGTGAGGTGGAAGACCGGGTTGCGCTTCACCCCGCCATAATAGCCGAGGAACACGCCATAGGGGCCTTCCGGCTCGCGATAGCCCAGCTCGTCCAGATAACCTTCCAGCACATATTCGGCGTCGGCCGGCACCATCAGATCGTTGGTGACGCACTTCACCACCGGCAGCGGGCCTTCCCGCAGCGAGGCGACGAGGCCCAGCTCATCCACCGGAATGCGCATGGTGGCGGCGATATGATCGAGCGGATGACAACCCACAACGAAGCTCACCGGCAGGCGCTCGCCGCGCGCGATGGAGGCCTCGTAGATGGCGCGGAAGTCACTCGGCGAGACGAGATCGACGCCGGCCTCGGTGCGGCCACGCAGCATCAGGCGGCGCACGCCGACATTGGTCATGCCGGTGCGGGCATCGCGCACATAGTCGATCGAGGCGGAGATGTAGGGGCCACCATCCAGCCCATGCTGGACGTGGATGGGCAGCTTGGTGAAGTCCGCATCCGCGCCGGTGAGGACGACCTGCTGCACGGGCGCCTCGGCCCCCGACAGCTCCACCATCTGCGGCTGGCGGCGCAGGCGCGAGAGCAGCTCCGGCAGCATCCGCTCGGGCGTGACGCCCAGCGCCTTCGCCATGCGGGCGCGGCTGCCCGTGACGTTGCCGACAAGCTGCGCCCGCTCCGGGCCTACGGCGCGAAACAGCACCGCCTTGGGATTGCCTTCGAGGCGGCCGGCGATGTCGGCGAGGTCGACGGATTCCTCGACGATCTCCAACTCGTCCGGCCCCAGCGCCTCTACAAAGGAGCGCAGGCGAAAAGCTTCGGCGTTGGCTTCCGGCAGGACAGAGGGGGCGGCCATGATCTCTCCGGCATTGCGCCGGAAGACCCCGACGCGATTTGCTATCGTTGAACTAGGTTCTACGAATATGCACCGCGCCCTACCTTGTCAATGCGATGCGCCGTTCAGGCCGGTGGGCCCCACCCCAGTTGCGACGAAACTTCCCGCGCGGCCGACAGCAGCCGCTTGGCGACGCGCCCCGCCAGCGAGGCGTCGATGCCGGAGTTCGGGCCGATCACCGTCATCGCCCCGGCGATGCTGCCGTCGTGCGTGAGAATCGGGGAGGAAATCGCCGTCCAGCCGATGTTGAGCAGCCCATCCGTACGCGCGAGTTCACGCGCGCGGGTTTCCTCTATGATGCGCGACAGGGCCGCCTCGCTGTAATCGATGCCCTCGCGCACGTCCGCCCGCTCCGCCTCGACGATCGCCGCCGTCACCGCGCGCGGCAGGTAGGAGAGGAAGACGCGGCCCGTCGCGGTCGGCACGGTGGGCAGCACATAGCCGACCTGAAGGGACATCGGCAGCGGGCGCGGCCCATCCACCCGCTGGATGATGCAGGGGCCGCGATTGCCCCACACCGCCAGATAGCTCGCCTCGCCGGTATCCTCGCTCAACTGGCGCAGCACATCGCGGGAAAGCCGCGCGACATCCAGCTTGCGCATCGCCGAGAGGCCCAGCTGCAACGCATAGGAACCCAGCGTGTAGCGGCCGCTCTCGCTTTCCTGCTGCACCAGCCCGACACGGCGGAAGCTCACCAGATAGAGATGCGCCTTGCTGGCCGCCATGCCGGCCGCCGCGGACAGCTCCTTCAGCCCCATCGGGCCGGGCGCCTCCTCCAGGCAACGGATCAGGCGAAAGCCCAGTTCGACCGACTGGATCGAGCGCTGGCTATCTTCCTTTGGCGGAGCCCCCTCCACACCTGCGGCCGCGCGTCTCGCCACTCTATCCCTCCTGTCAAATTGGGTTTGGTCAACGGCTAGACCAGTCCGCCCCGCCGAGCAAACCACTGCCGCGCTCCGTCGCATTTTTTCAAAGCTGAATTTGTTAATACCAAACCGAGATTGACAATATGGAACACGAAACCTAGCTTGGCGGGGCTATCGGCATTCATGGCGAAAAGCCTGCCGAAACAGGAGAAGATGCGATGGCGGGTAAGCGGGTTTTGATCGCGGGGGCCGGCATTGGGGGGCTGACGGCGGCGCTGGCGCTGTTGCGGCGCGGTTTCGATGTCGAAGTCTATGAACAGACGGCCTCGCTGGGCGAGATCGGCGCAGGCTTTCAGGTGGGCGCGAACGCCGCCCGCGTGCTTTTCTCGCTCGGCCTCGAAGAGCCGATCCGCGCCATCTACGCGCTGCCGGCGGGCAAGGAAGTCCGCCTGTGGAACAGCGGCCAGACGTGGAAGCTGTTCGATCTGGGCGATGTCTCGGTCGAGCGGTACGGCTTCCCCTATTTCATGGTTCACCGCGCCGATCTGCACGCCGTTCTGGTGGATGCGGTGCGCGCGCTGAAGCCCACCGCGATCCATCTCGGCCACCGCGTTTCCGGCTATGAGCAGACCGGCAGCGGCGCCGCCTTGCTGTTCGACAACGGCATCCGTGCCGAGGGCGACGTGGTGATCGGCGCGGACGGCGTCCACTCCGCTCTCCGCCGCGAGATGTTCGGCGCGAGCGACCCGAGCTTCACCGGCTGCGTGGCGTGGCGCGGCCTCGTCCCCGCCGAGCGGCTGCCGGCACATCTGCTGCGGCCGGTCGGCACCAACTGGGTCGGGCCGGGCGGGCATATCGTCCACTACCTGCTGCGGCGGGGCGAGATCTTCAACTTCGTCGCGGTTGTCGAGCGGAACGACTGGACGGTCGAATCCTGGACGGAGCGCGGCTCCGCCGACGAATGCGCCCGCGATTTCGCCGGCTGGCACGAGGATGTGCAGACCATCATCGGTCAGCTCGAATCCCCTTATAAATGGGCGCTGCTCGGCCGCGAGCCGATGACGCGCTGGTCGATCGGCCATGCCACGCTGCTGGGCGACGCCTGCCACCCCACCCTGCCCTTCCTGGCGCAGGGCGCCGGCATGGCGATCGAGGACGGGCTGGTGCTGGCCCGCTGCCTGGAAGCCTATGACGACGTGCCCACCGCACTCGCCGCCTATGAGGCCGCCCGTATCGAGCGGACCAGCCGGGTGGTGCGCGGATCGGCCGAGAATGGCCGTCGCTTCCACAGCAACTCGCTGTCCGACGCGGCGCAGGCCGAGCATTATGTCGATACCGAATGGCAGGAAAAGAAGGTGGAGGAGCGCTACGACTGGCTGTTCCGTTACGATGCCACCAGCGTGTCGATCGATGCCCCCGCCGTGCGTGAAATGGCCTGAGGCCGGCAAGGAAGGGCTCGTCCGATGAAGTTGTCCGGCGAACAGACGATTCCGGCCCCGCGCGAGAAAGTGTGGGCTGCGCTGAACGATGCGGACGTGCTGCGCCGCTCCATCGAAGGCTGCGAGACGCTGGATCGCACCTCCGACACCGGCTTCGAGGCGCGCGTGGTGGCGCGCATCGGCCCGGTGAAGGCGGGCTTCACCGGCAAGGTGACGCTTTCCGATATCGATCCGCCCAACGGCTACACCATCACCGGGGAAGGCAGCGGCGCGGGCGCCGGCTTCGCCAAGGGCGGCGCCGTGGTGCGCCTCTCGGGTGAGGGCAACACTACCCGCCTTTCCTATGAAGTGAACGCCGATGTCGGCGGCAAGCTCGCCCAGATCGGCGCACGCCTGATCGAGGGCAGCGCCCGCAAGATGGCGGACAGTTTCTTCAGCCGCTTTGCCGCGATCGTCGCGGAGGATGGCGCCACCACTACGGCATCCTCCACGACGCCTGCGCCTGCACCAGCCCCCACTCCCCCGCCGGTGCAGGCGCAGACCCAATCCACAGCGATCGGCCCGGGCGCCTTCTTCGGCATGCTCATGGCGGTGGCGGCGAGCTTCGCGGCCGGCCGCATGTCCGTCCGCTTCGATGCGGGCTGGGTGGTGGTCGCCATGCTGCTGCTGGTGACGATCAGCGCAGGCTACCTGCTGGGCCGCGCCGGCCGAGAGGGCTGAGCCGCCGACACCGATAAAAGCGAAGGAGAGGATCATGTCCACGGAACCGGCCGTCAACGGGCTCTATCATTTCGCCTATCCCTGCCGGGATGCGGAAGAAACGCGCGCCTTCTACGAGGATCTGCTGGGCCTGCCGCTCGTCCACTGCATGACGTCGGACGCGGTGCCGAGCACCGGCGAGAAGCAGCCCTACGCGCACATTTTCTTCCGCATGGCGGATAACAGCTACATCGCCTTCTTCGATCTGGGCGGCGAGGAAAAGCCGCTCCCCTCCCCCAACACGCCCGACTGGGTGCAGCACTTCGCGATGGAAGTGGATTCGGTGGACGAAGTGCTCGCCCACAAGGCGCGGCTGGTGGAAGCCGGCGTCGAGGTGCGCGGCCTTGTCGACCATCATTTCGTGCAGTCGATCTATTTCTTCGATCCCAACGGGCTGCGGCTGGAGATCACCACCCGCACCGAGGAGCCCGGCTTCTCCGAAAAGGCGGCGCGCGAGGCGCACGCCCACCTCGCCCAGTGGAACAAGATCAAGGCCGAACGGCTGGCGACAGCAGGACGATAAGCAGCATGAATCGCGAAAAGGCCCAGTGGGATCGTATCCCGGTCATCATCCAATTCTCCGAAAATCTGGCGATGACGGAAACCTACGGCTTCAACGGCAGCCAGGGCATCACCTCGCTGGAAGGCCAGCGGCTGGTGCCGAAAGACCGGCCGTCCAACACCGTGTTCCTGTTCATGCACCCCACTTCCACGCTTCAGCTCCTGCCGATGCCGACGGCGCTGGCGGATGCCGGACTGCATGTGCTGTGCGGCGGCAGCCGCTACGCCCGCAACGACAGCGCGCTCATCATGGAGAAGGTCGCCTATGATATGGGCGCCTATATCCTCCATGCCCGCGAGGTGCTGGGCTATGAGAAGGTAGTGCTGGTCGGCTGGTCGGGCGGCGGATCGCTCTCCCTCTTCTACCAGGCGCAGGCCGAGCGCCCCACCATCACCCACACCCCGGCGGGCGATCCCTATGATCTGACCGCCGCCAATCTTTCCCGCGCGGACGGCGTGGTGTTCATCGCGGCCCATCTTTCCCGCGCGGAGACGCTGACGGAGTGGCTCGACCCCTCGATCCTCGACGAGCTGAACCCGGACAATCGCAACGCAGCGTTCGACATCTACGATCCGCGCTGCCCGGCCAAGCCGCCCTTCTCGGCCGATTTCATCGCCGCCTTCCGCGAGGCGCAGCGCGCGCGCAACCGCCGCATCACTTCATGGGCGCAGGATTTGCTGGAGACGCTGAAGAAGCGGCAGGACGGCGAGATCGAGCGCGCCTTCGTCACCCACCGCACCATGTGCGACGTGCGCTGGCTCGATCCCTCGATCGATCCGAACGGCCGCAAGCCGGACTGGTGCTATATGGGCAACCCGCGCACCGTGAATGTCGGGCCGGTGGGCCTCGCCCGCTTCTCGACGCTGCGTTCGTGGCTGTCGCAATGGTCCTATGATCTGTCGAACGCCAAGGGGCCGATGAACGCGGCGAAGATTCACCACACGCCCGTCCTCCAGATCGAGAACGAAGCCGACGATGCGGTGCCCGCCACCCACAATCCCGCGATCCGCGACGCGCTGGCGACGCCGGACAAGGAATATGTGAGCATCAAGGGGGCGACCCACTATTATCTCGGCCAGCCCGAGCTGCTCGCCACCTGCATCGACACCGTGATCGACTGGAGCCGCCGCAAGGGGCTGCTCGCCTGATCGCCCTGCCGCCCCTCTGACATCAGGACGCGCCATGACCGCATCTCTCGCCACGCTGTCGCTAGACGGCCAGTGGATCAAGCTCACCGCCGCCGACGGCCATGCCTTCGACGCCTATGAGGCCTCGCCCGCCGTGCCGCTGGGCGGCGTCGTGGTGATCCAGGAGATTTTCGGGGTCAACGAGCATATCCGCGCCGTGGTGCGGCGCTTCGCGGAGGCGGGTTATCATGCGATCGCGCCCGCCATCTTCGATCGCAAGGAGCCGGGCTTCCAGAGCGGCTATTCGGCCGACGAGGTCGTCTCCGCCCGCCGTTTCCTCCATCCGGTCAACTGGGAAGGGATCGCGCAGGATGTCGCGGCCACCGCGCAGCATCTCCACGCCGCCGGGCTAAAGGTAGCGGCGGTCGGCTTCTGCCTCGGCGGATCGGCCGCCTATCGCGCCGCCGTTGCGGGCAGTGTCGATGCGGCGGTGAGCTATTATGGCGGGCAGATCGCCCCGATCGCGGAGCAGACGCCCATCCGCCCCACGCTGCTCCATTTCGGGCGGGAGGATCACACCATCCCGATGGCCGACGTGGAGACGATCGCTGCGCGCCAACCGGCCCTGCCGATCCACATCTATGAGGCCGGCCACGGTTTCAACTGCGACGCGCGGGGCAGCTACGAGCCCGCCAGTGCCGCGCTCGCATGGGATCGCACGACGGACTTCCTGAAGGCGCATCTCTCCGCCTAGAGCGGTTTTCGATCCGATTGCATCGGATCGGCCGCTCTAGGTTTTTGATATACCGCGATTTCCGAGTCAGCAGGTGATTCCACCTGCTTGGAAATCGCTCTAAAGCGCCCAGCCTCCACCTGTCCCTGCCGAGAAAGCGAAGCCTGCATGACCCGCCCGATGATCGACGAGACCCACGATCCCGCTCTCGGCAGCTGGGTGGAGGGCGCGAACGGCCATGCCGACTTCCCCATCCAGAACCTGCCCTACGGCATCTTTTCCCCGGCGAAAGGCGAGCGCCCGCGCCCCGGCACGGCGATCGGCGACCATATCCTCGATCTGGCGGCGATCGCGGCGCTGCTGCCGGAGCCTGCCGCTGCGACGCTGGGCGGCACCACGCTCAACGCCCTGTTCGCCCTCGCCGGCGCGGATCGCGTCGCGCTGCGGCGGCGCCTCTCCGCCCTTCTGAGCGACGCCACGCACCGGGAGGCGGTGTCGCCGCATCTCCACCGCGCGGCCACCTGCACGATGCACATGCCGGCGAGCGTGGGCGACTACACCGATTTCTATGTCGGCATCCATCACGCCACCAACGTCGGCAAGCTGTTCCGGCCGGACAATCCCCTGCTGCCGAACTACAAGCATGTGCCGATCGGCTATCATGGCCGCGCCTCGTCGCTCCGCCCCTCCGGCGTGGCGGTACGGCGCCCGCAGGGGCAGCGCAAGGCGCCCGATGCCGACGCGCCCGTCTTCGGCCCCA
>Ga0207711_10003630_pt1 | contig 13342 bp, 16 predicted proteins | sample KBSS34metaG_FD_184401 | JGI IMG/M metagenome (GOLD analysis project Ga0207711, IMG submission 184401) | Switchgrass rhizosphere microbial communities from Kellogg Biological Station, Michigan, USA - KBS S3-4 metaG (SPAdes) (version 2) | ecosystem: Host-associated > Plants > Roots > Rhizosphere...
CATGACGCAAGTGATCGACATCGCCGATCGCGTCGAAGTGTTGCGGCTCGGCAAGCGTGTGGCCCGCATCGACAAGTCGGCCGCGACCGTCGAAAGCCTCGTGACCGCCATGACGAGCGCAACCGAACGCGAGGAGGCAGCCTGATGAACTGGATCAAATCCGCAGCGGTACGCGAACACTGCGCTGCACCCGATGCATGCCCAACCGATCCGGCGCCGACGCTGTATGAGCGCCTGCACCACTTCGCCGGCGGCGGCTGGATCCTGATCCTGCTTCTCGTGCTGGTCGCCGGCTTCTGGATCGCGCGCCCGGCGCAATTCGGCTCGACTTACAACCTGACGATGCTCGCGGTGAACGCGGCGATCCTGCTGGTGCTGTCGGTCGGGCAGACTTACGTGATCGTGTCCGCCGGCATCGATCTGTCGTTGGGCGCCGTACTGGTGTTTTCGTCGGTCGCATCCGCGCAAACGATGCTATGGCTGTCGGGCGAACCGGCCGGCACGTTCGGCACCACTAGCGGCGGCTGGGGCGTGGTCGCGGCGGGGCTGGCGGTCGCCGTCGCGTCGGGCGCCGCGTGGGGCGCGCTGAACGGCGCGCTGGTCGCAATCGTCAGGATTCCCGCGCTGATCGTCACGCTCGGCTCGCTCGGCATGGCCGTCGGTCTCGCACAGGTACTCACCGGCGGCGTCGATGTGCGCGCGGTACCGGATCTGCTCGTCACGCAGATCGGCAACGGCACCCTGTTCGGCATCCCGATGCTCGTTGTGATCGCCGCGCTGATAGCGATCGTCGCGGCCGTCGCGCTGCACATGACACGTTTCGGCCTGCAGGTGTTCGCGGTCGGCTCGAATGCAGAGGCCGCGCGCCGCTCCGGCATCCGGCTGCGGCGGCGCATCGTGTCGGTGTACGTGTTGTCCGGCATGCTCGCCGGTCTTGCCGCGATGATGTCGATCGCACGCTTCTCGACGACCACCATCAACGGCCACGCGATGGACAACCTGTCGACCATCTCGGCCGTGGTGCTCGGCGGCACCAGCCTGTTCGGCGGGGTCGGCACGATGATGGGCACTGTGATCGGCGTGTTTATCCCGATCGTGCTGCTCAACGGTTTCGTGATTCTGGGCATTCCGCCCTTCTGGCAAACCGTCGCGATGGGCGCGGTGCTGATCCTTGCGGTGTGGATCGATCAGATCAAGCGTCGCACGCGCCAGGGATAAGCCAGCGATAAGCCACGCAATGACACAGGAGCAAGCCGATGAAACACACCCGACACGCGCAGCGCATGGCCGCCACGATCGTTATCGCGCTGCTGGCGGCTACGCCGGCCTTCGCTGCCGACCAGAGCGTTGCGCTGGTGCTCGGCGTGAAGGGCAGCCCGTTCTACCAGGCGCTTGCGTGCGGCGCCAAGGCGAAAGCACGCGAGTTGGGATTGCAGCTGACGATATCGGCGCCCGACCAGTTCGCCGCCGATTCGCAGATTCCGGTGGTCAACGCAGTCGCGGCGACCCGGCCCGCCGTCGCGGCAGTCGTGCCGACCGACACGCAGGCGTTGATCGAGCCGCTAAGGCAGTTGCATCAGCGCGGCACGCGGGTCATCACCGTCGATCAGACGATCAACGACACGTCGTTCGTTGCGACCCGCATCCAGACCGACAACGAAGCCGGCGGGCGGCTGGCCGCGGACGCAATGAACACGCTGCTCGGCGGCAAAGGCACGGTGCTGACGATCACGCAGCCGCCGGGTTCGGCCGCACAGGATGCACGCGAAGCAGGCTTTCGTGCGGAGTTGAAGCGCTTCCCGGGCATCGTTTATCTGGGGCCGCAATATCAGAGCGACGATCCGCAGAAGGCTGCCGAAATCGTCACGTCGACGCTGTCCGCGCATCCGGACCTCGCGGGCATCTTTGCCACCAATGACCAGGGTGCGATCGGCACGGTCACCGGGCTGCGCCAGGCCGGCGCGATCGGGCGCGTCAAGGTGGTCGCGTATGACGCGGCGACTGCCGAGGTCAATGCATTGAAAAACGGCTCGATCCAGACGCTGATCGCACAAACGCCGAAAGAGGAAGGCGAAGCGGCCATGCAAGCCGCAGCCACGGTGATGCAGGGAAAGCCGGTTGATAAGGTCATCCTCACCCACATCGTGACCATCAAGGCCGGCGACACGGCCACGGCGGACCGTTATGAATACCGGGGCAACTGCCCGTAGCGGGCTGAGGCGGATTGTATGGCTATGCATGCCTATGCCCGCCCGGAGGACTTACAGTGCCGACTCGAACTTATCGGAGCGCAGATTGCCTGCGCCGAACACCGTCATGCCGATGCCGAACAGCTTTTCGAGCCGGCGATCAAATACGCGCAGCTGCACTGATACCTGCAGACCGAGGCCGTCGTCGCCAAAGCCGCGGTACGAGATTGTCAGCGCCGCGGTCTCAACCTCGTTGCGCTCTGCTGTCGCAGTCACGCGACACATACTTTTATCAGCCGCGGCGCGCTCGCAAAGGCGTATGCGATGGATCTGACGCCGGCAAACGCTGCAGCCGCGGCGTTCGGGCAGACCTGCGACGCCGCGGAGTGACGGCAGTCCTGCGACGCCGCGGGCACCAGCGCAGTTGTGAGCGTCTGCGTGCCGTCCGGCGCAATCGCGCCCAGCAGTCTTGCCGGTATGGTCGTGATCACTTGGGTGGAATTTGCCGGCGCACGCCGCGGCGCGCTCGCGTTGCATAGAGGCAGTCGTCGACGTCGAAAACGCGGCGCGGCGGGGAGCCGCCGGCTGGCCGGCTGCAGCGCCTTGTCAGGACGAAACCTTGATTTCCCAATCGGTCAACAGCGCAACCGATGCGCAAAACGGCCCACCGTCCTTAGCCAGCCCGTGGACGCTAGCCTGCAAGATGCCCTTGCTCGCGACGGCCTTGGTGGCCAGAGGCGTGCGAATGCCTATGAGCGGGATCTTGGCACGACGCGACCAGTCCGTTCCTGTCTGGCCGGCATACGTGCCCGAGTTGATATAGAAAAATCTCGTAGCCGGCGGCCCTTGTGTGAACTCTCCCATTAGCCTGGGAGGATCGGAGTCCAGGTCAGCAAGGACGGAAAAATCGAAAGTCAGTTCTTGACCCGACGAGGTTGGAGCAAGCAACTCTGACTTCCCGCGCTGCAGGGCGAACCAGACCCCTGGCAGCGGATCGGTCACAACAATTCGAAGTCGCAGTTCATGTTTCATGACGCCTCCCAGATGCGAGCCATCGTCGCGCGAACAACAACATCTGCGCCGCGTCGAATTCTCCCGAGGCCACCCCAGGCGTCGCAAGCTCGCGACACTTCACCCGTCCCTTTGGCAGCCAACCGACCCTTCCCTCTCGTAACCACCCCACGTAGCTGCTGCAAACATCCGCCTGACCCGCACCGCTAAAGCCCTGTTTAGATTTCGTGACGGAATACCCCACAAACTGAAACTGAGCCTTCCATCTCCTGCTTTCGCATCTGCAGCACCATACGCTCCGTGCTTTAAACCACAGCTGATCACTCAACGGAGCAATGACAATGAAACCACAGGTAATTGTGCGCAAGCTGAAATACGCCGCTATGGCGTCGACGCTGCTCGTAGCCGGAGCCGTACACGCGCAAAGCAGCGTGACGCTTTTTGGGTTAGTAGATACGGGTGTTGTCTACCAGAACAACGCCCGCGTCACGCCTTCGAGCGCTACGTCACCCGGAGCCAGTTCGTGGTCGATGCAAAGCGGAAATGTCTTTACCTCGCGATGGGGCTTGAGAGGCACCGAGGATCTCGGCGGAGGGCTTAGCGCAATCTTCTGGTTAGAGAACGGCTTTAACGTCGACACGGGCGCCTTAAAGAATGGTGGAGATCTGTTTGGACGCCAGGCATGGGTAGGCATTCGCTCTGCGCAATACGGATCGCTTACGCTCGGCCGTCAATACGATCTCATGGTGGACTACGTCGCGCCCCTGTCCGCGACAGGTTCAGGTTTCGGCGGCAACCTGGCCGCACACGTGTACGACAACGACAACCTGAACAACGATATGCGCCTGAACAATTCGGTCAAGTTCAATAGCGTATCGTATGGCGGCTTCAAGGCCGGTGCGATGTATGCGTTCTCGAACCAGTCGGGCAACTTCTCCAACAATAGCGCATACAGCCTCGGCGCAAGCTACACGTACGGCCCACTTAACGTTGCTGCCGCCTATCTGCAGATTAACCGCACTGCGCAGCCCGATCTGGCCAATGCAACCGGCGCGGTCAGCACCGGCGATGGCGACCAGTTGACGACCGGCGGCAGACAACAGATCTACGGCGCCGGTGCGCAGTACAGGTTCGGCAAGTCGACAGTCGGCGTTGTGTGGACCCACTCCGTCACGGACAACATCACCGGGATTTTCCAGGACGGCAGTACCGGCGTGGGTGCACTTGGCGGCACTGCGATGAAATTCGATAACTTCGAAATCAATGGCCGATACTTCCTGAGACCCAACCTCAGTCTGGGTGCATCGTATACCTACACGACCGGTGAGTTTTCCGGAGCATCAAAAGGCTTTACCTCGGCCACGCCCCATTGGAATCAGATTATGGCGCAAGCCGACTATGTGCTTTCGGAGCGTACCGATATCTACCTTGAGGGTGTCTACCAGCGAGTTAGCGGCGGAAACGGCAATGGGGCATTCGACGCGAGTATCTTCACGCTCGATCCTTCGGCAGGCAATGAACAGGTGGCGGTCGCCGTCGGCGTGAAGCACCGGTTCTGAGCAGAAATCGGCTGCAGACGGCAGAGCATATAAGCTGACCCGCACCTAACAAAAGGTTCATCTGTTTCATGGCGGTGCGATATGACGCGAGGCGCATCCTTGCATCATCACAACGTCGCTCAAGGAGCGGATGACATGAAAACCTTCTGGAAAAAAACCACGGTGGTGCTTTGTGTAATGCTGGCAAGCGGCGCAGCCTCGGCCAGTAGCAAATTGACGCCTCATGAATGCAACGATTATCCGTTTACGCCACTGAGCAAGCCAGTCACGCACGCACAACTGATGCAGGAACTCGGTGAACTCGAATCGGTGGGTTATCAGGCAGGAGGAGGAGACGGCAGCGACTATCCATCGGAAATCAACGTGGCGGAAGCACGGCTCAAGCTCAAATACCGCGCTGACTGTCTTGGTGAAAACGTCAAGGTGCCGACCTCGCCGATTATCTACGGCGAGAATGGAAGTGACTTCAATTAAGTCTCCCCAGTGCGCGTGCGCGTCGATCACAAGCATGCAACGACGCGCATCGCGCACGGCACTACTGCGACAACCGATGATGTACGCCACGTCATGGACGCGGCAGCAGCGTCAGGTTCGGTGCTCCGCCGGGTCCAGCAGGGTCCGGATTGCCGAACGCAGGAAGACTGCCATCAGCACGGGCTTGGGCGATTTCCGCCCGTACCTGGGCGCGCGTCTTCGCGCCGCCCTCCGGCTTCAGGAGCGTGCCACCGGAAGCTCCGGGCTGAGGTACCACTGGCGACGATGTCGCGGAGGCGCGCGCTACCAGTTCGGATGGCGGGCCTGACGGCAGAGCTGAAACTGGCTGAGCCGGCGGTTTGATATCCGCAGGAGCTGGATCTGGCGGTCCGGCAAAAACCGGGGCACCCGCGGTTTCCGTTTTCCCACTCGAAGTGCTTGCGGCACTGCCAGGCGCCAGGGCCGATTCAAAGCTGCGCTGATTTTTCGCATGCGTATAAGCGGAATTCGAGGTTTCGCGCGGTGTCGCGCGAGGCCCGTAAGCACGGCCGCTTTTTCCGGAAGCCGGCGACGACGTTCGTGCCGATTTTGGCGCCTGCTGTGTCACCCGATCAGTCTGCGTCGCAGCCGGCGCAGCCTGCATCTGCGCCACTTGCGCTGGCTCGATGCCGGGCGAAGCAAGCGCCTGATCCTCGCTCTGACTCGCGGCACGCGCGGCCTCTGGTTGCGATTGTGCAGTGGTAACGTCGTCGTCCTGCAGACTGTTGCGCACCGCGTACGTTTGACCGGCGATAGCGGTCGAATCATAGGGTATTGCAGCCGATCTGGCTGTCACTGGGCCGGTTGTCGTGTCACTGCGTGCGGAGTACGCGGCTGCGTCGTCACGTTCCACGCCAGGTTCGTCCAGCGACAACCAGCCACGGCCCAATTGCGAAACGCACACTGCAATCGCAACCGCAGCGATAAACAGGCCAGTGAGCGCGATTTTCCTGGGTTCGTTAATCATGAAACTCTTCCCTCGAATCGTGACCGTGCGTTCTCGCGGCATCGCCATGCCCGAATCGTCAGATGGTTCACAGCGGATTGCGTCGACTGCTACCGCCACAACGATCAGAGTTTGGCCTATACAGTCATATACGAACGCACAGGCAAACCGGATGCCTGCTAACCGCTATTTTTTATCTCCCGGCTGCATTCGTTCCATGTGCGTTGTGGTTTGAAAAGCCAGCTCGCCCGCCTGCTTTTCCTATGACGATAATGCTTTCACCTTCTGCAGTCGCGAGTTTTATCGATGCAGAAACAGCCCTCATCCGCTGGGCTTCACTTCCGAAAACGATGGTTCGTGCGCGAAGCTTTTGCAGAGGCGGAATGTTGACTATCTTTGTCTTACCGATTGATTCGGTTGACTAACAGAGGTAATCGTGAAGGCATCGGTCATCGCGACTCTGGATGAGCGTGCCGGGAGTAACGTCGGTAAGTAACCCGTTGACGCTGTACACGAAAGGATACTGACGCTTGCTGATCGCCATAGGGAGACGCGACATGAAGAACTCTCTGATCGCATTGCCGATGTTTGTCATTCTGGCATGCGCGCTCGTTGGCTGCGTCGCGGGCGGAACGACCACGGGAGAGGGTCCGCATCTAAGCGCAATGCAATGCAATGACCTCACCGCTCTCAAGAGTAACGGAACCCCGACACCCGAGCGCAGCCGGAGCGAATTAGCCGCGCTGAGGGCGGCCGGTTACGACCCGCTTCGCTTCGATCCGCACTATCCGAATAATTTGCAGGCGGCGCAGCGTCAGGTGGATCGCTGGTACCAGCAGGATTGCCAGCAAGCTCGACCCGGTTAAGGGACAGCGCGTCAAGTCGACTCGCTGAGCGGTTCCCGGTTATCTGAAGCGGTATCAACCGGACGGACTCATGTCGTCGTTGACACTCACGTAAGGCGAGGCCATTCGTTGCCCAGTGACCATTCCGCCGCCTCGCGGAATCGAATCCGGAGGGACCATGACGAACTGGATGACTCGATTCATGGGCGCGGGCCTCGCCGTTTTGCTGGCGGGCTGTCCGGCAAAGCAACAGGACCAGCAGCCCCAGACGCAGGCGGCATCAAGTCCCGTTCCCGCTTCGGTTCCAGCCACAGCCTCGGCTTCGCCTGCGGCGTCTGCGCCCATCCCCGCCTCGACCGCAGAGCCTCAGGCGCAGCGCGTGCCGCCTGAAGAAATCGAGGCTCTCGTTGCGCCGATCGCCCTTTACCCCGATTCCTTGTTGTCCCAGATCCTGATGGCGTCGACCTATCCGCTCGAAGTGGTGCATGCGGCACGCTGGGTGAAGGCTCACCCAAACCTGAAAGGCGACGCTGCGGTAAAGGCAGTGGAGAACCAGCCGTGGGACGTCAGCGTCAAGTCGCTAGTCGCGTTCCCGCAGGTGCTCGAACCGATGAACGACAAGCTCGACTGGACCCAGAAGCTCGGCGATGCATTCCTCGCCAGTCAGAAAGATGTCTTCGACGCGGTTCAGCGGCTGCGGATCCGTGCGCAACACGCAGGAAACCTGGCCTCCAACGCGCAGCAAAAAGTGATCGTCGAAGCACCCGCTGCAACGGCACAAGGTGCAGCGCGCGCGCAGGCAACACAAAGCATCGTACGCATCGAATCTGCCAACCCCTCGGTCATCTATGTGCCGTCCTACAACCCGACGGTGGTCTACGGCGGATGGCCCGCCCCGGCTTATCCGCCGACCTACTGGCCGCCGTATCCGGCCTACTATCCCGGAGCCGCACTCGCCAGCGGATTTGCATGGGGACTCGGCATCGCCGCAGCGGGCGCGATTTTCAGCAATTGCGACTGGAACAATAACGATGTGAACGTTAATGTCGACAAGGCCGCGAATATCAATCGCAACGTCGAGCGAAGCAGTGTACAGGGCGGCAAATGGCAACACGACGCGGCCCATCGGCAGGGTGTTGCATATCGCGACAACGCGACACGCGATAAGTACGCACGAGGTCCCCAGGGCGCAGACGCGCGCCGCAACTATCGCGGACGAACTGGCGGAGCGCCTGACCGCGCGAGCGTGGCCAATCGGGCGCAAGCGGGCAATCAGGCGGCCAGCAATCGCACAGCGCGCGCGGGCAACACAGCTGCCGCCAATCGTTCGGGCACAACGAAGAGCGCGGGCGTCAGCAATCGGTCAAACAAGTCTGGTCGGGAAGCCCAGGCGGGAAATCGCGCGCAGACGTCGAACCGCGGCACTGCCGCCGCCAACCGTGCCCAGAACGTCGATCGCGGTTCCGGAAATCGCGCGCAAACGGCCAATCGGCGAACCTCATCCGGGGATCGCGCGCAAACATCTACGCGCGTCGGCGCAACAGGCACGCAGGCAGGTTATGGAAACCGCGGCTATTCGGGCGGCGGACGCGACACGGCATTTCAGGGCGTCGGCGCAGGCAATGCGACCCAGCGTGCTTCCAACCGCGGGCAGGCAAGCTTCCAGTCTTCGAACTTTAACCACGGAGGCGGCGCAGCCCGTGGCGGTGGTGGCGCCCGCGGCGGCCGCCGCTAGATACGGTAATGGAATTGCGAAAGAAGCGACGCGGCAGACCGTGCCTCCACGACGAACTGACGCAAACGGTATGGACGATGCTCGCGAGCTGCGGGAACTGATCTCAGCGCCCCATAAGCCGATCGTAACGACTTGAGATACGTTCGAGCAATGCCGGGTCACGCGCGTCGCGCGAATTGAACTGCACGACAACGCTGCCATCAGCTTGCCGGCGCACGGTCGCCGTTACGGTGCTGCCATCCAGTCCGCCGACGATGGTGCCGCTACCCGCGTCCTGCACGGTAATCGTCAGGCCTTCGTCATGCATTGCTCCCGCCGCGGCGGCAAAGGACCGTTCAAAGCTGGCGGGTGTCATGACAACGGTTGCGCCGGGCGGCGGATAGTATGGACATCCCGCTAAAAGCAGCAACGAGACCAACGAACCCAGCAGTTGCGCACGAACGCTGCAGATATCCATCGGGATCACCTTCGCGCAGTGTTCGCACCAGTGTTCGCACTACAGTCGACGCCGGCGGAGCCTGTATTTTTCAGCGTAAGCATAAGCCTGCTTCCCTTGGTTGCCGTGATGATCTGTCCGTAGCTGACGGTCGGGATAAACTGAATATCCGGTGCAACTGCCACCGGCGGATTCTTTGTGCCGTCCACGGTCAGGTCAAGCTCCACGGTGATCGAATCGATAGCGACACCAAAATCCTGATTCCGCTCGGCCAGATTCTTCCTGGCATCGCAAAGGCCCTGCAGAACCTGCGCCAAAGCGGTCGGAATATCGACTGACTTACCGGGTGGAATCGGCGGCGTATTACAGCCGGCGAGCAGAAATGGCAAGACAAACAGGGGAAGAGACAGGGAGGCACGCATCAAGGACCCCTCCAGGGCCGCGTAAGACTGCCACTATTCACCTGTCTCGCACCCAATACTGTTCGCTACCGTACAGACACCCATGGTGGCTACACGCGAGCTGCGGTTTTTCTCGCGGGGTTATTCAACCGCTGTTCAACCACCTACTATGGATAAACAGTGCCACTAGCTGGCGCATACAACCATGACGACGGAGATAGCGATGAATAGAAGATCGTTCGTACGAACAGGCGCAGCGCTAGTCGGCGCAGGTCTTGCGCTCACGGTCCCGCTGGGCGCGGTAAGCGACGCCATGGCTAACGAGTCGAACGATTCGAAGCGGCGGGAGATCGATGCCAAGGTCCATGGGGCCTTGTCGAAGCTGTACGCGAACGTCAGGGGTTCCAGGGAACTGGTCGGCAAGGCCAACGGTGTGCTGGTGTTCCCATCGGTGATCAAGGTCGGCTTCGTCGCCGGTGGCGAGTACGGCGAAGGCGCATTGCACGTGGGCGGAAAGTCTGTGGGCTACTACAACACAGTATCGGGATCATTTGGCCTGCAGGCGGGTGCTCAATCGAAGGCCATCTTCTTCCTGTTCATGACCCATGATGCGCTCAACAGCTTTCGCCATTCCAAAGGCTGGTCGGTCGGCGGAGAAGGGTCCGTCGCGCTGCTGAAGGTCGGTGCGAACGGTTCGCTCGATACGACAACGGCAACCGCACCCGTCAATGCGATCGTACTGACCAATGCCGGTCTGATGGGAGATGTGTCGCTGTCCGGCACCAAGGTCTCGCGACTCAACATTTGAGTGCGCTGAAACGCCGGGCAATTTCTGGCCGGGGCCGTGATAAACGATTGCTTTCATCGCTGCCTTCTCGGTGGTTCGCGCAGCAATGGAGAATCCGTGTACGAAGCCGGCCGATGCAAAGCTTGACATCGATCAAGCATGCGGCACTTACCGCGCAGGCCTGAGCCTCAAGCTCAGCCGCTTTGACTCGGCTCGCCCAGCCGCGCTTGATCTGCGTCAATGCGGTGCACCACCACCTCCGTAGACTCATCAGCAACCCTCCCGCTCCCCATGACGGAGACTGCTTCCATGAGCTACAGGACACTTCTGGTCCATCTGGACAACAGCGACCACACCCAGCAACGCCTCGAAATTGCGCTCGGCATCGCACGTCAGTTCGGTGCGCAGATCAAGGGGTTGTACGTAACGTTTACACCCGCGCACCACGCCTTTTACGTGATGGCCGGCACGGCCGAATACTATGCCGACCACGAGCGGCAGCGCGAACAGCGGCGCGGCGCACTGGAGCGGCTGTTTTACGCCGAATGCATGCGCGCGAAGGTAACGGGCCAGTTCCTGTGCCCGGATGACAGCGGCCATCTGGCGGTTGCCGGTCACGCGCGGCTCGCCGATCTCGTGATTGCCGGACAAACCGACCCGAACGATCCGGAGTCGTATATCGACGATCATTTCGCCGAACATCTCGTGATGACAGCCGGACGGCCCGTGCTCTTCATCCCGTATGCGGGCGTGTTCACATCTATCGGCAAGCGGATCCTGATTGCGTGGGACGGGGGCCGCGAAGCGGCGCGCGGCGCGTACGACGCGCTGCCGTTTCTGACACATGCGAAGCAGTGCACGGTAGTGACCGTGCGCGGCACGGCCGGCGAGGTGCCCGGCGCGCGCATCGCAGGCGCCGATATCGCGCTCACGCTGGCGCGCCACGATGCACCGGTTGAGGTACTCGAGCTCGATGGGCCCGCCGCTACGCCGGTCGGCGAAACGCTGCTGTCTTGTGCGCACGAACGCGGCTGCGACCTGATCGTGATGGGCGCATACGGTCATGCGCGCTGGCAGGAAGCCGTCATGGGCGGCGCCACACGCACGATGCTGCGTTCGATGACCGTGCCGGTGCTGATGTCCCGCTAGCCGCGCGTCGACCTGCACACGTGACACCGGATCTGGCACGCCACACGGCAAGCCAGGCGCCACCGCTTCTCTGGAGAGATCTCATGTACTCGAACATTCTGGTCGCACTCGACGGCAGCGAGACGTCTTCGCGCGCACTCGACGTTGCACTGCGTCTTGCGAGCGACAGTCATGCGCTACTACACCCGCTGTATGTGATCGACGTGCCGCTGGTTGCGTTCGACATACCGGGCTTCGATCCATCGGTGCTGCGCGAAGCGTTCCATCAGGAAGGCGAACGGGTGATCGGCGACGCACGCAACCGGATGGCCAGACAACAGGTGAACGGCAGCCCGCGGATCGTCGAAACGACGGCGCCAAGCGAAGACGTCGCACATCGCGTCGCGCTTGCTGCCAACGCATGCGCAGCCGATCTGATCGTGATGGGCACGCATGGCCGGCGCGGCTTTCGCCGGCTCGTGCTGGGCAGCGTCGCCGAGCGCGTGCTGCGCATCGCGCGTTGTCCGGTGCTGCTGATTCCCGCGCAGGCCACACGCAGCCGCGCCGACGACGCCGTCGCACCCCACGCCGAAAAGGAGCTGTCATGAACTACAAGACCTTGCTGGTCCATCTGGACGACAGTCGCCAAAGCGGGCTGCGCACCAGGATCGCACTGGATCTGGCGCGTCGTTTCGATGCACATCTGATCGGCCTGTACATTGTTTGCCAGGATCTGATGCGACCGATGTTCAGACCCGGCGAGGGCCTGCGGCCTGCCGTTCTGGAGGCTCAGCACGAAGCGCGGCGCGAGCGTGCCGAGGCGGCCTTTCTGGAAGCGGCGCGGCTTGCCATGTGCAAGGCCGAATGGCGCGCTCCGCCGGGACCGGCTGTCGAAACCGCCGCGCTGCACGCGCGACATGCCGATCTCGTGGTGCTCGGACAGAACAATCCGCACGACCCGGCCGCCTACATCGCACGGCACTTCGTTACCGATCTGCTGATGACCGCCGGCCGTCCGGCGCTGGTGCTGCCGTACACCGGCGGCATAGACACCCTCGGCCAGAACGTGCTGGTGGCATGGGACGGCAGCCGCGAAGCGGCCCGCGCGGTGGCCGACGCGTTGCCGCTGCTGCGGCGTGCCGCAAGTGTCACGATCGAGGCGGTTACGCCGCCCGGCTATCGCACACCGGAGGAAGCCGCGCCGGCAGCCATCGAAGTTGCCGCCTGGCTGGATCCGCACGGCATTCGCGCATCCTTTTCGGCCACACCGAGGGTCGCGGGCGTGAGCACCGGCGCAACGCTGCTGAACCGCGCAAGCGACCTGCATGCCGACCTGCTGGTGATGGGCGCATACGGCCACTCGCGTGGCTGGGAGCGCGCGCTAGGCGGAGCGACCCGCACGCTGCTGGAGTCGATGACGGTGCCGGTATTGATCTCGCATTGATGCGGCACAGCCGATGCATGGAAACCGCGCGGCCGATGCCGCGTGGTGCTTGCCACGCCGGCGTATGTCACATAAGTCATTTGCTGCCGCGCAGCCGGACCGGGAAACGGCTGGGAACCGATCATGCCACGGCCAGACGCCTGCGCCACGCCCCCGTGCCTACGGCTGCTGCGCCGGTGCATGAACAAGCAGCACAGGCAGGCTCACCGTGCGCGCGACGGTCTCGGCCACACTGCCGAGCAGCAGCCGCCTGACGCCGCGCCTGCCGTGCGTACCCATCACGATCAGGTCGGCTTCGCTCGCCTCGGCGGCCAGCGCGAGCACGTCGGATACAGATGCCCCGTGCGA
>Ga0207711_10003632_pt1 | contig 13339 bp, 7 predicted proteins | sample KBSS34metaG_FD_184401 | JGI IMG/M metagenome (GOLD analysis project Ga0207711, IMG submission 184401) | Switchgrass rhizosphere microbial communities from Kellogg Biological Station, Michigan, USA - KBS S3-4 metaG (SPAdes) (version 2) | ecosystem: Host-associated > Plants > Roots > Rhizosphere >...
GGACGGGCAGCAATGGGGCGCTGAAATTCCGGGTGATCCCCACATTCCAGACTTTCCGGAATTTGGATTCCCGCTGTATCCCAGAATGCACTTATTGCCGAGCGGTCACGTCTTCTACTCTGCGCCCTCGTCGGCTACCCTTGACTTCAACCCGTCCAGCCAGGCGTGGACCCTGGTGGCGTGGACCAGTTATCCCGGTCCCAACGATCCAAATGGTGAGCGGATTTACGGCACCTCCGTACTGCTGCCGCTCACCCCGCAAAACAACTACAGCCCCAAAGTGATGATCATGGGCGGTGACAATCCTGCCACCGATACGACTGAACTCATTGATCTGAGCCCAGCGGGCACACAATTATCCGCTGCGTGCCCGACCTATGCGCCCTGTTGGACACCAGGACCAAAGATGGCCCAGGCGCGGGTGGAGATGGAAGCCACAATCCTCCCCAACGGCAAGATCCTGGTTGACGGCGGCTCCGCAAAAGATGAGGACGCAAGTACAGCCAGCATGAAGGCTGAGATCTACGATCCCGCGACCAACTCGTTCTCTTCTGCGGGATCAAACGCGTTTCCCAGGCTCTACCACAACGTGCAGTTGCTCCTGCCGGATGGCACGGTTGCCCTCACGGGCGGTAACCCGGAGCAGGGCGTGTTCGAAAACCATATTGAGATCTACCAGCCGTCTTACCTCTTCAACGCGGATGGCAGCCTCGCCACCAGGCCCACGATCGGAGCCAACGCGCCGGCGTCGATCTCTTACGACGGCTCCTTTAACGTGCCGACTCCGGATGCTTCCAGTATTGCGTCTGTAGTCCTTATGAAAGCCGGCTCGGTCACCCATTCCTTTGACATGGATCAGCGTTACGTGGGCTTGTCGTTTACCACCGGCTCGGGAAGGCTCACGGTAAGTGAACCTCCGAATTCAAACATCGCTCCTCCGGGTTACTACATGCTCTTTCTGGTGAACAAAGCGGGGACTCCTTCCATTGCGAGTTGGGTGAAGGTTTCGGGTTCGGCCGCTCCGATCGCAAATGTTCAATTCCATCCGGAGCGAGTGCCCACGCCACGCTACATCGTCCAGAGGAGACACGTAACCGAATCAGCGCTGCCCATGCGCAAGGAAATGCATATGCACTAGAGGTCCCAACTCTTGCACTTCCCCACAGCACTTCGCCCGGGTGCGAAGTCTTTGCGCTCTCGCTCTTTAACCTGGCAGCGTAGGATTTTCGTTTGTCGATGCCTTTGGTCGCGTTGCGCGTGTCAACCACCAGCTGCGACTCGCGCACGGTACGGCGGTAATAGTGCGGAATGATCGGTAACGATCAACACACATTTGTACACCCTGCGCGACGAAATGTTGGCCGATTGTCCCGGACTTCGTCCCCGACACTCAACGGCCTCGGCCAAGATGAGGCGGGTCAGGAAGCCCTGTTGGCTTGGTGATTTCGAAGTTGATGATGCACTATCCACAACCTTGCGGTGCCGCAGAGTCCAGGCAGCGCGACTAGCCCGTCGCCGCCTCCCTGTATTTTCCGCTTAGAGCGTTCCAGCGAATCCTCAGCATTTCCAATAGCATTTTTGGTCCATCTCGCAGCGGATCGATACGGGTACCCTCTCTATGGGCCCATTTGACCGGGATTTCTGCGACCCTAAACCCAAACTGTTTCGCCAGGTACAGGAGTTCAGGATCAAAACCCCATCGTTCAATTTGTTGCAACGGAAAGATTGCCATCGCGGCCCGGCGGGTGAATGCTTTGAAGCCACACTGGGTATCTTTGAAATTCAATCCGAGCGTAATCCGCAACAGCAGATTGAAAATGCGGCCGAACAACTGCCGGTAGGGCGGTTGTCGTTGAGTCTGGAGATCGCTGAGCAGCCAGCGCGACCCGATAGCAATATCCGCACCCTCTGCGATTGCCGCCACTAGTTTATCCGCTTCTTCGATCGGAGACGAAAGGTCGGCATCGCTAAATAGCAGGATTTCCCCCTGCGCCTGAAGCATCCCGTTTCGCACGCTGTATCCCTTTCCGCGGTTTCCCGGATTCTGCAACAATCTCAGGCGAGAATCTTTTCGCGAGTACCCGAGAATAATCTCCGCTGTGTCATCGCGTGAGCCGTCGTCTACTGCAATGACCTCTGCGTCCCATCCCCGCTCGGACACGAAAGCCAGCACTTTCTCCAGGGTGCTGCCCAGGCGCGCACTCTCGTCATAAGCGGGGATGATGATACTGTAGCGGGGTCGGCGTTCCGTTGCCATGTGTCTTTGATCGAAGGACATACCTTTGGATAGAGCCCTGGGCGAGCAACAATTGCTGGGCAGCGTCCGTGCTGCATCAAAAGGGGGAAACGAATTCCGGTGTTTCTCCCAACCCCGGGCCAGCGGCATTGTACCACCCGTGTAGCTTGGATATGTTCGAGGTCTTGACTGCGCACCAGGTGGCTTGTCGGGAATCATCGGAAGGGAGAGGCAGTGAAAGATAGATCGATATAGAAAGCGATGCGGCAACGGTCTGTGGAATTTGACCGCCCCCAAAATGCCAGGGAAATTGAACTGCACGAACTACTCTGCCGCGCCGGAATCCTATCCTTCCGGGGGAGTAAATGCAGTCGGATGTTCCGACGTAACGGAGTGCGGCAGGGAGACAGCTCGTTCTTTGATCGAGTATTTCAGTAGGCACCAGAGACAACGCACTCCATCTTTCCAACCAATTTTCTTTCCTTCCTCATAAGTACGGCCCCAGTAGCTAATTCCAACTTCGTAAATCCGCAGCCGACGCTTGGCGACTTTAACCGTAATCTCCGGTTCAAAACCAAAACGGTTCTCTTCGATTGGAATGGCTTGCACAATTTCCCGCCGGAAAACCTTGTAGCAGGTTTCCATGTCGCTCAGGTTGATGTCAGTGAGACAGTTCGAAAGCATGGTAAGCAGTCGATTGCCTACCGAATGCCAAAAGTAGAGAACGCGATGTGGTCCCCCGCCCAGGAAGCGTGAGCCGTACACCACGTCAGCCTTTCCCTGGATCAAGGGATCGAGCAGACTCGAATACTCGGCGGGGTCGTACTCTAGATCGGCGTCCTGAATGATTAGAAAATCTCCGGTGGCTTCCTGTACGCCGCGCCGAAGGGCAGCACCTTTCCCCATGTTCTTTGGCTGCAACAATACCCGCAGGTTGGAGTGTTGGGCCTGCAACTCCGCCAGAACTTCCCTGGATCCATCGGTCGAACCATCGTCCACACAAATCAATTCCACCTCGAGCGGAACCGATAAGACACGCTCGATGACCACACGCAGAGAGTTGATCTCGTCGTAAACCGGCATGATCACGGACAGTTTCATAGGCGTTCTCCCCGGGCTGGCTTTTTAGGGACATCGTCCCCGGCATTCATTGGCCGAGTAGCGACTAGGCCACTCAGCTGGCTCGATTTTGGCATGAGCTTCACGCCCAACGATAATACGCTAAAGCAAGCTTTCTACTTAGGTAACTTGCGGTTCGCTGTCTGAAGTTATAAAGTCCGACGACAATGGCCTTACCCGAAAATCCGACTGCCGACATTAGTTCGCTCCTGTTTTCCCGAGACCCGCAGCTTATTAGTCTGGTAGGAGAAGTGCTGAAAACGTTGAACATGAACGTCACGAATTGCGACCTGGCACGCGAGGCGGTGCAGAAGCTCTCCAGCACGAAATTTGATCTCATTATTGTGGATAATGCGGACGCACCGGGGGCCGTGGTTGTCTTGGCGGCTGCGAAATCTTTGCCCTCTTGCGTACGGGCGATCGGCATTGTGCTGGCGGTTTCGGCGAACAGCATCGGACTGGCGGAGGGCGCACAAAGCCACATGGTGATTTACCGCCCTCTGTCCCCAGATCGACTGCGCAATGGAATCAAGTCCGCTCTCGGCCTTAGGACTGAGGCTGAGAACGCACGCGAGTCCGAGCGCACACCCATCAACATCCCCGCCACTCTTCGGGGCGCTGGTCTGGAAGGGACGTTAGCTTTCATTACAAACATCAGCGCCGGCGGCGCTTCCTTAAACGTCGGACATTCCATACCCCCTTCATGTATCCAGACGGTCGAGTTTTCACTTCCGGATTCAAGTGAGAACCTCGCGACTTCTGTGGAACTGGTTTGGCGCGATGTCCACGGCCGCATGGGAATTCGTTTTGCCGGTACGTCCCCGACTTTCAACGAGGGTCTGCAGAGGTGGCTAACTGCTTATCCCGCAACCCAGCGAGCTTCTAAAGCCAACACCTGATCTCGCCCACCGCTGACTGGCTTTGTTCTTCCAATCGAAATCCTGATGCTCACGGCATTGTGAACCCTGCATCTGCCGAGGCAATGAGGCACCGTAAGGGATCTCGCGGGTGGCGATCATTCCGGACTAGACTAAATGATTTCGTAGTTCGATCCTGTATGATGAGGATTCTATGGCAACTTACCTAATCACCGGCGTTGCGGGCTTCATCGGGTCTACCTTGGCCCGGGGACTGCTGGCCCGAGGCGATAAAGTGAGGGGATTGGACAACTTCTCCACTGGCAAGCGCGAAAATGTAGCCGGACTATTGAATCAGATTGACCTCCAAGAAGCCGATTTACTCGATCTCGATGCGCTTCACCGGGCCTGCCGCGGAGTGGATTATGTCTTGCACGAAGCCGCCATCCCCTCGGTTCCCAGATCGGTGAAGGATCCGCTGGGCAACAATCGCGCCAATGTGGATGGAACGCTGAATCTGCTGGTGGCGGCCAGGGACGCGAACATCAAGCGTGTAGTTTATGCCGCCTCGTCTTCTGCCTATGGCGATACTCCTACCTTGCCCAAGCGGGAAGAAATGCCGCCCAACCCGATCTCTCCCTACGCCGCCGCCAAGCTGGCCAGCGAATACTACATGACATCCTTCTTTCGCTGTTACGGCCTGGAGACCGTCTGCCTGCGGTACTTCAACGTCTTCGGTCCACGTCAGGACCCCTTCTCCCCCTATTCCGGGGTGCTGGCCAAGTTCATCACCCAGATGCTGAAGGGGGAAGCGCCGACGATTTTTGGCGATGGCTCGCAGAGCCGAGACTTTACTTTTGTGGACAATGTAGTCGCCGCGAATTTGCTGGCCTGCAAAGCCCAAGGCGCGGAAGTCGCCGGGAGAGTTTTCAATGTGGCCACGGGCCTTCGCACCGACCTGAATCAGACCTGCGAGATTCTGAAGAAACTCACTGGTTACTGCGGCGAAGTGAAATATGGTCCGGAGCGCGCCGGCGACGTAAAGCACTCGCTCGCCGACATATCACGCGCCCAGAAGCATCTTGGCTACCAGCCCAGTGGGGATTTCGAAGAAGGTCTACGCCGCACCATCGCATGGTACCGCCAGCCCGAGACGGAGCATCATTCCGCCGGAAATGTATCCGGATAGTTGATTCTTGAGCCTGGCGGGTTTGACTTGAATCCCACCAGCAATCACCTCGCCCGAGTCGAATTTGGAGGGCAAGTCCCGACGCTGAGACCGGTCGAAGCGAGCCTGGTCGTGCCCGAATAGGCAAAAGGCTGGCTCAAATAGCATCGGCACCATAAGGAGATGGAACCGGGTTGTCATCATTCCCGACACGGCGAAAGTTCCTGCAACTGGGTGCTGCCGGGGCTGCCCTCGGCGCTGCGGTCACGGTGGGCGACGGCGTGATCTTTGAAGCCAACCAGCCGCAGTTGGTCTCGATCGAAGTCCCGCTGACCCGCCTGCCTGAATCGTGGGATGGTCTCCGGATCGCGCAGTTGAGCGATTTTCATTATGATGACCATTTTTCGGTTGTGCCCCTGCGCAAAGCCATCGCGATCGTCAACCGCATGCAGCCGGATTGGGTTGTGCTCACCGGCGACTTTGTCACTTCGCCCTTGCGCGATCCCCGCCGCCGCAACACCAGGGGGGGAGCCAGGGCTGCCGCGAAAGCGATCGAGCCCTGCGCCGAGTTGCTCGCCCAGCTTCGCGCCCATTCCGGAGTTATCGCGATCCTGGGAAACCATGATGTAAGTGCGGATGCACCCCACGTGACCGCCGTCCTGCAATCTCACGCTATTCCGGTCCTGTGCAACCGGTCCATCCCTCTGGAACGCGAGAGCAAACGACTCTGGCTCTCGGGCGTGGATGACGTCCTGGAAGGAAAACCCAGTCTCGATCTGACCCTGAGCGGAATTCCCCCGGGTGAGCCGGTTATCCTGTTGGCCCATGAGCCGGACTGGGCCGACTACGTGGCCAAGCACCCGGTCGATCTGCAGATTTCCGGACACTCGCATGGAGGTCAAATCAGACTGCCACTGATTGGCGCTCCCTATCTCCCCGTCCTCGGACGAAAGTATCCCTGGGGACTTCGCCGGATCGGTCCCCTGACCCTGTACACCAATTGTGGCATTGGGACGATCCGCATACCGATGCGTCTCAATTGCCCTCCGGAGATCACGCTGTTCACGCTGCGTTCCGCCCAGAAGTGATAGCAGAACCCGTGTGCAACGGATACGCTTGTGCGCCGCCTTTGATCCTTTTAAGTGCAGTCAGAGTTATTCAGCCTTGGCTTCTGGACTGAGAGAACCAAACTCATCTACAAGAGCGGCGGACTGGAGTGCCTACCCCATCATTTTCAAGGAATGACTACCCTCGTTTCTCTCGAATCAGAGCTCTCCCGTCCCTGATCGTCCACCGCAGTGACCACGTAGTAGTAGGTGGTACCTGTCTGCACGCTCTGATCCAGGTAGCTCAGCCCGCCGATGGCGCTGGCCGCGAGGCCGTAAGACGAACCTGAAATCGTCGAGCGATACATGCTGTAGCTGACCACATTGGTGCTCGGACTCGCGTTCCAGGAGAGCGCCACCGCATGCTGCACCGGAGGCGAAGTCACGGTGAGTGCGACGGCCACAACTTTCGTGACCCCGCCGCCGGTAAAACTCACATGCCCGGTATAAGTTCCTGCTCTCAATCCGGTGATGGACGGGCTGACCTGCAGATTGGAGGGGGCTGTACCCGATGCGGCGGAGAGCACCAGCCAGGGCTGGTCGCTGACTCCCGTGAAAGTGAGCGATCCCGCCCCGGTGTTTGTGATGCTCACGCTGGCCGGCGTGAGGGATGCGCCGGTTTGTCCGGCAAAGTTCAAGCTGGTTGGATTCACTGTCAGCACGGCGGGCTGCGGGTTCACGGTCAAAGTAGCGAAGGCGCTCTTGCTGGTGTCGGCCAGGCTGACCGCCGTCACTTTGACTGAGGTTTGAGCAGTCACTTTGGGAGCGGTGAATAGGCCCGAGGCATTGATCGTTCCAGAGGTCGCCGACCAGGTCACCCCCGTATTGGAAGTGTTGCCGACAGTCGCTACGAACTGCTGTGTGGCCCCCGATGCCAGGGTCGCAGTCAAAGGAGATGCCGAGATACTCACGGGCAAAGCAGCGGTCACCGTGGCCAGAGTTTGATCCCCGCCGACTGCCATGACCGCGTCCGAGTCGCCCGACCGTATCCGATAGTGGTATGTGGTTCCCGCCGACAAACCGCTTAACGTGACCGCGTGGGCGGTCACCCGCGTCGCGCCCAACGTTGTGGTTTTGCCGTACGATGTCGTCGGCCCGTATTCCACCTGTGAATCCGACGGCACCACCGTGTTCCAGGTCACATTGGCCGTACTGCCTTGTACGCTGGACTGGGTTGCGCTGATCCAGGTCGTTGCCCCGGTGGTAGAGGGCTGGAACAATACATCAACCCAATAATTGCTGGCCAGGTAGACCGTGGTGGGGAAGGCGGTCGCCTCGGTGCCGTAACGGTAGACCCCTCCGTTGACCGGTATGTGCAAAGGGGGAACATCTTTTTGTGCGGTAAAGACGTTTCTGTCATTCGAATAATGGCCGTGCGGCGCGAAGTATCCGCAGGTGAAAATCTGCTTGGCCGCCATGGGGACGGAAGATGCAAATCGGACTGACTGCATTCCCGAAGCGGTCTCTGCTACCGCCGTCTGAGTCGCCAGCAACTTGCCGGCCGCGTCCCATAAGCTGACTGCGTGCAGGCCCGTGTTGGTCGGCGCCTTGTAGAAGCTGCATCCGAGAACCTGTCCCGCGACGTCGGAGAATACCCTGACCCCGAGAAGTATCGAGCTCGGATTGGCGCTGTCAACCACAACCGGCGCACTGGTCCCGAACAGGGTCACCGGATTCTGCGCGAACGCGCCGCTGGTTAGAGCAAGCCACAGGAGCAAGAGCCGCCCGTGGGAGAAACCGAGTCTTTGATTTCGAGGCCGGGGCGATGGAAAAGTGGGACAACTGGTTCGGGACATACCAAAGCAATCGGCAGGATGGCGGGAGCGTCCAGAGCGGAACGCCACACCGAAGGCCAGCAGTTACAGGGATTGAAAATCGTGTGAACCCGGAGAGAGGACCTGTACTTCCGCGCGCAGTTCAAAATTGGCGAGGGCCTTGCCGGCCCCCGCCGAACATTCTCCCGCAACCCTACTGAACCGTGAGCGTCACGGTTGCCGGATGCGCGGGCGATCCGCTGGCTGCCGTTCCCGTGATCGTAATGGTGTAAGTTCCCGCAGGAGTGCCCGGATGGCCGCCTCCTCCACCACCGGAGGAAGAGCCGCCGCAGGCGGACATGAAGATCAAGCCGGAAAACAGCATGCAGCCCAGCAGGAATCCGAACCATTTTTTCTTCCGCGAGACAATGCCCGTGCTCAGCAGCGCCAGCCCACCAATCGGGAACAGCATCGCATAAAAAATTCCCCGTGATGCCGGTCGGACGGATGCTGTGGTGGCGGCCACGGTGCGGACGGTCAGCGTGGAAGTGCCGGAACCGTTGGTGACCGAAAGCGGGTTGAGCGCGCAGGTGGCGGGACGAGTTACGGCCGGCGTCACGGCGCAGGTCAAATTGACTGTGCTGTTGAAACCGTTCGTGGGAGCAATCGTAATCGTCGAAGTGGCCGTTCCGCCCGCATTCACGGCTGCCGGAGTGAGAGTTGAAGCTGCGATGGTGAAGTCGGGCACCGGAGCCGAGGTCACGGTCAGGGCCAGGGGCGTGGTGTGAGTCAAAGCTCCCGCATTACCCGCGACGGTGATGGTGTAAGCTCCGGTCGGGGTCGCCGTAACTGTGTTGACCGTCAACCCGGAGGTTCCCGAACCGCTCGCCACCGAGGCCGGAACGAAAGCGCAGGTCGGCGGAGATGAAACCACCGGAGTCACCGTGCAGGTCAGACCGACTGCGCTGTTGAATCCGTTGGCGGGAGTAATCGTAATCGTGGAGGTAGCCGATCCACTGGCAGCGAGCGAAGCCGGTGTAAGGGTTGAGGCTGCGATGGTGAAATCGGGTATCGCGGTGACGGTCAGGGCCAGCGGCGTGGTGTGGTTCAAAGCTCCCGAACTACTCTCGACGGTTATGGTGTAGGCGCCCACCGGGGAAGCCGTGGAAGTGCTGACGGTTAGCGCGGACGTTCCCGAGCCGCCTGTAACTGAGGCTGGAACAAAGGCGCAGGTCGGCGCTGACGCGACCACCGGGGTTACGCTGCACGATAGATCCACCTGCCCGGTGAACCCGTTGAGAGCTGTGATGGTGATGGTCGCAGTCGCCGATCCCCCCGCCACTACAGAGGCCGGGGTCAGGGCTGACGATGCAATTGAATAATCCGGCGCCGCATTTACGGTTAGGCCGGCCGGAGCGTTATGGCTTACCGATCCGGAAGTTCCCGTCACGGTCACGGCGGCCGTGCCCACAGGCGTTACCGCGGAGGTCGTAATGGTGAGATCGGAGGTCGCCGCGCTTGCTCCCGGCGTCACCGAACTGGGGACGAAGGTGCAGCTCGTGCCCGTGGGCAAGGTGAGAGCATCGCAGCTGAGCGTCACCGCGCTATTGAAGCCATTCAACGCGCTCACCGTGACGGTGTAGGCGGCGGGGCTGCCCGCCACCACGGTTTGGCTCGCCGGAAGTACGCTCACGCTGAAATCCGGGGCTGGTGCCGGTGCGACTTTGAAGGCCACCGACTGCATGACCCAGTTTCCGGATGACATGGAGGCAGTAGCCTGGCAACTGCCGGGTACGGACACAATCTGATGTTGAGAATTATCACCATTGGCCGTGATGTCCAACAGTGCATAGCCGGTTCCCGCGCCCGCAATCCCGGTTTCCACGGTTGCGCCGGCCACAATCAGGTCTGGTCCCACGGTGGTGGTGCAGGCACCGCTGTCCGCGAGAATTCCAGATCCCGTAGCGCCGGCAGCGGTGTCGATTGGGCTGGTGATGTCCAAACCGCTGTACTCCAGGATCCGCACATCCGGGGCCACCGCAGCCTGACTGAATGTCACGGTGATCTGGTTCGGTGTGGAGCTGTCACCCAGAATGTTTTTGGCGTAGTAGATGACCTGGCTCAGTCCAGCGAAAGTGTTTGGCGGAAGGGCCGCGACGTAAGTGTTGCCTTCGGTGTCGGTGACCGAGGAAATGGTGGCCACCGCATCAGCCCAGCCGATGATGACCACGTTCAAGTTTCCCGCCTGCTGCAGGTTCGGAATCAGGCCCTGCACGGTCGCCGTTGTGCTGGACGTGACCGCGCCGCCGCGTTGAATGTAATTGATCGGTCCCGTGCCCAGGGCGTAGGTGTAACCGCCCGCCAGGGTCGCCGTGGACCCGTTCGAGTTTCTGACCGTAACGTCGGCCGCGCCGGCCGGTAGTCCGGGAGAGTTGCCGGTAATCGTTGTATCGTCCACAACTACCAGGTCCCCGGCAGGCAAGCCGCCTATCTTCAGTTGAGTTCCTGCCTGGAAGTTGCTTCCGCTAACTGTAACCGCCGTCCCCCCGTTGGTCGGACCGGTGGTGGGAGCGATGCTGGTAATCGTGGGCGTGATGTTTTGGAAGGTGTAGGCGGATACGGCCGAGCTCAACTGGCCATCCACATTTACCACCGTGACGTCCACGCCGCCATCGGCGAGGGCGGCAGGTGTCTGGCAGGTGATCGCAGTCCCGCCTGACTCCGTGCAGTTCAAGCCGGAAATACCGCCGGGGGCGGTGCCAAACAAGACCACCGCGCCCGGCTGAAAATTCGTACCGTTAATGGTCACCGTGGTTCCGCCGGTGTCGGCTCCTGCCGCCGGCGTGATTGGCGTCGTGGGCGAGATGACGGGAGGGTCTAAATAATTTACTCCAGTGGTGCTGAAGCCCACCACCTGCATGACCCACGCGCCGCTGCCCAAGGTTGCGGTCGCGCTGTAGGTTCCGGCGGGCTGGGCGGCGTTCATGTCCTCCACGATGTCGCCAAACGGCGTCGTGATGACTCGCAAGGTGAATCCTGCGCCGGGGGCGGTGAATCCATTCGCGGTCGTGCCTGCGCCCAGGATGAGGTCGCTGGTCGAGGTGGTGGTCGCGCCACTGTCAGCGGCTGTGGAATTGCCCACGCTCCCCGTCCAATTGTCCAGGGGAGCGCTCGCACTCAGCCCGCTGTACTCCAGGATGCGAACGTCGGGTGTGCCCGCGTTCTGATTGAAGGTGACGGTCACGGTCGGCGTGGTGGTGTTCGAAGTCGAAATGTTTCGTGCATAGTAAATCGCCTGAGTCACGCTAAGACCTGCGCTGGTGCCCGCCAGGACATAGGTGTTGCCGTTATCGTCCACGACCGAAATCACCGATGACGAAGTGTCGTTCCATCCCACCACCACTATGTTCAAGTTGCCTGGCGTTTGCGGGTCGGTGTAAGTAACGCTCACGGAAGCCGCATTGGCAGCGACGGTATTGCCGTTTTGCTGAACGAAGGTTTGACCTGTCGCGAGCCCGGGTACGGCCAGCAGCCAGGTAAGAAGTGAAATCACCCGAAAAACCCGAGTCACAGATGCACAATAGGATCCCCGCGGAGATACGAAACCCGGCAAACTACCAATAGCTTTCATTACAGCCTCCGAAAATGCCACGCCAAGCGAGCCGTGGAGTCTTGCTGTGCCGCTCTCAAACACCCAACACCCGTGTGGCTTCGTCGACCCTTTCAGCAAACTACATCAATCGGCGGGATCGTGCTATTGCCTCAGAGTAGACGACGTATTCGGCGACTCTCAAGGCACGTTTAGACAGTGGCCAAACGCGACCTTGCCGGGCGACCCACCGCCCGGTGTAGTAACAGCGACCCTATGGCGCCCGAGAATTGAAAGTGCGGCCTTAGAGCGTTGGTGCGGTCGAGGAACTGTTCAAGCAAACGGCAGCCGGCACAGCGGACCGTCGCAGACGCGGCCCGGGCCGAGGGTGCCAGCTCTGGTCTTCACCCCGCCGGCGCGACGCTGTACTATTTGCGAGCTCTCGTCAAAAGCGAAAACGAACTGGAAACACGCGTAGAACTACTGCACCGCCCGGAAGGTGACCATCTGCATGACCCAGGGCGCGGAACTGGTTCGCCCGGTGGCGCTGTAGCTGCCCGTGCTGCTCACGACCTGGTCTTCCGCGATGTCGCCGTCGCCGGTATAGATGCGGGCGGTAAATCCTGTTCCCGCGGCATAGAAACTGGTCGCGGTGGTTCCGGCTCCAAAGATCAACTCGTTGGCTGAGGTTGTCGTCGCCGCTCCGCTGTTCGGAGTGACGCTGCTCCCCGCCGCCGAGGCCGTCGCATCCAGCGGGTTGTCGGTATCCAGTCCGCTGTACTCCAGGATGCGCACGTCCACGATGCGCGCCGCCTGGTTGAACGCGACCGTGACCGTGTTGCTGCCGCCGGCGATGTTCTTGGCATAGTAGATCGCCTGGCGCTCCGCCGAACCCGTCACCAGGGCCGCCGCCTGAGCATAGGTGTTGCCCATACTGTCCGTTACCGAAACGATTGTCGATGTGATGTCATTCCATCCCACCACCACGATGTTCAGATTGCCCGCGGTCTGCGGCAAGTTGTAACTAAGCAGGATTGCAGCGTTGGATCCTGCCGGCGTGGCCGAGTTGACTTGCACGAACGCGATCGGTCCTCCGCCGGTGCTGGTGGTGTAAGTGTAGCCATTGGTCCGCGTGCCGCTCTGGGCATCGCTGTTGGTGACGACTACGTTCACCACCCCCGCCGCATGGGCCGGGGTAGTCGCGGTGATCGAGGTGCTATTCACCACGGTCACGCCGGTTGCCGCCGTCCCTCCAAAGGCGACGGTCGCGCCCGCCAGGAAGCCGGTGCCCGTAATAGTCACGGGCGTTCCGCCGCCGCTGGTTCCGGACGCGGGATTGATCGCACTCACCGTGGGCGCCGGGTTCACCGCCGTGTAGGTGTAGCCGTTGTTCAGCGTGCCGCTCTGGGCATCGGTGTTGGTCACAACCACGCTGACTGTGCCGGCCGCGTGTGCCGCCGTGGTCGCCGTGATCGACGTGCTATTCACCACGGTCACGCCGGTTGCCGAT